>Ga0247727_10009022_pt1 | contig 18266 bp, 17 predicted proteins | sample WisWelCaveWW1625_FD_202498 | JGI IMG/M metagenome (GOLD analysis project Ga0247727, IMG submission 202498) | Biofilm microbial communities from Wishing Well Cave, Virginia, United States - WW16-25 | ecosystem: Environmental > Aquatic > Deep subsurface > Groundwater > Cave microbial mat | place... | reverse complement strand
TTCAATAATTTGTTTTCCACTCTTCAGCAATAGATAGATTTGTTTCTTGACTATTTGGTGTTGATTGTGTAGAATAGCCAGTCAGCACGACCTTTAGCTCAAACCTGCATTTCCAAAAAATAATGAAGCACGAACTTCGATGGCCCGGAGCATCGGATGTAGCATGTTTTTCAGTCTGAAACGTCGAGGTTCCAAATTCAAGGAGGGGCGACGTGAAAGTTCAAGCTTCTAAGTCAGCCATTGAACCACTCTGCATCAATACCATCCGTACGCTTTCGATGGACGCCGTGCAAAAGGCCAACTCTGGGCATCCCGGAACCGCCATGGCGTTGGCGCCGGTTTCCTTTCTGCTTTGGGATAAATTCATTCGTCATAACCCGGCCAATCCCGGTTGGCCCAACCGCGATCGTTTCGTCTTATCCGTCGGGCACGCTTCGATGCTGTTGTACAGCTCTCTGCACATCATGGGATACGACATCAGTCTCGACGATATCATGACGTTCCGGCAATTGCACAGCAAGTGCGCGGGTCATCCGGAGTATGGTCTTGCGCCCGGCATTGAAACCACAACCGGTCCACTCGGCCAGGGCGTCGCCACCAGCGTAGGTATGGCCATCGCGCAGAAATGGCTGGCAAAATATTTCAACCGGCCTGATCACCAAATCATCGATTACCGCATTTTCGCGATTGCCGGCGACGGCTGTATGATGGAGGGTCTCTCCAGCGAAGCCGCATCGCTCGCCGGCCATCTCGGCTTGAATAACCTTGTCTGGTTCTACGACAACAACCACATCACCATTGAAGGCAACACCGCGCTGGCGTTTAGCGAAGACGTGGCCGCCCGCTTTCTGGCTTATCACTGGGACGTGCAGCGCGTGGGCGACGCCAACGATCTGAATTTGCTCGAGCGCGCCATTCAAACGGCCGTCAATGAAACGGAGCGGCCGTCGCTGATCATCGTCGATAGCCATATCGCTTACGGCAGCCCCAACAAACAGGACACCTCCGGCGCCCACGGCGAGCCGTTGGGCGAGGAGGAAATTCGCGCCACCAAAATGAATTACGGCTGGGATCCGGACAAGAAATTTTTCGTGCCGGACGAAGTGAAAAAATACCGCGAGGAGGTGATCGCGAAAGGCAAGCAGCTCGAAAAGGAGTGGCATACCAAATTTCAGGCGTATGCGAAAGCCTATCCGGATCTGGCCAAACAATTTGAAATGATGCAGAAGCGCGAGCTTCCAAAAGATTGGGAAGCCGCCCTGCTGAGTTTTCCCGCCGACGCCAAGGGCATGGCCGGTCGAGAAGCCAACAGCAAAATTATTGCAGCCATTTCCGAGCGCGTGCCGTGGTTTATGGGCGGCTCCGCAGATTTGTCGCCTTCCACGAAAACTCTCGTTAAAAGCACGACCAGTTTCAGCAAAGAGGACCGCAGCGGGCGAAATTTTCATTTTGGCATTCGCGAGCATGCCATGGGGGCCATCGTCAACGGCATGTCGCTCAGCAAGCTTCGCCCGTACGGCGCAACATTTTTGATATTTTCAGATTACATGCGTGGGTCGATTCGACTTTCCTGTTTGATGGAGCAGCCGGTGATCTACATTTTCACCCACGACAGCATCGGCGTCGGGGAGGACGGCCCCACTCACCAGCCCATCGAGCATTTAGCTTCTTTGCGAGCGATGCCCGACCTGATGGTGATTCGACCGGCTGACGCCAATGAGTTGTCGATTTTGTGGAAATATATCATGAAATTGAAAGATCGTCCGGTGGCGTTGATTCTCACTCGGCAGGCCATCCCCACCATCGACCGCGGCAAATACGCCTCGCCGGAGGGCGCGTTGCACGGCGCGTACGTTCTGGCTGATTCTAAAGAAACTCCCGAAGTGATTTTGATTGGCACCGGTTCCGAGGTGCAGATTTGTTTGGGCGCCCACGAGAAACTTACGAATGAAGGCATTCATTCGCGGGTGGTGAGCATGCCGTGTTGGAGTTTGTATGAAAGCCAGGGCGCAGGTTATTGGGAAAAGGTGTTGCCAGCGGCGGTGCGCGCCCGCGTCGCCGTGGAGGCTGGGTCCACGTTTGGCTGGCGGCGCTACGTTGGCCGCCATCAAGAAGGCAGCGTGGTTGGATTGCGGGTGTATGGCGCCTCCGCGCCCATCAAAGATTTGCTGGAAAAATTTGGCCTGACGGTGGACGGCGTGGTTAAGGCGGCAAAAGAAACCATCCAAAATAACAAATAGATTTCTCAAGTAAGCTCGAGGTCACGTTTTGATTTTTTGAACTCATTGAGGTGGCAAATAATGTCTAAACTTCACGAAACGGATTTTACCGCAGCTCTGCATAGCCATCAAAAAAAAGTAGATGCCGCTTTGGCAGAATTGCGAGATCAGAAAATTATATCCCGCATTTGGGCGCACGATCACACCGTCTGGAAACCCGAGCCCACCGAAATCGCCAATCGGCTCGGCTGGCTGCACAGTCCGGAAGTGATGACAAAAGCCATCCCTGAAATCACTTCTTTTGTTGATGAAGCCCGCAAAGATGGCTTCACCCATGCGCTGCTTTTGGGCATGGGCGGCTCGAGTCTCGCGCCGGAAGTTTTCCGTTTCACGTTTGGCGTGAAAAAGGGCTATCTCGAATTGGCGGTTCTCGACAGCACCGATCCGGGCGCGGTGCTCGCCCATGAGCGCCGTCTCGATCTCGCGAAAACGTTGTTCATCGTTTCCACCAAATCCGGCGGCACCGTGGAAACGTTTTCGTTCTTTAAATATTTTTATAATCGGGTGATGGAGAAAGTCGGAAAGGATAAAGTTGGGCGTCACTTCGTCGCGATTACCGATCCCGGAAGCGGATTGGAAACGACGGCGAAAGAGTATCGCTTCCGAAAAACGTTTCTGAACGATCCCAACATCGGCGGGCGCTATTCTGCGCTGTCGTACTTCGGTCTCGTACCCGCCGCGTTAATTGGCATGGATTTGAAAACATTGCTGGATCGCGTTAACAAGATGGCTGAGAATTGTTCGACAACGGGCGAAGAAAATTCTGGCGCTTGGCTTGGAGCCATCATGGGCGAGTGCGCCGCTGACAATCGCGACAAGCTAACGTTAATCACTTCGCCGCCGATTTCTCATTTTGGCGCGTGGGTGGAACAACTCGTTGCCGAAAGCACCGGCAAAGAAGGCAAGGGCATTCTGCCAGTGGATGGGGAAGAGTTGGGGTCGCCGGAAGTTTATGCCAACGATCGTTTGTTTGTTTATCTGAAATTGAAAGGCGATTCGACCCATGACAAAAAAATTGAAGCGCTGAAAAAGATTGGACATCCGGTCGCACAACTTGATTTGAACGACAACTACGATCTCGGCGGAGAATTTTTCCGCTGGGAAATGGCGACGATCATTGCCGGTCGTCGGTTGAATATCAATCCATTTGATCAGCCCAATGTCGAGTCGGCGAAGGTGTTGGCACGCAACATGGTGGCGGCGTATCAAAAAGAAGGCAAATTACCGGAGTTGAAGCCAACTTTTGAAGCGGATGGCATCGCCGTCTTTTCAAATCTTTTAGGCCAAAATTTAGAAACGGTGGTTAAAAAATTTCTTGCTCAAGCGAGTGCGGGACGCAGCTACGTCTCAATTCAAACCTACGTGCCGCCAACTTCGGAAACGGATGCGCTTTTGAATTCCATCCGTCTTCGCATTCGTGATTCTCTGAAAGTCGCAACGACCGTCGGCTACGGCCCGCGTTTTCTGCACTCCACCGGCCAGCTTCACAAAGGCGACGGCGGCCAGGGCTTGTTTATTCAATTTACTTCTGATGCAGAGGAAGACATCGCGATTCCGGACAAGGCCGGCGAGCCGGCTTCGGCCATGAGCTTCGGCGTGCTCAAATTAGCGCAAGCGCTCGGCGATCGCCAGGCGCTGCTGGATGCCGGCCGCAAAGTCATTCGCTTCCATTTAGGAAAAGACGTTGGGCGCGGACTCAAACAAATTTCGCAGATGTTAGGATGAATCGCGGCATTCATATTTCTGATTCTAAACCGGAATTAGTGAAAGCCGCCGCAGAAAAAATGATTGACGTCATCGCCGCGGCTATCAAAGAACGCGGCCGCTGCGCGTTAGCGCTGGCCGGCGGCAGCACTCCGCGCGATGTGTATGCGCTGCTCGCGACGGAGAAGTATCGCAGCCGAGTGGATTGGGCAGACGTCTTTTTATTTTGGGGGGACGAACGGTGCGTTCCGCCGGATCACCCCGATAGCAATTTCAGAATGGTGAACGAGTCGCTGCTTGCGAACGTCAGCATTCCACCGGCAAATGTTTTTCGAATGAGGGGGGAGATTGATCCGGCCAAAGCGGCCAGTGAATACGAAAAGCAACTCGAGAATTTTTTTGGCGAGAAAATTCCGCAGTTCGATTTGATCTTATTGGGGCTGGGTGAAGATGGTCACACCGCCTCGCTTTTTCCCGGCACGAATGCTTTGGATGAAACACAACGCTGGGCGATTTCCGTTTTCGTGCCGAAGTTCAATTCGTATCGTATGACCCTGACTTTGCGGGTGATCAATAATGCCCGGCATGTGGTGTTTATTGTTTCGGGCAGGTCCAAATCCAAGATTATCCCGCGTGTAATAAATTCGGAAGAGCAAATAAAGGAGTTGCCGGCAACATTTGTGCGGCCTTTGAATGGCGAACTTGACTGGATGCTCGATGCAGAGGCGGCTTCGCTGTTGTGAGTGAAACAACACCGACTTTCTTAGAAGGCTGGTCGGAAAAGGGATCTCGCGAACAAGACATCCTTCGACTCCGCTCAGGATGAAGCCAAATCTCTTCATGGTGAGCGAAGTCGAACCATGAATTAGCGCCATTAACTATTTTCCGACCAGCCTTCAAGAAACTCCGGTTCTCAGGGTTTTAATCATTTGATCTTATGGTTTTTTGATTTAAATTTGTTTGCAATTTTTCCCAGAAATTTATGGAGCGTTTCTCATGAGCTTACAGGATATCCTATTCGATATTCATGCGCTTGAAGAAGAGCTTCTCACATTTGAACGCAAATACGGGATTCGATCAGAAACATTTTATCCGGCGTACGTTAGCGGAGAAGAGCCCGAGAATGATAGTTGGGTTTTGGATTTCGGTGAGTGGGCGAGCGTTTATAAGAACTGGCTGACTCGACAAGCTGAATATCGCGATGAAATTCAAAAATTGCAGCAGAAGACGAAGAGTCTGTCTGATTTAATACGCGTAAGCTCATGAGCAAACATAATAGCGTTCCCGCACCGGAGATGAGTTTTGCTCGACCCAATCTCGATTATCTAATACAGGAAAATTGAAACGCTAATTTAGAAGGAGTAGCCGCAATGAAATCCAATACGCCAACCACCATCGTCATTTTCGGTGCGTCGGGCGATTTAACCAAACGCAAACTGATTCCTGCTTTATTTCAACTGACGCGGGATAAACTCTTGCCGGCAGAATACGCCATCGTTGGCTTCGCCCGCAAAGAGTTGGCGCGCGAGCAATTTCAGCAAGAGATGGCGGACGCGCTGCTCAAATTCTCTCGATCAAAACCGGCAAAGGATTCCAAAGAACTGAAGGAATTTACCCAGCGCCTCTATTATCACAGCGGCAATTATGATGACGCTCAGAGTTTCACCGGACTCAAACAACTTTTGGCTGAGATCGATGAACAGGCCGGTGTCAAAGCCGGCGCCGGCAGCTATTTGTTTTATCTTTCCACGCCGCCCAACGTTTTTGCGCAGATCGTGGCGATGTTAGGCGAGGCGGGCCTGGTCGCCGATCCCTTCGATAAAGAACGTTGGACGCGAGTGATCATCGAAAAGCCGTTTGGCCGGGATTTGGAATCGGCGCTCGATTTGAACAAACAAATCCGTTCGGTATTGGATGAAAATCAAGTTTACCGCATCGATCATTACCTCGGCAAAGAGACGGTGCAGAATATCATGGCGTTCCGTTTCGGCAACAGCATTTTCGAGCCGCTGTGGAATCGACGGTACGTCGATCACGTGCAGATCACTGTGGCCGAGGCGGTGAGCGTGGAGGGCCGCGGCGGCTATTATGATCAGTCTGGCGCGCTGCGCGATATGGTACAGAATCACATTTTGCAGTTGCTGGCGCTGGTGGCAATGGAACCGCCGGCTTCGTTTGCACCCAACGCGGTGCGCAACGAGAAGGTGAAAGTGTTGAGCGCGTTGCGTCCGATCAAATTAGATGAAATAGCGCAGTACACCATTCGCGGGCAGTACTCGACTGGTACGATTAACGATCGTAAAATTCCGGATTACTTGAGCGAGCCTGGTGTCGATGCGAATTCCACTACCGAAACGTTTGTGGCGCTCAAAGTGCGCCTCGATAACTGGCGCTGGGCCGGGATTCCGTTTTACATTCGCACGGGCAAGGCACTGCCGAAACGCATCACCGAAATCACCATTGAGTTTCGGCAGCCGCCGTTGGCGCTGTTCAGTCACACGGTGCACGACGGGCATGACGAGGGCGATCAACGGCAGCCCAATATTCTTTCGCTGCGGGTGCAGCCGGATGAAGGCATTCGCCTCACTTTTGGATTGAAGGTGCCCGGCCCGAGCATGGTTTTACAATCCACCAACATGGAGTTCAATTACGGCGATCTCTTTCACGCCGAGCCACCGGAAGCGTACGAGCGCCTCATCCTCGACACTATTTTGGGGGATAGCACCCTGTTCATCCGCCACGACGAAGTGGAAGCCGCGTGGACCTTCGTTGATGGCATTCTTCAGGGTTGGACTTCAAAACACAAGCCGCCGATTTATCCCTATCGATCTGGTACTTGGGGACCGCACGCGGCGGATGAGTTTATGACGAAGGATGGACGGAAGTGGGCGGGGTTGTGAGAATACCTTTACTAAACCTTGAAAGTTTAGTAAAGGTCATTTAAGTGAGTTTTCTTAACAGTTCAGAATAGGGTTTTGTCCTCCCCAACTTATTCGTAATGCTTTTTAAAGATAAAAGTAAAGTATTGATGATCGTACTTTACTCAAGTTGAAAAAGCAGCCTTGAGTACTTTATGTGTTTTCGAAACAAATAGGGATTAAGACGCTTCTTGTAAAATCTGTGAGCCTCAAGGTAAGAATGTTTAAGGTTATTCAATAAGAATAGCTTCACTAACCTTGTCGTGATAGATTTTGAATTTGTGAGATAGAGATCAATTAAGTTGAGCGGTGCAACAAGATACTGTCTGTACACATTATTCGCGAGTTTTATTGTTGGTAAGACATTTTGAGTTATGTTCAGATGCTTGGTCAACATAAAACCGAAACTTCTGGCTTTTTGAATGTATTGTTCCTCAGTGTTTCTGATTTCCTCAAATCTCCGGGTGTCATTATTCCTGAACATGCCTGAAACAAATAAATATCCTCCTGGTCTTAAGAGGTTTGTACATTTTTCAAATCCAATCTCAGTCTCAAAGTAGTTTTGGGATTCACTCATTAAAATCAAGTCGAATTTTTGATTCGAATTAAAATCCTCAAATTTTGAATTGAGAAAGTAGACGTTTTTATTGGTCGAGTTAACAAAAAATTTGCTGTGATGTTTATCTGGGGAAATCGCTGTTACGGTATATCCTTTTTCCGCCAAAATGTATGCGATATCTCCGATTCCACATCCAACATCCAAAACTATTTTTACATCTCTGGGGATAAGAGTAACTAATGTTTCTGTATATCTTTGCTGCGCGTTCTGTAAGTTCTTAAAATCCAGCGTTTCATTACCTTCCCAATAGCCATAATGTAAAGATTGCAACCGTAGCACATTTATACAAAACAACAACTCAAGATTTGTATCGGCAGCCATAAATTTTTCCATATTCCACCTTTTTGTTAAGTTGATAAAAATCCGGCTACTTCCTCAAACCGAAAGTATTTTTTAAGTCTGTTGGAAGGACTTTCCAACCATCTTCCTTTTTTTTCTCATGGCCTGTCAGGGATTGGGTCTCTGGTGAATCTCGGACTTCAACCTTTTTAGCAGCCATTGATCCAGAGTTATCGAAACTCCGAAGTTGATCTGCGAGTGTGCTTCCCTTATCGAAAAGCAATCATCGTAGAATTGCATCAGCTTGAGGTCGAATGGCAGAATTCCCAGGGGTTAAGACGGGCGTGTTGTATTTATAATATAATTTTAATTATAAAAAAATCAAATAAGAGTTGTCAATTTAATTTCTCGGAGTGTTCAGAAAATTACGAAATGATGAAAACAGATGGAAAAACCCTGAAAAGGCTTCGAAGCTTCGCAAGGCTAGAGGTGAGGTCACTTCGACTCACTTAAAGAACGAAATCAACTTATGGCGCGATTGAAAGACAAAATGATCGATGATGCTCATCATGACGATGATAAACACCGCCATTGCCAACAAGCCAAGATTCAAATGCAATCCCGAAAGATATTTGTTAATTGTTGAAACAACGTGCCAGTCAATTGAGAAGTACGTTTGTAAAGCCATGAGCGAGTTGACAACTTTTTCCACGCCCACCAAATAAAGAGTTGCAGCTAACCCAATAATCATTCCGAAGAAGGCCAGCCATATTGGAAGGTTAAAAGCTTCCTCAGAATTGATTTTCAGGTTCTCCATAATCGCATCCGCAAGATCGAGGCGCGTGGACAATTCTGGTTCATAGCGTAATGCAAAATACAGTTCCTGATACCCCTGCAATTGCGCCTGACACTGCTGGCAGGTTTCTATATGTGCCGCTACCCGGGGCAGCGCCGCGCGTTTGTTATCAAAGTATTCCTGAATTTCCTGATCGCTCAGGTGAGTCACTGCCATAATTCCTCCACTTGATACTTGGAGTTCAATCGATCTTTCAAAAGCTTTCGCGCTCGGAACAAATAGTTCTTCACCGTGCCATCGGGCATTCCTAAAACCTCAGAAATTTCTGCGTAGCTCATTTCATCCAAATGATACAAGGTTAAAATAGTTCGATACTGCACCGGCAATTTTGCGATCTCCTGCTGCAAGCGCGAGTTGATATCCGACGATAATGCGAACGCATCGCTGGAGTCATCGCCGCTGAATTTGTTTTCGATCGATTCTTCTGTTGCTGTCAGGTCATCGTATAACGGCACTTTTTTTTTCTTCAAATAATTGATGCAGGTGTTGTAAGCGATTTTCGCAATCCAGGTGGATATTTTTGATTCAAATTGAAAGCCGCCCAAATTCTGATAAACTTTAATGAACACGTCCTGGCACAGATCCTCGCGGTCGGCCGCGTTGCTGACCATCCGAAAAACGATGTGGCTGACCAGCCTCTGATAGGCCAAGATCAAGCTACGGAAGGCCGCGGTCTCACCCGCCAAAATTCTTTTTATCAACTCGTGGGTTTCTGTCATAACCGACTCTTAAGAATTGACAGAAGATGTTCTAAAATGTTGCAAAATTTTGCGGGTCATTTTGTTTGCAACATTTTTCGCGCAGTGCTGTCTGATGTGCTTAGCAAGAGTTAAAATAAAACAAAATGGCGAAATAGCAAACTAAATTGCTAAAGGAGAAGACATGTCAGAAAACCTGGTTCCGATCATTATTGTCCCGACTATTTTCTTTTGCATTGTGGCGATTGTGAAAATTGTGTCAGACAATGTTGTGCGGCGCAAACTCATTGAAAAGGGCATGGTGAACGCCGACGTCAAATATCTTTTCGCAAACACTATGAATGGCACACCAACTTCTTTGAAGTGGGGTATGGTGCTCATAGCCGTGGGCGCAGCGGTTTTAGTCGGGCAGCTCGTCCCTTTTTCCATATCGGAAGAAGTCACCATCAGCGCGATGCTAATCATGGCCGGGTTGGCGCTGATTGTGTACTATTTCATCGCCAGTCGTTTAAGCAAAAAGTCGGAGTAAGGGTTTGTGAATGTGTGGCGCACTGTGGAGTGCGCCGCACATTTTTCATTTAAAAGCATCCGCTATTTCCCTACATATTTTTTTTCCAAGCTCCCCACAAATTCTAAATTTGACCGTCTGATATTCTATTTGACAATATCAAAAAGGAATGCTATTTTTGTGTCGTGGGCAATTCGATTCCTTTGAGGAGATGACCTGATGACGCGCCAGAGGTTATTGGTTTCAATGGCTCTCATTTCCATGTGTTCTCCGGCATTTGCACAGTTCAGTCCAGGCGATATCAAAATTTTCGGTTATTTTCAAACTTCTTTATCGCATCAAAGCCGACTGCAGAGCGATCCGGAACAAAATTCATTCAGCCTGCAGCAGCTCAACCTTTTTTTTCAGAAAGACTTGTCACAGAACTGGGCCGCGTTTGTCAACTTTGAATTTCTCAATAATTTTTCTTCCAGCCGGCAATGGGGTTCGGCTAATCTCGAAGAAGCCTGGCTTAAGTACCGCTCACGGAAAGAATTTAATTTAAAATTGGGATTGCAGATACCCATTTTCAACAATCTGAATGAAATAAAAAACCGCACCCCGCTGCTGCCGTACATCATCCGCCCTTTGGTTTATGAGACTTCTTTTAGCGAGTTCATTCCGGTTGAGGAATTTTTGCCGAACCGCGCCTACGTGCAAGTCTATGGCTTTATTCCGCTCGCTACGGAAGCCAAATTCGACTATTCAGTTTATCTTGGCAATAGCCCCAACATCGCTACGCCGCGACCGGACAGTATGGGAACCGTTCAAACTGGCGTGGATACCAGCGATACCTTTCTCTTCGGCGGCCGAATGGGCGTGCGTTATCGCGAATTAAAATGCGGCGTGTCGGCTTCGCTGGATAATGTAAATTTCTTCCAAGGAATTGAAACGTTCGTCGGCGGGGCGCCTTCCCGTTTCGATGAAGTACGGCGCTTCCGCTTAGGCGCCGACTTTTCCTACAATCTCGGCCCAGTCTCGTTCGAAGGCGAGTTTATAACCGTTACCTACGACGACGACCTCGACGAGGTTAGCCTCGACAAAAGTTTTTATTATGCCACGCTGGGGTACCATTTAAATGAACGGCTCTATTTTTACGGCAGCTATTGGTTTACTGGCCAAGATTTCACCGGCATTTTCAAAGAGGCCAATCAAGTATCCCTATACAAGGGAGATGCGGACATCAAAGTCCCGACGGCAGGATTGGCGTATAGCATCAGCGACCGCATCACCTTTAAGGCACAGGTCGCGAGGGTTTTGATCGACGTCATCGTTCCCATCCCCGATCGCTCGCAGAAAGACAGTGGTTACTATTACACTGCAGCGGTGTCTGTTTTCTTTTAATTTCGTGAGCAGGTTTGATGAAGCCATCGATTTTAGTTTTCCTCAGTTTTGTAGTTTGGGCATCGTCTGCACAGTCGCAGGTGGCCGTCATTGCCAACAAGGCGGTGCCCATCAATGAGATCAAAAAAACGGAGTTGCTGGATTTTTACACAGGTGATACTAAGAAGTGGGATAATCAAATACCGGTGATCGTGTTCGACCTGAAGCTAAAATCCGCCGTTAAAGATACATTCTATAATTTTTTGGGGAAAAGCCCTTCGCGCATGAAATCCATTTGGTTGAAAAAGATGCTCTCCGGTGAAGGCGAGCCGCCCAAGGCTTTGGAGTCGGAGGAAGACATGCTCAAGAAAGTGGCGGAAACTTCGGGCGCCATCGGTTTTGTCAGCAAGGAGAAGATCAATGGCGAAGTCAAAACTTTGTTGATCATTGAAGAAGTTGACCACGAGAGAAGGCCTTAGCCCCGATCGTTTCATTACCAATGTCTCTGAGCAAACGGCAATCATGTTCCGCTTTCGTGATCTCAAATTAGCGACAAAACAGCGGATTGGCGCGGGCTTTATCATGTTAATCATGGCCGCGGTCAATATTTATTCCATCAACCGCCTTGCCACGTTGAAGCGCGACGTCGACATTGTTACCACCAATCGCTTGCCGCGCGCGATCGCCATTTCCGATATCAATCTCAACACCTCTGAACTGCGGCGCAATCAATTGCAATTTATTTTTGCTGGCGAAGGCGTCGCCAAAGAGGAACAGACCAACGCCATGATCGCCCTCATTGACAGCATCAATACTAACATAGACGCCTACGAACGTTTGAAGGCCGAGTCCGAAGCGCGCAACCTTTACTCTGACGAAGAGACCAGGCTCTACACTGAGTTTGATCGAAAATGGGAACAATATCTCGATTTGTCCTTTGAGTTTTTGCGTCTTTCGGAGGGTGATGATAAGCAGGCCGCGTTTCAACTTCTCGATGGCGACGCGCGCTCCGTGTATAGCGAGTTGAGTTCCGTACTGGTGGAACTGGTGCGCGTCAACAAAGAAGACGCGTTCGACGCTGCCGCAAGAGCCGATGTAACCTACCGCACCACGCGCAATTTTACTTTCACGTTGCTGTTGGCAACCGTGCTGATTGCCATCTTCCTCGGGACATGGATCGTAAGATTGATCACGGTTCCGGTGCAGGATTTAGAGCGCGCTGCCAGCCGGGTCGCGGAAGGCGATTTGAATGTTGAGTTGAAAATTTTGAGCAAAGATGAAATTGGCAGTTTGGCGTCGTCCTTCAACCAGATGACGATCTCGTTGCGAGAAGCCAAAGAAAAAACCGAGCGCCAGGCTGAAAAACTGTGGGCGCAAAACCAGCACCTGGCCAAAACCATGTATGAATTGAAGGCCACTCAGGAGCAGCTGCTGATGAAAGAAAAAATGGCGGCGCTGGGCGATCTGGTGGCCGGCATTGCTCACGAAATCAACAACCCCATCGGCGCTGTCAACGCCTCCACCGACGTCGCGCGCCGCTGCGTCGAAAAAATCGAGAAGATTATCAAGAACGCTAAATCGGCCGCGGAAATAAAAAATAGCGCCGAGCTCAAAAAAACACTCAAAGTTCTTGCAGAGAACCTCGGGGTGACGCTCGCTGCCGGCGAACGCGTCGCGGCGCTCGCCAAAAGTCTGCGCAGCTTTGCCAACCTGGATGAAGCTGAATACCAGCGCGTGAACATTCACGAGGGCATTGAAAGGAGCCTGACGCTGCTGGAATCGGAGCTTCGCGATCGTATTTCCGTGAAAAAGGACTACGGCCCAATCCCGCCGATTCCCTGTTACCCTGGGCAGCTCAATCAAGTTTTTATGAATCTATTGAAGAATGCGTCTCACGCTATTGATGGCCGCGGCGCCATTGCCATTCGCACGTTTCAAGAGAACAACCACGTTCACGTCCAGATTTCCGACACCGGACGCGGCATCCCGCCGGAAAAATTGGACAAAATTTTCGACTTTCAGTTTTCGACGGGGCAGTCGCGCGTGAAGATGACCTCGGGTTTGTCGACGGCATACAATATCGTTCAAAAACATCGTGGTGAAATCACGGTGACCAGTGAGCCCGGAAAGGGCACCACCTTTTCAGTTATCCTTCCCATTAAGGATTCTTGAACTTTTTCAAAAAAACCACACGACTGTCATCGTTATGTAACATGAAATAAGTATTAAAGAAAGTACAGTCCGGAGAAGATTATCTCTAAACTAATCAAAACAGGAGGGAGAGGTGAAGAGACTATACTTAGTGAGACATGCCAGAGCCACACAGCAATCTGCTGGAGATGACTTTGAGCGGTCTCTGGTCAAAGCCGGCCACAACGATGCCCGCAAAATGGCCGGACAGTTTATGAAAATGGCCGATCGCCCGGATCGCATTATCGCCAGCTCCGCCAACCGCGCGTTTGAAACCGCCGAGATTTTTGCCAAGGCGTTTGGAATCAAAACCAAAAAAATTCAGCCCCAAAGAGAAATTTACGACTCCGGAAAGAACGCTATCACCAGCGTGCTTAAATCGCTGGACGATGCCATCAAATCGGCAATGGTCGTCGGTCATGTCCCGGCGCTGAATGACTTTGCAGAGTATTTGCTCAAAAACTTTAAAGATGAGATCCCGACATCTGGGATCGTTGCCATCGATTTGAACATCGAAAGCTGGGGTGAATTGACGGATGGCGTCGGCCGTTTGGTTTTCTTTCGTTACCCGGCATTGAAAAAAGAAAAAGCACAGGAATCGAAAAAGATCCGCAAGGGTCTGCAAACGAGTGTGAAAACTGCTGTTGAGAAAGAATTGCAGAAAATCGATCCCACATCTGTTGAGAAGATGAGTGGGACGATCAAGAAGGCCGTGGCCCGCATCACCAGAAAATTTGGGAAATTGTTGAAAGCCGCGGAGAAAGCTGCCGCACGGTCCAAAAAAGAAAAAACGCAAGCGACCGCAAAACCAAAATCCACTTTAAAAACCAAAACCAGCAAGAAGAAAAACGAAAGGGAAAGCACGACATGAAATTCGCTGCGATTGATATTGGCTCCAACGCCGTTCGTCTTTTATTCACCCAGGTTTTCGAAAATGGCAAAGGCGTATATTTTAAGAAGGACGCCCTGTTCCGGGTGCCGATACGTTTAGGCGAAGACGTGTTTGTCGAGCAGAAAATCTCCGCAGAGAAAGCCCACAGTCTGGTTGAGGCCATGATGGCGTTCCGGCATTTGATTGAATCGTACCAGCCTATTGCTTTCATGGCGTGCGCCACTTCCGCCATGCGCGAAGCGGTGAACGGTGCGGAGGTGGTGGCCGAAATCAAAAGGCAAGCCGATATCGATATCGAGATCATTAGCGGCCAGCGCGAGGCCGACCTCATCTATCTGAACCACATCGCTGAAAATCTGAATCCGAAAAAAGCGTATCTTTACATCGACGTCGGCGGCGGCAGCACCGAGGTGACGCTTTTCGCAAAAGGCAAAATCGTTGCCTCGCATTCGTTCAATCTTGGCACCGTGCGAATTTTAGAGAATCTCGATCCGCCCAAAGAATGGGAGGATTTGAAAAATTGGTTGAGGGAACAATCGAGTAAACACAAGTCGATCATTGCCATCGGATCGGGCGGCAATATCAACAAGATTTTCAGCCTATCACGCAAGAAAGAGGGAAGGCCGCTTACGTACAACAAAGTCAAGGATATTTACGAAATGTTGAACTCGTATTCTTATGATGACCGAGTCAAGTTTCTGCGCCTGCGACCGGACCGCGCCGATGTGATCATTCCGGCGTCGAAGATTTTTCTCTCGATCATGAAGTGGGCCGACATCAAGAGGATCCACATTCCACAAATCGGCCTGGTGGACGGCATCATTCACATGCTGTATGAAAAACACAAACAGAATTCCATGTAAATGGAGTCGAGAACCCGGTTTTTATCAAAGGACCGGGTTTTTTTTGGACATGCGGGGCTAATAGCAACATGAGAAAAGTACTCATTTTATGCACTGGTAACTCTTGCCGCAGCCAAATGGCGGAGGGATTCCTCAAGTCGGTCGATTCGAAACTGGAGGTCTATTCCGCGGGAACGAAACCGGCCGAGCGGGTGCACCCCAAAGCTGTGGAGGTGATGAAAGAAGTTGGGATCGATCTCAGCGGCAACCGGCCGAAAATGGTGGATCAATTTCTCAACGAAGGTTTTGATTACGTCATCACCGTGTGCGACCATGCTAAAGAGACGTGTCCGGCCTTCATTGGAAAAGTCAAACATCGGCTGCACATCGGATTCGATGATCCCGCTGAAGCCACCGGCGCCGAAGACGAAGTTTATGCCGTCTTTCGACGCGTGCGCGATGAGATCCACGGCAGTTTCAAAAAGTTCTATAATGAACAAATCAAACAACAGTAGTAATGAAATTAGGGGAGAAGTAATTGCCGGCCTTTCAAAAGGATTATCTTTTTTCGACAGATATCTGACGTTGTGGATTTTTCTGGCGATGTTTGTCGGCGTGGCGCTCGGGTTTTTGTTTCCGAATATAGCCGGTTTTTGGGATACCATGAAGTCTGGCACCACCCACATTCCCATCGCCATCGGCCTGATTTTGATGATGTACCCGCCGCTGGCGAAAGTCCGTTACGAAGAACTGCCAAAAGTTTTTCGCAACGTACGACTGCTGATGTTGTCGCTGGTGCAGAACTGGATCGTCGGGCCGCTGATCATGTTCATTCTTGCCATCGTTTTCTTGCCAGACAAACCGGCGCTGATGGTGGGCGTAATTCTCGTGGGGCTGGCGCGTTGCATCGCGATGGTGTTAGTGTGGAACGATCTCGCCAAAGGCGATTCGGAATACGCCGCCGGACTGGTGGCCTTCAACGCTATCTTTCAAGTGCTGTTCTATTCGTTTTACGCTTACGTGTTTATCACTCTGCTGCCGCCGCTGTTTGGACTGAGCGGCGCCATCGTCGAAATTTCCATTGGGGAAATTGCCAAAACCGTGCTCATCTATCTCGGCATTCCATTCTTGGCTGGATTTCTCACCCGCACGATTCTGGTGCAAGTCAAAGACAAAGATTGGTATCACAGCCGTTTCGTGCCGAGCATTTCCAAAATCACCCCCATCGCGCTGCTGTTCACCGTGTTCGTGATGTTTTCCCTCAAAGGAGAAGTGATCGTGCAGTTGCCAATAGATGTCATCCGCGTCGCGATTCCGTACGCCATCTATTTCGCCGCGATGTTTTTCATCACGTTTTTTGTGGCGATGAAGATGGGTTCGGATTATCCCAAAACTACTGCCGTGTCGTTTACAGCCGCCAGCAACGATTTCGAACTGGCCATCGCCGTGGCGATTGCCGTTTTCGGCCTGAGTTCGGATGTTGCCTTTGCCACGGTTATCGGGCCACTGGTGGAAGTACCGGTGCTCATCAGCTTGGTAAACGTGGCCTTGAAATTACGACACAAATTCAAGTAGATGAAAAAGTTTAGCAACTTTTCCAGCTTCCTTCGAATACCCTATTGATCCCATCTTTTGCCAAAGGTCTTAACCTAAAGTTTCAAATCCCGTCATATATTCGTAACATTGCAGTGTTATTTTCTTAAAAGTTCTTAAAGCATTCTACAACGGTGTTCACTTTCAAAAACTTAAGGAGGGCTTATGTTAAGAAAATTAGTTATGGGCATCGCGCTGACATTTGTTTTCATCGGAGCGGTTGATGGTTTCGCGCAAGGAAAGTTTAGTGGCTACATGTTTGGCGATTTGTATTACGTTGCCAGTAACCACGATGCGTCGATCGAAGACAGAAACGGGTTTTGGTTTCGGAGAATTTATTTCACCTACGATCACACATTGAGCGAGGAATTTTCCACGCGCTTTCGTCTGGAGATGAACAGCGACGGCAATTTCACCGGCACCAACAATTTGCAGCCTTATGTCAAAGACGCTTATTTAATGTGGACCCGCTCTGGTCATTCCGTGATTCTGGGTATGTCTCCCACCCCGACGTTTGAGTACTTAGAAGGCTTTTGGGGCTATCGCGCCGTGGAAAAAACGCCGGCGGATTTATACCGATTCGCTTCTTCGCGGGATCTCGGCGCCGCTGTCAAAGGCAGTTTGGGAAACAAAAAGAACGTCAAATACCATTTCATGTTCGGCAATGGCGCCAGTACCAGCGGCAGCGACGGCAATGAGGGCAAGAAAGTAATGTTGGCTCTTGCTTACGAATTTTCTAAAAACTTCTTCGTGGAAGCCTACGGCGATTGGGAAGAACGTCCTGGCCCAACCAATCGGTACTCGGCGCAAGGGGTGGTGGGTTACAAAAATGAGAAGCTACGAGTGGGTGCGCAGCTTCTGCACCAGACCCGTGAAGGTGCTTTGGCAGACCTGAATCTTCAAATAGCCTCGGGGTTCGTTGTGGTTCAAGCAAATGAAAAGCTCTCGGGGTTCCTCCGCTATGATCGTTTGTTCGATCCCATCCCGGACGGACCTTCGGTTGCCTTTTTGCCATTCTCCAACGCCGCCAAGGCTAATTTCATCCTTGCTGGGCTGGATTACGCGCCAATACCGCAGGTGCACTTTATGCCCAATATCGAGTATACTTTTTACAGCGAAACCGACGGCCTCAGCCCCGACGCCGATTTCATTCCGCGTCTGACGTTCAACTACATTTGGAAGTAAGGCCAGAGAATACTTTTTCAGGTGGGGGCGACTCATGAATCGTCCCTACCTGAGCCTTTACCCTAAGTTCTGAAATTTCTTTCTAAAATGGAAGAAAACTTTGCATTGCTGCTTTTTTTGCTTAAATTTTCTCCCGAATTGGTGGAGGCTTCCACTGCGTTGAAACTAAATCGAATTTGATGGGAAAGCATGCAAAGTGAAACCATTTTAGTAGTCGAGGATGAGCGCGACATTCTTGATCTCGTATGCTATCATCTTGAACAGGCCGGCTATAAAACGTTGCGGGCCGATTCGGGCAATGCTGCGCTTGACATTGCCGGCCAGGATCAACTGGATTTAAT
>Ga0247727_10009021_pt1 | contig 18266 bp, 14 predicted proteins | sample WisWelCaveWW1625_FD_202498 | JGI IMG/M metagenome (GOLD analysis project Ga0247727, IMG submission 202498) | Biofilm microbial communities from Wishing Well Cave, Virginia, United States - WW16-25 | ecosystem: Environmental > Aquatic > Deep subsurface > Groundwater > Cave microbial mat | place... | reverse complement strand
TAATGAAAAGCTGAAATGGTTCAATCGTTCCAGCGACGCGATCACCGAGCTGCAATTCCATTTGTATCTCAACGCGTTTCGCAACAATCGGTCGACGTTTATGAAAGAATCCGGCGGCGTCAGTCGCGGCAACAAAATCGATCGCGACGGCTGGGGATTTATCGACGTCGACAAAATTACATTGGCGTCGGGCGAAGACGTGACCGCGAGCATGCAATTCATTCACCCCGATGACGACAACGCTGAAGATAAAACCGTTTTTCGTTTGCCGCTCGCCAGGCCGCTGCTGCCCAACGATTCCATTCTCGTCAATATCGATTTCACCGCGAAAATGCCCCAGCCGCCGTTTGCTCGCACGGGCGCGAAAGAGGAATATTTCTTCGTCGGCCAGTGGTTTCCGAAAGCCGGTGTCTATATCGATAATAAATGGAACTGCCACCAATTTCATTCGAATTCCGAATTCTTCGCCGACTACGGTGTTTATAATGTGCAGATCACCGTGCCGCAGAAAAATATCGTCGGCGCCACCGGCTTACTGGTCGAGAGAAAAGAAAACGGCGACGGCACCGCAACGCATTTTTATCACGCGGAAGACGTGCATGATTTTGCGTGGACCACGAGTCCGGAATATATCGAGGTAACCGGCAAAACGCCGGACGTCGAGATTCGCGTATTAATGCAGCCCGATCACGCCGATCAAGGCATTCGCCATCTGGAAGCGGCAAAAACTGCGGTCGAGTATTTTCAAAATTGGTACGGCGATTATCCGTATCCGAATTTGACCGTCGTCGATCCACGCCGCGGCGCCGGCGGTTCCGGCGGCATGGAGTATCCGACGCTGATTACCGCGGGAACTTTTTATGGCATGCCCGCAGGCTTGCGCGGCGTCGAGACCGTCATCATTCATGAATTTGGCCACAACTTTTGGTATCATCTTCTCGCTTCGAATGAGTTCGAGGAAAGCTGGATGGACGAGGGCATTAACACCTACACGGAAATTCAAATCTTCAATGATAAATATGGCCCGTTAGGCGACGTGATTAATCTCTTTGGGATAAAAATCAATGATCGCCAATTTCAAAGATTTTCATATATCTCTGCCGCCGAGGTTGATCCGATGGTGCGCAATGCGTGGGGCTACTATTCCGGCAATAGTTACGGCGTCAATTCTTACGCCAAGCCCGGCATCGTGTTGACGACGCTGCACAACTATCTCGGCAAAGAAACCATGCTCAAAAACATGCGGACATATGTCGAGCGTTGGCGCTTCAAGCATCCGAAATCGCAGGATTTTGTGAACGTCGCTAATGAAGTTTCCGGCCATGATTTGACGGCATTTTTTAATCAAGCTTTATATTCCAACGCCGTGCTCGATTACAGCGTCGATCGCGTGTTTACCAATGAAGTGAAGAAGGGCGAAGGATTTGATTTCAGTTTTTCAACGACCGCTTCCGATTCCGCGCTGACGAACGGCATGAGCGCGTCTGAGAAAGCCGGGGATTCCGTCTCCGCGCAAGGCAAACCGAAAATGTATGAAAGCGGCGTGAACGTGCGCCGGCTCGGCGCGTTCAAATTTCCGGTGGAAGTCCTCGCCACTTTTGCGAACGGCGAAAAAGTGCGCGAAATTTGGGACGGCCAAGAGTTATGGAAAAAATTTCGTTACACCAAACCAACGAAGCTGGTTTCGGCAACCGTCGATCCGGATTATAAAATCGTGATGGACGCCAACTTTACGAACAACAGCGAAGCCGTGGCATCATCTAATCTCGGCCTCAACAAACTCTCCGCGCGCTGGTTGTTTTGGATGCAATTTCTGCTGGATCAGCCGGAGTTTTTGAATGTTTTCTCGGCGGTCACGAGTTTATTCTAAGGAGGAAAATCATGATTTGGCAAAATTTGCAATCCGGTATCTCGCAGGTGTTGGCGCACAAACGGATGATCGTTGTTTTTTTTCTCGCCAACCTGTTCTTTGGATTCTTGATTATTTTGCCGCTGCGCGCGATGCTAAAAAATTTTATCGGCGACAGCACGTTGGGCGCGGCGCTCGGCGGCAATTTGGATATGGATTTTCTTTTCGACTTTTTTCAACATAATGATCAAGCCATGCCAACCCTTTGGGCGATGATTTTTCTGGTGCCGTTGGTTAATTGGCTCTTTACTTTGTTCTTGTCGGGCGGCGCGTTGAGCATTTTTGCCGCCGGCGAGGGCTATACGCCGGCTTCGTTTTGGGGCAACGCGGCAAAATATTTTGGCCGCTTTCTGCGTTTAGCTTTATGGAGCTTGCCGGCTTTGGCGCTGCTGTTCTGTTTGCAATTTCTAGCCAGCGGCTTCGAAAGAGTGATCTTCGGTAAAGGCCCGTATCAAAATATCGTCTACTGGAACGGCTGGATCAAAGTCGGCCTCCGCGCCATCGGCTTTTTGCTTTTTGGAATGATCCTGGACTATGCGCGCATTTATACCGTGCGCACTGATGAACGCCGGATGCTCAACGCCCTGAAGCAAGGCATCAAATTCGTTTGGGGAAATTTTCTTCAAACATTTGGATTAGCATTGCTGTTACTCGCCATTGGCGTTGTCGCGTTGCTGATTTACAATCCGCTGGCGAATAGCTTGTCCGCGCCGAATGCGCTGATTGTTTTTATGCTCTTCGCCGTGCAACAAATTTATATGATCTTCCGCATGATCATCCGGTTGACGACATATTCCAGTCAGTTGCATTTGTATCGAGAGCTTGCCGCATCGCCCGTAACAATGCCGGCGACGGAGGCGCTCGATATAAGCGGCTTGACGCCGGCAACTGAATAACGCCTGGATAAAAATGCTTGCATTTTTTAAAAAATGTATGCAAATTTATCCAGACCATGAATACATATCAACAAGCGGAAATCTCCTTCCGGCAAAACGGCGGCGTCCTCAAGACGACGCAAGCACTCGCTTTGGGGATTCATCCGCGCACGCTTTATTCACTTCGTGCGCATGGCCGGCTGATTCAGGTTAATCGCGGACTTTACCGGCTGGCAGATCAAAAGCTGACCGAGCACCACGGTTTAGCGATGATCAGCAAGCTTGTTCCCAGAGGAATTATTTGCCTGCTTTCCGCTTTGCGCTTCCATCGCTTGACGACGCAGGCGCCATTCGAGGTTTGGCTGGCATTGGGCCGAGCCATGCGTAAGCCTAAAATTAATCACCAACCGATTCGGATCGTGCGTTTTTCCGGCGCGGCGCTGGGAATGGGCGTCGATAAACACGTTATCGAAGGCGTAACGGTACACGTTTATAATCCGGCGAAAACAGTGGCCGATTGTTTTAAATACCGCCACAAAATCGGATTGGACGTCGCTCTCGAAGCGTTGCGGGAAGGATGGCGAGAACGCCGGTTCACCATGGACGAGCTTTGGTGCTATGGCAAAATTTGCCGCGTCGCCAATGTGATGCAACCTTATCTAGAGGCGCTGGCCGTATGAAGGATAAGAAAACAATTAAGAATGTTGCCGCCTCCATCCGCCAACGTCTTTATAACCGCGCGCGTGATCGCGGCGAGGATTTCAATCTCATTCTCTCGCGCTATGCCGTCGAAAGATTTCTCCAGCGTCTGAGCCAATCGCCGTATGCCGGCAAATTTATTTTGAAAGGCGCGCAATTATTTTCGCTGTGGAGTGAGATGCCGCATCGAATCACGCGCGATCTTGATCTGCTTGGCAAAGGTGAGTCGGCAATCGCGGAATTAGAAGCTCTCTTTCGTGTTGTGTGCAAGCAGCCGGTCGACTTTCCCGACGGGATAGAGTTTGCCGCTGATACCGTGAAAGGAGAAGAGATTCGCGAACAGGCGAAATACAAAGGCGTGCGGATTCGCTTAATGTACGTTCTCGCCGAAGCCAAAGATATATTGCAAATCGATATCGGCTTTGGCGACATCGTCACGCCACGCGCGAAATTTGTCGAGTTTCCTTCACTGCTTGAATTTTTGCCGGTTCGTCTCAAAGCTTATTCTCGTGAAACCGTAATCGCGGAAAAATTCCAGGCTCTCGTTATGCTTGGCATCGGCAATAGCCGCATGAAAGATTTTTATGATCTCTTTATCTTATCCGGCGCGTTTCACTTCGACGGCGCCGTTCTTTCACCGGCCATTGCCGCAACCTTTCGGCGCCGGAAAACAACAATGCCGCAAGAAATCCCTCTCGCTTTAACAAATGAGTTTGCGCATAATGCGGCCAAACAAAAACAATGGCACGGATTTTTGAATAAGAATGGATTGCAACCGGCGCAAGTCCATCTCGCCGCTGTCATTGAAAAACTACGTGAATTTCTCATACCACCGACGACAGCGTTTGCGAAGGAAAAAACTTTCAAGCAGATTTGGCCGCCCGGAGGGCCGTGGCGTAAAAAATGACGCGTCCCTTCCAATTCGTCGCCGTCCTCGACAATATCCGCAGCTTGCACAATGTCGGCGCGATTTTTCGCACGGCAGACGCCGCGGGTGTTAACAAACTGTATCTTTGCGGCATGACCGGCGCGCCGCCGCGCCATGAAATTCGCAAAGCCGCCCTCGGCGCCGAAGAAACCGTCCCGTGGGAATATTTTTCGCAAACTTCCGAAACGTTGGTAAAGTTAAAAAGCGCGGGCTATTTTTTATTGGCGCTCGAAAGCGCGCCGGCGAGTATGGATTATCGCCGGGTGACGTATCAATTTCCTTTGGCGCTGGTGATCGGGCACGAATTCAATGGCGTCGCGCCGGAGACCCTGCAGCAATGCGATGCCGTCATCTCGTTGCCGATGCGCGGCAAAAAAGATTCACTCAATGTCGCCGTGGCGTTTGGGATCGCGGCGTATGAAATTGCCAGCCGCTTGGAAAGTATTTAAAATTTTAAATTGCAAATTTACCATTTAAAATTTAAATTGTTATACCGGCCAAGCAAAGGCCGCGGCTATTCTGTTGTAGGATTGTTTTTCTCTCGACCCACGCAAACTAGGAAGGCAATATGAACAAACCTCACCCCTGCATTTCTTCGAATCTTTTTTTCCTTTTATCTTTTTTTCTTTTTTCTTCGCTCTTCGCCCAGCCCACCCTCGGCGTTCTCGATTTCGACAACAACAGCCTCGCCGATCAGCAACGCTTGGAGCCGCTGCGGCAAGGCTTGGCGCAAATGTTCAGCAGCGAGCTGGGACAATTGCAAGCCTTGCGTTTGGTCGAGCGCGCGAATCTCCATCGCGTCATCGAAGAAATGAAGCTCGCGCAAGCCGGCATGATCGACGAAAAAACCGCGCAGGAAGTCGGCAAGCTTGCCGGCGCGAAGTATCTTTTGCTCGGCAGTTTCATCTATTTGCCCAACGGCAAAATGCGCGTCGACACCCGCATCGTCGAAGTGGAAACCGGCCGTATTTTGAAAGCCGGCGAAGAGACCGGCAAAGAAGGCCAGCTTTTTGACATGGTCAAATCGCTCAATAAAAAACTTGTCAAAGAACTGGCGCTCAAACTGTCCGCCACGGAATTGGCAAAGCTCGACAATTTGAAAAGCGTCAAATTCTCCGCGATCATGCTTTATTCGCAAGGGGTAACACTGGAAGATCGGAAAGATATTAACGGCGCGAAGAAAAAATATCGCGAGGCCATCGCCCAAGATACCAATTTCACCCAAGCGAAGAAGCGCTTAGCCGCTTTGGAGAAAATAAAATCATGAAGCCGTTTGCCTTTTGCAGTTTGCTTTTTGCCTTTTGCTTTTCAGCGTGCGCGCCGTCTGCGACAAATTACAATCGCGGCCGCGAGGCGCTGGATAATGCGGAGTATGAAAAAGCGCTCGTCGACCTGCGTTTGGCGGTGAAAGAAAATCCGCTGAACGCGATGGCGGTGCGCGATCTCGGTATGGCGCTTTTTGAAACTGGAAACTTCAAAAGCGCACAGTTAATTTTGGAAAAAGCGTTCGAGCGTTTACCCAAAGACGGCCTCGCCCGTCTTTATCTCGGCATGGCTTATGAGAAAAATAATAAACTCGATGACGCGATCAAGCTTTATCGCGGCGGCGCGGTGATGAGCGATCCGAGCTACCGCCGCCAAATCGAAGCACGGCTGGATTTGGCGATTCAAGCGAAGCTTCGTCTCGAAGCGCGGCAAGCTTTGGCCAGCGAAGGCGTCGTGGCGCCGCAAAATCCTCCGCCGAGATCCGTCGCCGTGCTCAACTTTCGCAATCTCGGCGGCAATGCCGGCTTCGATCCGCTGGCGAAAGGTTTGGCTGACATGGTGATCACCGATCTCAGCCAGGTCAAATCGCTCACCGTGATCGAGCGCAGCCGCATGCAAGCGTTGTTCGAGGAAATGGGCCTTGGCCAAGCCGGATTCGTGGACGAGCAAACCGCGCCACGCGTCGGCCAATTGCTTGGTGTGAAAAAAGTTTTGCAGGGCAGCTTTCTTGATCTCGCCGGCGGCCGTTTGCGCTTAGATGCGAATCTTGCCGATGCCGCGAATAAAGCGGCGCGGCCGATCAGCGAGACCTCCGGTGAAATGGCGCGCTTCTTTCGCGTGGAAAAAAATTTCGTTTTTAAAATCATCGACGAATTCGGCATCAAGCTCACCGAGGCCGAAGAGAAAGCGATCTTAATCATTCCCACCGAAAATCTACTGGCCTTTCTGGCTTATGCGCGCGGCTTGGAAGCGCGAGATCGCGGCGATTTAGCCAAAGCCCAAGAAGAGTTTCAACAAGCGCTTAAAATTGATCCCAAATTCAACCAGGCGAAAACGCAGCTCGAGCGCGCGAGCGTGGTGCAACAAAACTTTCGTGAGCGCCGCGCGGCCCGGTTTAATTTACCGCTACGTCCTCTTGCTGCGCAAAAACGCCAGGCGCGTCTGATGCTGTCGACGCGCAATACCAATCCGGCGTTTAGTTTTGTGAACATCGGACGCTCGCTCACTACCGCCGCAAAAACCGGCATCTCGGTGAGCACCAAAGACTTGCGCCAGCCCTTGCTCGAAGGGCGCAGCTCGCTCGGTTTGAAAGGCGAATTCCTGATCGACGTCAAATTACCTTAATTGAGTTGGCATGATGCGATATTCAACCTTGTTGTTGCTGACCACCGCGACGATGTTATCCGGCCAGAGCCAGACGTCGCAATTGATCAAACGTCCCTCATTGCAAACCGGCGCGATTTTCAAACGCTGGACAACGGAGGCAAATCGCAAGCTCGACGAATTCGTGGTGCCGTTAGTGGTGCACGTGCCGGTGACTGAGCGCGTGAGTTTAAGTCTGTTGAACACGCCGACCCATGCAAAGCTTTCCGGCGCCGACACGTCTTTCAGCCTAACGGCATTTACCGACACGCGATTATCGGCGGCCATCGTTCTCGGCGAAGAGCGCGCTTTGTTGAATCTCGGCGTTGGCATTCCCTCCGGTCCAACCACGCTCAATATCAATGAAACACGGGTCGCGCAAGAAATCACCGCGCATGCGTTGGCCATGCCGACGAGTTATTTCGGCGGCGGCCTCGAGTTCAGCGCCAGCCTTGCGGCCGCTACGGAATGGGGCGAGTGGATTATCGGCGGCTCGCTCGGCGGTTCCTATAAAGGAAGTTATATTCCAATGGCCGGCTCGGCGAAATATCTTCCCGGTCCGGAAATCTACGTCTCGATCGGATTTGACCGGCCGTTGGGCGAGCGCAGCCGCATTTTCGGCGACATCGGCTACACCTGGTATGGAAAAGATAAGCGAGACGGCAAAAATGTTTTTCAGGCCGATGGCAAAATCAATTTCAGCTTGGCGGGAATCTGGGCTGCGGAGATTTGGCAGCTTTCGGCGATTTTGGAAAATCGTTTCAAACGTCAAAGCCCGTTTGCGCTGAATAGCGGTCTTTCGGTGAGCTATGGCAATGAATTGGATTTTTCCGCCGAATTGGCGCGGCAAATGAATCCGCAATCCGCGTGGCTCATTTCAAGCGCGTTAAAATTCCACAGCATCAGCACGAGCGGCAACGGCAAAGCCCTCGTGGCGAGCTTGGGGCCGGGTTGGCGCACGAACCTTTCCGCGAAATTGCAAATGGAAATCATCGCGCGTTTTGCCGCCGGCAAGCTTGATGACAGCCGTATTTTAGGCGGCGAGGGTAATCTCGGATTCGTCTTTCAATTTTAAAGGTGTTTTTTTATGCAACGCATCTGCTTGAGTTTTTACCTGGCGGTGATGGGATTGGTTGGAGCCGGTTGCGGTTTTCTGAACAGCCCGGAAAATTTCGGCGAGCTGCAAATCAATTTTGATTTTTCTCAAAATAATTCTACTCTTGCCAAAGCAAGCGATTTATCCGCTCTGCAAGTGGTGAATCGGGTCGTCGTCGTGATGTTTGAATATACTCCGGACGTTCAGCGCTTGCCGGACCGCGAAATCGTTCGCAAAGAATTTCGCCTCGACGCCAATCGCCAGCTCCGCGCCACGATTCAAGTGCCGCTGCGCGCCGGCGTCAATTGTTTTTTCGTCAGCGTGCAAGCTTTTGACGGCGCGAGACTTTTATACGCCGCCAGCGATTTTCCCTGCTTTGATGACAAGAATAAAAGAGTCGTTGCCAATATTCAGCTACGGCCGACGGCGTTTAGCATTGTGGGCGAGTCTATCGGGCCAACGCTGAATCGCACCGTAACCATCAGCGGCTTCGCGCCGGATACCAGCGTAACCGATATTGAAATCGCCGCGGATAGCGTTACGGTTAAATTTCCTGTTCTTCAAAACCGCACTTTTAACAACCCCGCCATGCTTTTCGGCGATAAAACGCTTATCCGCATTAGTGCGTATAGTGGCACTGAATTTCGCGGCGAAGTGCGTCGCGAAGTAACCTACACGGGCCGGAAAGCGGATGTGTTAATTGCGCTCGTGTGGGATCAACCAATTGATCTTGACCTCGAAGTTTTGGTTCCGGGCTTGCAGTTACCCATATCGGTATCGTCGCGCGGAGATAGTGTCGATGGCACTGGCCGTCTACAAATCGATGACCAGAATGGTTATGGTCCGGAGATTTATGAATGGCGCAGCACACGTATTAATATCGGACCGTTTGTCATACGTGTGGCACGACAACGCCTTGACTTGCAAAAACCGGCGAGTGGCAGAGTTTACTTCTTTTTTAAAGAAGCCCAGCTTACCCCCAGCCGCCGCATCGCCCCTTTTGAGTTCAAAACCGGAGATATTTTGCTCACTCAGAACGACTTTAATTTTACTTGGCCAATTCAATAAACCCCTAAAGTTGAGGAGGAAGTTTGAATCGTATTCGCGTTGTGCAATTCGGTCTCGGCCCCATCGGCCAGGCCTGCGTCAAAGTGTTGGCCGAAAAATCCGGCATCGAACTAATTGGCGGAATTGATATCGATATCAATAAAGCCGGCAAAGATCTCGGCGAAGTTTGCGGCTTGCAAGAGCCGCTCGGCAAAATCGTGCGCGGCGACGTGGAAGCGGCGCTCGCCGAGTGGAAGCCACAAGTCGTCGTGCACACCACGCTGTCATTTCTCCATCGGATCGAAGATCAACTCGCCACGATCATCCGCAGCGGCGCGCATATCGTTTCATCGACCGAAGAATTGTTTTATCCTTATGAGCGCAACCCGGAGTTCTGCCAACGCGTCGAGGCGCTGGCCAAACAACATGGCGTGGCGCTCGTCGGCACCGGCGTCAATCCCGGTTTTTCGATGGACGTGCTGCCGCTGTGTTTAACCGGCGTTTGCGTGGACGTCAAAAAAATTACGGCGACGCGCGTGGTGGATGCGAGCCAGCGGCGCCTGCCGTTGCAGAAAAAAATCGGCGCCGGTATTTCGCGCAAAGAATTTCGCGAGCGCCTGGCGACCGGCACGTTTGGTCATATCGGCTTGCGCGAATCCGCTTGGGCGGTGATGCATGCGATGGGATGGCCGATTGAAGAGATGAAAGAAAGCCTTAAACCGATGATTGCGGACAAACGCGAGAAGACCCCCTATTTAACCGTTGAAACGGGACAAGTCACCGGCATTCACCAAATCATGCGCGTGAAAAGCGGCGGCCAAGAACGCCTCGTGCTCGAGCTGCAAATGTTCGTCGGCGCGAAGAAACCGCACGACAGCGTCGAAGTCGTCGGCAATCCCCCGCTGTCCATGCGCATCGAAGGCGGCATCTTCGGCGACACCGCCACCATCGCCGCGCTGGTCAACGCTATTCCCAAAATCGTGCAAGCGCCACCCGGCTTGCGGACGATGCTGGATTTGCCGGTGCCGTATGCGTTTTTATGATTGAAGCGTTCGTAGTCGCGCCTTCAGGCGCTGCATCTTTGTATTCAAAAAGTAGATGTAGAATTCAAAATTTTTCGCCTGAAGGCGTTACTACGAAAAGGCGTTACGACAAACCCATCAATAAAACGTGGATCCGCCGCCGAACACACTAGTGCGGCCGCCGCGTTTTTCGATCTTGAGGTCGCGCAGCAGCGGCGCTTTGATGCCGAGATAAAAATAAAAACCTTTGCTGAAACCGGTCGGCGTCCAATTGAAGCGCATTTCCCAACAGTGCAAATCGCGGGTGATCGTGTAATGCTGATCGACGATCTGTTTTTTCTGCACATCGAATTGGCCGGACATATTCAGACGCCAATTTTTACTGAGCGTCACGCTGGCATTCGACAAGCTCAATTGGAAAGTCGAAACCGGTTTCGTCGGATCAAAAAGATTGTGATTGTAGCGCAGCGCAAAACTTGCATTCCACGGTAAATTGGTGTCGGTAAAATAAACCGGCGCGAATCGGTCTTGCGTCACCGTGGGAATGGTCTCTTCCTTGTCTGCCTCCCGGCTTGCATTCTTTTGCAAATTAGCCAACTCCGCCGCACTGCTCTTCCCTTGCAAACTCCAACTCGCGTCGAAACTTACATTCGTCAAACGTAAATATTTCCCGCTAAAAATGCCGTTCCTCTTGTACAGCAAACGATCAATCGGTTGGTGTTTCGTCGTGTCATAATCATAAAAACTATGCGAAGAGCTTAAACTAAAAGAAAAATTTCGTATGGGCGTGGCAAAAAGCGAGGTGCTCAAATCCGATTGCCGAAACGTTTTTGCCGCAAAATTATGTGAAGTCGAAAACGAGAGCGTAAACAAGTCGATCTTTTTGAGCTTATCATCGGGCCCGGTTTTCATTTGAAAAAGATTGCGCACTGAGATCGACATGCTGCCTTGCTTGCCTTGCCCGCCCGAGGCGCCGTTAAAACGATCGCGCCGGATCGTGCGCCCGTCGGCAAAGCGCAGCTCGTTAAAATAGCCCCACCACGAGTCGGAAAAATCGGGACGAAAGGAAAATCCGATGCTCGGCTCCATCACGTGGCGCAGCGCGCGCACCGGCCCGAGATTCGGCTGAAACGTGCCGTAAAGCTTCGTGCTCATCGAGGCGTTATAATTAAACAAATGCAGCGCCGCAAAGCCTTTGTTCACGCGGCTCGCTTCGGCTTCTCGGCCGAGCGTATCTTTAGTCACAAAATAATCCGTCGTGCGATCGTACCAATTTTCGGTCACTTGCATGCTTTGGCTCAAGTTCAGCCAATAAAAAAACGCTTTGATGCCGTTTAGCGACAGACTGATATTGTGATTGGCGGAGCTGAGCCGCTCGACCTTGGTAGTGTCGGCAGTCCGCGAATAACGATTTTGCGCGGAGCTGGAAAGGCTGTAATAAAAATTTTCATACCACCGCCGCTCTTCAATTTTTCCGCTTGCCGATTTTTTTTTCGAGGGTTCGCTTTTGCCAAAAAGCTGGCGCTGGCCGAAGCTCAGGCTCAACTGCGGCAGCGAACGGTCAAATGAACCCCGGTCGAGGTCTTTATATTCGCTGGCCGACAACGACAAGCTCGCGCCGCCGGCAAAACTTTTGCTGAACGTCGCCTGCGAAGTCACCGTCCGCCGCAGTTGATCGTTGCGATTGCCGCTGAAGAGTTTGTAAAAATCTTTGCTGCTCGCAAAAGAACCCGACACGTTCAAGTAAGCCGTTTGGCTAAACGTTTGGCTGTGGCGGACGTAAACATCCCACCGGCGCTCTTTACTGCTTTCCACGCCAAAACCTTGATTGCCTTGCACCGAAAAATTTTTGCGGGTGAATGAGCCGCTGATATTGCCGGTAAAACTGTAGCGCTTGGCATAATTGAGCTCGCCGTTAAACAACCAGCCGGAGCGCTCGTAAAAATCGACGGTGGTTTTGAGATCATAATAATCGCTGAGCGCAAAATAATACCCGAGGCCGCGCAGATAACGGCCTTCCGATTGGCTCGCGCCAAAACGCGGCACGAGCAAGCCCGAGTGGCGTCCGCTGCGCGTCGGGAAAAAAGCGAAAGGAAAAATCGCCATCGGAATTTTGCCGATAAACAGCACGATCGGCCTGGCCACCACTTTGTCTTGAACGACAACTTTCATTTTGCGGCTCCAAAAATGAAAGTGCGGATTTTCCTCGCGATCACACGTGCTGTAGATGCCTTTGGAGACGAACAGGGTTTTGCTGTCCGCGCGCTTGATTTGCGCGCCGAAATATTTGCCGTCATCCAGCTCCGTGCGTCCGCGCAGCACGCGGCCCTTCTCGGTGGAGAAATTATATTCCATGCGTTCGCCGGTAAAACGATCGCCGCCGTCCAAAAATATCGGATATCCCTTCTCGGCTTTGGCGAGACTATCTCCCGCGGCGCTTTTCGTTTTGCCATTCGCAGCTTTGCCGTTAGCCGTCAGCAACGAATCCGGCAGCGGCTCGGCAATGAGCAAACGATGATGCCAATCCACCGTGATCTTGCCGGCCTCGAGCGTCATGGTTTTGTATTTGACTTTGGCTCTGCCGTACAAATAGGTGATGCGCTTGTCGAGATCGTGATCTTCCATTTGCGCTTCAAAATCAACGGGCGCATCAAAATCGGATTTTTGAGCCGTCGTGTCAATACGAGCGGAGTCCGGCAAGGCCAGCTTAAGCGAGTCGGTCTCAAGAAGCACGTCGGAAAAGCGTTTCGTAGGGGCTTGCGCCAAAGCAAAATGAGGCGACAAGAGGAAAACGGCGAGAGCAAGGGCTTTCAGTTTCGAGGCAAACATTTAATACGTTCAGTAAATTTTATTAAATGTTTCCATCATACAAGTCCGCCACCGGAAAACACATTTCATAATCATTCCAATCGAGGTTTCCGTAAACAATCTTGAATTTTTTAAATTCATTCAGCTCGAGATATTTTTTTAAATCAGGATGGCGTGCCCGACAAAGGAATGGTTTAAAATCGACCGTACGTTCTTTGCCATCATTGAACCGGAGATGAAGGCGATAACCATCGACATACTGTGCCTGAACGATGTCAATGACTTCGACGTCATCATCATCGGGCATCGGTTCAGAAGTAAAGCTGATTCTATTTTTTTTCATTTCAACCTCTGGGTAATTTTTTGCAATTTGGTTTGTTTTCCATGGATAAAGAAGTCATCCCATTTTTGAACGATTTCATCCGCATAATGTTCTAACAATTTTTTAAAATCAGAAGAATGCGGTTGCTTAAGCGCTTTCACTCCGCGTACCGGCTTAAAAACAATATCGGCCACTTCGTTGTTTTCGACGACGATCTCGGCTTTCGTTTCTCTATCTTGATGCCGTCCATGAACATGAATCGGCCTATGTTCGTCGGCGTAAAAGTAAACTTCCAATCCCAAATACTCATATAGCTTCGGCATAAATTTACCACATTATTCTATATCTTTCAACTGGTATTTTTGCCACCATTTCCGCAGTCTTTGCAAGATTCCCGCCTCCACGCCGTTCGCCGTCGGCTGATAATACAACGCCTCTTGCAAATTCTCCGGCAAATAGTTTTGTTCGACAAAATTTTCCGGATAATCATGCGGATATTTATACTCCATGCCGTAACCTTGCTGCTTCATCAACGGCGTTGGAGCGTTGCGGAGGTGCAGCGGAATGGAGCCGAGCGGCTTTTCCTGCACGTCTTGTATCGCGGCGGCAAGCGCTTTGCAAGAAGCGTTGCTCTTCGGCGCGGAAGCCAAATAAGTTGTCGCTTGCGCCAACACCAATCCGCCTTCCGGCATGCCGATGTAAGTCACCGCCGTGAAAGCCGAAGTGGCGACCACCAATCCCAACGGATCGGCATTGCCGATATCCTCGCTCGCGAGAATGATGAGCCGGCGCGCGATGAATTTCGGATCTTCGCCGGATTCGATCATGCGGCTGAGATAATGCAGCGCCGCATTCGGGTCGCCGCCGCGCACGCTTTTGATGAACGCCGATATCGTGTCGTAATGATAATCGCCGGCGCGGTCATAGAGAATCGGTTTTTTCTGCACCGCCTCGCGAATATGCTCGACGGTGAGACGGCGCTTGCCGGATTCATCGATCGGCGCCAGCTTAACGGCCAATTCCAATGCGGTCAACGAGGCCCGGGCATCGCCGGAAGAAAGTTGGAGCAACGCGCGACGGGCCTCCTCATCCAATTCGACATTCGCCTTGAGAAGCTGCGCATCGCCTTTCAAGGCACGCTCAATCACGCGAGCCAAAACTTCTTCGCTCAACGGCTTGAGCGTATAAACCTGACAGCGCGAGAGTAACGGCGCGATCACTTCAAACGAAGGATTCTCAGTGGTGGCGCCAATGAGCGTGATCGTGCCGTCTTCGGCGCTGTGCAGCAAGCCATCCTGTTGCGCTTTGTTGAAACGATGAATTTCGTCAATAAACAAAACCGTGCGCTTGCCAAGCTGGCGATTGGCCGCGGCTTTCTCCAATATTTTTCGCACTTCCGCGACGCCGCTCGATACGGCGCTCAGCGTGTAAAAATCGGCTTGCACGGCTTTGGCGAGCAAATTTGCCAACGTGGTTTTGCCGCAGCCGGGCGGCCCCCACAATATGATCGAAGTCAAATCTTTTTTCTGAATCGTTTCATACAGCGCTTTTCCGGGCGAGAGCAAATGTTCCTGCCCGGCGAAATCCTCGAGTCGCCGGGGCCGCATGCGATCCGCGAGCGGCTGGGTTTGTGCAATGGTTTCGCGCGAAGCTTGTTCGAATAAATCCATAAAGCAGGCCTTACAAATTTTTCGCCCACTGCAAGAGAAATCCTTACAGGCGCAGCTCACAGAAAATTTTATTTCAATCAATCCGATGCGGATCATTCCAGCGAAACGCCGTGAGACCACTCGGGGTGCCGAACCAAATCCATTCGTCTTGCGCGGCAATCGTGTTGACGCGGTTATCGAGGAGTCCGTCGGCAGTGGTGAATTGGCGCCAGTCTTTGCGTTTGCGATTATATTTGTAAACGCCGACATCCGTGCCGACCCAAACGGCTTCCGGTTGCGCCAGCACATAATTAATATTCGCATTGGCAAATTGTTGGCGCGCCGGTGGATCGAGCCACGCTTTGTTTTCAATGTCAAAAGCTTCGACGCCGAAAGTCGTCCCGAACCAAACCAATGAATCGCTTGCAGAAACCGTCACCGTGCGCTCGCCGTGCGGCCCATTTACCTCTGAAACAAAACCGCCGGTGTTTTTGGCCATGTCATAAACAAAAGCGCCGTACCGCGTGCCCATCCACAGCAAGTTTTCCGCGCGCTCCAAATCGTAAATCGCCACATTGAGCAACTGCTTCGGCAATACGTCGGAGACGCCGAGCGTGTCTTTGCCTTTGGAACTGCGCGTGATGAGGCGATACAAGCCGAAATCCGTCGCCGCCCAAATGAAACCGTCATAAATCGCCACGTCGTTCACGCGCCCGGAGAGAATTCGGCTTTTTGAAGCAAGCCGCCGCCAGCGATCTTTTTTCGGATCATAAATATTGAGGCCTTCCTCGGTCGCGCAATAAACTTTCCCCTCGGCAATTTCGAAACGATTGATTTCATCGCTGCTCATATCCATATTGAAACGCGCTTCATGATATTTCCATGCGTTCGCGCCGGCCGAACCCGTCGTGGGATTGCGCCAATAGGTAATGCCGCGAATTTCCGCGCCGGCGTCACGGCCATGCACTTGATCATTGCGGCCGCCGATCCACAAGCCGTTTTCGTCGAATGCCAGCGCATCGATGCGAGGCTGCGCCAAGCCATACGTTAAAAGCTCGGCGCGCTCGATAAACGCATTGGCGCGCCACACGCCGAGCCCCCACGTTCCCATCCACACGCTGTCCCAACTGTCGCGCACGTAGCCGGTGATCTCGGCGCGGCGCAAACGCGTGTCTTGAAACTCGCCGCGCGGGTCGAACAAATAACCGGCCGGCGCAATAAATTGCGGAAAGCGCTGCGGCCGCGGCGCGCGCCGGCCAGCCCATACGATATAATCATTCGTCGTATCATTGACCGCGACGATGATGCTGCCCAATTTATTAACCTGGAACAAACGCGAGGCGCGCGTTTCAAACCAAACAAATTGGCGCCCGATCCCGATTGAGAAAATTTCATCGAATTGCCCCGCGCCGATATTGTTTTTGGAATAATTCGTCCAGCGATAGGAAGACGGATGCATGCTGCTCACTCCGTCGCGCGTCGAGCACCACAGGAAGCCCGTGGAATTGTCGTATGCGACGGCGAGAATTTGATTATCGGCGAGACCATCGCTCGTCGTGTATGGCGCTTCCCAATTGTTGCGCACAATATTGTAACGCAACAGGCCTTCCGTGCTGCCAAAGTAAGTGTACTCCGGCCCAACCGCGACGGCGTTGATGTAGCGCGCGACGCCAAAACTCACCCAATCGCCGGGACGATAACGATCGTTACGATCGAGGCGGCGTGGCGTGGCAATTAAACTCCAAACCGCGGTGAGCAATAAAGCGGTGATGGCGAGAAAGATAGATCGGCGTTTCACAGTTCGGTTCTCCACGTGGCGAACGGCAGCGTGCTTGGAAAAATCCTTTGGCCCATTTCATTTTAAGGATTTTTCAAGTGACCAACAAAAGCATGCGGCAACGTTCCATCAAATACTTTGTATCAATTTATGCTAACGCCTGATCTCCTGATTGATTTGAGGTTTGGGTAAGCAAAGGATAATTTGATAAAATATCAGAATCGTCGTTAAAAAGCAACAGCAAAGTTTTCATTGAGGAAAGAACAGACGAGGCCGTCTGTGTTACTTTATATTATACCGCTGCAACTTCCGATGCAAGTTCGCGCGATCCGTGCGCAGGCGCCGTGCCATTTCGCTGACGTTACCTTTGACGACTTGAAAAACGCGCGTCAATAAGTGGCGTTCAAAATTCTCAACGCGATCGCGCAATGAAAGTTCTTCGTCGACTTCCGTACTCGAGGCCGCCTCACCATCTGCTTTCATCGTCAGACCGGATGCCGAGATGGGCAACTCGAACACCGGCAAAGCTTGGCGCACTTGCTCGACGGTTATCGTTTCGGCCTCGCCCATAATCATCAAACGCTCGACGATGTTGCGAAGTTCACGCACGTTGCCGGGCCAATGATAGTTTTCTAAAACGAGGCTTGCATCCGCGGCAAGACGTTTGGGACGACGGCCGTACGTCTGCGCCAATTGATTAAGAAAATAATTGATCAAATTCATAATATCTTCGCGGCGCTCGCGCAGCGGCGGAACGTGAATCGGAATCACGGCGATGCGAAAAAACAAATCGTCACGGAAATTTCCGGTTTGAATTTCTTTCTCGAGATTTTTGTTGGTGGCGGCAATCACGCGCACGTCGAAGCGAATCGGCTGCGTGCCGCCGACGCGGAGCAATTCATTTTCCTGCAAAACGCGCAGCAGTTTCGCCTGCGTTTCCAGCGCCATGTCGCCGATTTCATCGAGAAAAATCGTGCCGGTGTGCGCCTGCTCGATGAGGCCGATTTTGCGGCGCATCGCGCCGGTAAACGCGCCGCGCTCGTGGCCGAACAATTCGCTCTCGATCAGCTCGCGCGGAATCGCCGCGCAGTTGACGCGCACAAATGGCGCGGTCGAACGCTTGCTCTGCCGGTGAATGGCTTCGGCAACCAATTCTTTTCCGGTGCCGTTTTCTCCGGTGATGAGAACACGCGCTTCGGAAGGCGCGGCTTTCCGAAGCGAGTCGCGCAGTTGTTGCATTGTAAAGGATTGCCCCACCATCTCGCTGTCGCCGCCGAGACGCTGGCGCAGTTGGTTGCGCTCGTGCTCGAGCTGCTTGCGCTCGGCAAAATTTTTGACTTCGAGAATGACGCGCTCCGGCTGCAGCGGCTTTTCGAGAAAATTATACGCGCCGAGACGTACCGCCTTTACAGCAGTATCAATTTCCGCGTGGCCGGAAATCATGATCGTTGGAACCGTCACGCCCATTTCTTGCAAGCGCTGCAGCGTCGCGAGTCCGTCGATCCC
>Ga0247727_10009020_pt1 | contig 18266 bp, 10 predicted proteins | sample WisWelCaveWW1625_FD_202498 | JGI IMG/M metagenome (GOLD analysis project Ga0247727, IMG submission 202498) | Biofilm microbial communities from Wishing Well Cave, Virginia, United States - WW16-25 | ecosystem: Environmental > Aquatic > Deep subsurface > Groundwater > Cave microbial mat | place... | reverse complement strand
TTCCACAGGTACCATTTCAAATCGGCTTTGGATTGCGCCGTCACCCACCAGAAACCGCCGTGATAAAATACTTTGCTTTGATTGTTGCGATCGAAACTCTTTTTGGTGCCGGCAATCGGCGCGCCGATGCTGTTGCCCGCTTTGAGCTCGAAAGGCTGCGAGCTCACCAACGTGGTTTCCACACTCGTCGCCACCATGAGCGTATGAAATCCGGCGAGATTGGGATTGCGCACTTTCGCTTTTGGAATAAAAAGATTGACCGCCGAATTGTTGGTCAGGGCCAAGCCGGCTGGAATCGTTACGGTGACTTGCCGCAGAATCGAATCCGCCGTTGCCGCCGCATCTTTAATGTTGAGTTTGACGCCGGCGAGGGAACCGTTCGACACTGCTGTGGTCGCGCCGAATTTCACCATAATCGTGCTGCTTCCTCCCAACGGCCGGCCGTGCGGCCCGAGGTTGAACGTGAGCGTGTAATCGGCGAGACTATCGGGATCCGTCGGGAATGGTTTCACCAGAGCGGAAGTGACTTTTGTCGTCGTCTGCACCAAACTAAAAACCGGCGACTTGACTTGCATCGGCTGCGCGCTGCTCCAACAGGTGATCCGATAAGCCGCGCCAATCGTGGTCGAATTCAACAGACCCGCGCCCGCAGTTGAATCAAACACCACCGTAAACGAATGATTGTTGGGCAAATTAACCGGCGTGGTCACGGTGACTTGCCGCGTCGTGTTGTTTGAAATCACTGCGGCAGCAGGAACGCCGTCAACTTTCACCGCGGCCGGCGGCATATTGTTCGGCACAAACGTGTTTGCCGGGAAAATGAAATTCAACACGCCAGTGCCGGCATCCAGCGCGCCCAGACCCGAGAGCTGCAATGGAATCGTGTACGTCGCATTGGCATTGATTTGATTGGACGCGACAGTGACGGCGCCGACAATCAAAGGCGTGCTGCCGCCCAGATCAACATACCGATAATAGATGTCGTTTGCCGTCGTATTATCGGCGCACGTCATCAAGCCCGCTCCGGCGGTGACGTTCGCGGCCGGCGCGCCGAGGTCGTCAAATTGCGCTCCAACAATTTTGAACAGTTCATTGGCGGTTGCCGTTTCGAGATTCGCTTCCTGGCCGAGGCTGCAGGATTTATATTCTCCCCAGAACGTCGTGGTGTTGACGCCCATGAGATAAAGCGTATTGCCGGCGGCGTCAACCGCCAGCGCCGGCGTTTTCCAAATATTCGCGCCGGAATTGACTTTGAATTTCGTCCACGTGCCGGCGCTATTGCGACGATACAGCGTGTTGTTGGGATCGCTGCCGGCGGCGCCGAGGTTTTGCGTAAAAAGATAAACATTATTCGCCGCATCCGCCGTCATTGAAATTCGGTTCTGCGCGCGTTCGCTGCCAAAATATGTCAATGACGCCGATTCATCCGTCCACGCATTATCCGCCGCGCCATCTTGATGCGCCAGAAAACCGAATTGGCTGCCGGTCGAATCCGTCTCGCCATATCCAACGCCGGCGTAATTGACGCCGCCGTTAGTGAAAGCCACGGCATCGGTCGTGCCGTTTGCCGTTTGTACGGATTTAACATTCACAATCGTCGACCAGGTTGCGCCGCCGTCGCTCGAACGTTTGGCTTGCAAAACGCCGGCGCGAATACGGAAGATCCAAAGGTCGCCATTTTTCGCTTGCGCCAAACTGATCGGATTGTTGGCATCAACATGAACAAAATCACTCACGCTAACCGGGAAACCTGCATCATTTTTCCAGGCGCCGCCGAGGTATGAGTAGCGGCGAACTTTCGTCAACGATTTGTGCGAGGCGACGAGATGAAGTTTATTGGTGCTCGAATTGACCACGGCGTCATAATTGAAAGAGGCGCCTTTATCCATGCCCACCGCTTTGATCCAGGCGGCGCCGTCGAATCTCCAAATGTACCATTTATTTTCCGGCTCCTCATAAGCAATCGTCCACCATTGCGTGTTGTAATAAAATACTTTGCTCTGATTGGATTTCTTATAGCCGGATTTGGTGGTGCTTGCAATCGGATTGGCGCCCAAACTCGGCGACAATGAATAAATCGGCGAAGTCACCGCCGTCGGTTGCACGCTCGTCCAGGCTTGCAGCGTGTAATCAGCGGCAAGCGGCGGATTGATAATTCCGGCGCCGGGCGTGAACACGACGGAAAAGTTCTGGCTGTTTGCCAAATTCACCGGCGTCGTCACCATGACTTCTCTCGTCGCGCTGTTTGAAGTTGCAGAGGCGGCCGGCGTGCCGTTGACCGTGATTTGATTCGCTGCCATGCCGTTCGGAACCGTCGTGCCGGCCGGAAAACGAAAACTAATCACATCGCTGCCGGCGGCCAATGCGCCGTTGTTCGACAACGTTAAAGGAATCGTGTAACCGGCGTTCGAGCTGGCAAACGGCGGATTCACCGTGATGGCGCCGACGATGACACGCCCGATGATTTTATAAGGAGTCGAAGCCACCGGCGTGGTTTCAACGCTGGTCGCCACCGTCAGCGTGTAGTTGCCGATAACGGCGGGATTGCAAATCGCCGGCGCCGGCAAATACAACGACACGGCCGCGCCATTGCTCAACGACGCCGCTGCCGGCAAAGTAATGTTGACGGTTTTGGCGGCGCTGTTGCCGGTCGCCGCCGCCGCAACGCCATTCACCAAAACGCCGGAAAGCCCGCCGTTCGCGATAGTCGTCGCGGCATTGAAAGTCAACGTCAATGTGCTGGCGCCCGCAAGCATGCGCCCTTGCGCGCCGAGAGCGAACGCAATCGTGTAATTCGCGCAGCTATCCGGCTCGCTGGCGGAAAGAGAAACCGTTGCCGGCGTCACCGTGCTCGTTGCCGCGGTGAAATTGTAACTCGGCGAAGTTGCGGACGCCGGCTGCGCGCTGGTCGAAGCATTCAACTGATACGCGCCCGCCAGAGTCGGATTCAACAAACCCGCGCCGGCATTGATCACCACGGAAAATGATTGGCTGTTGCTCAAATTCACCGGCGAGGTTATTGTCATCTGTCTGGTTGCCGCCTCCGTCGTCACATTCGCGCACGCCGTGCCGTTCACCGAAATATTGCTCGCAACCACGCTGGCCGGCAAAAAAGTATTGCTGGGAAAAATAATGTTGATGATTCCCGAATTGGCCGCCAGAGCGCCGGCTGTCGACAACGTCAACGGAATGGTGTAAGCGGCATTGGCATTCACTTGACTCGGCGTCACCGTGATCGCGCCAATCGTCACCGATGCGCTGCTGGTAATCGTCAAATGATTATACCAAATATCGCTCGCCGCATTGTTGTCCGCGCACACCATTAATCCGGAACCGACGTCGACACTCGTTCCACCGGCCGGCGCGCTCAATTCCGCAAATGTTGCGCCGCTGCCCGAAAAGAGCGTCGTCGCGGCTGCCGCTTCCAGGCTGGATTCCTGTCCAATCGAACAAACTTTGTATTCGGCTGCGGTTGATGAGCTTAGAATCCCCATGACATAAAGACGGTTATTGGCCGCATCATAAACCATGGCCGGCGATTTCCAATCGGCGCTGGTGTTGACTTTAAATCTCTGCCAACCGCCGCTGCTGGCGCGTTTGTACAACGTGTTGCGCGGATCGCTGCCGGAGGCGTTGCCGTTCTTCGTCAACAGATAAATGTTATTGCTGCCGTCCGTCGTCATGCCCAATTGATTGTTGCCGCGCTCGGCGGCAAAAAAAGTTAATGACGCGGTTTCATCCGTCCACGCGGCGTCGGCCGCGCCGTCCTGATGTCGCACAAAACCGAATCGCGTGCCGGTATTATCGGCTTCGCCATACGCCACGCCGACGAAATTATTGCCGCCGGAGCTGAATACAACCGCATCGGTCGTGCCCGTTGCAACCGTCAATCCGGTTTTGACGTCAATCGCCGCAGACCACGTCGCGCCGCCGTCGGTTGACTTTTTCGCCTGCAGTTTATTGCTGTCGATGCGAAAAATCCACAGCTCGCCGTTCTTCGCCTGCACGAGACTGACCGGATTGTTGGCATCCGCATTGACAAAACCTGGATTGACGGGAAAGCCGGCATCCAACGTCCAGGTCGATGAACCACTCGCGTAAGTGTAACGTCGAAATTCCGGCGACGAGGCATGCGAGCCCATCACATACAGCGTGCCGGTCGCGGAATTCACGACGACGTCATATTTTAATGAAGAGCTTTTTTCGAGCTGATGGAGCTTTGTCCACGCGCCGCTGCTGAAGCGCCAAATATACCAGCGGCTGTCCGGAGCATTGTGAGCGATCGCCCACCACTTGGCATCGTGGTAGAAAACTTTGCTCTGGTTGGATTTGAGAAACCCCGATTTGGTATCGGTGGAAATCGCGGCGCCCTGGCCTCGCGCTGCATGATTCGCCCCGATGACGCCGATCAATACGGCAAAAAATAAAAAGCGGAATCGGAACCCGCGCCCGTGGGTTGAAAACATTGTGCACTCCTCAAGAGGTAAATGAATTTTTTGACAGACGAGTTTATCTGGCTCGACCTTGCTCGCTCACAGCCCCGCTATTTAATTAAGGAGGTGACGTGCGCCGGCCCTGGCCCACAGAACAGAGAAGAAGGGTGAGAAAAACTCTATTCTCTGCTTATTGTAATGTACCGAAGAGGAGCGAAATTGCAGAAAACTATGGCTTGACATTCGGATTTTTTTTATTTAGATTTCATGCCGTTGTGAAGAATTAGCCACAACGTCACGAACCTGTTTTAAAACCCATTCTATGCAAAAGTTTTCTGGAAGTGGTTGCATTGTAGAACATTTTGTGCGCAAAAGTGACCGGTCAGCAACTCACTATTGTCGTAGCTCTTTCTACAAGCAACAGATATTGACCGGCAAGCAATAGATATTGACCGGTCGCTTAGAGCCCTTGTTCACCACAAATCTGTGAAGCTATAGCGACCGGTCAATGAGTTGCTTAGAGCGTAATTTGGAAAGTCGAAAAATGAGACTGACCGGTCGAAAATAATGGTACGTTTGACGTGGATGAATCCAAAGCTGCATTGACGAGGGAGACGGCCATGAACAGGCAAAAATCGATCTTACGAGGCATGACGTTAGTTTTGGTTTTCAGCGCCAGCGTGTTGTTTGCTGAGGAACCGAAGTGCCACAGCGACTAGCACACCTGAAGCGAGCGAAACGGCAGTTATTTCAAAAGAACAATAGTGAGGAGAAATATGCAAAAGATCATCGTCGCATTATTCACTGGAAGTCTTCTAACAGCATTTATCGGCTGCGAGCAGAAACCGCCAGCCGTCGAAGAGAAACAAAACCCGGTTGAACGCGGCAAATATTTGGTAATCATCGGCGGCTGTCATGATTGCCATACGCCAAAAGTAGAAGGCCCCGGCGGCATGCCCTTGCCGGACACCACGAGTTTGTTATCCGGACATCCGGAAGGCATGCCGTTTCCAACCTGGATGCCCACAGATTTACAGCAGCGTAACGCCATCGCCTTGACCAATCCGATGTTGACGGCATGGGCCGGACCGTGGGGTGTGAGCTTCGCCATCAATCTCACACCGGACACTTCGACCGGCTTGGGTGAATGGACGGAGCAGGCATTTATCCAGGCGATGCGCACCGGCAAACATCAGGGCCAGCCGAACGCCCGCGATATTTTGCCGCCGATGCCCTGGCCGAGTATCGCGCAAATGACCGACGGCGATCTCAAAGCGATGTGGGCCTATTTGCGCACCGTTCCGCCGATCAAGAATCAAGCGCCGTTGCCGGAGCCGCCTGTGGGCGCGCTGTCGATGCCGGCAAAGTGAAAATTTTTCACGCCAAGACGCGAAGCCGCAAAGTTAACGCAAAGAAAAACTTTGGCGCGATCTTGAATGCCGAAGTAAATTGAATCAAGTCTGACGGCAATCAACAAACTCATTATAACAAATTAAAACGGAAAGGAGAACCATAATGGCAGCAAAACGCACACGCACGACTCACCGCAGCGCTTCGGGCAAAAAGCTTTACGCCGTCCGCGATGCCAAAGGCCGTTTCGTCGACATTCAAACCTACGAACGCGCCCATCGCAAGGACGTCAAGCGCCGGAGCATTAAAGAATCCAAAGGCTAAAGCGCTCACTTTGCAGATGGATTGATTCCGCCCGTTGATTCTTTTTTTAATGAAAACAAACGACGGGCGGAATGGCGCGCCCGTCAACTGGTTTCGGATAGTAAAGAAAGCTTATTCGAAATGAATAATTAAGCGAGCAGATTTCTCTCCGTTTTTACCCGGTTTTCTCCGCTGCTCTGTGTTCGATTTAATTTTCCAATGGGAAATAATTTACTAAAACTTGGCGGCGTGTTGAGTTTCGCCGTGGCGCTGCTGCATCTTGTCATTATATTCATTGGTGGCCCGGCTTATCGCTATTTCGGCGCGGGCGAAGAAATGGCGCAACTGACTGAATCCGGCTCGCTGCGGCCGGCTTTGATCACGTTGGGCATTACCGTTGTATTCATTCTCTTCGGCCTGTACGCTTTTTCAGGCGCAAAATTAATTCGGCGGCTGCCGTTGCTTAATATTGCGTTGCCGATAATCAGCGTTATCTACACGCTGCGCGGAATGGCCGTCGTGCCGGAAATCATTTACAAAATCAATGCGCCGGACGCCGTGCCGGCGCGCATGATTATTTTTTCGGCGGCCGCACTGAGCATCGGTTTGCTCTATCTCAGCGGCACCATTAAAAATTGGAAAAATTTGCGAGCGCCGCATAATTATACAAGACTTTGAAAAGATTGCTTCGCTGAGAAACGCTCGCAACGACATTACAAGCCAACTAACGTTTCGCATTAAATGGCGGGAGAGCGTCGTTTATCCATTTCCAAAAGGTTTTGTGACGTTCACATTGAACGCACTTTATTCTCTTGAAGAATTGCGGACATTTTCCGTATATTGAAGTTCCGGCAGAGTTTTTTAAAACTGTTCGAGAATTTTTTAGCGCAGGTTCATGATTAGCGGTCACTTTTAGCAAGGAGACCGGCCATGTCATTTGCTTCAAAATTTAATTGCGCCATCGGATTGCTATTGGTGCTGATCATGGCCATTCCCGCCAGCGCCCAGAAAAAAACGACCATTCGCGACATTCAATTTGTTCATCCGGATAGCTTGAAGTTGCCCGGCAATCGCGACGATAGCCCTATGGTCGGCGATTCATTGACTGTGGTGGGTGTGGTGGTGACAGGGCCACGCTCGCTGTGGACCGGCGCGCGGTGGTCATTTATCCTCGCCGATACAGCGTATGGTGAATGGAATTTTATTCAAGTGGTCCAGCATGATACGGTGAGCGCAGGTGCGGCGGCTACCAATGTTTCGGCAGTGCAACCGGGAGATGTTATTCGTCTCACCGGTCGCGTGGCGGAATTCCCTGCGAATAGCTCTCATAGCCAAACACAGATTGAGCCATTCACCAATCCACCAGTACCAGTAGAATTTCTCGGCATTTTTAATTTCCCTTTGCCGAAGCCGATTGTGCTCAAAGCCCAAGATCTGGCAACGCCGGAGCGCGGCGAAAAATATGAAGCCGCTTATGTGCGTATCGAAAACGCAACTATGCTGAACAACAACTCGGGCAATGGCAACGGCCAAGCGTTGATTCAGGACGCCACGGCGCAGCTTTTGATCGACGACTGGTTTAATCCGGTGCATTTCCTTGTCGATATTGCCGCCGGCGGCAACGTTCAGAATATTCCACTGGTTTACCCACAAAACGGCGCGAGCTTCAAGGTGTCGGGTTGGATCCGCGATCTCTCCGGCCCGCAACTGTTCGCTTTAGGAGTCGAAAGCAAGGCAGCTTTCCAGTTGTTGACCAGCCCCCCAACAATCAGCAATATTTCACGGAATATCGTCATACCCACTGCGCTGCAAAGAGCGGCGATCCGCGCCAAAATTGTTGACAACGGCACAGTTGCCAGCGCCAAAATCTTTTACTCGATTGACAACGCCGCGACCTGGCAAACGGTGAATATGGCGGCTGATACGGGCAATTTTTATCAGGGTGAGATTCCATCGCAGGTGAACGGAACCTTCGTGCGCCATTATTTGCACTCGCAAGATAATGACGGCAATGTGACTACCGATCCCGCCAACATTCAAGCGAGCAATTATTTTTACACTGTGCGTGATCAAGGGCCGAGCATTTACGATATTCAGTTCACGCCGTTTGCGGATGGCAATTCCGGTTATGTCGGTTTGCCGGTCACGGTTTCGGGAATTGTGACAGCGGACAGTACAGATTTTTCGAATGAATATTTCATTCAAAATGGCACAGCGCTCTGGAACGGTTTGTGGGTGCGCGATTCCATCAACAAGCTGAAACGCGGGGACAATATCACTATTACCGGACCGGTGCAAGAGCAATTCAACCAAACCCGAATCAACACGCCGACCGCGTTCCGGATCAACTCGCGCAACAATCCCATTCCCGCGCCGGTCGTGGTGAAAACAAGTGATATTCGCACAGGCGCGCCAACCGCTGAAAGCTACGAGAGCATGTTGGTGCAGGTGCGTGACGTTGCAGTGATCAACCCTTTTCCGGATGCGCCAAACAATTTCGGCGAATTCACGGTGAGCGACGGCTCCGGCGAGGTGCGAGTTGATGATCGCAGCAACCAATATCGCGGCAATCTCGACACCACCTACGCGGCTGGGAATTCCCTACAGACTGTCACCGGCGTTCTGGATTATCTTTTTGCCAACTTTAAAATCAACCCGCGCAGCAATAATGACGTAACGTTTGTGGCCGGAAACCGGCGTCCTGTGGTGGCCAATGCTATCCCGGCGCAAATCATCACAGCCGGCGGCGCGGCATTCCGTCGCCAATTAATGGCTTCACCGGCCGTCTTCAGCGATCCGGATAATGACGTGCTGGCTTACACGGCGAATTCAAGTGCGACGCAAATAACAACGGCAACTATAACTAATGACACACTCACCGTTATCCCAAAAGCGCTTGGAAGCGCAGCGATTACGGTTACTGCTAATGACGGCAAAGACGGAACGATTTCAACTGCATTTGCCGTTACGGTTGTTTCCGGCAACCAACCGCCGGTGGTGGCCAACATCATAGCTGATCAAAAACTCGCCGTGGGCGGAATATCATTTACGCGTGATTTGAATGCGGCGCCCCAGCTTTTTACGGATCCCAATGGGGATGTGCTGAGTTATACGGCGAATTCAAGTGCGCCAGGCATTGCAACGGCAAGCATCTCAAACAATACCCTCACGGTCGCGCCGGGACAAGCAGGAAATGCAACCATCACGATTATGGCCAACGACGGTAAAGGGGGAACGGTATCAACCGGATTTGCGGTAACAGTTGCCAGCGGCAATCAAGCACCGACGGTGGCTGCTTCTATACCCAATCAAACACTCGCCGTGGGTGGAGCAGCTTTCACTCGTGATCTGAATGCTGCGCCTACCATCTTTTTTGATCTCAATGGCGATACGCTCACTTATACCGTTACTTCGAACGCACCGACGACCGCCGCGGGCAATTTGGAGAAAAGTGTATTGACCGTCGTCCCGGTCAACTTCGGGAGCGCCATGATTACGGTCACAGCCAATGATGGCAAGGGTTTGACGGAGAAAACCATTTTTAATGTATTGGTGAGAAGCGGAAATCTGCCGCCGATTGTTGCGAACACTATTTCGGATCAAACGCTTTTTGCCGGCGGAAATTCGTTCACGTATAACCTCAATGCTCCGCCGGCGATATTTAATGATCCGAATGGCGATCCCTTGGCTTATACGGTTATATCAAGTGCACCGACGGTCGTGGCGGCAAATTTGGCAACAAGCACTCTCACGGTCGTACCCGTTGCCGTCGGCAATGCCATCATCACGGTGACGGCCAACGACGGCAAAGGCGGAACCGTTTCGACTATGTTCACGGTGATGGTGATTAGAGGCAATCAACCACCTCTTGTGCTGAACATTATCCCTGAACAGAAACTCGCCATCGATGAACCACCATTCATACGCAATTTGAGTACGCCAGCCGCGGTTTTCAGCGATCCGGATGGTGATGCGCTGAGCTACACCGCGAGTTCAAATGCTCCGTCAATCGCGGCAGCGAGCATATCCGGCGAGGTGCTCACGGTCACCTCCGTTACGGTTGGAAAAACCAGGATCACGGTTACAGGAAGCGACGGCAAAGGAGGGTTGGTCGCAACCGCATTTAATATAACGATAAACCAATCTTGCGGGACAACGTTGATTACACACACACCGCCGTCTTCTCAGGAAATTGGCAAAGAAATTCCTATCACCGCTAATATTGTTAATAATGATTGTGGCGTTACCAACGCGACCTTGAGCTATCGACCGGGCGGGGAAGGCGGCTTTACCTCTCTGTCGATGTCTTTGACGAGTGGCCTATACAGAAGTACTATCCCAACAAGTGCCGTGACTTCCCGGGGAATTGAATACTATATCGTTGCGACCGATGCGAACGGAGGCAGGACACCACACCCGTTATCAGGCTTTTTCTCAATTCAAATGACAGTGTCTGAGCCTGGTTTAATCAAAGGGAGTCCTCAACCGGCTGGCTCTGAACAAACGGCTTACCGTCTGATTTCCGCGCCCATTGATTTGGATAACAAAAACGCGCGGGCGGTGTTGGAAGATGATTTGGGCCCGTACGATATTTTTAAGTGGCGCTGCTATGAGGTTCGCGCTGATCAAACACGCGCCGAATATCCCAATATTTCGGAGATGCGGCCAGGAAAAGCCTTTTGGCTGGTTGTCAAAGACCAGGGCAAGGTTATTGACACTGGCGCCGGAAAATCCAATCCCTCGTCGCAAGCTTACGCCGTGGCCCTGCATCCAAAATGGAACCTGGCCGCCAATCCATTCAACTTCGCTGTGCCGTTGTCAAATCTTCGTTTAAAAAGTGGCGCTCAGCTTCCGGATGTGCGCTCTTATACCGGCAGTTGGAATAATCCTGTCACTGAGGCGATAATCGTCATGCAGCCGTTTCAAGGTTATGCGCTGTTCAACAGCCTGGCCACGGTGGATACTTTGCTGATCAATCCTGATTTGTCGAAACCCGGCAGCGCGCTTTCCCAAAAAATGAATGAGCAAATTTTATGGTCGATTCGCATCCTCGCCCAATGCCAGCAAGCCCGTGACGGCGATAACACGGCAGCCATTGCTTCCGAAGCCGTCGAAACGTGGGATGAAATGGATCGGCCCGAGCCGCCGGTTATTGGCGAATATGTTTCAGTTTATTTTCCTCATCCGGAATGGAAAAAGCCAAACGCTGCTTATTGCACCGATGTTCGTCCCGAATCGTCAGACGGAGAAGTGTGGACTTTCGAGGTGAGAACCAATATCCGTGATGTGGTGCAATTAAATTTCGAGGGGCTTGAAAGTGTGCCGAGTCATTTTCAAGTTTGGTTGGTGGATGAGGCCTTGAAAATCACTCACAACCTTCGCGAGAAGAGCGGCTATTTTGTTGCGGGATCAAACGCCGAGCTCCCGAAACGGTTGCAGCTCATGGTCGGAACGGGCGACTTCGCTTCGAAGCGGCTGGCTACGGTTCAAACTGTCCCTGACAACTATGAGCTGTCACCCAATTTTCCCAATCCTTTTCATCCGATCACGACGATTAGATATGGCTTGCCGAAAGCTGAACGAGTGACGTTGAAAGTTTACAATCTCTTTGGACAGGAGGTTACAACTTTAATTAAGAATGAGCTCAAAGCAGCCGGCTATCATATCGCTGTTTGGAATGGACGTAATCAAGCCGGAATCCCGGTTGCCGGCGGAATGTATATTTATCGGATTCAGGCCGGAAATTCTATCGCGGCCCAAAAAATGATTCTCCTCAGATAAGGAGAACAATCATGCGATTCGTTACCAGATTCTCTTTAAAAATATTTTTTCGATAAAATCTGTTTTGCTTTTTTTTCTATTTATCTTTTTTGCCGCGTGCAACGACCGCGTCACCGATGCGCTGAAAAAAAATCAGCCGCCGGAGACGCATCTTTTTCTGCAGCCGGATAACGAGATAGCGATGAGCACGAGCCGGCAAATTCTCCATTGGTGGGGCGATGACGCCGACGGCCGCGCCGCCGGTTTTGTTTACACCTTTGACGGCGGAGCGCCGGAAATGCGGGAAAACTGAGGCGACGAATTTTGATTGACGTATTTGGGCAATAAAAAACCCCGATCTTTTTCTTTGAAAGAAGCGGGGTTTTTGAAATCTATATGAATATTTATAAACGGAAAGCGCAAAAGACTCAATCAAAATCCATCAGCGTGTGCGAATATGACCGGCCGCTGGCGCCGGTTTCCTTGATATAGCGATTCCAAAAATTCTGCACGGCAAAATATTTTTCCGTGCTCGGCGCATAGGCGCCGACGATCCACACGTCGACGTTCCGCAAATTCGGAATGCGGCCCCTGGCGCGCAGCGCTTGCATGGCGCCGTTGATGTAATCCGCCGTTACTTCATCTTTGTCAAAATTGAATTCCGGCGAACACTCCATCATATCCGAGAGAACCACCAGCGTTTTCTTGCCGTGTTTGTTGCGCATAAACTGATCACAGATGATGAACGAGTTGATGATTTCGCTTTTTTCAATTTTGCCGCGGCTATCCAGCACGCTGTCGATGCTGGCGAACATGCGCGCCGTGAGATTTTTCACCATTTTGTCGTGCCGGGTGCGATTGTCATTCCAAAAATCGAATGCCGGCAGCTCGACGTTGAAAATCGGCGTAAAATCGGCAATGGTCAAATCGATGATCTTGCCGCCGGCGATCACATCCCCGGGTTTAAGCGAGGAAATGATCTGTTCAATGTAACGTTTGTAGTTTTCCCGTTCCGGCAGCGAGCTCAGCGATATATCCACAAAAACCATGACGACGCGCCGCTCGGCGGTGTCGACATGGCTGCAGCCCGGCATCAAACCGAAAGCAAGCAAAATGGAAACAATTAAACTTTGCCAATAGCTAACCTGTTTCATAGCGCAGTCTTCTTGCAATAAAAATTTCAGTTGCAAACTCCCTGACTTTCCTGTTGCAATCCGTTTAAAAAAATTATTTAACCACGCGCTTATAGAATTTATTTTCAATTTTGACGCATGACGCAACGCGGTCGAGCCACAATAAAATTTAACCACGAAAGGCACAAAGACACGAAGTTAATCAAATTTTCTTGGTGCCTTGGTGTCTTAGTGGTGAAAAAAAAATTGCTTTTCTACACGATTAACTCTTTAAAGAATACGCCTGTTTTCAAACAAGCTGAAAACTGAAGCCCTGACGGGCGGCCCCAACGGATAAATTAAGACCAACGGATGAAAAACAAAAAGCTTTATCCGTTGGCCTTAATCTATCCGTTGGTGATAAAAACTTTCAGAATTTTATTCTGAATTTGCAAGCCTTATGGCTTAATCGGTCAACAAATACGCCGAACGCGTCTTGCCGTTGGTGGCAAAAACTTCTTCTTCGAATTCCGGAATTAAAATATCCGGCAGAGCCTCGAATGCCTGCGGCCGGCGGTCGTCGGAGCGCTTGCGCAAATTGTGCTGGCGATAGATGCTGATGCGCTCGTGCGCCGCGTCGCGCAGGCGAAAGATCTGGTTGTGGCAGGATGATTTTAAGGCGTTGCGCTTGCTGCCGAGCCGGTTGATGCGATCCAAAGCCGACATGTAATCGCGCTTGAATTTGAACAGCTTGAAATCGCGCTCGTGCGCATACCACGAAGCGTAGACCGAAATCAAAAACACCAGAAAATTCAGCGACAGAAAAAAGAGCCAGGCATTGAACACGGTTTCGGCGTCCGTCGTGCTTTGAATTTTAAAATAGCTGTTGCGCACGGCGGCCAATGAGTACAACGAAAAAATAATCACGGCCAGACAGCCAATCGAGAGAAAGATGAGCGGCTTTTCTTTTTCGTCCTCGCGGAGAAAGCGGCCCCAGAAATGCCCGGAGACCGGAATCGCGAAAGAGAGGATGAGCGCCATGATGATCGTTTCAAATCGCGCCGAACCAAAAAGATCGAACACCTCCGCATTCATCGCCAACTCGGCGATCCCGAATACGATAATGATTGGAATGTACCACCACGGCGTCGCATCGAAGGTGGCGTCGCGCTCGAGCTCGCGTTTGCGAATCAGATAATTCTCTTCCGATTGCCGGAGCTTTTCTTCCCAGGTTTTTTGCTCGCCGATCAGTCTGGCGTCGCGCGACTGCCACTTTTCATAAACTTTGCGAATGGCGCGGTCCGCCATTTTGCAAACTTTTTGCTCGAAATCGGTGGCGCATAAAACTTCGTGCCAGTGGTTGTTGCCGCTGCGATGGTTGCGCATGCTCTTGGTATTATAATAAGAGATGCTTTGTCCGCTTTGGGACGGCCGTTCTTTGGCGCCATCGAGCCGGCCATTAATTCGCGCTTGCAGCGCAGTTGGCAATGTCCATATTGACATAATTACACTCCGTTGACAATCGGCAAAATATCGGTGTCGGCATAATTACATCCGATTAACACAGATTTAAATCTGATTACGTATATACCTGCAATGCGCCGGTTAGCAGAGGTTTCCACAAAAATTTTTTCTTCCCTTTTATATAATTTTTTGTTATATTTGCGAAACTCAAAAAGTAGGGCATGCAACTCTAATAGAAAGGCCAACCTATGAAAATCGGCGTCTTGCGCGGCCAGGAAAAATCTTTTCCTGAGGCACTCATTGAGCGAATCAATCAAAAAAGTCAGCAACAGAAGTTGGGCGTCACTGCCGAGTTTGTCATGCTGGAAGGCGTGCGGATGGCGGAACCGTCGGGTTATCGTGTGATCGTCGACCGGATTTCCCACGAGGTGCCGTTCTTTCGCGCCTATCTGAAAAATGCCATGTTGAGCGGAACCAACGTGATCAACAATCCGTTCTGGTGGAGCGCCGACGAAAAATTTTTCAATTACGCGCTCGCGGCGAAGATCGGCGTCCCGGTGCCGCGAACGGTGCTCGTGCCGCATTTTGCACACCCGCCGAACACCACATCGGAATCGATGCGGAACATGGTTTTCCCAATCAATTGGGACAAGATGTTCAGCTACATCGGTTTTCCAGCTTTTTTAAAACCACACAGCGGCGGCGGCTGGAAGTATGTTTACAAAGTCAACAATCCCGAGGAATTTTTTAAAGCCTATCATCAAACCGGCGATCTGGCGATGGTGTTGCAGGAAGGCATCACGTTCACCGAATATTATCGTTGCTACACGGTTGGCCGCAAAAAAGTGCGCATCATGTGGTACGATCCCAGCAAGCCGTATCTCGGCGGCCAATATGGCGCCGACGAAGGCAATATCAATCCGGCGCTGCGCGACCGCATTACGGAATACTGCGTTAAAATCAATAAGGCGCTTGGTTACGATCTGAATACCGCGGAGTTTGCGGTGCGCGACGGCATTCCGTATGCCATCGACTATTGCAATCCCGCGCCGGATGCCGACGTGAACTCCGTTGGCGCGACGAATTTCGAGTGGTTGGTTGAGGCCATGTCGAATTTGGCCATCGAACGCGCCCAACTTCCGGATGAGCCGCCGAAAGAATATGCGTGGTCAACTTTTATTAGCGGCGGGCAAGGAGCATAGAGCCAAGCGCAGAGGGCCAAGCAAAGCAAAGGCGATGTCTTAATCACCATGCGCCATGCTCTTTGCGCTATGCATTAATTTATGGAGAGTAGGACATGAACGAGCCGGCCATTCACTACTATCACGAGCTGGTGTCAAAAATGGACACGGTGGAGTTGGCGCAGATCAGCAAGCGTTTTGTCAACGATCTGCGCGAGCACAAAGCTTACTATGGGGAGCGGCCGCTTTCCACTTTTCTGCGTCCGAAATTCGTCACTTCCCAACAACTTGATTTAGTCAAAGAAGCCTGCCGGGTTTTGCGCGAAGCCGTCGTCAAAGTCAAAGAAGCGATCTTCGCGCAGCCGGATTTTATTGCGCAAGTCGGCTTGAGCGAAGGCGAGCGTTTGCTTTGCGAAATCGATCCCGGTTTCCCGCGATTGTCGATTACTTCGCGGTGGGACTCATTTTTAACGGAATCGCAAAATGGCATCGTGCTGAAATTCGTCGAGTTGAATGCCGACACGCCGGCCGGCATTGCTTACAACGACGTGATGTCGGACATTTATCTGCGCCTGCCGTTCATGCTGGAATTTCGGCAGCGTTACAACGTCCAGCCATTTGCCGTTCGCACCATTCTTCTCCGGCAGTTGCTCGATACCTACAAAAAATGGCAGGGCAACAAAAGCGGCCGCAAAATGCCGCAGATCGGCATCATTGATTGGCGCGGCGTTTCGACCTGGCCGGAATTTGAATTGATGCAGGAATATTTTGAAAGTCAGGGAATAAAAACCGTGCTGGCCGATCCGCGCGAGCTGGATTATTCTCGCGACAAAAGCGGGCGGGGAATTTTGCGCGCCGGCGATTTTGAAATCGATTTAATTTACAAACGCGTTGTCACCAACGAGTTCATCGAGAAGTTCGATGAGGTGCAGGCGATGTACAACGCGGTCAAAAATCGCGACGTGTGTTTGATCAATCCTTTCCGCGCCAAACTCGTTCATAAAAAATCTCTCTTCGCCATTCTCACGCACGAGCGCAATCAACAGTTGTTTACTCCCGAGCAGTCCGAAGTCATTCGAAAACATATTCCGTGGACGCGCCGCCTCGAGCCGGGCGAGACGATGTATCGCGGCCAACGCATCGATTTGTGTGATTACATCGCGCAGCACAAAGACGATTTCGTGATCAAACCCAACGACGAATACGGCGGCAAAGGCGTTTGTTTGGGCTGGGAGACTTCGCAGGAAGAATGGGAAAAGCTCATCAAAAATGCGCTGAATGAATTTTACGTCGTGCAGGAAAAAGTTCCGATTGCGCGCGAGAGCTTTCCTTATTATGACAACGGCCTGCGCTTCGCGGATTTGGTGGTGGATTTTGGCCCGTACGTTTTCGGACCCATCGTCGGCGGTGTTTCGACGCGGCTATCGGCTTCATCGTTAGCCAACGTCTCTGCCGGCGGCGGCACGACTTCGACGTTTTTGATTGCGCGGAAGTCATAACTCAGACGGTTCATCCGGTGCTTATAGTTTTGTTTTATAATTTAGACACGCGCCGTACTTGCGGCGCTGAAGCGAGTTTTTAAAACAGTATTGCATCCTTCGGAGTTTGTGTTATATTGTAATTGCGGCGGCTTTGCCTTTATAAGTCGATTTGAATCTGAGTCGTTGATACAGCATTTTTAAAATTTAAAATGGAACTTGCAACATGGCTGGAAAAAAAATAAAGTCGGCATCAAAAAAGAATCGTGGGATGTTACCCCGGCAAGACGGAGTTGTTGGCCACCTTAAAGAATGGTTGACGGTTGAAGATGCGGCAGAGTATTTACACGTGACATCTGGCACGATTTATCGCTGGACCAAAGCCGGTAAATTACCTGTTTATAAATTTAATGGAACACCGATTAGGATCAAACGCAGCGATTTGGAAGCATTAGCAAAGCCCGTGCATAGTAAAAGCGATGCATGGTCGCGATTATCCGCCGCTGCTTTCAATGAAGATTGGGATAATTCAGAGGACGCAATTTACGACAATTGGCGAGCGCTCTATGGCCTACAACAGGGGTGATGTTGTGCTGGTGCCTTTTCCATTCGCTGATCTTAAATCTACGAAAGCGCGGCCAGCTCTGGTTGTTACTGATTCATCCTACGAAACCTCGACCGGCAATTTGATTGTGATTATGATCACAAGCCAACCTCTCGGCTTATAAAATTCCATTAATTGATTTTAAGTGAATTCGATCAGGAGGAAACAAATCATCATGAAAGAAAAATTCACCATCGGCATTGAAGAAGAATTTCAAATCGTCGACCCGGAGACGCGCGAATTGCGCTCGCATGTGTCGCAAATGCTCGATGAAGGCAAAATATTGCTGCAAGAGCACATCAAGCCAGAGATGCACAAGTCCGTGGTCGAGGTCGGCACCGGCATTTGCGCCAACATCAAAGAAGCCAGACAGAGTGTTTATGATTTGCGCAAGGGCATTTGCCAGCTCGCGCAAAAAGGCGGACTGCGCATTGTGGGCGCCGGCACGCACCCATTTTCCGACTGGCGCGCGCAGGAAATTATGGATCAGGAGCGCTACAAAGTGATCGTCGATGAAATGGGCGACATCGCCCGCGCCAATTTGATTTTCGGCCTGCACGTGCACATCGGCATCGAAGACC
>Ga0247727_10009019_pt1 | contig 18268 bp, 14 predicted proteins | sample WisWelCaveWW1625_FD_202498 | JGI IMG/M metagenome (GOLD analysis project Ga0247727, IMG submission 202498) | Biofilm microbial communities from Wishing Well Cave, Virginia, United States - WW16-25 | ecosystem: Environmental > Aquatic > Deep subsurface > Groundwater > Cave microbial mat | place... | reverse complement strand
AGCGGAGTTACTGCAACGTTTATAAACTTTGAAGGCGGGCACCGCCCGAGATCCATTGAGTGCTTAGGATTCGGGGCGTGGGCGGCTCCTGCGTCGAAAGTGCATAGAAGCTTTGCATACTGCTAAAAAATGTGGCAAAAATATCATGAATCTCGCGCATTTTTGCAAGGACTTTTTCAGCGATATAACTTAGAACATCCGATACACAATATTTATGCCAGCAGCCGGGAGCCAACGAACAAGCGGATTTCCGAATGATTTTAATTTCCTGGGTTGTAATGAGGGGTGAACAAATCTGTTTTGAATTGCAATTTTGTTGCTGGATGTATGACGTGTTTTGCACAACTCTCCGCTTTTCCAGCCAAGTCGCAGGTTTCGAAAGCCGAATCTCATTTCCTTAATGGCTTCAATCAGATAATTCCAATTGTTTTATTGGTTCTCAGGCTTTGATCTCGAATCGTGCTGATGAAATCTATGCCAACTCCGGCGGGCCGAGTTTGGAAATCTCGTAGCCCTGCGGATAGGTGCGGTTCGGAATGTCCGTGAAAAAATGCGGCGCTTTGCGCGGCGGAAGCAGTCGCACGAATTTGCCCCGCATCTTCAACGCGAAGCGAACGAGCGCCGGCATAAACGGCAGAGGACGTGGAAAACCAAAAGCAATCAACATGCTCTCGTCAAGCATGGCGTAGACGCCTTGCCTGACAAACGGAGCAACGAAGCGTGGAAACCACGAAGCAAATAAGTCGCGCGTTGCCACGCCGATTCGGCGGTTGGTTTCTTCGTAGCGGAACTTGCTGCGTTCATAAGCGAGGCTGAAGCGTTCGAACTCTTCATAGGTCGGAGGAATGTCTTTTATCCCCATGCGCTTCCCCACTTCGCGCCAGAAGTAATACGTTGCAAGTTTTTCCTGCTCGCACATCTTGCGCCAGCCGAAGCGTTCGTTCCAGCGTATCGGCTCGTAGATGAAAGTTGAAAGCACATACAAGAAATCGGCATTGGCAATCTTGTAATGGCCGTGCGCCCAGTTCATGCGCTGCAAGGCCTGCTTGCCGCGCTCGCTGTCATATCCCCACTCACACATTTCAGCGACGATGATCGCCGTGTCGTCATAACGTCGTTGCGGCCGTTTACGAAACTCTCCGGTTTTGTCCAGCAGCGCCGAAATACTCGGCACACAATACGTGCGATAGAGGGCGACTTCCAGGGCGCGAACTGTGTCCCATGGAAATTCATAGCCCGTCGAGAGATGTTGTATCCTGACGTGATCGCGTTCCGGGTCAAGTTGCTGGATCTGGCGAAGAATATCAAAGCGTCCCACGGGCGACTCCTTTGGTTGACGTATTTAAAGTCGGATTTGTGCGCATTAGAGCAAAGCATAAATCGCTTCTTCGCGGAAGCAATAAGGCTCTTCACAGGTATAATTTGTCGGAATGATCTGCGCTTATATACGTTTTTGAATGAACATCAGATTGCATTAAATTGTCAGACCGGTTGTTTTCACCAAGTCTTTGTCAATGAGCTGTGGCTTAAATGCCATTGTGTGGTTATTTTTCACTTCACATTTCTGGCGAAGGCGTGCCGGTTTCGCCGGGATCTCCAATATTTAGTTCAGCTATCTTTTAGGAATGATTTTTGTCGCACCAACTTGTAAATTAAGTCGTATCTCGATCGTCTAATTTACAAAGTCAGCCATATATTAGGAGTTGCATCCATGAAAAGCAAAATGATTTTCCTCGTCGTTGCGCTGTGTGCCACGGGGCTGAGAACAGCCATTGCGGTCCCTGGCAAAGACAGCAGCGAGTACAAGTATTCCAACATCGGCTTGAAACTCACCCTCGGTCTCGGCACGCGGGATGTTCCTTCTTCTCAGGATTTGGAGAGAGGCGATGCAGCTTCACTGAGCTTGGGCTATGGCGTTTCGCAGCGCGTTACGCTGTGGTTGGGAATGAACACGAGCAAGCATGTTCACGAGCTGGACCCGGAGCGCGAAAGCGACATCGTCGGTATCGAGCTTGGCGCGCAATATAAGTTGCGACCGAACCAAAGACTCCGGCCTTATGGAACATTTGGCATCGGCACGGTTTTTCTCGGCAGCGAGGGAAAAAAGGTGCTGAACGGCGGCGGGGTGATGTGGGCTTTGGGTGTTGAGTACTATCTTCTGCGATTTTTATCGGTAGGCGCCGAGTTTTTCTGGAAGGACATGGAATACACCAAACAGGGCGAAAACGGTGTGGACGGTGATTTCACAAAGCTGGATCGCCCTATCAACGCCGACACCAGGGGTTTTATGATCAATTTTACGTTGCATTGAGCCGCGTCCTTGACATAGGCAACAGATTACTCTGATTTCACAGATTGATAGCCTTTATCAAAAATTCGGAGAAGAAATCTCTGTTGGCATGATTAATCTCTTTTAATGATTTTGCCATTAAATCATTTTGCCATTTTTGTTGTAGAAATGTTTTGTTCAAGCGACATGACTTTGTCTCCTTTGTTTTTTCCTTGCGATGCATTTTTGTTGGAATGCCGGGATGGTGATATTTTCGCAAGGCCGCTCCTCATAGTTGATGCATTAAAATTCTATGAAGTTTTTTCATGCCTTCGCGCGTGCGTGTCTTCACCGTTCCCAGCGGCAGATTCAGCTCGGCGGCAATTTCAGATTGGGTGTAACCCTGAAAGTAGGCCAACTCCAACACGTCGCGCTGCTCGACGGGCAACTTGATAAAAGCATTTTTCACAATGACGGCGCGTTCCGCCAACGAGGTGTTATCGAGTGGCGTGTGTTCGCTGCTATCGGCCATCATCTCGAAATCAAAATCCGGGAGCTTTTGCTTGTCGTGGCGAAAATTTTTTGAGCGCAGGCGGTCGATGGCGCGATTGCGCGTCAGCGTCGCCAGCCAGGTGTAGGCGCTGCCGTTGGCGCTGTTGAACGCCGGCGCTTTTTCCCATACTTGCAGAAAACATTCCTGCAACACGTCTTCTGCTTCTTCCTCTTTCTTGACGATCGCCAGGCACAAACTATACAACACTGCGGCGTATCGATCATAAAGCGCGGCAAACGCCTCTTGATCGCGACATGATATCTTTTGCAGCAATTCGCCATCATGCACGACCGTCAAGTCGCTGCCTTTGGCGCCGGCTGGGAAATTTTTCTGCGCTTTATTTGAATCAAATTGTTTTGCAACTTCGGACACCATGACTCCTCCACGCGATGACTTCAAGCAACGACTTTCGAATCACTCAATTCCGGAAGCAACTTGAGGCAGCGCAACAGCTCAGCCAGATCCCATATATAATGTCCTCGGAAAATCTGATTTTTTTTGATGGTGAGAAATGAAACCCCGTCTACGACAAACGTCTGTCCGGTCGGAGGAATGTTCATCAAATGGCCTCGATGCGTCCCTTGCACCGTCCACATGACGGCGGCGCTGTCACCCTGCACCACGGTTTGTCTGCCGGTGAAATGTATATCCGGGAACGCGCGCAGATAACGCTCGACCCACTCTGATGCGCCGCGCCGGCCGTGTCGTGGCGTTGCCTCGCTGATGTCGAAGCCTTCATAGTCCGCAGCGAAGAGGTGCATGGCCTGTTGAGGATCATGAGCATTCCATGCTTCGGTAAGTTGGCCGATGACGCGGGTGACTGGCTCTACATTGTTGGGCTGAGTGGTCATGATTTTTTCCTAATTGATTGTTCGTGGCTCGTCGGCGTGGGGAAAATATAACACAAATCTATGCTCAGCCGCCAGACCAAAAAATGCTCACTTTTTGTTCCTTTTTCTAAATTTTATAATGATTTTGATGTGAATTGTGTTCACTGTTATCAATCGGTGAATAAATCTGAAAGAATAGTTTGATTAGAATCCGGCGAAGCCGAAGAACTGATCGATGTAAGCAGCGGATGAGTGTGAGGTGCACCAATCGAGGTGATAATGAGAACACAAGAGGATGAGAGGGAAGAACTTCTTACAACACTTTGATCATGATCTTTAAGGCTTCTTTGCCTTGCGTTTGCGGTAGGTAGCTCTCGTCTCGGCTATTCGAGGCGAAGCCACTGCATCGCTACGAATCGATTTTTCCAGCAGACTATTGACCAGCGTTTCGACAGTAACTTTCGCGGCTGTGGCACGATCCTGTAACTCACGGGTTAGACGCGGTGACAAGTTTATTTGCAAGCCGGGTTCTTCGACAAATTCGATGGTTTCGTTAAGCGGCTTCCAGTATTCTGCATAATCTTCCGTGTCGTGAGTATCCCAAAACTCAGCCGCTTCGCGCCAACTTGGAAAAGAATCTGGAAGCGGATCGCGTGTTTTTTTACTTTTTCCCATAGCGTTTTCTCTCCTTTGAGGTCATGCCTCGGGCGCTCATTACAAGCGCTGAATGGTTCATTTTATAAATGAAGATTACGAGCAAAAGTCTACCGCCATTTGTTTGGCCTAACGCCCTATACAAGTTTTCTCCATCGACGTGACCCTTCTCAATAAAAGTTACTTTTGGGTTATTGCGAAAAACTTCGTGGATTTCTTCATCCTGAACTGAATGCTTCCATTCATTTTTGTCTGAGACTTCGGGATGAATTTCGACTTTCGCAATACGCAAGGCCGAGTTCCTGGCAACGAACAGGTCATTTAGATTGTGGCGGCAATTTATCCAATCCGGTTTTTCAAAGCAAGCAATAAAAAAAGCCTCTGCTCGAATCTCACTCCACGATTCGAATAGAGGCTTGTCACCGTTGCCAAATACGGCCAATCTGCGGATAATCAACCTTGATTCGACTCCGTCCCGCTTCTTAAGCTCATGGAAGCGGAGCGGGGCAGGCTCATCAACCCTTCGAAATTTTCAAATCAATTTCCAACATAAACAATTTTGAACCCAAGCGCCGAGACGCTCTCCGCGCCGGTGATGCGAACATTGATAAACTGCGGGTAAAGTGATGCGATCTTCGCATAGTGGTGCATGTCGATCATGTTCGTTCCGGCGTCGAGATAAAAAGAACCGCAAGCGCTCGTCGAGGTGTGCGGCGCGCCGGCTTCGTCTTCAACCACCATGTACACGCCGGCATTGCCGTCGCGCGGGCTGCTGACCGTGCCATTCGTATGTCTCACGAGAATGTAAAAGCTTTCATTCTTCTGATCGTCGCCGCTGTTGAACCACGCCTCTGCGCTAATTCGGTAATATCCCGCCTTGCGAATCTCGAAGCTCGCAACGTTGAGACTGTTATAGCCCTCTTCGCCTTTGTCGGCGCGGACCTTGGCGTCGGCGGGGAGGATGATGTCAGCAACCTGATCTTCGACCGGCTGCGAGACAACTTCGACGGTGTCGATCGCCGATGCATAGCCACGGGCGTTGTAAGCCGTTGCCGTGATGAAGCGCGTGCCTGCCGACGAAAAACTTTTTTCAACACTGCCCGAAACGGCCACTGTTCCTAAGAAATCAACTACGACATAGTCGGCGTTTTGCGAGAGCCAGGTAATGGTCGCCGGCGCATTCACATCCACCTTCGATGTGACGCTCAACATGATCACCGGCTGCAAAGGCTGCGGCGCTTCTTTGACGTAAACATGAGCTTGGCGGGCGATCGTCAAATTGCTGAGGCCATAGGCAGTAGCGGTTATCGTCTTTTGGCCAGGAGATGCAAAACTGATTTCTTCCTCGCCTGCCGGGCCTCTTGTGCCAACCCCGTGATCGATGATCACATATGAACCGTTTGTTTGCCATTGCAAAAGCGCAGTCTTACCAAACCCGATTGAATCAGGTGAAGCCGTTAACGAGAGGGTCATCGTAAATGGAGAAACTTCTTTGACGACAACTGTTGTTTGTGCCGCCGCTTGGCCACCCAAGCCATATGCGGTGCCATGAATCGTGAATGTGCCAACGATGTCGAATTGTACTTGTGCCGAACCGTTCAACGACGGCTGCGACACATAGTCAACGTTCACCGTCGTCGCATTAGTGGAACGCCAGGTGAGATTCACTTTCTTGCCGACCGTAATCGTATCCGGATCACTCGTGAGCGTCATCGTCGGCGCCGGGGGCGGCGGAGTTACTGTATCATAAATATAAATGCTATCAACTGTAGTGCTGGAAAGATTTTCATTGTATGCCGCGGCTCGCACAAAGTGCCAGCCGACCTGAGTGAATTGCACTTGCGCCGCGCCTTGCAAGCCCGGGTTGGTGACGAAGTCGACATCGACGCGAGTGGCATTGATGCTGCTCCAGCGAACGGTGAAATTCGCCCCGGCGAGCGCCGAATCGGCCATTGAAAGAATAATTGCTGGCGACGGTGGAGCACTGTCCAATGCCTGCATTTGCAGATTAACGACCGTAGCCTCGCCGGCATTAACCGCCACCGCGACAAGAGATTTGTTGTAACCACTCTTTTCCGCTGAGACAAAATAACCGCCCGGCGACAGAAGAAGTGCTGTTTCGCGGCTGGTCGTCTGGTTAATAACGTTTTGCGAAAAGTCCATGACGTGCAGCCGCGCATTCTCCTGATCGACAGTCACAAAGAGCTCGCCCTGGGTAGGGCCAAGCGGTTGCATCAGCGCTTCTATTTTGTATTGCTTGCTCGATTCGAGTTGGAGATTGTCGATAAAGACGCGATAGCCGGGCTTTACGAGACGCAATGTATAAGCGCCGCCGGCCAATTCATCGTTTACAAAAGGTGTGGCTCCAACTTTTTCGCCATCAATGTAAACTTCGGCTTGATCGATAACCTGGCCTTCTGGATTTATCGCCGTCACCTGTAATGTTGCCGCCGCCGGTGTATTGGTTTTTAGCGGTTCGACCGGCAACTGTGCTTTGCTGCAGCCGAGAGCGACTGCCGCAAAAAGCATCCATGCTTTTTTCATAGTCACGTTTCCGATGAGGCGCCCACGCCGTGCGAGGACGCGATTCAAGATGTTAAGTTGCTTGTTCATGTTCATAAAACAGCATGGTCAGTTCAGATTCACATTCATCATTAACACGCTGCCAAGACGCCAGCCACGACCTTTGAAAATCGAATCGACAAAGGCGTAAGTGACGGAGGGATGCAGATCCAAGATTCCATATTTGAAAGTCGGCCCGGCAGTCAACCCGGTCGATTTGAGAGACCAGGAATCCGTCGAGGTGTAGAATTCCCATCCGCGAAAAACTCCCACCGCATAGCTGATACCGCGTTTTCCGCCCTCCGGCAAGCGGCGAATGCCGGCGTACATAAAAGCCTCGCCCTGTTTTCCATCTGCGGTTCGAGAATGCCACGGCGACACGCCGCCTTGCACGACAAAAACACTTCGATTATAGATGACGTTCAAGCCGAGCGCGGGGGCGACAATATTTCTGTCGGAGCCGCCGTACCACGACCAAAACCCGGCTTGGGCGTGCCAGTTAATATTCGGCCCGCTTTTTTCCACAATATTTGGGTAATGGCTGTTGCCGAGCGCCGCTTTGACGGAGTCAACATCACTGCGCAAAGTTTCTACATCTCTGCGCAATTGATCATCACCTTCGGTTGCAGAACTATTCTCGGCAATGGTCATGCTGTTGAGGTTTTCATTCTTCCTGTTCCAGATGACTTTGACGCCGGCAATATTTTCGTCGGTGACGCCGACTTGCCCGCGTCCGTACCGCGCCCGCACGATGCGCGCCCGGCCCAACCGCTTGGCATCGTTCCACGCATCGGAGATGTCGGGATGAACGCGATTGCCGCTCATCCGCCACTGCATATCATCGGCGGCGCCGAGAAAAGTGACCTCGATGGTCGAATCCTGCATCAGGCTGTCGAGTGTGACCAAAGCCTGTTTGTCAATTTTCTCGTCGTTGAGGTTCGAGCTGCCCGGTGAGAATGGTTTTATCCAAAGCACTCCGGAGTTTTCTTCTTGAGAAAATGCGACAGAGTGCAGACTGAGCACAAAGGCCAGCAGGGAGATTTTCGCGATGTCTTTCATAAGTGCACCCCTTTAATTAGGTTCTATCCGAATTTCGAAATAGGCCTTTGCAGATATTATGCCATGAGACGAGTATTGGCATACTATCTTTTATTCTATTGATTATTTGATGCTTATTAAAAATTCTAATCCTAATTTATTTTTCAGAAAATTGTACTTATCCGTACAACTGCGAAAATCGTGAGACAGTCCATTTTCAAATATGCATCAAAATGAGAACGCTATATTGGATCCACAGGCGCTTTGATCTTCGGCGATAACGTCTACGCTGTTTTTCAGACAAGCTAAAAATTGAGAGCCTGCTTGAGCAGCCCTTAAATGCCCACTGATTGAAAAAGCCCACTGATAAAGCTTTGTATCGGTGGGTATTTCAATCAGTGGGTGATAAGCTATCAGAATTTTATTCTGGGTTTTTGTGCGTGATGGAGGAACTGTTGCTCAATGGCGAGAGGCGTACGTAGGCTCGCAGGAGAGATGGTCATCTATAGCCGTGCGACTGAGAAATGTTTGCGCAGGCGAGAGCGAAGAATGATTGCGAAAATATTTAGAGCTACCACGATGAGAATCAAAAATGTCGTTGTTGCAAAAACAACCGGTACCGAGGCTTCGACGTTCGGAGATTGAAAACCCACGTCGTAGATGTGAAATCCGAGATGCATGAATTTCCGGTCAAGATGCAGGAATGGAAAACGGCCATCGAGCGGCAAGTCTGGCGCGAGCTTGACAACACCGGTGATCATCAGCGGCGCCACTTCTCCGGCGGCTCGCGCCATGGCGAGAATCAACCCGGTGAGAATTCCCGGCGAAGCCGCAGGCAAAATAATGCGCGTCAGCGTTTCGATTTTCGTCGCGCCCAACGCTGTAGAGCCTTCGCGTATATTCACAGGCACGGCGGCCAGACCCTCCTCGGTTGCGACGATAACTACCGGCACGGTGAGCAGAGCAAGAGTGAGAGAGGCCCAAAGAATGCCGCCGGTGCCAAAGGTCGGGGCCGGCAATGCTTCGAGATAAAAAATCCGATCGATCGTTCCGCCGATGATATAGATGAAAAACGCCAATCCAAATACGCCCATCACCACCGACGGCACACCGGCCAAATTGTTCACCATGATGCGGATGAAGCGCAGCAGCGGTCCTTGCCTCGCGTATTCGCGCATGTAAATCGCGGTGAGCACACCGAGCGGCGAAACCGCGACACTCATTAACAGCACCATCATCACGGTGCCGAAGATCGCGGGGAAGATGCCGCCTTCCATGTTCGCTTCGCGAGGGCCGTCGCTCAAAAATGTCCATAGGCGTTTGATGAATAAACCGCTTTTGCCGGCGGCAGAAAGCTTGTTGGGCAAATAAGCAAGGACGACATCGGTGGCAGGAATATCGACCATGGTGCTATTGGCGGATTGCAAGAGGATACGATTCTGCTCGTTTGCAGCATGAAGCTCTATGAGCCGATTCTCCAGCGTATCATATTGCTTCTGCAACGATGCTTGCTTTTGACGAAGCTTCTGCACCTTGCGCTGAACTTCGGCGCTGCTTGTGTCCGCCCTCAGAAGACTTTGTTTAAGACGCAGCCGGATCTCTTCTATCTTATAGTTAATCTCGCCGAGATCGTTCTTCTGCAAATTGACCACTTTGTTGTGCATAGACTTGTATTCATCGAGAAGCGGCAAAAGCGTATTCGCAGTCTGAGCGGGACCACTTGCTAATAGGGAATCGGCGTGGCGCAGCTCGCGGGCGTAACCGATGAAATTTCCCCAGCCGCGCCGCTCGAGCACCAAAACCGAATCAGGATAGCGGGAGGATAAAATCTCCCGTTCATCAATGCGGCGGAAATCAAGCCCCCAGATATCGCGATTGCCGATCTTGAGGCGCTGACGGAAACTCTTTTGCCCCGGTACGCCGTCGATAATTTCATCTCGGCCCCAGACTTCTCCCAGGACAATCGAGCCGTCGCGCAAACTCAACTCGACCACTTCGCGCGGCCAAAATGCACCCATCCCGTTGATGAGAATAAAACCGACCAATCCGGCGATCATCAAGACACTCAACGCCGCCATTCCGGCGCTGAGCCAAATGAAAATGGTGCCGCTATGAAGCAACCTTCGCATAGTCAGAATAAAATTTCTAAAAAGTTCTTTGTCTCCAACGGATGCAAAAGCGACCAACTGAATTGAAAACTAAATCTGTTGGTCGTTTTTTAATCCGTTGGGCAAGTTTTTTATACCTCAAAATCACATCAAGCTCTCTTTGCGGATCGATCTTCGATGCTCAGAGCCGGCCATATTTTTCTCTCATCCTCTGTCGCACCGTCTCTGCGATGGTGTTCGTCAGGAACGTGATCAAAAAAAGCAGCAACGCCGCCAGGAACAACGCGCGAAACAAAGTTCCACCGACCGGAGCTTCGGGCATTTCCACGGCGATATTTGCAGAGAGCGTGCGAAACCCGTTGAAGATGTTGAAATCCATGATTGGCGTGTTGCCGGTTGCCATCAGCACGATCATGGTTTCTCCCGCGGCGCGACCAAAGCCGATCATGATTGCCGCAAGAATACCGGAACTTGCAGTCGGCAAAATGATGCGCAGCGCCGTTTGCCAGGTTGTAGCGCCAAGCGCCAACGATGCAGCGGTCAGCCGCGCCGGTACGTTTGACAACGCCTCCTCGGCAATACTGAAAATGACTGGAACAACCGCAAAGGCCATCGCGATGCCCACGGCAAAGGCATTGCGCTGATCGTAAGTGATGCCCGCCGTCTCGAACAACCAGCGTTTGAAATCGCCGGAAAAGAAGCGGTCTTGCAACACGTCGTTGAATTGCAAACAGAGCCATATCGTCACTGCCAGCATGGGAAGAATAAAGAGCGCCTCCTTGCCCGCGACCCACCTGAGCCGGGGCATGAAACGGCTGGCAAGAATCCATAAGCATGCAAGAAGAATGACCATCGAAGGCAGCGTGACGATCATCAACAACACGGATGGAAAAACTTTTTCAAGAAGCGGCGCAAACCACAACGCCGCAAGAAACCCCAACACCACGCTGGGCAGCGTTGCCATCATCTCGATGGCCGGCTTGATGATATTGCGCAGCCTCGGATGCATAAAGTGTGAAATATGCAGCGCCGTTCCCAGGGCAAGGGGAAGCGCGAGCAGCATTGCATAGAAGATGCCTTTGATCGTGCCGAATATTAATGGAATCAAACTGAGCTTGGCTTCGAAATCATCCGACCCGCCACTCGACTGCCAGACGAACTCGGGACGTTCGTGGCCCTCATACCAGATTTTTTCGAAGAAGGCTTTCCAATTTGCTTCAGGGTGAGGATTGCGAAACGTCACGTCATAAACGGTTTGATTTGCATCGAGCAACAATAGCCCATCGGCCTTCGGCGCAAAAACCGCGGCGGTGATCGGAGCATCTGTAAGCCGATCTTGGAAGAGCACGCGCTCGTTCGTCGAAAAAAACAGGCCAAGCTCGCCGCTGGCCCCGGCTGCCAAGTAGGTGCGGTTTCTTGCAGATGCAGCTTGCGCGACGACAGAGCCGCCGACCGATGGCAGTTCATGGATGCGCCTGAACCGGCGTCCTAATTTTGTTTCAGCATCCGGCGCCGAGAAGTAGACGCTTGTTAAGCCAGCGCCGTCGCCGACCACCAGAGAACGGCCGCCAATCAGAAAACCCAGGGTTGTAATGTCACGTTCGCCGGCTTTTACATAGTCCTCAAAACTGAGCTTCGTCGGGCTGGAGAAATAATAATGAAATAACGAGCCGTTATCTGTTGCGATGAAAAAATCTTCAAAGGTGTCGTTAATAACAACCCGCGTTGGCCGGCTCTCCGGCGTCGGTAGCTGCTGGCGGGTAATGATTTTTTCTCCATCATGAACAAAAGCTTCTTGTGGCCGCTGCGCAAGAGTCACAATACGATCATCCGCGGTTATTCCGGCGATAAACATGCGGCCATCGGCATTGCCAGCCAGGGTGAGGCAGCGAATCGGTCGGCTCAGAGAATCTAACAAAAAGCTTTTTGAGAAATCGATCGCCGGAGCGAACCCCTCTTCGACGGATAGATAGGGCGGAGAAAAATCAATCGCGCCGATGAGCACGCGGCCATCGGACGTTCCCACCGCGATTCCGCTTCCATTCAGCGATTGCCACACCGACGAAATGCGCGCCGGAGAAAGCCCCGGCATCGCCATGCGAGATAATTCGACGCCGCGATTCACGTCGAAAAAATGAATCGAGCCTTCCTCGGTTAGCAGATAACCGAGCTCCCTTTGCTCATCGCAACCGATAGCCATGATTTTTCCAAAAGAGGAATCGCTGATCACCGCTGATGCAGCAAACTGATTTCTCACCTCGACCTGCGCCGAGCGCCAAAGCGGGAGCGTCGCCAGCACGATCAAGATGAAGATCAAAAAAATATTGACGATGATCGTCATGCCGCTGGCACGAACGCATACTCCGGCAATAAGATCGACGAGGCGGCGAAAGCTTCTTGGTTTTTGATTTGAGTTGATGATGATGTTTTCCTCGGGTCCGATAATGATGAAAATGAAGTTCGTGGTAACGCCTTCAGGCGTCTTAACTCATTTAACCCTATCCCGGACAAGCCGGAACCAAATAGCAACGGATTACGCGGATTACACTGATTTTTTATGCAATCCGAGTAATCCGCGTAGTCCGTTGCAAAAGTCTTTGCTTTTTTTTTGCAAAGAATAGCCATTAAAGAGCCTATTTTAACTTTGCCAACTCTTCTTCGACAATCTTTCCGGGCAACGGCATATAGCCGTCTTTGACGACCATCTGCTGCCCTTCCTTGCTCAAAATAAATTTCAGAAATTCTCGAACCAATGGATCGGGCGACTCGTTGGATTTCTTGTTGACATAGATGTAAAGAAACCGCGACAAAGGATACTCTCCGGAAAGCGCCGTCTGCGCCGAAAGCTCGACGGGCTCGCCGGCGCCATTTATCTTCAAACTCAAGGCGCGAACGCCGGAGGTGATGTAGCCGATGCCGGCGTATCCTATCGCATCGCGGTCTTGCGTGATCGCGTGCACGACCGATCCTGAGCCCGGCTGCTCTTTTACCGCGCTCTTGAAATCCCCCTTGAACAGCGCATGCTCCTTGAAATAGCCGTAGGTTCCGGATGCAGAATTGCGGCCGTACAAACTAATCGTCCGATGCGACCAAATTCCCCCAAGCCCAAGTTGTCCCCACAACGAAATATCGTACAACCCGCCGCCTCGTCTCGTACTGGAAAAAATAGCGTCAACCTGTTTCATGGTGAGGCGACGCAGCGGATTATCCAGGTTGACGTAGATTGCAATCGCATCGATCGCAACGCGAAAGACCGCCGGCTTATACCCGAAAGAATTTTCGAATTGATCGATCTCAATATCCTTCATCTGCCGGGACATGGGGCCGAGCTGCGCAGTCTGCGCAATCAGCGCCGGAGGGGCAGTGCTCGAGCCTTTGCCCTCAACTTGAATCTTGACGTTCGGATAAAACTTTTTGAATTCTTCAGCCCAGAACGTCATCAGATTATTCATCGTATCCGAGCCGATACTGTTCAACGTCCCGGAAATGCCGCTGGACTTTTTGTAGGAAGGCAAAGGTGCATCGATTTGCGCCTGTGTCCTCGCGATGGAAGCAATAGCTACGATGGCTGTCAAAATCTTGCTTGATTTCATCGGAGATTGTACTTAACTTTTCGCGCTCAAAAGTCAATCGCAGGAATTAATTGCATTAACCTTGCAAGCACCATCATATGTCAAAAACTGAAACACTGCAAATTAAAATTGAAGGCGATCTCGCCAAGGCTCTTCAGAAAAATACAGAGGCGCAGAAACTCGGCGTTTCTCAATTTATTCTTCGAGCTGTTCGTTTCTACCTGTCACGCTCAGATAACAAAAGAGACCTGGAGATTCGACGAAAGTATCGCAAGGGTTATGGAAACGCCGATCTGACCAAACTCTCTCTTGAGATGAAAGAGTGGGAAGAAGAACAAATACGGCCAGAACCCTGAAGCGCGGCGATATTTATTTTTATCAATTCAAAAAACCTGACAAGAAGCGGCCAGTTCTCGTATTGACTCGTGATGATGTCATTCCTCTTCTAAACACCGTTATGGTAGCTCCGATTCTGTCGTCCGTTTACGGCATACCCAGTGAAGTGATCGTCGAAATCGATCATGGATTAAAAAGCACATCGGCAATCAATCTTGATCATGTACAAACCGTTGACAAAAGCCGCCTGAACACTTTTATTTCGCATCTTGATGAATCAATGATGGACCACGTATGCGAAGCTTTGGCCAATGCGGTCAACTGCCGAATTAGATAGTGCACTCGCCCCCGCTTTCCATAATAAAACCTTCATCACTTTGATTACTCTTCAACCTCGAAGCTGCTCCAGCGCCGCTCGCCTTCCTTGTTGCAATGCAAGCTGCGTCCACGGGCTGCCGCCGGCATCGGCGCCGGCAAAGGAAATTCTGCCAAGCTTTTCCCTCCCGCGAACATACGGTTTGTCATCGGCGCGCTTCGGACCTTTGAAAAAGTTGTAGCCGTGTCCCCAGCGATTCACTGTAATCGCAAGAATGTCATCGGCGGCGTTGAACCCGTGGCTGCCGAACATGTGCTGCAACTCGGCGCGAATCTCGCGCTCGTATTCCTCAAAAGGCTTGTTCTCCATCTCCATCCGCCCCAAGATCATTTGCTCATCGGGATCGAGACCGGGCTTGTAGATGTATTTGTACATGCTCAACAGCGTCGGCTTGTCGGGATGGTAATCTGGACGATAAGATCCGACAAGAAGTGGATCGGCGATGTGCATCCACGTGCAGTAGCCGCCGGGCAGATACATTTCATACATTTTCAGATCGGCAATCGGTTTCCAGTGTTTGAGAAGAACGTTTATATAAACTGCGGAGCAGTAGCGATACTTGTCGAGCGCACCAAGCTGTTCCGAAGAAATCTCCGGCACGATGTGCTTGACGACCATTCCCCAGCCAGCCATGACTGCACTGCGACCGCGAACGCGATAAACTTTTCCATCGGGTTGTGAATAGTGCACGATGACATTTTGTGCGCGAGACGCATCACCTTCATGCTGCACGCGCACAGCCATCGAACGGAGACGCACAAGAACATTATTTTCTTTTTTATCAAAAGAAGAATAGTCGACCGTGCTATTAAAAACTTCTTCCATCGTGCTGCCGCCCGGCACGGCCTCGGGTAAAATCGCCTGAAGAAGTCGCCGCGCAATTGTGTGATTGCCGTCGGGAAAACGACTCTTCGGATCGTAAGCATACCGCAAGATGCCATCGACTTCTTGAAATCCCTCGCCGCCCATGCCCGCAAATCCGGGGCCGACTTCGTAGCCCGCGAAAGCCGACACCGCATCACATCCGAGACCGACCAGATCCGTCGCATAAAGATTCGCGAAACGCACCGCCTCATCGCCCAAGCCCATCTTCTCGCGAATGAATTTTTCCCAGCTCATTTCGGCAAGAGCTTTTTCAGGATCATCAACGCCGGGGAGATAGTTTTTTCGCGTCGTGTACAGCTCGACAAGCTCGCTTTGCGCCGCTGCGTTGAGTGGCGAGGCCGCAAAAAAATCAGCATAAGGCGTATCGTAAAATCCATTCACCCATTTCGAAGTAATGCCGGGATAAATTCGATCATCGAAAAAAACGCCCGACGACAATCCAAAGCGTTTGTTGAACTCATCATCGCGATAACTTTCCATGTGCTTTGGATCGATGCCAAGCTCGTTGAAAATTTCCACGGCTTCGGGAGGAGAGAGCTCCGGCTCTTCAAGCGCGAAAGTGCCGCCGGGGCCGATCAGTGTCGTGCCCTGCCAATGAAAAGTATTCCGCCTCGCGTGGCCGCCGAAGTCATCGTGGTTATCCAAAATCAAAATCCTGCAGCAGCCTTTTTTCTCGCGATGATAAACATAAGCGGCGGCCAAACCCGCCAGCCCCGCGCCGATGACGATAAGATCGTACTCTTCGCCGGTATCCACGACGTCGCCGGGTAATTGCGCAAACTTGCCATCCCGCACGCCATGCGCGAGCGTTGTCGAAGCCATGTCCTGCCCGCGCAGGCCGGTGAAATTGGGAGGATAGTTATGATTGGGTGAAGAGATTTTCGAATCGCTACCACGATTGCAGCCAATTGCTGCACCGGCGATCACCAGAGCCGAGCCTTGCAAAAAATCGCGGCGGGTGATGGGGCGATTCATGCCGAGGAACAAATCCTGTTCAGACCATTTCATCCAATCATCGGGCAACGTTTGCCTCCGCTTATTGATGCAACGTGATGGGAAATTTAAATCAAGATAGAATTTGCGAAGTGATACGCAAGAGGAATTCCCAAGGGCCTTGGTTTAGTATTATCCTGAAAAAAATGATTGGCACGGTCACCGAGTTTTGACTTTGCCAATCAATCATCCATTCCATCTCGCCAGCACCGCCGCACCCACCACGCCGGAATTGTCCTTCAGCGCGGCGGGCACGAATTTTACCAAATGCGCGTTTTGTTTTTGAATGAAATTCTTCACCGCGGTCTGTTGAATCGGCTTGATGAAGCGCGAACCGAGGCGTTCGGTCACGCCGCCGCCGAAGACGATCATTTCCGGATCGAGAATGTTGACAAGATTAGCCGTGAGAATTCCAAGATAATATTGCGCGTGCGACAGAACTTCTTTCATCAATGCATCGTTGCGCTGTAAGGCTTCGGCAATCACGCTGCTCGTGAGGCGGCCTTGTCCCAGGCTTTGCATTAATTCAGGCAAGATACTGCTTCGCCCGTTCTTGATTTCGTTTTCAATCATACGCTCCATCCCGCTACGCGCGGCGAGCGGCTCAACGGTTCCGGGCTGTCCGGTAATCCCGACAACGTCGTTGTCTGCGGCGACCACGGTGTGGCCGACTTCGCCGGCGCAGCCGCGAAAGCCGGTGCGCAGCTCGCCGTTCAAAATAATTCCGCCGCCGATGCCGGTGCCGACGAATATCGCAATCATGTCGCGCACACCTTTACCCGCGCCGAAAGTATGCTCGCCGACGGCGCCAGCGCGCACGTCATTGAAGAGATAAACTTTTTTACCCAGGTGTTTTTGCAGAGTAGCAACGAATGGAAAATTTTTCCATGAGCTGCCAAGATTTGGCGCGAGGCGCACGACGCCATCGTCAGAGTCAACGACGCCGGGAATGGCGACGCCGATGCCGCCAATGTCGCGCAGCTTGAGGTCGGCATCCTTTACGGCGCGGTCGATGGTCTCGGCGAGACGCTCGACGGTGGCCGTTGCATTGCCGCGAATGAGATGCGCGCCGCGCGGTTGGGTTTTGCGTTTTTCGAGAGCGACAACTCTACCCTTTTTGTTGACGATGCCGGCTCGCATACTGGTGCCGCCCAAATCAACTCCGACGTAAAAATTCTTTTCAGCCATTGACTACTCCTTCCAGACAAAACAATCGACTGCGAAATATGCAACGCAGCGGCGCGAGACGCAAGGAATTTCTATTCATGCATCATCTCATTTTCGTTTTGAAAAACAGCTTGCCTTTCTCAACCTCGCTCCGTATTTTGCAGCGCGTTATCCGCTCCGTCCGCGGAATCTGCTTGAACGAAGTGACCAAATCCATGCGTTCCATGAAACCGTAATCGGATTGAACGGATTAAGCGGACAAATTAAAGAGAAAAAGATAAGACCAAGGACCCGCGCAATGGAAGCGTGCCCAACCCCGCTAGGACCGGAAGGTAGCAACGGCAAGCAAGGCGACTGTGTGCCGCGGGTTTCCTTGGTTTATGGAGTAAAACGTAATTCGTAATGCGTAAGAGAAGAAGATGGATCATGCTTTTTACGGATTACGAATTACGTTTTACATTTACTAATTACGTCTCACACTCTACGCTTTACGTTCCTTCTGGAGGGTGAATGTCGTACCAGGTTCTGGCGCGCAAGTGGCGGCCCAAACAATTTTCGGAAGTCATCTCGCAGCCGCATGTGACGCGGACGCTTGAAAACGCCATTACGCAAAACCGGCTGGCCTCGGCGTATTTGTTCACCGGGCCGCGCGGCGTCGGTAAGACCACGATGGCGCGCATTTTGGCGAAGGCGATCAATTGCGAGCGCGGCATGACGCCGGCGCCGTGCGACGAGTGCAGCAATTGCCGGGAGACTGCCGAAGGCCGCGGCCTTGATGTTTTTGAAATCGACGGCGCCTCCAATCGCGGCATCGATGAGGTGCGCAACCTGCGGGAGAACGCGCGTTATCCAGCCTCGAAGAGCCGGTACAAAATTTACATCATCGACGAAGTGCACATGCTGACCGAGCCGGCGTTCAACGCGC
>Ga0247727_10009018_pt1 | contig 18270 bp, 17 predicted proteins | sample WisWelCaveWW1625_FD_202498 | JGI IMG/M metagenome (GOLD analysis project Ga0247727, IMG submission 202498) | Biofilm microbial communities from Wishing Well Cave, Virginia, United States - WW16-25 | ecosystem: Environmental > Aquatic > Deep subsurface > Groundwater > Cave microbial mat | place... | reverse complement strand
TAGCCCGGATTATTCGTGAACCTCGCTACTGCAACCCGCGATACGGCGCAATCTCCGCGCGTTTCCTCGGTTCCCCATCCTCGCCGTACATCCAGTACGCCTGCGGTGTGGAACCTCCGGGACGCGCGGATCTTGGCGGGGCGCGTGAATCCGCTTCGCGTATCCACGCCTCCCCTCACCGTCTCGCGTGTTTCGCTACGCGAGTTCACGAATAATCCGGGCTAGCGAACGAGAGACGCGTGGTGCGGGTGGTTCTCGCGGAAGGTCCGACGCAGGTGGGCGTCGTCGATCCGGCTCGACTCCTCTTCGAAGCGCGACCGTGCCGCATCGAGTGCGCGTTTGGCTTCCGGGTGTCGGCCGAGTCCGTCCAGCGCTCGACTTCGAAGGACGAGGAGTTCGATCTCGCTTTCCTCGACGGCGAGCTCCTCCGCGCGTCCGGCGAGCGCCTGGTCCACGTCGGCCAGCGCCTCGGCGAACCGGCCCCCCTCGAGGTAGGCGGCCGCACGCGCCATGCGGCACTGAGGCTCGAGCGTTTCCAGCCGGGCGGCCGTGGAGAACGCCACGGCTTCCTCCGCATCGCGCATTGCGCGTTCGAGATCGGCCTCACGTCCGACGATCGAGCGATACATCAGGGCCGCGGCGGCGAGGCGCGGTTCGTCCATGGAGGTGGCGATCTCGCGCGCGCGGTCGAGGGCCGCGAGGCCTGCCGGGACGTCGCCGAGCCTCGCGAGTGCGAGCCCAAGGTTCTGCAGGCTCCACCCCTCGACACGCAAGAGCCCCAGCGCGCGCGCCTGGGAAGCGGTCTGCTCGAGCGATGGGCGGGCGGCCTCGAAGTCGCCGAGCGCCAGGAGCACCGCGCCGACGTTCATGGACGCGTGCGCAGCGAGCACGAGGTTCCCCGCCGCGTCGAAGGCGGCGCGGGCCCGCCGGTACGCCGCCATCGCGTCGGCCGGGCGTCCGAGGCACGAAGAAAGCGAAGCACCGGCGACGAGCGCGTGGCCGAGCGCGGCCGGATCCCCGAGTCTCTCCGCGTCGGCGAGGGCACGTTCCACCTCCGACCGAGCCTCGGAGGTGCGCGCGAGGACGATGAGGACTCCCGCGAGCCGGGCCCGGGCGCGGACGGCGGTCGCGGCCTGTCCGGCGGTCTCGGCGACCTCGATGCAGACCCGTGCGACCCTCTCGGCCTCGGTGTACTCGCCCCGGCCCTGCAGGCAGTCCGCCAGACGGCGAAGCGTCTCGGCCCGCGCAGTGGCGGGGATCGCCTCCCCCAAGCTCGCTTCGAGCGACTGGAGCGTGCCGAGCTCCGCGAGGGCCATGTCCGAACGCCCGAGCCAGTGGAGCGCGTCGACCCTCGCGAGGCGGATCGTGTGCTCCTCGATCGGATCGTCCGGCAGGGGGGTCGAGTAACGAGTGATCCGACCCCGCGCCCCCGGAGCTTCGGACGCGACCCTGCTCCCCGACCCTGCAGCCCCCTTGCTCGACATCCGGGCAGGAGGTTACCCCAGGTCGCGAAGGTAGGGAAGACTACGTAACTGGGGCGCCGTCGGGTTCGGACGGGAGGCTCCAGCGAGGCCTGGACTAGGCAGTAATCTCGACGCGCAGCAGCTTTCGCCCCATGAAAAGATAGTCACCGTGCGTCAGCTCGCGCTCGTTCTTGACCCGAACATAGGTGCCGTTCTTGCTGCCGAGGTCCGCGAGCGAGAACTTGCCCCCGGCTCCCATCTCGACGCGCACGTGGCGCGACGACATGTACGGGTCCGTCGCGAAGTTCATGTCGGAACCTTCGCGCCCGACCTGGATCGCATTCTCGCGCGCGCAGTACGTCATTCCGGCGCCGCCGCCCTTGAGCACCTGCACGATGCGAAAGGGACTCGGGCGCTTCGGGCTCGAGTAGAAGTAGGTCCCGTCCGTGTCGGGGTTGTCGGTCGCCTTCGGGGTCGCCTCGAGTCGGAAAAATTGCTGCCCCGCCATGAACATGTCTCCCGGGTCGACGGTCAACCCGCCCTTCACCCGGACGTAGACGCCGTTGAGGCTCGCTTCGTCCTTCACGATGAGCTTCCCGTCCCGGTACAGGAAGTTCGCGTGCGTGGGCGACAGCGTGAAGTCGTCCTTGAAGAGGATCGCGCCCTGCTCGCGTCCCGCCATGTGCTCGGTGGAGTTCAGGTGGTAGCTGACTCCGTCCATCCGCTCGCCGCGGATGAGGATGAGCTTCGCCTTCCCGGGCGTTTGCATCGGACCGAAGTACTGGGTCTTCGCGACGCCCGCGTCCGCCGGGAGGGACGTGCCGCATCGGCCGCAGAACTTGTGCCCGCTCGGAACCTGGCTGTGACACGACTTGCAGACGTAGCTTCGTGCTTGCTCCATCGGCTCCTCCGCCTGCGCTTCGGGGACCGCCTCCCCCCGTCCCTTCGGGGCCTGAAGAGCGCCGCCAGAGACCGCCGTCGCGCGGGCCGGCTCTGCGGCGACCATCGGGGTCTCAACCTCCCCGAACAGCGTGAGCAAGTTCTGACAGGCCGAACACGACGGAACCCCCATCGGGTTCCATGCGTCGCACCTGCCGCAGGCAATGCCGATCTGCGGTTCCAAAACGAGTTCGCTCTGTTCGGAGCGGACGCGGAAGTTATGGCAGCGCCTCGGGAAAGTCAACGCGACCTGCTCTCGACGAAAGCGGCTTGACGCAGCGAGCCTGCGCCCATAGAGTCCTGACTGTCCGGTCAGTCAGTGTTAGAAAGAGAAACAAATACAGCCACTTCTACGAGGGATGCGGACGAGCGCATCCTCGATGCGGCCCTCGCATGCTTCGGACGAAGCGGGTTCCACGGCGCGACGATGCAGCAGATCGCGCAGGAGGCCGGAGTCTCCAAGGCCCTCGTTCACTATCATTTCCAGACGAAGGATCAGCTTCTCGTCGAGGTGCAGGCGAGATCCTTCCGTCGTCTTGCGCAGGGGATCGCGGCGCTCGGCGAATCGGGCGCCCCGTCGATCGAACGAGGACTCTCGGCACTCGATCGCGTCTGGGATCTCCTCGTCGAGTCGCGCGATCAGATCCCCTTCAACCTCGAGATGTGGAGCGAGTCGAGCCGCCGTCCCGACCTGCGCGAACGGCTGATGCGCTTCACCGCGGAGATGCTCTTCCTCATCGAGCAGGGCATCCGCCAGACACTCGGCCCGGTGGCCGATCGCCTCGCCTACCCGCCCGACCGGCTCGCGCGTGTGCTGCTCGCGGTCCTTTCCGGGCTCGGGACTCACGCGCATTTCGCCCCCGGACTCGACGCCGCACATGAGACCTACCGCGATCTGCGACTGCTCCTCGAACGCGCACTGCGATGGGAGGGAACACCATGATCCTCGGCAGACCTTCGTCGATCCCCTACGAGATGTTCGATCTCCAGCGCAGCGCCGACGAGGCGCGCCGCGCCTCTAAGCTTCGCCACATCTACCACTCGGGCCAGGAGTTCGCGTGGGACGGCCGCGACGTCCTGCCGGAGCTCCTGCAGAAGCACGGCGGGATCCACGTCTCGCCGCGCATCCGCGACGCGCTCGGGCGCGTGTACTCCGTCATCATGTGGGGCGAGCTCGCCGCGTGGAAGATCAGCGTGCAGCTCGCGGACGACATCGTGCCGCTCGAACCGAAGATGGCGGCGACGAGCCAGGCGCACGACGAGGCGCGCCATTTCTACGTCCTGGTCGACTACCTGCGCGCGCTCGGCGTCCAGCCCACCCGGATGACTCGCGGATCGCAGGGCCTGCTCGACCACGTCCTCTACGAGAAGAACCTCACGCACAAGCTCCTCGGCATGCAGCTCATGGTCGAGACGATCGCGCTGACCATCTTCCAGGCGACGCGTGAGGCGAACCCGGATCCCGTCCTGACGGAGCTGCTCCCGTACTACGAGAAGGACGAGGCTCGCCACGTCGGCCTCGGCATCCAGCACTTGCCGGATCGCCTGCGCGAGGTGGGCCCTGCGGGCCTGGCGAAGATGACCCTCTACCAGCTCGAGCTCATCTACTGGGCGCTCGCGTCGCTTTCGGACCTCGAAAAGGACCTCGAGACGCTGGGGATCTCGGCCGGGCAGATGGTCCTCATCGGCACAAAGAAGCAGCAGCACGCGGCCGACGAGATGTGGAAGATCCTCGGCAAGACCGACCGCCCCTTCGAGCGGGTCCTCCAGCGCGCGGTCCACACGCTCATCGAGGCTTGGTTCCCTGCGCAGGAGAAGCGAAAGAGCGTCCTGACCCGTCTTTCCGCAGCGCGCGAAGTCTGGAAGGCGGGTGGATACGCAACCGCGTAGTTGCCCGCCGCCCCTGCGGGTGCTTCAATCACCGACGTGCGACTTCCGCTGATCCTCATGCTTTCCGCCGTCCCCGCTTCCGCCCTCGCCCAGCCACAGGACCGGCAGGCCCGGACGCACTTCGAGTCGGGCCGCTCGTACTACGAGCAGGGGCGCTACGACGCGGCGCTCAGCGAGTTCCAGGAGGCGTACCGCCTCGCTTCGGCGGAGCGCAAGCCGATCATGCTCTTCAACATCGGCCAGACCCAGGAGCGTCTGGGCCACCTTCCCGAAGCGATCGCCTCGTTCCGACAGTACCTCTCCGAGTTTCCCCAGGCCGAGGACCGCGCGACGGTCGAGACGCGCGTCCAGGGTCTGCAGGATCGCCTGGACGCGACGCGGATCGTCGTCACCGCAAACGAGGACGGCGCCAGCGTGCTGGTCGACGGCGCAGCGGTCGGGACGACCCCTCTCGCCGAACCGGTGCGCGTGACGCCAGGGCCCCACGAGATCCGCGTGGAGAAGGAAGGCTTCCGCCCCTTCACGCTGCGCGTCACGGTCCCGGTGGGAGAGGAAGTCTCCGCCGAAGCCGACCTCGCGTCCGAGAGCGCCGCGGCTCCCCCGGACGACGGGGCGGGGGCGACGTCACCCGATCCGGCGCCCGAAGAAGGTGGGCGCTTCTACACGTGGATCGCGGCCGGCCTCGCGGGCGTCGCCGTGGCCGGCGGATCGGTGCTCGGGGTTCTCGCCCTCGGGGAGCGAGACGACGCGAACGCGGCGGCCACCGGCAGCAGCAGGGCCTACGACGACGCGAAGTCGGGCGCGGAGTCGATGGCGCTCTTCGCAGACGTTTCTTTCGGCGTCGCCGTCCTCGCGGGCGGTGCCGCCGCGGCGCTCTTCTTCCTGGAGCCGGGCTGGGGAGAATCGGAAACGCAGGCGAATCTGGTCCCCGTCTTCACCGCGGACGCAACGGGCCTCGTGGCCACCGGGAGGTTCTAGATGCGCTTCTTCTCATGGCCTGCGGCTTGTCTTCCGATGCTGCTCGGGTGCTCGGCGATCGTCGGAGGCAGCATCGACGAGTACCAGGGCGGCGATTCGGATTCCGACGTCGACACGGACGCGGACACCGACTCCGACACCGAGACCGGCACCGACTCGGACACCGGCACGGACACCGGGGACTGCACACCTGCCGGAGACGAGGACGAAGCGTCCGGAAACTGCCGCAACGACGTCGACGAGGACTGCGACGGCTTCGCCGACTGCAGCGACATCGAGTGCCAGGGACGCGGCGAGTGCATGGGCTGCTTCCGCGAGGTGTGCAACGACCCGTATGCGATCAGCGAGGACTGCGATCTCGTGGCGAACTGCAGCGACCCGGACTGCGCAGCGGACGCAGCGTGCGAGGGCTGCACACCGGAGATCTGCGACAACGGCGGAGACGAGGACTGCGACGGCGGGACGGACTGCGACGATTTCGACTGCGCGCTCTCGGACGCGTGCGGCGGCGGCGGGTGTCAACCCGAGAACACCCTCGAGGCGTGCGGCGATGGCTGGGACAACGACTTCGACTGCGCCGCGGACTGCGGGGACCTGGAGTGCCAGGGCACCGCGATCTGCAAGGGCCGGACTCCGGAAGGCACCGAGGACCCCGACGACTGCCTGGACGGAAGCGACAACGACCTCGATCGCCGCACCGACTGTGACGACCCGTTCTGCGCGCTCCTGTGGATCTGCAACCATTGCGAGAAATGGGGCTGCGCCCCCGAGGAGTGCGACGGCGCAGGCGGTGACGAGGACTCCGACGGCGCCGTGGACTGCGCCGACCCCGATTGCTGGGGCGCGGGGGCCGGCGACTGCGCCGGGTGCGAGCCCGAGATCTGCTTCGACAAGCTCGACAACGACTGCGACTCCGGCGGCGACCCCTTCGACTTCGAGTGCGGGACCTTCGACTCCTGCAGCGACCCGATCCTCCAGCCCTGCGGCGGCGGCGGGGTCGAGGGCTAGAGACTCACTCTCAGGGCCCGCTCTTACGCCAGCCGCGCTTCGAGCATCCCCGCGAGCATCTGCATCTCGAAGCGAAGATCTTCGGGCAGGCGTCCGTCGCGGTCGCATCTGGCGAACAGCGACAGGGCCTTGCGGCGCGCACCTTCGGCCTCTTGCGAGATCGGTCCGAGCGCTTCGCACATCGCCGCGAGTGTGGTCAGGTTGGAGGCATCGTCCCGTAGATCGGTGAACGCGCTCGGCCCGTCGCGCGCGCACGCTTCGCGTGCGAAGCCCTCGACCCACCGCGCGGTCGCGGACATCTTTCCCCAGTCGAGGTGCGCCGGGACATCGTCTGGCGTGTGGTAGCGGCGCGTGCGGCCGCTCGTGAGGAAGAGAAACGGTACGCGTCGCCGCCAGAACGGCTCGTAGTCGGACAGCGGCGGGATGAGTTCCGCGTCGAGGCGACGGACGGAAACGCCGTGGACGACGTCTGCCAGTCGATCGACGTCCGCCGCCGTCCCGGCACTGCGCTCCGAGCCGATCGCGAAGACCGTATCCTGGACGACGGCCGGCAGCTCCGGCCCGCCGATCGCGTGGCCGACGAGGTCCATGCAGACCATGAAATCGATCCGATCCATCGGAACGATCGGCTCTCTCGCGAAGCGCTCCGAGCCCATGCCGTCCGTCAGGAAGTGCGGCGGCTCCTCCCCGTCGAACGACACGACGATCACTCCCCGTCCCGACGGGCGCGAGCGCACGAGCGCACCGGCGACGTCCACGAGGATCGCGACCGCCGCGGCGTTGTCGTCCGCGCCGGGATGGATCCTCCCGCCCCACCGGCCGAGGTGATCGTGGTGCGCTCCGATCACGATCCACCGATCGACGTCGCCCGGGATCGTCGCGACGACGTTCGCTCCGCCGCAACCCGCAACGGGCTGCTCCCGTGGATCGAGGCCGGCTTCGCGTAGAGCCACAGTGACGATCCTCCGCGCCTCGAACCCGCCAGGCGTGCCGGGCGCGCGCCCCGCACAGGTCTCGGAGCAAAGGGCGTGGACGAGTTCCTTCACCGGCGCGAGAGTAGCAGCCGTGAGGGAGTCGACGAGCTTCGTCGGGCGTGCGTCGGACCTCGCCGCGGTCGGGCGCGCGTTCTCTCGCGGAGCCCGCATCGTCACGCTGGTCGGGCCGCCAGGCATCGGCAAGACGCGCCTCGCCCGCCGCTTCGCCGCACGCGCCGGAAGGCGCCGGGGCGGTGCGACATTCTGCGAGCTCGGCGAGGCACGCTCGTTCGCCGAGGCCCTCGCGACCCTGGGGTCGGCTCTCGGCGTACCCCTGGTCGACGGAGCGACGCTGGACGACGCGATCGAACAGCTCGGGCGGGCGCTGCGGGGTCGGCGGCGCCCGCTGCTCGTGCTCGACGAGGTGGAGAGGATCGCCACGGACCTCGGGGACGCGGTCGCGCGGTGGTCCGCACGCGCACCGGAGGCTCGGACGCTGGCGACCTCGAGGGAACCGCTCGGCGTGGAGGGCGAGGTCCGCATCGAGCTCCTCCCCCTTCCCGACGCCGACGCAGTCCGGCTGTTCCTGGACCGAGGACGGGCCGTCCGACGCCGCTGGTCGCCGGACGCGACGGAGCGCAGGGCGCTCGGCGCGGTCGTCCGGCGACTGGACGGGATGCCCCTCGCCATCGAACTGGCCGCGGCCCGCCTCGAGGTCCTCACGCCGCAGGCGCTCCTGCAGCGGCTCTCCCGGCCGCTCGACGTCCTGCGCAGCGATCGAAAAGGCGTGCCCGCGCGTCGCGCGACGATCTCAGGCGCGCTCGACGGGTCCTGGGACCTCCTCTCGCCGGACCTGCGGATCGCGCTCGCGCGGGCTTCCGTCTTCCGCGCCGGGTTCTCGCTGCCGGCCGCCGAGGCGGTCCTCGCCAGCGTCGGCGCCGCGGCGCTCGATCTCGTCGAGGCGCTACGACGCAAGTCGCTCTTGCGCCGGACCGACGATGCGCGCTCGCCGGAAGCGCGCTTCGGCCTGTACGAGAGCGTTCAGGCCTACGCCGCCGAGCGGCTGCGCGACGAGGGGCTCGTCGAGGATGCCGAGGATCGTCACGGCGAGTACTTCCTGACAGCCGCCGAGGCCTGGGCCGAGGCAGCAGACGGTCCCGACGGCGCGGCCTGCGTGAGACGTCTCGCCGTCGAGACCGAGAACCTGCTGGCCGTCCACCGGCGCTTTGCCGAGCGGCGCCCGGCATGGTCCGCGCGCGCGGCGATCGCGCTGCATCCCGTGCTCGGCCGGCGCGGCCCGTGGCCCGCGTACCTCGACCTCCTCGACGGCGCGGTGTCTGCCGGGCGCGCGGTCGGCGACCCGGTGCTGCTCGGGCGGGCCCTTCGCTGTCGGGGAGAAGTGCGCCGACGGGCGGGGCCGCTGGACACCGCCCGCGCGGATCTCGAGGAAGCCGTCGCACTGGGACGCGCCGCCGGGGACCTCGTCCTCGAAGGCGAGTCCCTGCGGCTTCTCGGCCTCGTCGCGTTGCGCCAGGGAGACGCCGCCGAGTCGGAGTCGCTCCTGCGCCAGGCCGTGGACGTGCTGGCGAGGAGTCCCAGCCGCCGCTCGGAGGGCTTCGCGCGCGCGAGCCTGGGTGCGCCGCTCGCGGAGCTCGGACGGATCGACGAGGCCCTCGCCGCGTGCCGCGACGGATTCCTCGCGTACCGCGCGCTGGCGAGCCGCGAGCTCGAGGCGGTCGGACTCGCGGGGCTGGGATGGATGGAGCTGCTCGCCGGAAGGCTCGATCCCGCGCGTGCCCATCTGGAAGAGGCCCTCGCCGCGAGCCGCGAGGTCGGCGACCGGCGCCTCGAGGGGACGGTCCTCGACTACCTGGGCGAGCTGGGCGCGGAACGCGGCGCGGACCGAGCGGCCGCGGCGCACCTGGACCAGGCGCTGAGAATCCACCGAGAGCTCGGCAACCGCACGCGCGAAGGATATTGCCTGTCCCGGCTGGGCGTCCTCGCGCTGGGGCGGCGCAGGCTCGAAGAAGCGCGCCGATCGCTGGAGCGCGCGCGTCGCGTTTTCCACGAGGTCGGCGAATCCGGCTACGAGGCGGAAGCGGTCGCGACTCTCGCGGCGCTCGGCGGCTCGGTCGGCGAGACTCGCGCGATCCTCGACGAGGCCCGCTCCCTCGTCCGCGGGATCGGACAACACGCCACCCTGCGCGTCCTGGAGGGATTCGAGGAGGTCGCGCTCGCCGAACGGGCGCGCGAGGAGGGCGATCTGCAGCAGGCCCGACGCTTCCTCGACCGCGCGCGCGCGCGGGCAGCGACAGGCGCCTCCGCGGCCTCGACCGGCGTCCGGGCGGCCGCGCGGCTCCTCTCGCTCGCCGTGGCGCGCGCGGACCCGACGCTGGGCGTCGGACCGGACGGCGCCTGGTTCCGCTCCCCCGGCGGAGCGCCCGTCGACCTGTCGCGCCGCCCGCCGCTCGCCCGCATGCTCGCCTTCCTCGCGCAGGAGCGGACGGTCCACCCCGGCACGGCCATCGGCCGCGATGGACTGCTGTCCGCGGGCTGGCCGGGTGAGAAGGTGCTGCCAGGGGCCGGCGCCGCGCGTGTGCGCGTGGCGCTCTCCACGCTGCGGCGGCTCGGCTTGCGCGGGCTGTCGACCGGGACCGACGGATGGCTGCTCGATCCGCGGGTTCCCCTCGTCCGGGGGTGATTTTACGCGGTTTTACTCGCTCCCCGACCGGCCGCATGCTCAGGTGATACGCGGAGGAATCGCCATGCGCCCCTGCCCCAAGCTCGCAGCGTTCGTCATCCTCATCGGTGCCTGCGGAGGACGCGCCGGCGACGGCGGCGGCGGGGGGACGCCCGGGGGATGCTCCGACGAAGACGGCGACGGCTTCGGGATCGGATCCGAGTGCGAGGGAGCGGACTGCAACGACTGGGTCGCGTCGATCCACACGGCGGAAGAGTGCGACGCTTGGTGCGCATCCGGCGAACCCGCGCCAGGGTGTCCGTGCGACTCGCCCGAACCCGAGGCCTGCTACACGGGCATGTCCGAGACGCTCGGCATCGGCGCGTGCGCCGCGGGAATCACGATCTGCGTCGAGGGGACCTGGAGCCGCTGCGCCGGGGAGGTCACGCCGCTCGAGGAGACGTGCAACGAGACGGACGATGACTGCGACGGGGAGGTCGACGAGGGCCTGCTCTCCGAGTGCGGCACCTGCGGCGAGTGCGAGGAGGAGTGCATAGGCCCCGCCAAGGGTTGCGACGGCTGGGGTGAGAACACGTCGTCGGGGGTCGCCGAGACACCGGAAGGCTGGCTGACGCTCGACGGCGCGTCGCAGACCCTGCACGTCCTGTGGCCCAGCTCCAGCACGTCCGGGAAGATCCTCCGCGTCGACACCCGCACCACCGAGATCCAGGGCTCGTACTTCACGGGACCGAACCACGGCGTCGCGGCCGGCGCCGGCGACAGCCCGTCGCGATCCGCGGTGGACGACTTCGGGAACGTCGTCATCGCCAACCGCGCGCTCGGCGGCGACCGGCTCGGATCCGTCACGAAGATCGCGGCGGACGTCGCCGACTGCGTCGACGGCGACGGCGACGGAGAGATCCGGACCTCCAGCGGGTGGGACGAGACGCTGCCGTTCGACGCGCACGACGCGTGGAGCGACGAGTGCATCGTCTGGCACACGACCGTCGGCGCGGCCGGCGCGGTCGCCCGCGCGGTCACGATCTACCCGGAGTTCGGCCTCGACGGCGTGCTCGAGATGCGCGGCTGGGTGGGCCTCTACACCGAACAGCGATTCCTGCAGTTCGACATGGACACGGGTGAGACCACGGGCATCGAGGCTGCCACCCCCGGGCTGACCCCCTACGGCGCAGCCGTCGACCGCGACGGCATCGTGTGGGTCACCTCGCAGGCAAATCAGATCGGCACCTTCGACACCGCAGACCCCGATGGCAGCTTCGACCTCTTCGCGATGCCCTTCGGCTACACCTCGCAGCGCGTGATCGTCGACGAGAACGACGCGCCGTGGGTGAGCGGGTCGAACGCCGTGCACCGCTGGAACCGCGAGACCGAGGAGTGGCAGACGGCGGACCTCGGCGTCCTCGTGGGCAACGTCGCCTCGGACGGGCAGGGGTCGGTCTGGGTCGGGCTCGGCCGCGCCGGCGCGGAGTACGTCTACCGAATCGACAACGACGACGCGATGGACTTCCACACGATCGACACGCCGGGCGTCCGCACCTTCGGGATGGCCGTCGACTTCGAGGGCTACGCGTGGGCGTTCGGCTTCTACACGGGCAACGCCGCGCGCATCGACCTCGAGACCGAGGACGTCCAGGTCGCGCTCAACGACTGCGACGGCGGTCCGTGCCTCGAGGGTCCATACGTCCGCGGAGACGTCACCGGCTTGCAGCGCAAGAACGCCGTCGACCCGATGGGCACGTGGAGCGGCATCGTCGAGGGCTGCGTCGACGGCGCGACCTCCTGGGGCACGCTCGCAGTCGAGGCGCTCACCCCACCGGGCAGCAACATCGTGCTCGCGATGCGCACCGCCGACTCACTCGCGGCCCTCGCCGCCACGAGCTGGACGGCGATCGGCGTCGTCCCGGACGACGGCAACGAGTTCGACCTCGGCGCCATCTTGCAGGACGCCGGCGTCTCCGCCGGCAACCTCCTCGAGGTCCGCGCGACGCTGCAGTCCCTCGACGGCCTCACCGCCCCGACCCTGCAAGAGATCGGCATCGCCGCGAGCTGCGTCGAGATCGCCGGCTGAGCTACTCGCCCCCCGCGCAGGTCGAGATGGTGTTGCCGCCCTTGTCGGTGCGCTCGGTGCACTCGGGTTCCGGCGGGCAGCGGGGATCGCCGCCGCCGCACAGGAGCCAGCAGAAGCGATCCTGACCGCAGACGGAGAGGTTGCACTGCAGGTTGTCGTCGCAGATCCGCTGGCAGTTCCCGCGCGCTTCCACGCACCAGTGCGCGTAGCCGCAGTCGCCGTCCGAGGCGCACTCGTCCCAGAACTCGCCGTCGTCCCCGGCGAACGCGACCTCGCAGGGCCGGCACGAGTCCTCGCACCCGAGCGGACCGTTGGGCGACTCCGTCCAGTTGTCGCAGGTCGCCGAATCCAGGCACCGCAGACACTGCTCGCAGGCCGGCGCCGTCGACTCCTCGATCACGCCGAACACCTCCTGGCAGTCCCCCGCATGCGGGTCGGCATCGTCGACGCAAGCGTCGCGGGCGGAGCAGATGTCCGCGACCGTCGGCGGCGCCGTGTCCGAGTCGGCGTCGGTATCCGCGTCGGTGTCCGCATCGGCGTCGGCGTCGGCGTCGCCGCCGCCCCCGGAATCGTCCCCACAGCCCAGGAGGAGAAGCATCCCGAAGGCAGCCTCGCGCATGGCACCATTCTGCCACCGTGCGCCTCCTGCCGATCCTCCTTCTCTTCCTCGCCGGCCTCGCCGGCTGCCAGCGCCCCGCGACGTCACAACGTCCGGTGCACCCGCCCGTCCCCGCTCGCGATATCCTCGCGCCGCGCGTGGACGTCCAGATCCAGAAGATGGTCGACGCGGTCGATCCCGGCCGCATCGAGGCCGACATCGAGACCCTCGTCTCGTTCGGGACACGCCACTCCCTGTCGGACGCGACGAGCGACTCCCGCGGCGTGGGCGCAGCCGCCCGCTGGGTGAAGTCCCGCTTCGCAGAAGCCCGTGCCTCGTCCGACGGCCGGCTCGTCGCGCGGCTCGAGGACTACGTCGCCCCTCCCGGCAAGCGCGTTCCCCGCGAGTGGCCCATGCAGAACGCGGTCGCGGTCCTGCCGGGCACCGATCCCGCAGCCGGGACCTTCGTCGTCTCCGGGCACCTCGACTCGCGCGCGCTCGACATCATGGACGCCGAGAGCGCCGCCCCCGGCGCGAACGACGACGCGAGCGGCGTGGCCGTCGCACTCGAGGCCTGCCGCGTCATGGCGCCCCACCGCTTCCGCGCGACGATCGTCTTCGCCGCGGTCACCGGCGAGGAGCAGGGACTTCTCGGCTCCGCCGCGATGGCGAAGCGCCTCGCGAGCGAAGGGGCCCGCGTCGAGGGGATGTTCACGAACGACATCGTCGGCTCGAGCGTCGCCATGAACGGCGATACGGACCGCCATCGCGTCCGCGTGTTCAGCCCGGGGCTGCCGTTCGATCCCGCCCTGCGCGACCTGTACCTCTCGATCGGCGGCGAGAACGACGGCCCGTCGCGCCAGCTCGCCCGCGCGATCCGCGACGCCGCCGAGACCTACGTCCCCGGCTTCGAGGCCATGCTCGTCTTCCGCCTCGATCGCTACCTGCGCGGCGGCGATCACCGGCCCTTCCACGAGGCCGGCTTCCCCGCCGTGCGCTTCACCGAGGTCCTCGAGCACTACCGCCGGCAGCACGAAAACGTCCGGACGGAAAACGACGTCGTCTACGGCGACACGATCGATCACGTCGACTTCCCCTACGCCGCGAACGTCGCTCGAGTGAACGTCGCCGCGCTCGCGAGCCTCGCCCGCGCACCCGCCGCGCCGACGGACGTCCGCCTCGACGTCCGGGGCCTCGCGAACGACTCGCGCCTGCTGTGGACCCCCGCCGAAGGAGTCGACTACGAGATCCTCGCGCGCCCGACCGACTCGCCGATCTGGACCGAGATCATCCCCGCCGACCGCACGGGTGACTTCACCGTGCGGCGCTCGAAGGACCATTTCCACCTCGCCCTGCGCGCGGTCGGCCCCGCTGGGCACCGCAGCCGCGCGGTCTTCCCCATGCCGCTCAAGGAGGGCGACGCGTGGCCGCCACCCTGATGCTCCTCGCGTTCGCCTGCGGCGGCGAACGACGTCCACGCGATGCCGGCACGGACTCCGGGATCGAGCTGCCCGCCGGGAACTGGCGGATCGAGATCGACCGCCCGAGCCGCGGCGAGGAGCCGTCCGTCGCGCTGACGGTCGGCGCCAGCGCCGGCCGCTTCCAGTGGGACGGACGATCCCTGCTCGGTGGGATGGACGAGCGGCACACCGGGGACTTCGTCACGGAGCGCTCCGACCTCGTCGCCGTGTGGCGCGAGGTGACGGCGCAGGGCTTCTTCGATCTTCGAGACGGCGCACGGGACCCGTCCGGTATGTGCGAGTCGATCTCGTACCGGGGTGTGGATCGCGCGGTCGCGAAATGCGTGGACCACAGTCCGGACGCCGAGAGGCTGCGGCGGATCGTGCGGACGGTGGAAAGCGTCGTTCGCCGACACGCGCAGGACTTCGATCTGCCGACGTCCGTCACGCCCCGGATGGACTCCTGCCACACCGACGCCGACTGTGTGCTCGACAGCCCGATCCTGCGGTGCTGCCCGTCGTGCCCTGCACCGATGACGAGAGCGCTGCAAGCGTGGCATGGCCGGCTGGCCGCACGCTGCCCGAACGTGGACTGTGAGCCGCCCTCGTGCACCGTCGTGGCAGCCGGCGTGGGGTGCGACCCGAACTCGAAGGTCTGCATCGCCGCTGTGCAGGAACGATGAAGCGCCTCGCCTTCGTGCTCCTGCTGGCGGGTTGCGACGATCCGCCGCCCGCCGCGGAGGTTTCCGAGCCGCAGCCCGGTGTCGAGGTGCCGGGCCTCGCCGCGATCGAGGATCGCAATGCCCCGGCGAAGAAGGCGCCGAACCTCTCACCGGGCAACGGGTTCCAGATCGCCGACGCCCCGCCGCTGCACGGAGACCCGGCCGCCTGCGCCGCGTTCGAGGCCTGCTGCCGCGGCGTCGACGGGCAAGTCTCGCCCGCAGGCCTGGCTTGCGGCCTCGCGCCGGCCGTCGGCAACGGAGACTGCACGCGAGCCCTCGAGAGCGTGCGTGCGATCTTCCGCGAGCAAGCGATCCCGGGCCCACCAGGGTGCATGTAGAAGATGCGCGCCGACTGGATCCTCGAGGAGGTCTCCGGCGACGAGAAGTTCCCGTACCGGCTGACCGTGGAGCGGGGCGGGCGGCGGATCCTCGAGGTCCGCACCCAGGTCCGCTGGCCGGGGGCCGGCACGCAAGCGTTCTGCCTGCGCGAGCGATCGCCGGACTACGGCCGGCAGGCGGGCAACGAGATCGAACGGGTGACCGTGCGGGCCATCGAGCGGGCGGGCCCGCGCATGAGCCTCGTCCTCGACCGGCCGACCCAGAAGCGGTGCGACTTCCTCCTCCTGCAGAAATCCGGGCGCGAGCAGATCTTCTGGCGCACGGAGCTGGCGACCAAGCAACGACGTCCACGGGTGAAGCTGGGGGCGCGGGGCCTCTTCGCGGGCCTCACGATCCAGATCGACGTGCGCGAGCGCAACGCGTACAGGTTCGGGACGGTCGCGACCGAGGTGCGCCCCCTGCCCGCCGGCGACTACGGCGTGCTCGACGTCGACGGGGGTCTCGTGGCGTCGGTCGAACGAAAGACCCTGTCGAACTTCCTGGGCGAGCTCGGCAACCTGCCTTCGCTTCACGCGCGGCTGCTCGAGCTCGAGCAGGTGCCTCACCGCGCGCTCGTCGTCGAGGCGCGACTCTCGGACCTGATGAAGCCGGACAAGTGCAAGCCGTACGGTCCGGACTTCGTGATGAAGTGCCTCGCGGCCATCCAGGCGCGGCACCCGGGGCTGCCGATCACCTTCTGCGACAACCGCAAGATCGCTCAGGAGTGGACGCTGCGTTTCCTCGCGGCGGCCTGGCAGCAAGTGAGCGCAGGCCGCAGGCGGCCGCAGCTAGAACTGCCTCTGGCCGCCGTCGCCCCCGAGCGCGACGTCGACCGGGCGCGCGCGTCGCTCGGAAGAGCGTTCTCGGTGGGCAACGTCGCCCAGGTCCTCGGCCTGCGGACGAATGCGGCCAAGGCGTGCCTGCAGGCATGGCTGGCGGAGGGGATCGTCGTGCCCGCCACGCCGGGCCCGCGCCCACGCAAGTTCACGTGGCGCGACACGCCGGTCAGGGGTTGAAGGGCTTGCCGACGATCCCGCGGTAGGCGATCCAGATCCCGAGCGGGACGAGGGGCAGTGCGCGCAGGCACCCCGGGTGCCGCACGAGAATGCAGAACGACAGGGTGAGGAGGACCATCGCGCTGCCGAGGACGACGTGCCGGACGCGATCGGCGGCGGCATGTCCGCGAAGGTACGCGAGGTACCGTTTCTCGTAGTCGGGGACGGCGACCGGCTCTGCCTGGCGGTACGGTCCTGCGGCGTCGGTTCGGGCTTGCATGGTCTCCTCCGGGGGGGCTCGGAGACCGTTATCGGTCGGCGGAAGGAAAGGTTGCGCAGCTACCTCGATCCGGCGGGGCGAAGCAGGATCCAGACGGTTGCGGCCACCGGCAGGACCGCTGAGAGGGCGCCGAACGCCGCGAGGTTCATCGCCTCCGAGATACCGCGAGCGAGCAGCGTCGCCTTCTCGGAGGCATCGGCAGATGCGGTCGCACGGTAGGCGTTGGACATGGCAAAGAACCACGCCCCGATGCCCGTGAAGACGACGACGACCGCAGCGAGCGCGGAGCGCAGGGCGAACCTCCTCGGGCGGTCGGATTGGCGAGCCGCGAGGACCGAGACGATCGCCACCAGATTTGCGAGAAGCGCGATCGCAGCCACGATGCCTTGCAGGGCGTCCACGGCGGACCTACTCTAGAGGTGTTTCGTCATTGGGGGCGAAACGGCTTCGACGGATGAGGGAAAGCGATGGTGGCGCGCCGGTGGCCCGGCCGACCGTACTCAGGACGGGAAAAAACAGCTGCCAACGACAGCTACGCTCTCGCGGCTTAGTCCGCCAGACGTCGACCGGGTGACGCCTGCTAGCCCGGAAGACGCCAAAAGCAGGCTGGCCCGCTGCGGCCGCTCGTAACGCAGCGGGCGAGATCGAGCTCGAGATCGCTCTGGGGCCGCCCGCCGGCCGACACTCCCCGGGGCTAAACAAGCAAGAAGACCGGCTACGCGCGTAGAGGCCATCGTAGATCTCGTTCGGACCCGGGTTCGACTCCCGGCGCCTCCACTATGATTTCAAATACTTAGACCACAGTTTCGGTCTCGGTGCCCATCTGGTGCCCACTCTTCTGCAGTCGGTCGAGCGATGCGACCGCCTCTCGATGCACGGCCGGAGCGAGATGCGCGTACCGCATGGTCATCTCGATCGTCGCGTGCCCGAGCAGCTCCTGCACGGCCCGAAGCGTCACGCCCGCCATGACGAGCTGCGAGGCGAACGAGTGCCGGAGCACGTGCCACTGAATCTCCCGGAGCCCCGCCTTCCGGCACGCAGTCGGAACGATGCGCTTGATCTGGTCCCTCGTGAGCATCGAGCCATCCGCGTTGCAGAAGACGATCGGTCCCCGCAGATGCCGGTGACCGCGGAGCGCCTCGGCCAGCTTCGGCGAGAGCGCCACCTCCCGCGACCGCCCGCCCTTCGGGGACGTCACCTTCCCCTTCCAGACGGACCTTCGCACGAGGATCTTCCCGGCGCGCAGGTCGATGTCCTCCCAGCGCAGCGCGAGAAGCTCCCCACGCCTGAGCCCCGCCTTGACGGCCGTGGCTACGATCGCGAGGTGCTCGCGCGGTACCGCCGCGAGGAGCCGGTCGCTCTCCTCACGCGTCAGGAAGTCGAACTCGGGCACCGCGGTCCTGAGCCACTGGATCCGCGGCACATGCTCGATGATCGCCCACTCGACCGCGCAGGCCAGAGCCCGGCGAAGCACGGTCAGGTGGTTGTTCACCGACTTCGCCGAGAGCTCCCGGCGGAGCTGCTCCGCCTTGAACCGCTCGACATCTCGGACACCGATCTCGTCGAGACGCATCTTCCCGAAGAACGGGACGAGGTGTCTGCGCACGATCATCGACTTCGACCAGGCCTCGCTCGGCTTGTTGTTCGTCTTCGCGTACGTCTCGACCCATTCCGCGAGGAACGTCGAGACGATCGGAACCTCCTTTCGTTCGGGCCCTTCCACGGGCTCTCCCTGAAGCAGACGCGCGCGCAGGACCCGCTCGAACTCCTCCGCGCCCCGCTTCGTGTCCAAGGGTGATCTCCTCCGTACCCGGCG
>Ga0247727_10009017_pt1 | contig 18272 bp, 15 predicted proteins | sample WisWelCaveWW1625_FD_202498 | JGI IMG/M metagenome (GOLD analysis project Ga0247727, IMG submission 202498) | Biofilm microbial communities from Wishing Well Cave, Virginia, United States - WW16-25 | ecosystem: Environmental > Aquatic > Deep subsurface > Groundwater > Cave microbial mat | place... | reverse complement strand
ACTCGCCCACCGACCACATTATGACCAAGACCACCTATCTCGATGATCTCGAAGGCAACGGCCTCGAGTTATATTGCGAATCTCCCGAAGACGGTACGTGGACTATGTCCAATGGAAAATTTGAAACGCGCCGCGCCGACGGCTCCTGGAGTGACGGGCGCGAGCCGCTCGATGTGGATGCCCTATTCAGTCACTTAAAGGAAGACGACAAACTGGATGTGCCTGTGCCTCCTGAAACGCGCATTGGTCACGTCCACTTGCATGTGCGCGATGTGGATGAGGCAGTGGATTTTTATCACGGCATCATCGGCTTCGACGTGATGGGCGTGGCAAAATCATTTCGCGCCGCGTTTGTCTCCGCGGGCGGATATCACCACCACCTTGGACTCAACACCTGGCAGGGAGAAGGCGCGCCGCCTCCGCCAGCCGATGCGCTGGGTCTGCGTTACTTCACAGTTGAACTGCCCGATCAAAAAGCATTGGATGAAGTCATCGCGCGAGTTGATAAAGCAGGGATCGCATCAAACAAAACAGACGATGGGCTTCTCATTTATGACCCGTCTCAAAATGGTGTGGTGCTCACTGTTGCAAAGTAGATTTACAAAACAAAAACATCCGAAGCCAAAAGACTTCGGATGTTTTGATTCTACTTCAACATCTTCACCACATTCCTCCCTCTCCGCCGTGGACTCAACTTCCGCAGATGTGGATGTAGTCACCTAAACATCAATTACTGATTGCGATTACCCGCCGATAATATTCTGTGTCATTTACCTGCCTAAGCAAAAACTCTGCCATATCTGCGCGGGAAAGGCGAACGCCCACTTTGCCCGTGCCTAAATAACCGACTCTGACTTTGCTGGATTTTGGGTTGTTGTTTAGGATGGAGACACGGACTATTGTCCAATCAAGCTTGGAGTCGCGCACAATTTGAGCAACATTGACAATCTCTTCGTAAACAGGATGCATTGTGGTTTTAATCATGGAAACCAATACCTTGAATCTAAGATCAGGCAAATCGTTCGGGGCGCTTGCGCTGGGAGTGGATACAACAACGAGACGACGCGCGCCTGATTTTTTCATCGCCGTGATGATGTTTTGTGTCCCTTGTGTAAGAGGCTTGCTTTTAGAATCCTCTCCTGGCCGCGGACCCAGCAGACTAATGACAGCATCCGCACCGTGCACTGCGCGTTCAATATCTATCACATCATGAAGTTCGCCTTGTATGATCGACAGATTGTTGTGATGCATAGTGAGTTTTGATGGATTGCGGACAAAGGCAACAACTTCATTTCCTTCTGCAAGCGCCTGTTGAATGAGTTGCCTGCCAGCCTCGCCCGTTGCGCCAAAGATGGTAAGTTTCATTTTTTAGGTGAGGAATCTTTATGCCGGTTAGCAAACACAAGCAACCCAATCCCAGCTACAAATGCTATACCACCATAGACCGCCCACTCAATCTGACCCGACATAATACTTCCGGGTAAGACGTTGATCCCTTGCAGGAACCAGCCTACGCCTACAAGGATCAGCAATACAGCGACGATATTCAAGAATATTTTCATGATTTTCTATCCTTTCCAAATGCAGATGGAGCTGACATTGGTTTCGCGGCACGCAGTCCATCTTCAAGGTTCCTGAGGTTGGGGTAGAGCGCCCGCAGGGACGCAATATCTGCGCGAGACTCTTGCACGGGCAAATGTTGAATGAACTTTCCAAATTGCCCATGCGAGTGAGCAGCCAATAGGGCAGCCATGTAGATTTTAGTTCCGTGCCCTTGACGCGTCGGTATGCTTGCGACATCTGCTCAAGTGAGGCTTCATCGCCAGCGATTTCAATTTCCCGTCCAATGAACTGTTTGGAATCGTTGAAAACAAAAGCGGCGAACGCACCAAGATCATCGAGGGAGATGACCTGAATGGTCTGGTTCTGCTTGAGTCCCTTTTCAAGCCCGCGCCACAGGGTTGATCCCATGGAGCTTACCAGCCAGTCAACGAAGAAGGCGTGACGCACGATAGTGGCAGGCAATCCCAATTCGCGGATATGGGATTCGATCTGTCGTTTGCTCTCCAAATAAGGAATATCCGTGTTCTTGTCTGCGCCAATCTCAGATATATAAACGAAATGACGGACACCCGCGTCTTTCGCGGCTTCGAGGAGGGCTATGCCGTACTTGATTTCTATTTCGGGAGTGGCGCGCATATTCACTTGGAAACTGGGCATGAAGACTCCGTAGATGCCATCCAGCGCCTGCTTCAGACTCGCGCGGTCGTCGAAGTCTCCGCGAACCAACTCTGCTCTAAGGTCGCGGAGTTCCCGTGCAGACTTGGAATCAGGATTACGCGTCAACGCGCGAACTTTCCATCCCTGCCCCAGCAGATGTCGCAAAGCCGCGCCACCCTGATTTCCTGTTGCCCCTGCTACTAAAATTGTTCCTGGTCGTTCATAATTCTGTCTCCATTTCTAATGTATGTATTTGAATTATTGTGGCAATGCCAGCGCGATCAATGTCAATAAGATTGCTGCCCAAAATGCCTTGATGCTCACTTTACGTGCCTGCCGCCGTACTTGAGCAAGCTCCGCTTCATCTTCGATCTTTTCTATTTCATCCGTGAGTTGGCGCGAACCGCGCGATGCGAGACCTACTCAGGTCTTGTCGCGCCATTGAAAGAAGCCTGACGCAGCTGACACGAAAAGAATAAACAATGGCAGCCGCCACAGACGATCAACATCTGTCGAGATCTGCCAGGTTAGAATGGCAAGAGCGATAACAAACGGAATCACTCCGCCTATCAATCGTTTCAACCGTTCCCGTGGACTGATATTTGCAATGCAGGCTTCCCCGTTATTGTGTTCATTCTGATTAGGTGAGAACGATTCGGGTTTTGGGCCTTGAGTTAGTGTGCCCAAAAACTCCTGCATGATTGTGCATCCTGATGCGCCAAAGGCTGTTATTGTTTTCATTAATAATTCTCCTGAAAAGTTTTACAAGTCATCTCAAAAGTGTCACCTTGAAGGAGCGTGTTCTTCGCGACCGAAGGGTCTCTATCTACTGGATCAGAGATGCTTCGGGGCAAAGAACACCCCTCAGCATGACACAACAAGGGTAAGGTGGAAACTTGGCTTAAATAACTATTCATAAGCCAGCACTTCGTTAATTGTCAGCCGGGCAGCACTACGGGCTGGCACAATGCTGGCAAAAACCGAAAGAACGATTACAACACCCAGCCAAATCAAAATTCCAAGCGGTGTGAAACTTAGAGTCATAGCCGAGCCCATCATGGCTTCTCCAACGATCGTAAGCAGGAGGGAACTTATCGGGAACGACAAGCCAATCGCCAAGACCCAAGTGATCAAACCGATTACCAGACCTTCGATGATGACTGACTGCATGATGACAATATCAACCGCCCCGATGGTTCTCATCACTCCGATCTCTCGAGTCCTCTCCAACACGTTGATGCTCATCGTACCTGTCAAACCAATACTGCCTACGAACGCAGTCAAGATCGCCATGATCAACAGGAAGATGACTAAGGTGTTGACTGACTGTTTCGCGCTTGCCTGTAGGATATATCCTGATTGCACACTTTGAACCGCGAAATTTCTATCACTTAAGAAACGATCAATGCGCCGGGTTAATTCCTGTTGAGATGCAACATCATGAGATTCGGTGATGATGCGATATGAAGTCGCCTGATCGGGCAAATGCATCTGATCCGCAATAAATTCAAAATTTGCATAAGTCATGGGATCTCCAAGCATATCCACAAAGCGGAATATACCCACCACTTCCCACTCTTCTTCACGGCGTCCCGGGATTTTGATCATTAACTTGTCCCCGGGTTTCAGGCCTGGAAAAAAACTATAAATGGTATCGGACACGACAATGGCTCTTTCTTCGTTGGGTAAAAGCCAGCGGCCTGCCACAAATTCCGGGGTAAGCAACTGTGTATCCTGAGGTGGCGCAGAAATAGAGAGATTGGTGACAACATTATCATTTTCGTCCCAAATTTCACCAGCAGCGCCGCTCCATCCCTCCACACCTTTTACGCCTGGTATCTTGAGAAGGTTTTGCTCAATCTTGCTGACTCTGTAAGGCTGGCGAAAATTCACGGTCACGTCACCCATAAAGTGCTGCATCAGTTGATCCATCACATTACTCATTGAATCGCGCACATTGAAGACCGCGATGAAAACGGCTCCAGCCACAGTGAGTGTGAAGATGGTCAGGAGCAGGCGTCCGCGCTTACGAAACGTATTTCGGAAGGAGAGCAGGATCGGGCGGGAAATCCAACTGAACCATTTGGCGTTGACATTGAAAAATTTCCTTTTTGTGGTTTGACCACCCGGGCGATAGTTACTGATCGCCCTCTGAACACTGGTTTTGGCGCCACTATTTACCGGAAAAAAACCAGCGCCTAATGGTATAAGGATGGCGATCAGCACCTGGGTCACAACGGCCGCGGGAATAAAACGGAAACCTTGCAGCACAGCACCCACCAAATTGGCGATAAACCAGGCAAGGGAATATCCTGCGAGTGCGCCAAGCGGCACGGCCAAAACCAACGCGATCAGACCATAGGCAATGATCAGAGTCAAATACATTCCAAGAATTTGATAACTGCGTCCCCCGACCAGCTTCATAATGCCAATCTGGCGTAACTGTTGGGTAAGCAGGGCATTGAGCGTATTAATAATGAGTGAACTACTCAGGATCGTGATCAAACCGCCTAACGCCCCGAGTACGCCAATAATGGCCAAAATCGAATCCGTCATCGGATGTTCACTTGAAAGGTTTTCCTCCGACCGATAAACTTCCCGCTCGCTCTTCTCAATTTTATTTTCAATGTTGGCGGCAACACTGGCGATGATTTCACTATTACTTCCATCGCCATCCACTGTGACGTAGAACTGGTTAAAATAACTTTCCATTCCAAATGACCTGAGCGTTTTTAAAGTGATGTATGTATTATTCGTTGAGTTTGGGTCGGGCTTGGAAGTTGTTTGATCGGTGACAAGCCCCACCACTGTAAGCTCGTGGTTCGAACCATCCGGGAGTTCAATTTCAATGATGTCGCCGATTTGAAACCCAGTAATGTGCATCATATTCTGGCTGACAATGATTTCATTTTCACCGGCAAATTGAGTGCCTTCAATGGGGTCGAGATGATTGATATTCCCTTTAAAATCTGAAACGCCAACCAAAGACAGGCCTTGCCAGTTTTCATCGCCTTTCCTTGCCCGGATTTGAATGATGCGGCGGCCTTCCACTTCCTCCACGCCGGGTATCTTCTCCATGACCCGAACAAGGCCCTTGTCAAATGGGTCTGTCTGAATTTCAATGTTTGGCGGATTGACAGATGCATAGCTGTGATTGATATCTGCCTTCAGGATCACAAATGCAGTTATGATCATGCCAATTGCAAATACACCAACTGCAATCGAAGCGACAACCAGCCCGGTCCGCGTTTTGTCCTCCCACAAATCTGTGAGCACTTTGCTCCAGCGTGGTTTTATCAAATTTGGTTTGATATTGGTATTCACTGGTCAGTCTTCCTTCTTTTGTTTTCAGCGAGTCGGGTTGCAGCAATCTCGTGAATGGCATTCCGAGTTAATGAAGAACCATCGATGAGTTCGTAGAATAATTCCTTGGGCAGGAGCGCCAACTCAGCGCCGTTGTCCGCTCCCTGGACTCGAGCAATGGAATGGCCGCCCTGGGTTAATTCGACTTCGCCGAAAAATTGACTGTGTCCCAAACGGGCCAGCCGCATTTCCTTCGACTGTTCGTTTATGACGACAATTTCCACTTCGCCGGATTCGATCATAAAGAAATGATCAACTGATTCGCCCTGCTGAAGAATGGTCTCACCCGCAGCAACTTTCTGTTTCTTTGCCCGCTTCGTAGCTGCCAACATTTGTGGGTGTGACAGGAAGGGCAGCGCACGAGCTACAGTCTGATCAATAATTTCACCATCAGAAAGAATGATCGTTTGATCGGTTCGTTGTGTGATCGAAGGATCATGCGTGACGATCAAGATCGTCTTTCCGCGTTGCGCCAGATTTTCAAATAAATTCAAAACATTATCGGCAGAGCGCGAGTCCAAATTTCCTGTGGGTTCATCCGCCAAAATAATGGACGGGTCAGTTGCCAACGCACGCGCAATAGCCGCGCTTTGTTGTTGCCCGCTGGAAACGGCGGTGGGAAGTTTATGCGCTTGATCTTCCAATCCGACCAACTTAAGCAATTCCATTGCGCGCTCAGGTCGCTCGTAAAAAGGATAGAGGTTGCAGTAATCCATGGGAAGCATGGTGTTTTCAAGTAACGTCAATGTGGGCAGGAGTTGAAAAAACTGGAACACAACGCCCATGTTCTTTCCCCGCCACAATGCGCGTTTACTTTCACTCATCTTGTAAATATGTTCGTTGCCAATCAACACTTCGCCCGCGGTGGGATGGTCAATGCCAGTGATCATATTCAGCAAAGTGGATTTTCCACAGCCCGATTTCCCCACGATGGAAATAAACTGTCCGTAGTTCAATTGGAGGTTGATGGATTTCAACGCGACGAATTTTCCCGCAGCGTTTTCATATACCTTCTCCACATTCCGCAATATGATGGCTGGCTTTTCCTCGTGATGTTCCTTTGGTGTTGAAACAATTTCGATACGGGATTTTGCCGCATGGTGAGAGACTTGCTCTCGCTCAACATTTATTGGCGCTTCCTTCTTACCCATATGGTTGGTTCCATTTTTCGATGGGTCGCTCACTACCCCATCGGCAATCTGAAATCGGCGGGAAAAACGAGGGGCAAAGCTTTCATCATGAGTTACCATAACGATCGTTTTTCCCTGAGCAACCAGCTTCTCGAAAATTTGAAAGATGGTTTCAGCGGTGACACTGTCCAGGTTGCCGGTCGGTTCGTCCGCGATGATCAGGTGTGGGTCGTTGACCAAGGCCCGGGCAATGGCGACGCGCTGTTTTTGTCCGCCTGAGATATGCGCCGGGATTTTGTAGGCATGATCAACGATCTCAACCAACTCCAATAATTCGAGCGCTCTTTTTTTACTGACGAGTGGTTGGTACGCGCCTAAAAAGTCTGGCGGCAACATGACGTTCTCTACCAAACTGAGCGTGGGCATCAATTCGAATGACTGGTAAATAATCCCAATATGTTCACCGCGCCACATGGCAAGTTTATCTTCATTCAAAGAATGGATCGGGATGGATGGCGACGGCGATTCATTGCCTACCCAATGAAATAGAATATTCCCGGAAGTCAACTCACTCACTCCGCAGATCATATTGAGCAGTGTGGATTTCCCCGCGCCCGATTTACCCGTGATCCCCAGGAATTCACCCTGCTTGATATCAATGTTGACATTATCGAGAGCCACAAAAGGGACTTCCCCCGTGCTGTATGTTTTAACCACATCCTGCATTTGGATGATGATATTTTGATTATTACCAGTCATAATTACATTACCTGCTATTCGTATTCATAAAAAAACCAACAAATTGGAACCGCTCTAATTTTCAAATTGAGACGCAAAAAACTCAATAGACTTGGACATCAAACGAATTAAGGTCTTGCTATCCTCTTCCCCCAAATGATTGACCAGACCTATCAGCTGTTCCTGAACCTCTGAGATAAGAGCCTCCGCAACTTTGGTTCCCTTATCAGTTAGTCCGATCAGAACGATACGGCGGTCATTAGGAGCCTGCAGGCGTTCTATATAGCCTGCCTGTTCCAATGGATTGATCAGATGAGTTACGCCTGCGGGCGTGATCTGTAATAGACTGCTTATTTCCGTAACGGTAAACGCTTTCTTATCATTGCCAAGACTCATCACCAGCATCACTAATAATTCGTACTCACTCCGAGTCAACCCATCAATGGAGCTTTGCTTTAATTTCGGACGGGGAAATTGTTTCATGAGCTGGAATAGATCTTGCGTTAGTGTTAATGATGTAGTTTTCTTCATGGGCGGCTGCCTTTATCCTCGTGATTTTTTACAAGCTAAATATTTTACTTTCTAAATATTTTACAGAGTGCGCTATTTTACGAAGAAATTCATCAATGGTCAAGCCACACCTCTTAACAAAAAAGAAGGTCACGCTTCAAGCATGACCTTCTTTTATCTACTTCAACACCTTTACTACATTCCTGCCGCTCACCCCACTGACTCCCCCTCCACCGTGGACTCCGCTTCCGCAGAGATATAAATTGTCAATCGGCGTCTTGTGATTTGACCAGCCTGGGATGGGACGCATGAACAGGAATTGGTCGAGCATGAGTTGACCATGATTAAGATCACCTTCGGTGAGACCATAGGTTTGTTCAAGGTCGAGAGGAGTGAGGGATTTTCGATTTACGATTGACGATTTCAGATTTACGAAGTGTTCCGCGAGTGTATTGATCGCCAGATTTTCAAGTGCGGCACGTTTATCATTCCACAACTCTGGAGTCCGACGGCTCACTTGCCCTGTGGGTACCGTCGCAGTTGCAGGAGCAAGCTCCTGCATTCCAGAGTTAAGAGCATACGGCGCAAACTGGAAGTGGATAGAAACTACATTTCCCGAAGTTGTCACCTCCAGATATGGCTTCTCAGAGATCTCGCCATATTTCGCCGCGTCGTAGGCGCGCTCTAGGTATTTGATGGACGGAGCGAGGACGACTGTCCCTTCGGGGATCCCATGATTGCCATCCGTTTGTAAATGAACCTTCGCCACTGAGCCTCGCATTTTGATGGATTGGGTATGCCAGACGAATTCGGGCGGCAATTCCATTGGGCCAACGAGTTTCAGGAGTGTGTGTTTTGGGTCAGCAGATGAAAGAGTTATATTCGCTGTAATCTCTTCGCCATTTGCCAGCACAACACCCTTCGCCACTTGATTTTCCACACGCATATGTGCTACTTCTGCCTCTATCCGAATTTCGCCGCCTAATGCTTTCACGGCACTGGCTAGAGCTTGAGTAATCTCCCCTGCTTTACCCACATTGACGTGAGATAACCCGCCGCGATTTAGCCAATTGTGCAGCAGGGTATAGCCCGTACCTGCGGACATGACTCCCAACGTGACGCCGTGAATGGCAACCGAAGCAACTGCCGCTTTGAGTTGTTCAGATTCAAACCATTCCTCCACGAATTCGAGGGCAGTCATTGGCAACAGGCGGATCAGGTTGATCATGTCCTTGCGACCCATCATTCGCAGATCAAGCCCCGTTTCCAGCAAACCGTATCCTTCATGGGAGCTATATCCTTTTGGCAAACGCGGCATAATAGTTGAATAAGCAGCATCAAGAAATTCGGCAGCTTTATTCATAAAGGTAACGAACTCAGGCCATTTTGTTGAGTCCTTTTCTGAGAAGTATTTGATGGACTCAGCAGTTTTCACGGGGTCAGAGTCAAGAACAAGATGATTCGAATCGGGTTGCAGGGCAATAAACACAGGTTTCTCAGTGATGGTAGGAAGCGAAAGTTTCAAATCCTTGATGATATCGGGACGCAGAGTTCCACCCGCCCAAATGGAATCGGCGGTGAAGCCTTCGCCAAAGGATTCGGTCACGACCGAACCGCCCACGATGGCGCGGCGTTCGAGGACCAGAACCTTTTTGCCCTGCCTGGCAAGATATGCCGCAGCGACAAGTCCATTGTGCCCCGCGCCGATGATGATGGTGTCGTAATGATTTGTCATAATAATTCCTTATTGCTTCTCAAGAAATGATTTCACTTGATTTAAAATTGCCTGATAATTTATTTTTTCAAAATCTGTTGTGTCTACTTCGATAACTTCGCCCTGAATATCAAGAGTCTGTGATTTATCGTCACCAAGATATTCGTAAAGTTGATTAAGTGCATTACTATCACCATGACCTGGATGACGATTACCTGTTTTAGCACGTGCTTTAAATCTTTTGAAGAGAGTCTCTCTGTCTGAATTGCATACAATTTGAATGCTGTCCGCTTGATATTCAGCTTTGAGTTCTTGAAACCTTGAATTGGACATGCCAGGGTCAAAAGCATTATCCAAAATAATCGAACGATTTACTGCTAATTCTGCTTCGGCAAAATAGAACATCATATCAACACTTGCTCGACCGAGTAATTGCGCCCATGGACGGTCTTTCCAGTCCAGCCTCTCGAATAATACTTCTCGGATTGTATCTTTGCTAACAAACGGCAACTTAAGTTCCTTAGAAAGCCAACTAGCAAGAGTAGATTTTCCTGCTGCTGGTCTACCTGTCACGATAATAAGTTTGGGATGTTTTATGCTCATAATGTCTCTGCCGTTCATTCATTTTCGCTTATTACGAATCAATCCAAAGGGCAGACCAAACTCCATTCAACAGAATCAACTTCCAGCTAAGAATGAAACGGTTCTTCATCTCACATTAGTCTCGATATGCCCTTCGCAAAACCGCTTAGGGCTACTCGACCAACAACTATTCCCTAGTCTCCACTTTCTACTATCTAATTCCCATCCTTCAAAATCTCCTTCGCCGCCAGCATCCCTGCTGCGCCCATGACGCCGCCGCCTGGGTGTGCACCTGCTGCGCCGAAGTAATAGCCTTTGAGCGGGGTGCGGAAGTCTGCCCATTGCGGCGTGGGACGCAGGAAAAAGATCTGGTGCAGCAGCAGTTCGCCGTGGAAGATGTTGCCGCCCGTGATGCCCGCGATGGCTTCGATATCCTTCGGCGAGATGACCTGCATACCGACGATACATTTGCGGATGTTCGGCGCGTACTGCTCGATGGTCGCGATGACCGCTTCGCCGAGTTCGTTTCGTTTTGCATCATTCCATCCGCCCTCAAGATCATACGGCGCATATTGCACAAAACACGAAAGTACGTGCTGACCGGGCGGTGCCATGTCCGGGTCAATCATCGACGGGAAGATCATATCGAGATACGGGCGCTTCGAGATCTGCCCATATTTGGCGTCGTCGTAGGCGCGCTCGATGTAATCGATACTCGGGCTGATGGACACCGCTCCGCGATGTAACACCGAATTTTGTCCCCTGCCTTCGAATGGCAGCGCCGTGAAGTTAGGCAGTTCGCTCAAGGCGATATTGACCTTGCCAGACGAGCCGCGCGTGCGGAAGTTTTGAATGGATGTCACAAAGTCATCAGGGAAATGTTTGCCTTCAACAAATTGTAAAAACGTACGCTTCGGGTCTGCGGCAGACATAACGACTTTGGATTGAAGTTCATCGCCGTTTTCGAGAGCGACTCCAGCAGCGCGTCCGCCCTTGACCTTGACCTGCTTCACGCTTGCATTGACTCTGATTTCCACCCCAAGCGCTTGCGCCGCGTTAAGGATGGAGCCGCTGACTCCGCCAGAGCCGTTCTTGGCAAAACCCCAGGCGCGAAACGCGCCGTCAATTTCGCCCATGTAGTGATGGAGCAAAACATACGCCGTCCCAGGCGAGCGCGGACCGAGAAAGGTGCCGATGATTCCACTGGCGGCTTTCGTACCTTTCAACGCGTCGGTCTCGAACCACTCTTCGAGCAAATCCGCCGACGATTGTGTGGCGAGTTTGGCGATCGTATACAGTTCTTTTTCAGAGAGACTCCTCGCGTATTGACCGACCTTAAGCAGATTGAACAAGTCGCGCGGATGAAGCGACGACGGGTCGGGCGGGATCAAGTTGATGATCGGCTTAATCGCCTTTGCCGCACGTGCCATGATACGGGCATATTCATCATAGGCTTCTGCATCCTTTGGCGAGTGACGATACAACTCGCGGCGCGTCAGGTCATGGTCATCCCACGCGGCGAGATAATCGCCATTTTCCATTGGAGTAAATGTGCTTGGTAATGGCAGGATCTTGAGTCCATGTTTAGGCAATTCCAGATCACGGATGATCTCCGGGCGCAAGAGACTTACCACGTACGAAAACTCGGTGAACTTGTACCCGGGGAAGATCTCCTCCGTTACCGCCGCCCCACCGACAATGTGCCTGCGCTCAAGCACCACCACTTTTTTGCCCGCCCGCGCCAGATATGCCGCGGCGACAAGTCCATTGTGCCCGCCGCCGATGATGATTGCGTCATAAGTATTTGATGTCATAAATAATTCCTCATTGAATTTCTTCTCGCTTATCCGTCGGACTAAAGTCCTGCCTCAGTTCGTGCAAGTCGGCTAAAAGCCGACTCGTGAGCGTTCATTGCGAAGCCAGCCCGAAGGGCTTCCATGCACTGAGCAGGCGGCTTCAGCCCCGCTCACCCTGCCCCCGATGATGATTGCGTCGTATTGATTTGATGTCATAAGTTATTCCTTTTCATATATCAGTGAAAATGGCAGTACCAATTAGCCTCTTACTTTGCAATCCAATCCACTCCGTCTTACGCAGGAGGCTAATACATGTTGTTCAGTCTTTAGAGTATTGAGTTCATCCGTGAGACGAACTCTTAGTTCATCTACCGTTATTGGAACATAATTTGGCAGACGATCATATTTAAGATAGAGCCACACCTTGTCAACTGGATTGAGTTCTGGTGCATACGCAGGAAATTGCTCAACCACCAATTCATTATGTTGCTCAAGATATTGATTTATTAGCTTGGAGCAATGAATAGGGATTGCATCCCACAGAATAGTAATTGGCCCAGAAATTCTTTGTTGTATCTGTTTCATAAACCGTATAACAGAATCGCTGCGAAAGTTAGCATTATTGGATAGAAGGTCGTAATGAAAATAAGGGCATTTCTGTTTTGGACTAATAGTGAGTGCGCCAATTGCAGAGATTCGACCATGAGGATTGGAAGCCTTGATGACAGGCGTTTGTCCACGAGGAGCAAAAGTGCGGCGGATATTTGGAGACAGCAAAAACCCAGACTCATCTATAAAGACTAGATATGCTCCTCTTTGATCTGCATCCTTTAGAATTCGAGGAAAATCTTCTACTTTCCATCGTTCAATCTCGATATCGTTACGCTCTCTAAGTTGCTGAATCGGTCGTTGTGCTGACCACCCTAGATACTGTGTCAAAATCACCCAGACATGGGTGCGAGCAAATTCAATGTTGAAGTGTCTTCGAATAACCTCTACTACCCGTTTGGAAGTCCATAGATCATTGTGCCATCCAAAAGCAGTTGCACCTCGCAAAAGTAATCTACGTAAAGTTTCAAGTTGTTCATCGGATAACCTGCGTGGACGACCACTCGTTGGTGGAAATTTGAGACTACCACCCTCGTAGTATATCTTGTGCCATCGATCAATGGATCCCGTTGATACACCAAGAATACGTGCAATTAAACTTGGCGATTCGCCCTCTTCCATCAACTTGACAGCGCGACGACGTTGAAATTCCCGTGCAGTCTCTTTTTTGTACATCTCTAAAATATTTTTCCTTACCGTACAAACGTTCCAACGTTTCAATTTACTAACGTGCTAACATTTTTCCACTCAGGCTCATAAAACGCCACCTTCACCAACAACCTTTGCCAACGGCAAAACATTAATCCCTTCCGCCAGTGAATACGGCTGTGACCCTGGATACACAACAACCAATCTATCCAATTCCAAATCCATCACCGCCGTTCGCATGGACGGGGTCAACTTGGGCGCGTCCATGCGTTTACATTCCACGCCGATGCGTTTGTTGTCCTTGATGAGAAGCAAATCCAACTCTGCGCCTGAGTGCGTTGCCCAGAAATATGTTTCGTCAGGTCGCGTGGACTTAATGATCTCTTCGATCACATATCCTTCCCACGACGCGCCCATTCGGGGATGTAAAGCAAGATCATCTTCGGATTTAATCCCAAGCAAATAATGCAACAAACCTGTGTCGCGGAAATACATTTTCGGCGACTTCACCTGCCGTTTGCCAAGATTTGCATACCAGGGGCGCAATTGTCTGATCATAAAAAGGTCTTGCAGTAAATCCATATAACTGCGTGCTGTGTTCTCGCTGATGTTCAACGTCCGCGCCGCTTCCGCCGCGTTCCAGATTTGTCCGTGATAATGAGCCGCGACACTCCAGAAACGGAAGAGGCTGGTGGATGGAATCTTTATGCCAAACTGCGGCACATCGCGCTCAAGGAATGTGGATACGAAATCTTTGCGCCACTCCAAGCTTTCCTTGTCTGTCTTCGCTAAAAACGAAAGTGGAAAACCGCCGCGTTGCCAATGTTTGTTTTGAGACGATTGTCCAATTTCTTCCAAGCCAAATCCGCTCATAGGGATGATCGTAATTCGTCCAGCTAATGACTCGGATGATTGACGCAGAAGAGCAGGCGATGCGCTTCCTAAAATCAAAAAACGCGCGGGCAATGGGTCGCGGTCAGACAAGACGCGCAGGATGGGGAATAAATCGGGTCTGCGTTGAATCTCATCAATAATGATCGTGCCATGCAAATCCTGCAACGTGGTCATTGGCTCATCTAACCGCGCCAGACTGACGGGATTCTCCAAATCAAAATAATTAGATGAATCAGCTGAAACGAGTTCACGCGCCAATGTTGTCTTTCCACACTGACGCGGACCAATCAACTCAACCACTCGGCTTCGTTGAAGAGCGCTTTTTACTTCTTTGAGTAAGTTAGTTCGAACTATCATATATGCATTTTACCCTGAAAATCCGCAGCCTGCTTGCGGAATTTCAGGGAGTTTTCTGTCTACCATACGAATTTCCATGAATCTCCGATACTACAACACAAGAATTCCTAGAAATTCTCACGTTTTGCTTTTGCTGCTGGTTTCGATACGCCCCTCAAAGAGCATTCGGGGCTACTCAACCAGCGACTATTCACCATTCTCTATTCTCTGCTCTCTTCTCATTTCTTCTTCCACTCAGGCTCATAAAACGGAAGTTTCACCACCTTCGTAGGTGCGTGTTGACGGTGATGTTCCACCGTGATCTCCATGCGCACATTTGTCCCAACTTCGTAATATGGCTTCTGCAAATGCGCCAGCGCGATGTACTTCTTCAATAGTGGTGACCATGTTGACGTGGAGGAATATCCCACCTGCACATTTCCAACCATGATCGGGAGACTGCCCCTCATCGCCATGCCAGGGATCTGCGGCGGCAAACCGACACTCTTGAATAACCGCTCCATCCCCTCCCAATCCACTTCCAGACCAACCATCTTCCACGCTGAGCCTTCCTGCTTCTCGCGCTCCAGCGCGCGGCGACCGACGAAATAACCCTGCTTATCGAGCGCCACCGTCCAATCGAGTCCCAATTCGAACGGCGACGACTTCTGTGGCTCGATCCACGCATGGCTCGTGGACGTGTAATCCACTTCGATCATGAACAGCCCTGCCTCCACGCGCGCCATGTCCATCGCGAGAATGCCCACAGGGGTGATGCCATAATCTGCACCCGCGTCCATGAGCGCATCCCAGATAGTGAGCGCGTCTTTCGCCTCCATCCAAATCTCGAACCCCAAATCGCCTGTATAGCCTGTTCGCGAAATCGTGACAGGGATGCCATCCACTTTGTTCTGCATGAGACGGAAATACTTCAACCCGTCCACTGGATCGTCAGCAACCTTATTTAGAATTTTCCTTGAGTTGGGTCCTTGAAAACTGAGCGCCGCTACATTGTCAGTGACTTCGGTGACCTCCACTTCGAGTCCAACCGAATTCATCGAGAGCCATCTCAGTGACGGGTCTGCAGACGTCATGCGATATGTCCCCTCATCGAGGCGGCTGATCGTGCCATCGTCGATCATCTTGCCTTCGTCATCGCACCAGCCCGTGTAATAGACCTGACCCACTTTCAGCTTATCCATGTCGCGAGTAACGACGCGGTTCAACAAACGACTCGCGTCCCTGCCTTTAATGATGTACTTCATCAACGGCGATACATCGATTAACGCCGCCGAATTGCGGATCGCCCAATACTCGCGGTCAAGCGTCAGTTCATAGGAGCCGACGACGATGTATCCTGCCCAGCGCCGCCAGTTCTGCGGCAGACAGAGCTTTGAAGTCCGTTCGTGGAAAGGGGTGGTTTTTAGTTGGAACATATTTTTCCTCTATCAAAACGGGTTATTCATCACTTTCCACCATTAAATCAAGTTCAAATGGGACGGGTTGATTAATTCCGAAGAACTCATTGAAGGTAACTATCACATTGAATTGGACCCTCTGCCCAACTGAAATTGGATTAATTACATGATAGGCAAGGCCAGTTCCCACATAGAAGCCTTGATCTTGGTCGCCGCCCCCTCCTCCGCCACCACCTCCACCATAAGGCTCTAACTCGATGAAAGACTCTGGTGAAGGAAATGAAAATTGCACATCATTGACAATAGGTGGCAAATAACATTCTGGAGTAGTGGTTACTGGAAATTCAGCGGGAACACAAGGGGAATCGGGCGGAAACCTTCCAACCACATCAAATCGCAATATTGAAGGCGTGATATTTGCTACCACTTCGAACACTGTATTATCTATTCGGATTTGAGTTGGCGACAAAACTTCATACGGCAATTCGGTTGTTGGTGTGAGCAAAACTGTGGTAGTTTCTAACGTCGGCTGTTGTGTTTCCGTCGGCGCAGGTACAGAGGGTAACTCGTTTGGAATGTTGTTCCTTGATGAAAAGGGTCCCGCTAAAATAACTACCAATAGAAGGATACCCGTTAACGTGAAGGCGAAAATGTTTTTCATGTTTTTTCTCCACAGTGAGATAGATTTGCTGTGATTTTCCATTGAATCATCACGCTTTTCAACTGTGGAATCCCGTAACACCGTTTCGTTTTCTGCACCTGTGGATTTCAACAGGTCACCTTCAGATAATTTTAGAGCCGCCTCAGTTCGAGAGTTAACGCCCAATTTTGCATAAATATTGCTCAGATGAAATTCGACAGTGCGAATTGTAATTCCAAGACCCAATGCAATTTCCTTATTTCCCTTGCCTTGCAACAATAGAGAAATAACTTGTCGCTCTCTTTCGCTGAAATGATTTTCCATAGTTTGATTCTACACAAGAAACAGCAATCTACCTTTAGCGGCTTGAATACTCCGCTGGTGCGAAGAACACCAACACCGTCAATTCTTCCTCAATCGAATGGAATCTGTGTTCCACGTTCTTTGCCACATGCACAATGGAGCCTGCCTGTACGGCGCGGTCTTCATCTGCAACTTGAATCTTCGCACTGCCGCTCACTACATAATAGACCTCATCCTCCGTGTGCGGTGACTGGGGATCCGTGCCGCCCGCGGGCAGGACGTATAGTCCGATGCTCAGGTCGGGGACTTTGAGAAATTCAATGTACAGTTTGTTGCTTGTTTCTCTTCGTGAAACGAGTTGAGCGAGTTCAAAGGCTTGCATGGGTTCTCCTCTCTTTCATGTCATTGCGAGGGAGCGATAGCGACTGAAGCAATCTCCACCTTCTTTAGGGAATTACAGTGTCACCTGCGCTTCGACTACATTCGGATGGAAAAAACGTCCTCACTCCGCTCAGCGCGAAGGGGCCTGCAATGACATTGGACATATTATAGCGGGGGCCAGGGCATGGCGTGTCGGTCGCGGGGCTGGCGGGGGAAGTGTCGCTTTGCGAGAATGGATTCCGCCCGGGCGCAGAACGCGGAGATCTCGCGCGGGCTGAGATACGGTTCAAGGTCAGCGAGCAGGCTGGGGCTGAGAGTGAGGCGGGAGAGCAAGTCATCCGGAATCTTTTGCCCGCCGAAATCCCAAAGCACAGTCCGCAATTTGTCGTCCTCGTGGAAGCAAATCCCGTGATCAATGGCGAAGAGTTTATGAGTGCCATCCTCAAAAAAGACGTGCCCGCCTTTTCGATCCGCGTTGTTGCAGAGCAGGTCGAAGAGGACGACGGGTTTGAGGAGTTGCCGGTCATCTTCGGTGAAGTTGAAGTAGTGATATTCGAGATCGTACTCGATGAACTGCTGGAGCGACCCCGCGCCATAAGGACCGTCGTTGCGGAGGATCGTGAACGGGACAAAGTGAAAGCCGAGACACTCGCTGACGAGATACGCGGCGACTTCACGTCCCGCCAGCGTGTTTTCGGGGAAGTCCCATAGCGGCTGTTCACCTTTGCTGGGTTTGTAAACGGCTTGAACGGTTGCTCCTTGATGGTGGACGTCAACAAGGAAGGTGTAGTTCGAGCCAAGCGTAAATTGACCTTTGAGTTCAAAGTCGCCATTTGTAAGAATTTGTTGAAGATTGTCGGATGTTGTTACCATGTCTCGTCGGGTTTTTTGTAATGTATTCATATTGCTCTGTTGCAAGGATAAAATAAACTAGCGATGAATGTTGTAAACCAAAGCCTTGATAATCGGCTCTCGCATCTGGAGTTGAGT
>Ga0247727_10009016_pt1 | contig 18273 bp, 13 predicted proteins | sample WisWelCaveWW1625_FD_202498 | JGI IMG/M metagenome (GOLD analysis project Ga0247727, IMG submission 202498) | Biofilm microbial communities from Wishing Well Cave, Virginia, United States - WW16-25 | ecosystem: Environmental > Aquatic > Deep subsurface > Groundwater > Cave microbial mat | place... | reverse complement strand
CCTCTCGGGCAGACCCATCCGGCGCGCGGTGATGACCGACCTGGACTGGATGTGGTGCCTGCAGAAGGTCTACCGCAGGGACCACATGCAGACCGCGGTCCAGGGCCTCTACCACTCGGCCTCGACCGATTGCGCCAACATCGTGATCACCACCCGGCAGTTCGTGATCATGACGGTGGCGTTGTTCGGGTACATGGCCTGGATCTGGTTCCACTGGATTTCGGCGGTGATCTTCTTCAACGCCGTGATGTGCCTCATCTACTTCGTCTCCACCACCTTCCGCTTCATCCTCTCGATGCAGGGCGTGCGCAAGGGCTTCCAGCTGCGCGTCTCCGACGAGGAGGTCAAGGCACTCGACGACAGGGACTGCCCGGTCTTCACCATCTTGGTGCCGGTCTACAAGGAGCCGGCCGTCATCCCCACGCTCGTGGAGGGGATGAAGAACCTCGACTATCCCAAAGCCAAGCTCGACGTGAAGATCCTCTTCGAGGAGAACGACAAGGAGACGCTGCAGGCCGCCAAGGTGGTCGGGGCGCCACCCTACATCCATTTCGTCGTCGTGCCGGACCAGCTCCCCAAGACCAAGCCCAAGGCGTGCAACTATGGTCTGCTGTTCTCGCGGGGCACCTACCTGGTCATCTACGACGCGGAGGACATCCCCGAACCCGACCAGCTCAAGAAGGCGGTGGTCGCGTTCCGCAAGTCCAAGGATCCGAACCTGGTGTGCATCCAGGCGGCGCTCAACTTCTTCAACACCGACTACAACCTGATGACCAAGTGGTTCACGCTGGAATACGCGTTCTGGTTCAACTTCTTCCTGCCCGGCCTCGACCGGCTCAACGGCATCATCCCGCTGGGAGGCACCTCGAACCACTTCCGCACCGAACGGCTGCGCGAGCTGGCGGCGTGGGACCCGTACAACGTGACCGAGGACGCCGACCTGGGGATGCGCATCGCGGCGCGCGGATACCGGACGGCGGTGCTTAACTCCACCACCTATGAAGAAGCCAACTGCCACGTCGGCAACTGGCTGCGGCAGCGGTCGCGCTGGGTCAAGGGCTACATGCAGACGTACCTCGTGCACATGCGCTCGCCGCTCAAGCTGGCCAACAAGGTGGGCTGGAAGAACTGGTGGCTCTTCCAGTTCACCGTCGGTTGCACCTTCCTCCTGCCGCTCGTGAACCCGCTGATGTGGTGCACGTTCGTCTGGTGGATCGTCGCCCGGCCATACATCCTCAAGGTCATCTTCCCCTGGCCCATCCTCTACATGGCCACGCTGTGCTTCATGTTCGGCAACTTCCTGTTCGCCTACTTCGGGCTGGTGCCGGCGATCGCCCTGCGCAAGCCCAACCTGATCGGCGCGGCGCTGCTCCTGCCCGCGTACTGGGTGCTGATGAGTCTCGCGGCGTACAAGGGGCTGCACGAACTGGTCACCAACCCCTTCTTCTGGCAGAAGACAACCCACGGACTGGTCCGCCATCCGCCGCCTTCGATTGCCGCGGCCGGCGGCAATACGACCCACCAGGCCTAGCCCGAGTCCCTGAAGAGCCGTGCGACCCTCGATGGAAATCCGCACCGTGCCCGGGCTGGAGCCCCCCCGGAAATCCGGCCCCAAGCCGGCGCCGGTGCCGCGCCCGGCGGGAACCCCCGGATTGCTCGACGGGCTGATCGAAGGCGCGCTGGTGCCGTGGCGCGTCACCTTCGTGCTGGCGCTGACCACGTACCTGGGCATCGCCTTCTTCCTGGACACCCTGGGCGTGCATACCGCCGAGAGCCTGTTCCTGGTGGAAAAGGCGTGGCTCGCCCGCTTCGGCCCCGACCCCAAGCTGGCCACCATCGGGCTGACGCATCCCAGCCTGCCGTTCTTCGCCTCGCTCGTGTCGTCGCTGCTCGTACCCGTGCGCAGCGCGCCGAGGATCGCATCGGGCGTGCTCTCGGCGCTGCTCATCGTGATGTTCTTCACCTACTGGCGGCGCCACAACGACGGCAAGCGCAGCCTCCTGATCCTCGCGGCCACCGCGTCGCTGGCCATCAACCCCCTGGTGCTCTTCATCGCCGTCAGCGGCAACGCGCAGATCATCTATCTGGTGGCGTTCGTGTTGTTCGCCGTAGCCTTCCAGAACATGGAGCACGCGCCGAGCCTGGACGTGGTGTTGCTCATCTACGCGGCGCTCTCGCTGGGGCTGGCGTTCTTCGCCAACTACGAGGCGGTCGCGCTGTTCGTGCTGCTCTTGCCTGGCCTTCTGCATTCCATCTACCGCCAGCCCAACGCCGAGGCGCGCGCCAACCGCCGTGCCCAGGTGCTGGTGTTCGCGCTCCCGGTGCTTTACGCGGCGTTCGTGTGGATGTTCCTCAACTGGCTGATCATGGGCACGCCGTTCCATTTCCTGGACAGCCCGTACAGCATCCCCCGCATCCTGGCGGAATGGTCCGAGCGCGATCCGCTGCTGCGCGAGCTGGTGTGGAACCCCGCCGGCGCCTTCGCCGTGGTGTTCCGTTCCATCGCGCTCTTGGCTCCCGTCTACCTGCTCTTGCCTTTCCTGGTGAAGGGCACCATCCGCTGGATGGTCCTGGCCCCTATGCTGCTTTTCTTCTTCGAGGTCACCATCGGCCTGACCCGCCTGGAGTCGGAGAAGTACGTCATCTTCCCGGTGATGGCCGCGTTCACGCTGGTGGGTCTGAACGCTTCGACGTTCTACCGCCCGTGGATGAGGAGCGCCTTTCTCGGCCTCTTCATCGTCTCCAATCTCGTGCCCTGGGCGACGATCGACGCCGTGGGTCACGAGATCGGCGAGGTCAAGGCGCACATCACCCGGCTCGGCGACCCGACGCCCGACCCCCGCTGGCGCGAGGACATGGTCGTGGGCAAGCGCGTAGGCGAGATCATCGCCACCGAGAACGCGCGCGTCCTCGTCGACGACAGCCTGGCGTATGCGCTGATCGTGTTCTCCGGGCAGCCGCAGGGCTACTACACGTTGGCGGCCAAGGACTTCGACTATTTGCTGCAGCGCCCGGAGGGCCGCATCGACTACATGCTCGTGCCGGCGCCGCATCGCCCCGGCGGAGCCGCGGACGGCATCAACACGCAGTTCCCCCAACTCTTCTATCAGGGCGCCCCAAACCTCGTCCTGCAGGAGGACTTCGGGGGCTGGCGCCTGTTTCGCGTTCGGCAGCCCCGGCCGACTCATGGGGTCGCCGAACCTCCCCGGACGTGAAGATCATGACGCCGACTGGCACGCGTGAAGGCGAACAGGGTACAATGCGGACAACGTCCACATGACCCAGCTCGTCCTTGTACGTTGCACCCAATGCAAGCGCCGCTACGTCCAGCACGGCGACGCGGGATGCCCATTCTGCGCTGTCGAAGGACGCGGAGCCGGAGGCGCGGTCGGCGCACCCGTTCCCAAGGTGATGGTCGGCCAAGGGGCGACCGCGGAGGTCGTGCGCAAGGAGCAGCCCAGACCCGGCACGCCGCCACCGCCGCCGGCGAAGGCGCCCGCGGCACGTCCGGCCGAACCCGTGGCGACAGCCAAGACGCTGGTCGCCATGCCGCCGCCCGCCGTGCCGGTCGCACCGCCCGCAAGCACACCCGTCGCCAGCAAGCCGCCAGCATCGGCCCCTGCGAGCACGGCAGCGCCGCCGCAGGCCGCGCCCGCCGCGGCCGCGCCGCCCCTGGGCACCGCCGCGAAGGGGATCGAACCCGGTGTTCAGGCACCCACGACGCCGTCGGCTTCTCCGCCCACGAGTGGGCAGGCCGCGGCGGCTCCGCTTGCTCAGGCCAAGGCGCCCGACAAGTCCGCGATCACGTCCGCGGGCCTACCTCCCGAACGGCCCGGCGCGATCGTGCTCAAGCCGGAGGCACCCCTTCGCGTCGGACCGATCACGCTTCCCCGCCGCGTCTGGATCCCCATCATCGCGGTCGTCGTGCTGGTCATCGGGTCGTACGGGGCTTGGGTCACGCTGCAGAGCGAGTTCGGCCATGCGGCGCGCGACGTTGCAGCGCCGGACGCCGCACCCGCCCCCATGGCAGAGGTTACCGATGAACCAGCGGCGGAAGCGGATACCACGCCGCCGCCCGCGCCGCCCGTGGCGCCTGCCGACGAGCCGGCCGCGCCCACCGCCAAGGCGCCGACACCGACTCCGGCCCCCCCCTCGGTTCCAGCCGTGGCTCCGGCGTCGAGCGCGTCCCCGGGCGGCAGACCGATGTCGGCATCGGGGCACTTCCGCGAGGGAACCCGGCTGTTCATGGACGGCAAGGCCGGCTCCGCGCAGACGCATTTCGAAGCGGCGATCGCCCTGGACCAAAGCCACTGCGGCGCCCATCGAGCCCTGGGCGTCATCTACTCGACGCAGCGGGATACACGGCGCTCGGTCGAGGCCTACGACCGATACCTGCGCTGCTCGCCGGAGAGTCCCGACGGCGTGGAGATCCGCCGGCGCATCGCCGTGCTGCGCGGAGAAGTCGCGCCGATGGGCGAAGGGATGCCTTGAGGGATCGAAACCAAGTATCGCGCCGGATCTTGCGCGTACCTTTGTAACTTCATTGCCGTCGATCCGATATCGCGCCGGATCTTGCGCGTACCTTCGTGACTTCATTGCCGTCCTACTCTGAAACCCGGCCGAACCTCGACGAGATCCGCGCTCTCTCCCGCCTCGCCCAGCTGCGCCTTTCGGACGACGAGCTGGAAGACGCCGCTCGCCAGCTTGGCCGGATTCTGGACTACGTGGCCGTGCTCCAAGAGGTGGACATCACGCAATCGCAAGGCATGACCCATGCGATCGCGCTGGCCTGTCCGACGCGCGAGGACCGACCCGCCGCTTCGCTCCCCGCCGGCGAAGCCGTCCGTGGCGCCCCGGCGATCGAAGGGACGCTCTTCGCGGTACCCAAGGTCGTTGGATGACGGCCACGGAGATCGCCGAACGAGTCAGGAGCCGCGAAATCTCCGCCGAAGAGATCACCCGCGCCACCTTGACGGAGATCGCCCTTCGGGATGGTCGAATCGGGTCGTATCTTCGCGTCGATCCGGAAGGCGCGATTCGCGCCGCCCAGACCGTGGACTCGCGCGTGCGGGCCGGCGAGCCGGGGCTGGCCCTGGCCGGCGTGCCCGTGGCGCTCAAGGATGCGCTGGTGACGCGGGGACAGGAGACCACCTGCGCGTCGCGCATGCTGCAAGGCTGGATCCCCCCCTACGACGCCACGGTCGTGGCCCGGCTGCGCGAGGCCGGCGCGGTGATCACCGGGAAGCTGAACATGGACGAGTTCGCCATGGGGTCGTCCGGTGAGAACTCGGCGTTCTTCCCCACCCGCAACCCATGGGACCTCTCGCGCACGCCGGGCGGCAGCTCCGGGGGTTCGGCCGCCGCGGTAGCGGCCGAGATGTGCGCCGTGTCCCTGGGATCCGATACCGGCGGGAGCGTGCGCCAACCCGCCGCGATGTGCGGCGTGGTTGGGCTCAAGCCCACCTATGGACGGGTCAGCCGCTACGGCCTGGTCGCCTTCGCGTCGTCGCTCGATCAGATCGGGCCGCTGGCGCGAACCGTCGAAGACGCCGCGCTGGTGCTCGAGACGATCGCCGGACATGACGAGAAGGACGCGACCAGCGTGGCGCGCCCGGTCCCGAGCTACCGCGAGCGATGCCGCGACGGGGTCCGCGGGCTCCGCGTCGGCGTGCCGCGCGAGTACTTCGTCGAGGGCATGGACGCGCAGGTCGAGAGCGCGGTGCGCACCGCCATCGCCGAGCTGGGCCGACTCGGTGCCGAGATCGTCGACGTCTCGCTACCCCACACGCGCTACGCGATCGCGACCTACTACCTGATCTCCGCGGCCGAGGCGTCCGCCAACCTGGCGCGCTACGACGGCGTCCGCTACGGCTTCCGAAAAAGCGACGCTTCCGACGTGGACGACCTGTACCAGGCTTCGCGGCAGGGCTTCGGACCGGAGGTCAAGCGTCGAATCCTGCTGGGAACCTACGTGCTCTCGGCCGGGTACTACGACGCCTACTATGGCCGGGCGCAGAAGGTGCGCGCGCTCATCCACCGGGACTTCGAGGGAGCATTCGCCCGATGCGACGTGATCGCGACACCGACGTCGCCGACCGCGGCCTTCCGGCTCGGCGAGCGCGTGAGCGACCCGCTGCAGATGTACCTGGCCGATGTGCTGACCATCTCGGCCAACCTGGCCGGCACACCGGGCGTCTCGGTGCCTTGCGGGTTCACCGCAGGCGGCCTTCCCGTCGGCCTGCAGCTCCTGGCCGCGCCGTTCGGCGAGGAGATGATGCTGCGCGCCGCATGGGCCTACGAGCAGGCCACCGACTGGCACCTCCACCGGCCGCCAGGTTTGGAGCGCGCGATTTGAGTACCCCCTATGAGCCGAACATCGGCTTGGAAATCCACTGCCAGCTCAAGACCGAGACCAAGATCTTTTGTGGCTGCTCGACGCGCTTTGGCGCCGACCCCAACTCGCAGGTCTGCCCCGTCTGCCTTGGCCTGCCCGGCGCGCTGCCGGTGCTCAATCGCCGCGTGGTTCAGCTGGCGACGCGCATCGCGCTGGCCACCGGCTGCACGGTCCATCCGCGCTCGCGCTTCGCGCGCAAGAGCTACTTCTATCCCGACCTTCCCAAGGGCTATCAGATCTCCCAGTACGACGAGCCCCTCGCCACCGGGGGTCGCGTGGAGTTCGACGTCGACGGCCAGGAACACGCCGTCCGCCTGATCCGCATCCACCTGGAAGAGGATGCCGGCAAGAGCATGCACCTTGTGGATCGGCCGATCTCGCTGGTGGACTTCAACCGCTCGGGCGTCCCGCTGGTCGAGATGGTCAGCGAGCCCGAGATCCGCTCCCCGGCCGAAGCGGCCGAGGTGCTGCGGTCGATCCGCGCCCTGGTCCGCGCGCTGGGCGTCTCCGACGGGAACATGGAGCAGGGTTCGCTGCGCTGCGATGCCAACGTCTCGCTGCGGCCGCGCGGATCCGCTACCCTGGGCACCAAGGCCGAGGTCAAGAACATGAACTCCTTCCGGCACGTCGAGCGGGCACTGGCCTACGAGATCGAGCGCCAGACCGATGTGCTGCGTTCCGGCGGTCGGGTAGTGCAGGAGACGCGCCTGTGGAACGCCGACCGCGACGCGACCGAGCCGATGCGCAGCAAGGAAGCCGCGCACGACTACCGCTACTTCCCCGATCCCGACCTGCCCCCGCTGGAGATCGCTGCCGATTGGATCGACCAGGTGCGGCGCGAGATGCCCGAATCGCCACGCCGGCGCCGGGCGCGGTTCCAGAGCGAGTACGGGCTCGTCCCCTACGACGCCGGCGTGCTCTGTAGCGAGCGCGAGCTGGCCGACTACTTCGAGGCCATCGTCCGCTCCGGGGCGGAACCCAGGACCACGGCCCATTTCGTCATCAACCATGTGCTCTCCCGCGTGCCGGACGCGCGCGAGGTGCTGGGCGCGCCGGTGTCGGCCGAACGACTCGCCGAGCTGCTTTCCCTGCAGACCCGCGGGACGATCTCGGGCAAGATCGCCAAGGACGTCTTCGCCCGCATGTGGGAGACGGGCCAGCGCGCCGACGACATCGTGCGATCCGAGGGGCTCCTCCAAGTGAGCGACACCGACATGCTGGAGCAGGTCTGTCGGCGCGTGGTCGAGGAGAATGCGGCCGAGGCGGAGCGCTACCGGCGCGGTGAGCGGCGCTTGCTCGGCTACCTCGTCGGCCAGGCCATGCGCGTCACCTCCGGCAAGGCCAACCCGAAGCGGATCGACGAGATCCTACGGAAGCTGCTCGATGGCTGACATCTTGAGCCCACTGCGCTGGCAATCCGGCGTGCTCTCGCTCCTCGATCAGCGGCGTCTCCCCGCCCAGGAGATCTGGATCCGCTGTGAGCGCGCGGCCGACGTGGCCGGTGCCATCCGCTCGATGGTGGTGCGCGGGGCCCCCGCGATCGGCTGCGCGGCCGCCTTCGGCTTGGCCCTGGCCGCGCTCCGCGGCGAAGATATCGAGGGCGCCGCCGCCGGGCTCCGCGCCACGCGACCGACTGCGGTCAATCTCTTCTGGGCCATCGAGCGCATGCTCGGCGTGCGGCCCCGGTCGGCCGAGGCGCTCGAGCGCGAGGCGCTGGCCATCTGGCACGCGGACATCGAAGCCTGCCTGGCGATCGGACGCCACGGCGCGCCACTGCTCCCCGACCGAGGAACGGTGCTGACGCACTGCAACGCCGGCGCGCTGGCCACCGGCGGCTACGGCACGGCGCTCGGCGTGATCCGCACGGCCCGCGAGATGGGCAAGCAGATCCAGGTGATGGCGGACGAAACCCGGCCGTTCCTGCAAGGAGCGCGGCTCACCACCTGGGAGCTGTTGCGCGACGGCATCCCGACGACGCTCATCGCCGACGGCATGGCGGGGTACTTCCTCAAGCGCGGCGACATCGTGGCCGCCATCGTCGGCGCAGACCGCATCGCCCGCAACGGCGACGTCGCCAACAAGATCGGCACCTACCCGGTCGCCGTGTTGTGCCGAACGCACCAGGTTCCGTTCCTGGTGGCGGCACCGCTGTCCACCGTCGATCTCGCCACGCCCTCGGGCGATCAGATCCCCATCGAGGAACGGGATCCCGCCGAGGTACGGTCCTTTTGCGGCATCGCCGTGGCCCCGCCCGACGTGGAGGCTCGGCACCCGGCGTTCGACGTGACGCCGGCCGGATACGTCACCGCCATCATCACCGAGAAGGGCGTGGCGCGGCCACCGTACGAGGATTCGTTGCCCGCGCTGGCCGGCGAAGCCCGGCGCGCGGCGGGCAAGCCATGAGCGCCGATCCGTTCCTGGGACGCAGCGTGGGCCGGCTGCGCATCGCGCGCCTGGTCGGCGAAGGCGGCATGGGCGCCGTCTACGAGGCCGAGCACGAGACGCTTCCCCAGCGCTTCGCGATAAAGATCCTGCGCGCCGACATCGTGCGCGATGCGCGCTTCGTCGAGCGCTTCCGCCGCGAGGCCATCGCCGCCAGCCGCATCGATCACCCCAACATCGTCCGCATCACCGATTTCGGCCAGCTCGAGACCGGCGAGCACTACCTGGTGATGGAGTACATCGAGGGCGAGCTGCTCGATCAGTTGATCCGCCGGTCCGCCCCGATCGGGCTTTCCCGCGCGGTCCCCATCCTCATCCAGATCGCCGACGCCCTGGACGCGGCGCACGGCGCCGACATCGTGCACCGCGATCTCAAGCCCGAAAACGTCTTGCTTTTCACCCTGCGCGGGCAACCCGACATCATCAAGGTCTTCGACTTCGGCATCGCCAAGATGCGCTCCGGACCGGCCTCGGCACGCCTCACCCTGCAGGGCCAGATCTTCGGAACCGCCGAGTACGTCTCCCCCGAGCAGGCTTCGGACCGCGAGGTCGACGGCCGCTCGGACATCTACTCGCTGGGCGTGCTGGCCTTCGAGATGACGACCGGCTCGCCCCCCTTCGAAGGGCCCGGCGCCGACGTGCTCGTCGCCCACCTGCAGCGCCCCGCGCCGCCGCCGTCGAGCCGGACCCCCGGGGGTGCGATCCTGCCCGCGTTCGACGCCATCGTGCTGCGCTGCCTGGCCAAGAAGCCGGCCGACCGCTACCAGACGGCCGCCGATGTGCGCCGCGACCTGGTGCGCCTACGCGGGCTGCTGGTCGGGCTCTCGGACGGCGTGCTGCGCGTGTCCGACCGCGCGCCCCGGCTCGGCGCCGACGCCACGCGGGGCGGATGGCACCCGCTGGGCGGCCGCAGCGTGGCCGAGGGACTGATCGCGCCGGCGACGGTTGCGCCGGAGCCCCCCATCCCCCCACGCCGCGGGCTGGGCGGCTCGGAAGATCTGCGCCGCCGCCTGCACGAGGTGATGCGCCAGATCGCCCTCGGTCTGGCCGAGGTCCACGTGCGCCCGCCCGAGCTGGGCGAGGCGCTCTCCGCGCTGCTGGTCGTGCAGGAAGACCTCGCCTCATTGACGGGAAAGATCGCCTTGGTGGAGCAGAACTTCGAGCGTATCCGCTTCGAAAGCGGCGAGCGCGAGACCACGCTCCAGCACGCCGTGGTGGATCTGTCGCTGGATCGCTCGCGCATGATCGAATCGGAGGGCGACCGTGCGCGCATCGCCGACCTGGACTTCCAGATCACCGAGCTCGAGCAACGCGCGCAGCATCTGGCCGCCGAGCGGCAGCGACGGATCGGGCAACTCGCCGAGGAAGTCGCCGAGCTGCGGCGACAGCGCGACGCGCGCGAGCGCGAGGCCGCGGTGCGCTACCACAAGCTCGGCGAGATCGTCGAGCAGCTGCGCGGCCATGCCGGGGGCCAGCTCGCAGTGCTCTACGGAACGCTCGACGAGCTGCGCGGCGCGCTCAAGGAGGCGCGCGCCACGCTGCCGCCGGGCGCGATGGCGCCGCTCAAGACCTAAGCTTCAGGGACAGGCGTAGGGCCAGCAGGACGTGTCGCCGCACGCTTCCATCATCTCCGCCTCCAGCGAAGCATCCGCGGCGGCCGGGGGATTGGCGAGCGCGTCGGCCAGCGCGGCGGTCGCGCCGTCGTACAGATCTTGCAGCTGCGTGCGGATCTCGTCCACGTCCGAGCTCCAGTCGCCAGCGTCGACCCACGGGTCGTCCTGGTAGTAGGGCTCGAGCAGGGCACGCCGTTCGTCGACTTCGGCCTGATACGCGGCCACGTCCAGGACGGTGTCGAGGAAGCCCTGCACGTGCGCCAGGTACTCGGCGCGGCGCGCGTAGATGAGACGCGCGGCGATCACCGGGTGGCGCACGTTCCTCTCGGCGCAACCGCCCGGGCAGTCGTCGTCGAGCGGTTCGTCGATCTGCGCCCGCCCGTCGCAGAGATCGGCTTCCTCGTCGTTGAAGTCGGGGCGGAGGCCGTAGAGCCGGTCCTTGGTCATCTCGGTGCCGGGGTCGAACAGGCGGTTGAGGCTGAACGACCCGTCCCAGTCGTTGCGCACCGGCCACCAGCCGTCGGTGGGGTGGTTGTAGAGCAGGTAGTTGTGCTTGGCGCCGAACATGCCGTCGATGTCGGCCATCACCGTCTCGATGGCCATGAGCTTGAGCCAAGCGTCGGCCTGGAAGCGCGTGTCGATCTCGGCGGCGAAGTCGTCCGGCTCGGTGAAGTTCGAGAAGTTGAGCAGCTCGACGATGTCGGTCTCCGCCGTGAACGGCACGATGGCGCCCGCGTCGTCCTCGCTCGTGCCGGCCACCGGCTCGTACGAGTCCGTCCGGTACCGGTCCATGTCCCCGCCCTCGTAGAACGACATCGGCCCGTTGTCGTGGACCTTGTAGTAGCTGCCGTCCTCTTCGTCCGGGAAATGGTAGTCGAGGAACGGCTGGTCGTCGTGCTCCTCCTGGATGGTGATCACGCCGCGGTAGACGCCGTTGATGCACAACAGTCCGTGGTTCACGCGCGGGCTGGGCACGCCGAAGCTCTCCGCTAGCTGCGCGATCAGGTAGTCGCGCATCTGCGAGTTGCCGCCCTCCTGACCGCCGATCGAGATGTGCTGTTGCTCGTGGAACTCCTGGCCGCGGATGAAGTAGCGCGTGCCGATCTTGAAGCTCGGCTTGAAGGCGAACTCGAAGTTCAGGCAGTCTTGGAACTCGGGCTCGGGATCCTCGTCGGTGTCGTCCTGGAAGAACAGCCTCTCGATGTGGATGTCGCCGCGCATGCGCCAGCCCACGCAGTCGAGGCCTTCGTCGTCGACGCGCAGGCGCGCCTTGGCCCAGGTGTCCACGAAGTTGTCCTCGAGGTCGCCCCCCTTCCACTCGGCATGCGCGTGGTCGCGCGCGTTCTCGCAGGCGACGCGCCATTCGGCGTCGGACATGGCGATCTCGTAGAGCAGCAGGTTGTCGGGGTCGAACATGTAGTTGTTGCCCGAGGAGAAATTGCCGACGATCGGTTCGAGCCCGGCCGGGAGATCGCAGTCCGGGAACGGCACCTCCTTCTGCAGCGCGGCGATGTCGCAGGTCGGCGCCTCGCCGCCATCGCCGCCGTCCGCCGGGCCCGAGCCGGAATCACTCGAGCACGCCCCGAGCAGGAGAAAGCCGAATGCGGTGAGAACCGGTCGTCCTGTCATGGCACCTAACCCCCTTTGTCAGTCGAGCACGAGCGCGTCGGTCATGCAGGTCGAGAGCTGATCATCCAGCGCGGCCTTGCGCGGCACGAAGCGCTCGGTCATGAGATCGTCGACCTCGCCGGACCAGGTGTCGTAGTCGAACAGCGGATCGGTATCGGTCCCGAAGATCTCGTCCAGGCTGGGCGCGTCCATCCCCTCGAACGGCTTGGCGGCCCTGCGCGGAACGGTCCGCAGGTGATCGACGCGCGTTCCCATGTCGTCGGGGTTGAACAGCGTGTTGACGAACACCTCGACCGCGCCGCAGTAGTCGTCGCGGAACGGCGGCTCGCGCAGGCGGTTCACTAGTTCGGGCGAAACGTCCTCGCCCAGACGCCCGTTCGACAGGATGTGGCACTTGCCCGTCCCCTCGTTGTCGGGATCGGCGTCGTTCTCGTCGCAGTCGTCCTTGAACGCGCGGTCCATGTCCCACGGGAAGACCACGAAGCGGCGGGCGCCGCCGCCCGGCCCGTAGTGGTAGAACACGAACGAGGAGCCCGATGCCGCCCAGCCGTCCATGTCGGGCAGCGCCAGCGCGGCGCCGATGGCGTGCTGCCACTCGACGACGTCGATATGCTCGCCGATGCAGGCCACGAATGCGGCTTGGTCGGCGTCCGCGGCGCACTGTAGGAACGGGATCAAGTCGGCGCTCATGTCCTCGGGCGTGGTCCCCGCCAAGAGCTGGTACTCGGCCTCGTACGACGTCGGGTTGCCGTCGATGTACTCCAGCGGCGCCTCGTTGTTCATGCAGTCGGCTACCTCGTACATGCTCCCGTCGGGATCGTCGGCGAAGCGGTTGTCCGGATACCCTCCGTCGTCGCGCTCCTGGACGTGCTGGAACACGCCGACGAAGTCGTCGTTGACGTAAAGCAGCGCGTGGTTGCACCAGGGCGTGGGCACGTCGAAGTCGCGCAGCAGCCCGTAGGCCAGGCACTGCTTGAGCAGCGAGTCGTCGCCCTCGGACGAAAGCAGGTTGATGCGCCGATGGTCGTGAAAGCGCCTCCCGGCGTGGTCCTTGGTGAACCCCGTGCCCATCGGGTGGACGAACGAGATCTTGAACCCGTAGCGCTCGGTTTCCTGCGAGAGGTCGGGGCAGATGGTCGTCGATTCGGAGCAGTCGCCGGTGGCGACCGTGTCGTGGCCGCGGATGCGGAAGCCCACCTCTTCGTACGTCTCGGTCTTGCCAGTCCAGGGGTTCTCGAAATCGAGGTCGACGGCCAAAAACTCGCGAACGTCGCAGGCGCCCGGCGGGACCGCGGCGACCAGCTCGTCCCAGGCGCCGGCCCAGTCACCGCCCCCCATCGTGACCCGGTAGACTGGGAGGTATTCCTCGGCGAACAAGGCCTCGGCCTCGGTGAGCTCGCCGAGGTCGGGCGCCCCCGCGTCCGGATCGTCGTTCGACCCGCCCCCGCCGCATCCCACGCCCGCGAGAATGCCGGCGAGCAGCGCCGCCGCCGGACCGCGAGGCGATGCGCGCCGCCGGGGCTTTATGTTATGTTCCATACATGGAGATTACCATGAGACCCCTCCGCCTGACAGCCTGCCTGCTGCTCGCCGGCGCCTGCGGATCCGAGTCGGGCTCCGAGGGAGAGGCGGAGGCCGAGGCCGAGGCCGAAGCCGAGGGCGAGGGAGGCGGGGAGACGTCGGTCGGCGACCCCTGCGTCAACACCGGCGACTGCCCGGGCGTCGGCGCCGATCCCGAGTGCCTCTTCCCCAAGCGCGGCTGGCCGGACGGATACTGCACCGCGAGCGACTGCGACACCGACGCGGACTGCGAAGGCGGCACGGACCTGGCGGTCTGCGTGCCGGTCAAGGACCTGTTCGACACGGCGCCCGTGCCGCGCTGCCTGTTGCGCTGCACCGACGGCGGAGACTGCCGCGAGGGCTACAACTGCCTGGACCTGGGCGACCTGGGCATCGGCGATGCGGGAACGACGGCCTGCTTGCCCTACTGCACGGATGCGAGCGACTGCGGGCCGGGACAGACCTGCGACACGACCGAGCAGACCTGCTACACCGCCGGCGCCCAGGTCGGCGATCCGTGCGCCAACGGCTGGGACTGCGAGGTCGAGCAAGTTTGCCTGTCGGAGAGCTTCTTCGGCTACCCGGGCGGCGCCTGCTCGGTGGACCACTGCGACAACGACGGCGAATGCCCGTCGGGAGCGACCTGTGTGGGCATCGGCCCGAGCTCGGGCGAGTGCCACAAGGCGTGTCCGGGTGGCGACGGCGACTGCACCCGGACGGGCTACGCGTGCACGCCCTGCGACGGCACCATCTTCGTGTGCACGTCCGCGGCCTGCCTGCCCGACTGCAGTGAGGGGGGCTGCGGCGCGGGCAACGACTGCGCACCGTCGGGCTACTGCACCGGCACGTGGGATTCCGACTCCGAGGGCGATGATTGCGAGGAGGCGCACGACTGCCCGGGCGGCATCTGCGACTACGTCAACGGTCCTGGCGTGGACGGGGTCTGCGCGGAGAACTAGCGGGCGACCGCGGGGCGACAGGGGTGTAGGATCGGCTCATGGCGGCGGTTCGCATCGCAGGCTTGGTGGCGGCGCTCGGCGCGCTTTGCTCGTGCGACCGCTCGTCGGGCCGGAGTGACCCGGACGCCGGCGATGGCCGCGCCGGCGACTCCGACCGGACGCCGGATCCCGATCCCGGAACTACGCCGGTCGACTCCGGACTCACCGTCGACACCGGCGCAGCGGAAGGGGCGGTCGATCCGGACGTAGACACTGGGCCGGAAGGAATGCCGGACGCTCCGCCGGACGCGGCTGCGCCTCCCGACGTCATGCCGGACGTGTTCGTCGACTTCTCCCTAAACATCGCCGACGCGGCGGACGCGCCCGGCGCCGACCTCGCGCCACCTCCCGATCTGGGTCCGGATGTCGCATCGGACAGCCCCGCGTGCCCATTGGGCATGGGCTGCGACGACGGCGATCCCTGCACCACCGGCGAGAGCTGCGATGTCCTGGGCGCGTGCAGCGGAGGAATCCCGACCGACTGCTCCGCGCTCGACGACACGTGCCACGTGGGTACTTGCAACCCGACTACAGGCCAATGCGAATCGCTCCCCGGCAACGAAGGCGGGAGCTGCGAGGACGGCGATCTCTGCACGGTCGGTGGGACGTGCGACGCGCTAGGCACATGCGGCGGCAGCTCGCCGACCGACTGCTCGGCGCTCACCGACGACTGTCACGCCGGCAGCTGCAACCCGGGCTCGGGGATCTGCGAGGCGCTGCCGGCCAACGTCGGCGGGACTTGCGACGACGCCGACCTCTGCACCAGCGGCGAGACCTGCGACGCGCTGGGCGCATGCGGCGGCGGCGCGCCGACCGACTGCTCGGCGCAAGACGACGCCTGCAACGTCGGCACCTGCAACCCAGCGAGCGGCGCGTGTGAACCGATCGCGGCCAACGAGGGTGGCGCGTGCAACGACGGGCTCTACTGCAGCGATCCGGATACCTGTACCGGCGGCGTCTGCAGCGGGCCGCCGCGTGACTGCTCGGCCGTGGAGAACAACTGCACGACCGGATCGACCTGCGACGAGGGAACCGATACGTGCGTGCCGGTCAACGCGCCCAACGGCACCGCGTGCAACGACAGCCTGTTCTGCACCAACCCCGACACCTGCACCGGCGGCGCCTGCGGCGGGCCGCCGCGCGACTGCTCCAGCGTCGAGAACCAGTGTACCGACGGCTCGACCTGCAACGAGACCAGCGATGTCTGCGTGCCGATCCCCAAACCGAACGGGACGCCCTGCAACGACAGCGATCCCTGCACCGAGCCCGACCAGTGCTCGGGGGCGGCGTGCGTCGGTACGCCGGTGCACCCGATCTTCGCGGGCGCCGGCCAGATCGCGTCGGTGGGCAACGACAACGACGAGGTGACGGCGACGATCCTCGACGGGCTGTTCCCCGCGGGCACGCCGCTGTGCAAGGGGCGCGTGTTCGCCCTGGGTGACAACGCGTACGAAAACGGCCTGCTGCAGGAGTTCAACGACTACTACGATCCGACTTGGGGCCGGCACAAACCGCGCACGCACCCGATACCGGGCAACCACGATTTCGACCAGCCCAATGGGCAGGACTACTTCACGTACTTCGGCGCGGCGGCCGGAGTGCCCGGGAAGGGCTGGTACAGCTTCAACCTCGGCCAATGGCACATCGTCGCGCTCAACTCGGTGTGCGACGAGGTGGCCGGCGGCGGATGCGACCTCGGATCCGAGCAGAACGACTGGGTACGGGCCGATCTGGCGGCCGACAACCACCAGTGTGAGATCATGATGTGGCACTATCCGTTGTTCAGCTCGGGGTGCAAGAACAAGCCGGAGGTGCAGCCGTTCTGGGACATCGCCTACGAGTTCGGCGTGGACGTGGTGCTCTACTCGCACGTGCACAACTACGAGCGCATGGCACTGCAGAACGCGTCCGGCGCCCCCGACCCGGCCAACGGCGTGCGGGCGTTCCTGGCCGGCACCGGCGGCAAGTCACACGACGCGTGGTGCACGCCGGAACCCGACAGCGAGATCAAGGACGGCTCGACCTACGGCATCCTCAAGCTGACGCTGCACCCGGGAAGCTACAGTTGGGAGTTCCTGCCCGAGCCCGGCGAAACCTTCACCGACTCCGGCACCCACAACTGCCATTAGCCGGGCGAGCCGATTCCGTTGATCTACTCAACGCACACTACAAGGGCCCTCCTTCGCCATACCGATTGAAGCACAAGCGGAAAGGACCTCTGCCGATCTCCCCGGCGGCGAAATCCCTGAACGCAGCCACGTCGTTGATCGGGTGGGACAGTCCTGGCGGCTCACAGCTGGGCCATGTCTCGCCCGAACCGTCCGCTGTGTCGACGAGATCTGGGCAGAGCGTTTCGATACCGACGGGCCGCTCTTCCGGGCGGGTCCATGCCGCGTAGTGGAGGAGCACCACGCCGTCGTCCTCGACGGCGCAGACATGACTCGCGAAACAACCCGACGGGCAGTCCATGAGCTCACCGTACTCGACGTGGCTGAACCAGACCTCGCGATCATCCACGTCGAACACTCGACAGTTGTCCGCGTGCACTTGGACGCCGATCGGCAGCAGTGTGGTAGCGGAGCGATCTGCCTCGCAGCGATCTTGCGACCCACAACCAACCATTGCGAAAGCGGCAGCGAGTAACCGTAGTTCCATCATGGCTTGGTGCGAGGAGAGGGACTCGAACCCTCACGGTTGCCCACCAGGTCCTAAGCCTGGCGCGTCTACCAGTTCCGCCATCCTCGCGACGAGGCCGAAGGCTAGCGCCGGAACCGTTCCATCTGCAAGCGCAGGAAGAAGCCCGCGGTTTCCCGAAACACCTGGAGGATGCGCCGCGGATCGCGTCCGGTGGCGTGGCCGGCGACGCGCTCACGGAAGCGCACGGACACCGGGACCGCGCGCGCGCCTTTGCGCAACACACGGATGAGCAGCTCGGTGTTGCCGAAGAATCCGTCGGACGTCGCGGCGAGCCCGTCCAGGATGCTGCGCCGATACAGGTTCACCTCGCCGCGCATGCGCAGCCCAAAGAGCCAGCGCATGCCGACGCTGTAGAGCCACGAGGGAAGCGAACGTCCGGTCGTTTGATACGCGCTGCCGCGCTGGCCGACCACGACGTCGGCGTCTCGCGCGGCGGCCAGCATCGCGGGCGCCTGGTCGAGCGGAAACTGATTGTCGCCGGGGACGACCAACACGAACTCGCCCCGCGCCGCCGCGATCCCCGTGCGCACGGCCGCGCCCATACCGCGGTTGCGCTCGTGACGCAGGGACCGCAGATCCTCGGCCGCCAGCCGCTGCAGCAAAGCCCAGGTTCCGTCGCTCGATCCGTCGTCGACCGCGACGATCTCGTAGCCGGCGAGCGTCTCGCGCGCCTCGCGGACCAGCGCCTCGACGTTCCCCTCCTCGTTGAAGCAGGGGACGACCAGCGTCAGGTCCATCGATGGAACACGTGCCGGGCTGAGTAGGGCAAGAGCCCCTCGCGCGAGAACGCCCGCATCGCCGCGACGTTGTGCACCTGGGTCGAGGTGATCATCACCTTCGCACCGGCCGCGTGCAGCGCGGCGCGGACACCGCGGAGCAGCTCCCCGAAGTATCCCCGGCCGCGCGCTTCCGGGGCGATGACGATGAGCGTGAGCGCGCC
>Ga0247727_10009015_pt1 | contig 18274 bp, 11 predicted proteins | sample WisWelCaveWW1625_FD_202498 | JGI IMG/M metagenome (GOLD analysis project Ga0247727, IMG submission 202498) | Biofilm microbial communities from Wishing Well Cave, Virginia, United States - WW16-25 | ecosystem: Environmental > Aquatic > Deep subsurface > Groundwater > Cave microbial mat | place... | reverse complement strand
GAGCGTCGCCGCCGCGCCGAGCGCCACGAACACGGTCGAGAAGCCGAGTACGAACGCGAGGCTCGCGAGCACCACGCGGCGAACCAGGTCGCGCGGGGCATCCCCGCCCTTGAACTGCGCGACGTTCACGCCGCTGATGAACGACAGGTAACCCGGGACGATGGGCAACACGCAAGGCGAGACGAACGAAAACAAACCCGCCATGAAAGCAGCAACGAGCGACACCGATCCAGCCATTCCGTCATTCTAGGCAACCCACGGAGGGTTTGGGGGGCGAAGCCCGTTTCGCGACGTCATCCCGACACGGAACGGCCTGTGGTCTACTTGAGAGCCTCGGCGAAGCATGACCCAGTTTCCATCCGCCCGCTTACTGCGCCTCGCTCTCGTCGCGTTCGCGGCGGCGTGGCTAGGCGCGCCCACGCCGGCCCAGGACGCAGGGACGCCCGCCACGGACGTCTCGCCGTTCCTGGATCGGCTCGAAGCGGCCTGGCAGACCCGCAACCTCGAGGCCTGGCTCGCGCTGCGCGAGTTCGCGACGCCGGAAGAGCAGACGCTCGAAGAGGCCACGGTCCGCGCCGCGTTCGCCTCCGACGAGGTGGTGTTCACGTTCCTGAGGCGTCCCGCACCCAGCGCCACCGACTCGCGCTTCGTGGCTGAGGTCCAGCTGTTCACAGCGACCGAGCCGCGGGCCCGGGTCGCGTTCTGGACGCTGCTGATCGAGCGGCGTCCCTCGGGATGGAGGGTCGTGTCACGGCAGGAGGCCAGCCAGATGGACGGCCTCGTTCACTTGACGCTCGGCCCGAAGGCCTCCAGGGCGCGCAATGTGAGCCTCCGCCTCAAGGACTTCGAACTGCTCCTGGAAGATGGCACGCTGTTCTCGTCGCCCGAGGAGGTCGGCCCCACGCTGCTCGCCTTCGTCGGCCGCGCCCGGGTGCGTTTCGCGCCGTCGCCCGTGGCCGAACGCGAGCAGCTCCGGCAGTTCGACGGCGAGCAGGCGATCGACCGCGAGGTGGGCTGGGCGTTCGTGCGCCTGCACCCCGTCGACTTCCACCGCTCGATCAGCACCCAGGCCCTCGAGCCCGACCCGAACCCCGGCCCGCGCCGCGAGGAGGCGGAGCGCATCTTCCGGGCGCGCTCCGAGCGCAGCTTCATCATCGACGCGCCGCTGCCGCGCTCGCCCTGGTGGCTGATGCCCGGCCCCGGCGACGCCGTCGTCGACTTCCCGTGGGGCCGCAAGCGCGTGCTGACGTTCGCCCTCACCTCGAACGAGGTCGAGGACGTGAATCTCTTCGACCGCGACCGGCGGCTGCAGATCTGCAGCTACGCCTCGGGCGGGCGCGTGTCTCAATACAGCGAGGACGACGGGCGCACGCTCGACGTGCTCGAGCACGACATCACGGCCCGCTTCGAGCCGGCGCGCTTCGAGATCACCGCAACCCATCGCATGTGGGTGAAGCTCGTCGCCCCGGCGGCGACGCTGCGGCTGCGGCTGCACGACGACCTCCGGGTGTCGTCGGTCCAGTCCGGGGACGGCGGCAACCTGCTGTTCTTTCGCGTGCGCGGCCAGGGCACGCTCGTCGTGTCACTGGGGCCGCTCGCGAACCGCGAGGAGCCGTTCACACTGGTGACGCGCTACTCGGGCCGCCACGACCCGTCGCCCGTGGACCAGGAGCTGGTCCAGGTCGTGCGGCCGCCCGGCGGCGAGAGCAGCGCCGAGGTGTTGGTGGACCGGCCGCCGATCGTCTACGCGAACCGCACGGCCTGGTACCCGCGCCCGCCCAACGAGGACTTTGCGACCGCGCGTGTCGGGCTCGAGACGCCCGACGGTTGGTTGGCGGTGACGGGTGGTGAGCAGGTCGGGCTACGCAGCGTCGGCGGTCGCACCCGCACCGACTTCCGGATGGCGAAGCCCGGGAAGTTCCTGACCGCGATCGTGGGACACCTCACCGACGTGGGCCTGCGCCAGGAGGGCGAGCAGGCTGTACGCGGCTACGCGGCGGCGCGCACGCGCACAGAAACGCTCGATGCGATGCAGGACGCGCAGAGCATGCTGGCCTTCTATGCCGAGAAGTTCGGGCCTTCGCCCTACCCGACGCTGGGCCTGGTGGTGGCCGAGGGCGAAACGCCGGCGGGCCACAGCCCCCCGGGCCTGCTCTACCTCCAAAAGCGCCCGCCGATCCTGCGGGCGCGGCCGCTCCCCGACGATCCGGCGAACTTCAGCGACCTGGCCGGTTTCTTCCTGGCCCACGAGGCGGCGCACCAGTGGTGGGGCCAGGCGACCGCCCCCGCCAACTACCGCGAGCGCTGGCTGTCCGAGGCGTGGGCCCAGTATGCGGCGGCGCTGTGGCTGCGCGACCGGCTCGGCGAGCGGGCTTTCTTCTCGATGATGGACCGCATGAGCAGCTGGGCGATGCGCCACGACGACGCCGGTCCCATTCACCTCGGCCAGCGCCTGGGCCATCTGAAGGGCGAGCCGCGCTACTTCCGTGCCGTCGTCTACGACAAGGGCGCGTGGGTGCTGCACATGCTGCGTGGCCTCGTGGGCGACGCGGCGTTCTTCGAGGGCGCGCGTGCCTTTCTCGCGCGGCATCGCTACGCGAAAGCGGGCAGCGAGGACCTGCGGGCGGCGCTCGAAGCCGCGAGCGGACAGGACCTCAAGCCCTACTTCGACCGCTGGGTCTACGAGACGGGCCTGCCCTCCCTGGCATGGACGTCGAGCACCGCCAGCATCGAAGGAGGCTTCCGCACCACGGTCGACGTGCGGCCGCGCGACGTTCCCGGGCCGTTGCCCTTGCAGATCAGCGTCTCGACCGGCGCGGGCAGCGAGCTGCGGACGGTGCGGCTCGCTCCCGAGGGAGGCTCGTTCACGATCGACACGCTCGACGCCCCGCGGCGCGTCGCACTGAACGAGGACCGGGGTCTGCTCGCGCGCATCGAACGGGCCCAGGGCCCTGCTCAGCGATAGTTGTTCCGGCGTCCCTCGTCCTCGAGCGCTGTGATGCGGCCCTGGACCTGGGCGAGCTTCTGCTTGTTCTCTTCCTGAAAGGCGATCCTTGAGGCCCGGCCGGGGTTGTAGAAGCCGCCGCTCGTGTCGTTCAGTTCGAGCTGCAACTTGTCGATGACTTCCTTGTAGACGCCCTCTTCCTTGCGCGCCTGGTCGAGCCGCTTGCGCCAGTCGGCTTCCGCCTTGGCGCGGGCCTCGTCTGCGGCCTTCTCGGCGTCGGTGGCGGCGTCGCCTTCCGTTGCGGGCTTGTCGCCCGTGGCCTGGCCCGCCGCGGCGGGGTCCTGGGCCGCCGGCAGCTCCGAGGACGACACCGGCGCCATGGAGCGGCCGATGCTGTCCTCCGTGTAGACCTTAGCCGGCTTGGCCGGCGCGGCCTTCCTCTTCTCCTTCTCCCGGGCCGCGGCGTCGCCGAGACCCTGAGCGGACGCGACCGAGGCCAGCAGCAACGCGGCCACCGTGGGTGCCGCGGCGTTTAGCAACCGCATCGTGACCTCCTTCGGTTCCTGGTCCTCGATTATAAGACGAAGCTCAGCCCAGCACGCGCAGGATTTTAAGGAGCTCCAGGGCCCTGCGGTTCTGGGGATCGAGGGCCACGGCCCGCTCGACCACCTCGCGGGCCAGAGCGTGGTCGTCCTTCAGAAAGAGCTGGAGCGCCGTCGCGCTCAGGGCGACGGCCTCGGCGACCTTGGGGTCCGTGGCCGGCAGGCTCGGCACGGCTGGAGCGGAGGCCGTGGACAAGGCCGGAGCGGGCGCGGCTGCTCGAGCAGGAGCCGGCGACGCCGGGGGCGTGGGCTCTGCAGGCGTGGGGGCGGCCGACGGCGGTTCCTCGGGCCGGTCGGGGTCTTCCACGCGCAAGGCCGCCGCTCCCTGGACCTCTTGGACCAGCCGGGACGCCTGCGGATGCCCGGGCAGGACCGCCAGCGCCGCGCGAGCCGCTGCTTCGGCCTCGCGACGCCGGCCTGCCGTGAGGTGCTCGCGCGCCCGGGTGACGATGTCGTCGGCCTGGTGGCGCGCGTTTTCCTCGTCCAGGTAGACCTGAAGCTGCAGGTAGCGCGGGCTCCACGGCGCCAGCCGCTCGACCTTCTCCGCGATGCCGGTCGCGAGCGCCAGCTCCCCGTCCGCGGCGTAGGCGAGCGCCATCCCCACGAGCCCGTCCACCTCGCGATCGAGCAGCACCGATTCGATCTCGGACATGGCACGCCTCGCGGCCTCGTCCTCGGAGTCGCGGTCCAGGAGCTTGCGGCAGCCCTCGAGGGCCTCCTCCAGGCGGTCCTCGGCGCGAGCGCGCGTGACGCTCGCGAGCAGCTCCTCGCGCTCCGGAGGGCCGGCCTCGCTCGACTCGGCCGGCGAGCTGCGGAGGCGCGGCGCCGTTTCGCGCACGAGCTGGACGAGGTCGGCGTGCACCTCCTCGAACGAGGGGTGGCGCGACTCCGGCGTGCGGGCCAGGCTCGCGGCCAGCACGCGCTCGAAGCCGGGCGTGAAGGGGCTGCGCGGAAGGCAGGCGAGGTCCGGCTCGCAGCGCGTGAGCCCGCGCACCACGTCGGTCGCGCTCTCGCCGGGAAAGGCTTTCCGGTACGCGACCAGCTCGTAGACGATGGCGGCCACCGAGAAGATATCGGCGTGGTGATCGGGGCGCCGGCCGGTCAAGAGCTCCGGCGCACGGTAGTGAAGGCCCGCATCGGCCGGGCCCGGGCCGCCGTGCTCGAGCGCCTTCAAATGCCAGGAGCCGAAGTCCACCAGCTTCACTTCGCCGGTGGGCGCGAGCCGCACGTCGGCGGGCTTGAGATCGAGGTGCAGCACGCCCTCGCGGTGGGCGTGGGCGAGCCCCTCGCACATCTGGCGCCACAGGTCGAGCACGCGCTCGATCGGGAGCAGCGCCCGGCCCCGCAGCACCTGGGCGAGGCTCACGCCCGGCACGAACTCGGTGGCCACCCATGGCCAGCCGTCGTGATCGCCGACGCCGAGCACCGCGGCGAGGTTGGGGTGGCCGAGCGCCCCGGCCGCCAGCGCGTCGCGCTTCAGGCGGGAGATCGCGGCGGTCGCCTCCCTCGGGGCGACGTTGTAGAGCTTCACCGCCGCAGTGCGGTCGTGCTCGGCCTGCCACGCCACGTACACGACGCCGCCGGCGCCACGGCCCAGCTCGCCGCGAACCTCGAAAGGCCCAAACGACTTCGGGGACTCCAACTCACCTCCCGCAGAGCCGATTCTATCCGCTTCGCGGCGCGAGACGGCGCGCGTGCTATCGTGGCCGCAGCGGGCGCCCGACGAGCGCCGCGTGCTCATGGTGATCGGCATCGGGCTCGACCTCGTGGAGACCGCGCGCGTCGAGCGCGCGCTCGAGCGCTTCGGCGAGCGCTTCGTCCGCAAGCTGATGGACCCCGGCGAAGCCGCGTCGCTGCCCGCGTCGCCCCGCGACCGCGCGCGCGCCCTGGCCTTCGCCGTGGCCGGCAAGGAAGCCGCGAGCAAGGCGCTCGGAACCGGCTGGAGCCAGGGCGTGCGCTGGCGCGACGTGGTGGTGACTTCCGGGCTGCGGCCGAGCGTGACCCTCCACGGCCGCGCCGCCGCCGTGGCCCGGGAGCGCGGCTCGAGCGGCCGAAGCCGCGTACGGTTTTCTGTGGATGGAGCGCACGTCATCGGCGAGTTCTGGCTGCTGTCGTGACGCGCCCGTGACGAAGGCTTCGACGACCGCACGGCGCAACCTGCTCGTCACGGTGGCGATGGTGTTCGCCGTCTTCACGGGCTTCGCCTTCGTGCTGCCGTTCCTGCCGCTGTTCGTGCGCGAGCTGGGCGTGGACGAACCCGAGCGCGCGGCGCTCTGGGCCGGCGTGCTGATCGGCGTGGCGCCGCTCCTGGCGGGCCTGCTCGCACCCGTCTGGGGCCGCCTCGCCGACCGCTACGGCCAAAAGGGCATCGCCGCGAAGGCGCTCGTCGCGTACGTGGTCCTGCTCGCCTTGTGCGCGGTCGTCACGCGGGTCGAGCAGCTGTTCGCGCTGCGGATCGGGGTCGGCCTGTTCGGCGGCATCGGCCCGCTCGGGCTCGCGATGGCGACGGCGCAGGCGCCACGCGAGGAGACCGGCCGGGCCGTCGGCATGATCCAGGCGGCGCAGATCCTGTCGGCGGCGATCGGCCCGCTCGCGGGCGGGATCCTCGCCGACGCGATCGGCATCCGCCGCACGTTTCTCGTGACAGCGGCGCTCTGCGGCCTGGCGCTCGTGCTGCTGCTCGCCTGCTACGAGGAGCGCGGGCCCAGCGAGCGCGCGGCTTTGGCCCCGAGCGCGGGCTTTCGAGCCGTGATGGCGCTGCCGGGCGTGGTCACGCTGCTGGTGGTCCTGTTCGTGGTCAACTTCATCGGCCGCTCGTTCACGCCGATCCTGCCGCTGCAGCTCGCGGGCCTCGGTCTGCCCGAGGCGCGGCTCGCCTCGGCCACCGGCGTACTCATCTCGGCGTACTCGCTCGCCGCCGCCGCATCGGCGTGGGGTCTCGGGCAGCTCAGCCGCACGCGCTCGCCGCAGGGGCTGTTGCTCGGCACGCTCGTCGGCGGCGCTTTGATCGTGGCGCCGATGGCGCTCGTCCCGAGCTTCGAGCAGGTGCTGGCCCTCGCGGTGCTGCTCGGGCTCGTCGCGGGCGGCTCGCTGACGCTCTGCTACACGATCGGCGGCCTGATGGTGCCCGAGGGCGTGCGGACCACGGCCTTCGGCTTCTTCTCCGGCGCCGCGCTCTTCGGCGGGGCGCTCTCGCCCACCGTCGCGGGCCTCGTCGCGCACGCCTCGCTGCGCGGCATCTATTTCGTGGACGCGGCGCTCTACGTCGCGCTCGCGCTCGCCCTGGTGCGCGGCCGCTCGCTGCGGAGTAGAGTCTCGCCATGAGGATCTGCCACCACCAGTCGAACGAGGGCCGCGCGCGCTCGACGTTCGACGCTCTCTTCGGGAAGAAGACGTAGCGAGGGTGCCGAGCGACCCGGGTCGTTGGCGTGTGGCGGAGGGAGAAGAAGCGCGGCTCACGCCGGGCACCGCGGCGGATGCCGAAGTCTGGAGCCGGGGCTTCCTGCCGCTGCGCCCGCGGTCCGAGGGCTCCTATCGCCTGCGCCCCGCGTTCCCCGGCACGGCGGTGGTGCTCGGCGTGAAGACGTACGAGCTGCTCTCCGAAACCGAGCTGCCCGAGGACGGCCTCTTCGTCTATCGGCTGCGGCTGTGGCCCGAGGGCGAGGTGGTGCGCGACCGGGTCGTCTACGGACCTGCGTTCGTGCGAGTGGTCCTTGCCGATCGGGAACGCGCCGGCGTACGCGAGCGGGCGCGGCCGTTTCGCTTCCTGCTCTACCCGATCGTCGGCCTGCTGCCCGAGGAGGAGCAGGTCCGGCTCTGCGACCGTTTCGGAATGTACGCGGTCACGGCGAGCCTCGTGTCAGGCCTGGTCGAAGGCCTCTTCATCCTGTTCGTCCCGCTGCTCCTCAGCCGACTGGGCACGGCCTACGCCATCGGGGCCGTGACGGTGGCCGCCGGCTTCAGCCTGCTAGCCCTGCCGGCGCTGGGCCGCGCCTTCTCGGCCTTCTTCCTGCGCGAGACAGGCGGCTCCGCGCCCATCGTGCTGGTGTACGAGGCGCTGCAGGCGCTCGGCGTCCGGTTCTTTCGGCACGACCGCACGATCGTGCCGTTGACGCGAGCGGCGTTCTGGGAGCGGCTCGCGCGGCCTGATACCGTGACGCCCGAGGCCGACGGCTCGCTCGTCTACCGGGGCCTGTTGCCGCACCTGACGTGGGGCGGCGCGCGGAATCTCGCGGCCGGCGGTGACTACTGGCGGGTGATCCAGGAACCGGCAGAGCTCGATCGTGGCCGGCTCGTCCACGCGTGCCGCCTCGTGCCGATGGGCGACCCGAAGGCGCCCGGCGAGCCGCCGCCGCACGAGCCATCGGCCTCGGCCTACGCCGACGAGGTGATGGCCGGCGTACGGCACGAATGGGATCAACTCAACGAGGGCTTCGCCTGGCTCACGAGCTTGCTGCCGGCCGAGATCCAGGCGCGGGCTTTCGATCACCGCGGCGGGCCTTCGGCCGCGCGGCGGGCGACGATCTGGACAGCAGGTGCCAGCGGGGTCGCGGCCCTCTACGTGCTCAGTTTTCTGCCCGGACCGCCCGGAGACCCGCTGGGCCCGATCATGGGCGTGCTGGCCGTGCTGCTGCTCGTCGACGCTGCACAGCGTGTCCGGGCCACCAAGCGCGACCGCTATGCGCCCAGCCTGTTCCGATTCGCCCTCCCCACTGACCTCCTGCGCCCCGAGCGCGTCGCGTACCACGCCCACCGCGACGCCGAGCGGCGGATTCTCGACACCTTCGCTCGATCGGGTTGACGGTCCGCCGGCATTCACGAATCTGTACAACTCTTGACAAGCTACCCCACAGGGCTAGCATTGGTTTGTAGCGCCTGCAACCAATCGCACCACGACGCGGAACGACGACCAACCTGTGCGGCGGGCCGGGCGATTTTCCGGAGGCAGAAAGATGACTTCCCAGAGACACGCGCGCGTGTCGGGCTTCCTCGTCCTGCTGGCGCTCGTGCTGGGCCTTCAGTCGACGGCTCACGCCCAGACAGGCGCCGCTTCGATCACCGGCCTCGTCACCGACCAGAGCGGCGCCGCGACGGCGGGCGTCACGGTGTCGGCCGTGAACCAGGCCACCAACGTCGAGTACACCGGCGTCTCGAACGACGCCGGCAATTACACGATCACGTCGGCTCCGGTGGGGACGTACGTCGTCAAGCTTTCGCTCAGCGGATTCAAGACGGTTTTGACGAAGCCGATCGCGCTCGAAGCCAAGCAGATCGCGCGCCTCGACTTCAAGCTGGAAGTGGGCGCGCTCGAGGACATGGTCGAGGTGACGGCGCAGGCGCCCGTGCTGCAGACCGAGTCGGCCACAGTCGGCGAGGTCATCTCGGGCAACACCGTCCAGTCACTCCCGCTCAACGGGCGCAACTCCAGCCAGCTCTCGCTCCTGCTGCCGGGGTCCATCGCGATTGCCCCGCGCGGCTTCACCGCCATCGGCGCCTACAACCTGAACCGTCCGTTCGTGAACGGCAACCGCGAGCAGACGAACAACTACACGGTCGACGGCCTGGACGTGAACGAGACGATCGACAACCGCATCTCTTACCAGCCCAGCCCCGACGCGCTCGCCGAGATGAGCGTGGAGACCTCAAATTACGCGGCCGACACCGGCAACGTTGGGGGCGCCGTCATCAGCAGCGTGATCAAGTCCGGGGCGAACCAGTTCCGGGGCAGCGTCTTCGAGTTCTACAGGAACAGCGACTTCGACGCGAACACCTGGGAGAACAACCGCTCGGGCGCGCCCCGCGCGGAGCGCAAGCAGCACATCTTCGGCGGCACGCTGGGTGGGCCGATCATCAAGAACAAGCTCTTCTTCTTCGCCGACTACCAGGGGTCGCGACTGGACGCGCCGGGCTTTGCGACGGCCTCGGTCGCGCCCGAGGCGTGGCGCCGCGGCGACCTCTCGAGCGTGACCGCGGTAATCCGGGATCCGCGGACCGGGCTGCCTTTCCCGGGAAACCAGATCCCGCTCAACCGGATCAGTCCGACCGCACTCGCGATCCTCAACGACACGGCCAACTACCCGCTCCCGAATCGCACCGTGAGCGGCGTCTCGGGCAACTACGTGGGTGAGGTGCTGACCACCACCCGGGCGCACCAGGGCGACCTGCGCCTCGACTGGAACGCATCCGCGAACGACAAGCTCTTCGCGCGGTACTCCTTCGCGACCTATGAAGACAGGCGCGAGACGAACCCCTATCCGCTGTTCCTCGCCACCCGGAACGATCAGCCCTTCCACAACGTCGGCTTCAACTGGAGCCACGTGTTCGGGGCGTCGCTCATCAACGAGGTGATCGTGGGTTACAGCCAGGTGTCCGTCGTCGCGGAAACCCAGGACTGGGCCGGCATCGGTGACGCCAACGCCCGCTACGGGATCGCGGGCGGACAGCCGATCCCCGGCCTGAGCTCGATCGGCTGGGGCAGCGGCCTCACCGCCCCCGGCGCCATCGCGACCGACTCGGACACGTTCGCCAAGACCTACCAGTTCAACGAGAAACTGACCTGGCTCACGGGACGGCACGCCTTCAAGTTCGGCGGCCAGTTCCTGCGCTACGACCAGCAGCGCTTCTACGCCGGGAACAACGGACTGCTCGGATCGATCAGCTTCAACGGCGCGTTCACGGGCTTCGCGTTCTCCGACTTCCTGCTCGACCAGGTCTCGGGCAAGGGCCGGGGTGGCGGTGACCCGAACGACCCCTGGACGCACCTCCAGAACCGGATCGCTCTCTTCGTCCAGGACGACTTCAAGCTCACGCCGAGCCTCACGCTGAACCTGGGCCTGCGCTGGGCCTACACCTCGCCGCTCGTCGAAAAGGACAACCTGCAGTCGAACTTCAACCTCCAGACCGGCGAGCAGATCTTCGCCAGGGACGGCAGTCTCGAGGACCGCGCGCTCTACAAGCCGTACTACAAGGGCTTCGAACCGCGCGTGGGCGTCGCGTGGAGCGCAAGCGACCGACTGGTGCTCCGCGGTGGCTACGGCATCTCGCAGTTCATGGAAGGCACCGGCGCCAACCTGCGGCTCCCGCTCAACCCGCCGTTCTTCTTCGAGTCGAACGTGAACTACGACCGGACCACTGGAGCCGGCACGATCGGCACCGGCTTCGCCGAGCTCGTGCCCGGGACGACTCCCACGGGCAACGTACGCGCCTACGACCCGAACCTCCGCCCACAGTTCACGCAGCAGTGGAACGTGTTTGCCGAGTACCGGCTGACCTCCGGGATGTCCGCCCAGGTGGGCTACGTCGGCCACCACGCGAAGTACCTCGTGACGCCGACGGAGGGCAACCAGGCTCTTGCGGGCGTCGGCGACGCGACGACGTGGGCGCCCAGGCAGACGCGCCGGCCTCTCTATGGCACGCAGCCGCTCATCACCACGATCGCGACGACGACGTCGCGTTCGGGCAGCAAGTACAACTCGCTTCAGGCGAGCGTCCGCCAGCGGTCGTGGAACGGCCTCGAGTTTCTGGCTTCGTACACCTTCGCGAAGGGAACCACCAACAACCGCGGGTTCTACGGACAGTTCGGCGGGCCGCTCTCGGGCGGATCGCTGGCCACCGAGAGCGCCTACTGGCAGAACACCTATGACCCCGAAGCCGAGTGGGGACCGATGTTCCACGACATCCGGCACAACTTCGTCTTCTCGGGCACCTACGAGCTGCCCTTCGGCAAGGGCCGCAAGTGGGGCTCCGAGTGGTCGGGCGTCACGAACGCCATCCTCGGCGGCTGGAAGGTGGGAGGCATCTTCCAGGCTCGCACCGGCTTCCCCATCACAGTGACCGACGGCCGCGCCCCGTCGCTTCAGGGCGATCGCGGCATCGAGAGGCCGAACTGCGTGGGCGATCCGGTACCTTCCAACCAGAGCGTCACCGCGGACTCGAGCGCCCCGGCTGATTCCCGCTGGCTGAACATCAACGCTTTCGCGGCGGTGGCGCTCGGGACCTTCGGAAACTGCCCGACCGGGGTGGCGCGCATGCCGGGCTACTCGAACGTCGACCTCGTGCTCTCGAAGAGCTTCGAGATGGGCGCCGAGCGGCGCCTCGAGTTCCGGGTCGAAACCTTCAACGTCCTCAACCACCCGAGCTTCGGACCGCCGGCGCGTGACATCTCGGTCCCCAACACGTTCGGGCTGATCACGAGCACGATCAGCTCGCCGCGCGTGATCGAGCTGGCCTTGAAGTTCTACTTCTAGCTCCGTCGGCACGACGGCGGCTTCGGCAGGGGGTGGGCCCGAGGGCTCAGCCCCTGTCGCGTTCTTGCAAGGACTCGATGGTGTAGGCCCGGCGCCTTTCGGCCAGGTCCTGCACCGTGGCTTCCAGGGATCCGATCAAGCCTTTGACTCGATCCCCGGGAAGCAGCCCGAGAGCATCGATGAGGTACTCACGAAGGGCCAGGCGCACGATGTCCGACCTCGGGCGCAGCATGCGACCCGAAGCCAGCTTCAGGGCTCGGCTCAGCTCTTCGGGGAGTCGCACTGTCACCCTTTGGCGCATGGCGCCTTCTTCCTGACCCCATTCTCCGCAACTCGATGCGGAAGGTCCAGCGTTCTCGGGGACCTCAGCAGGCACGACTTCTTGATCCTGACGGCCGACAGGGAGGGTCGGCAGTGCTCAAGCGGATCGATCCGCTACAATAGGTCACAGGCGTGGCTGGTCACAACTGGAAGCGAACGCCCCGGGAGCGCAGCCAGCCGCTCAGGCGGACGACGAACCACGCGAAGACGGCCGAGCGGACGAGGCCGAAACCGGTCGGCTGGCTGAGTGCTTCGTACAGGTTCCGGCCTCCGGATAGAGGCGTCAGCAGTGCGAACAGCGAAAGCAGGAAGGGTGCCATCAGGTAGGCCATCAGGGGGTTCTCGCCGGCGATCGAGACAGAGTGGGGCGAGCGCCTGCGGCCGGCCGCGTCCATGATCAGGAACACGATCACCCAGGCAGCGCACGTGAGCGCCGCAGCCAGCAGGCCCCACGGCAGCGTTGCGTGGATCTTGCTGATCGTGAAGGCCCGGTCGACGCCGGCGAGCGTGTGGAGCAACAGCCCCGCCGCGGTGAGCGCTCCCGCGTAACCGAGCATCTCCAGCGCAAACCGCCGAGGCGAGCTGCGCTCGAGCTGGTGGCGGATCAGCAGCACCCCGAGCAGTGTGCCCGCAAGCACCACCGCGCCGTGCGTGCCGACGATCCCGCCGATGAGCGGCCCCGGGATGGTGGGCCAGCCGAGCCCTCCGGCGCCGTCGGCCAGCGCGACGCAGCCGTAGAGCCCGAGGAAGCCGGTGAGAACCGCCGGCCGATCCCCGACCAGCAGGTACAGGGTCGCGACACCAAGATAGGCCCACGCGATGAGCCCCAGGATCCCCCACCAGTGGGGCCGCAGCTGGAGCCAGCCGGTCATCCCGTTGCCGCGATAGGCGATCACGACGAAGAGCAGGAGCACCACACCCGTGGCCCGCAGCCAGCTCCAGCGACGCTCGGCCCAGCCGTCCCTGGGCACCGCCCACACGAGCAGCACCCCCAGCGTCATCAGCACGTTCCACACGGGAACCGACAACCATCCGGGCACGCCGTGCTCCGCGTTCACCATCAGTACGCCTATGACGACGAGCGCGGCCGCGCGCGTGACGACGTGGCGGAAGCCCGCGGCCCCTGCCTGGCCGCCGCGCAGCCGCGCGCCGAGCGCGAACGGGATCGCCATGCCGACGACGAACAGGAAGCTCGGGAACACGAGGTCGGTGATCGTCATGCCGTCGTCGGCGGCGCCCTTGTGGCGCAGGAACGCGGGCGCGCCAGCGACCCCGGCCACCTCGTTGACGAACAGCATCAGCAGCACCGAGGCGCCGCGCAGCAGGTCGATCGAGAAGATGCGGGGCGGAGGGGTTGCGTGAGGGACGCGCGTCGCCGCTTCGCTCACCGGGTACCTCGCTGTCGCTCGGAAGGGTAATACACTCGCGGCGCCGACGATCGAGGTGCCTTGGAGCGCCGGACATTCTCGAACTTCGGCCTCCATCCCGACGATCTCGAAGCACTGGCGGCGGCGGGCTTCAGCGAATCGCTGCAGTGGCATCTCGCCGCCCCCGGCGCGCCCGAGGCTCGCGTGTCGAGCGAACGCGGGCCCGAGCGTTGGCGGCGCGTGCTCGAGGCCGCCTGGGACTGGAACGCGGGGTGCGCCGCTCTCGACCGGGGCGACGCGAGCGGGGCGTTCGCCCGCTTCACGGCGGCGGCCGGCGCCGCGCCCGAGGGACGGCTGTTCTCCCTGTCCGCGGCACTGGCCCTGGCGGCGCTCCAGCGGATCGACGAAGCCGACACGCGCCTGGCGCTCGTGTCCGAGTGGAAGCACGAGCCGCGCTACCGCCGCGATACCGCGGAGGCCCGTGAGCTCTACGAGAGCGCGCTCGCGGACGAAAAGGACTGGGTGGCGTTGCGCGAGATCTACTTGAAGCTCGCCGACCTCGCGTATCTCGCGGGCGACCACGCGAGCGAGCGCCGCCTGCGCGAGCACTACTGGCAGCCTGCGTGAGTGAGGTGCACCGGAGAATTTACCACCATACTCTGCGCGCTGGACCTGTTCTGGCGCCGCAGATCTAGCACCGCGATGTTCTAACGCCGCGATTGACCCGTTGCGGGAGGGGCAGTAGCCTCTAGCCCTGCACCTCTCCGTAAGAACGAGCACGAGCGCAACGCCAACGACGTCCGGCTGGCCGGGGGCAGAGCCCCCGCTCGAGACCCCTCGGCGTGGGCCCGCCGGTCGCGCTGCGCGCACGCTCCGGCCCGCCGCGCTCGCCGCAGTGCTCCTGGCCTCGGCTTCCACGGGCCTCGCCCAGACCCCTCGGGGCGACGTGTTGGACCTCGCGCACCCCGCCGTGCGTGCCTTCTCGGACCGCGAAGGCTTGCCGCAGAACACCGTGCACACGATCGCGCGCGACGCGCTCGGCTACCTCTGGGTCGGCACGCAGGACGGCGCCGCGCGTTGGAACGGCCGCGAGTGGCTCGCGATCGACATGCCGGACCGCGACGTCTCGAACTTCATCCGCACGCTCGCGGCCACGCGCGACTGCACGCTGTGGTTCGGCCGTGAGACCGGCGGCCTGGTGCGGCTGCGGCGCGACCCGCTTCACCCCGTGCCGCGGCGGGAAGCCTTCACGATCTTCGGCGCGGCGCTGGGGCTGCCGGCCGCGCGCGTCAACTACTTGCTCGAAGCGAGCGACGGCAGCGTGTGGGCAGCCACCTCGGGTGGGGGCGCCGCACGGCTCGTGGGCGAGCGCTTCGAGGCGGTGAGCGACGGGCTCGCGGACCCGCGCCTGTGGGTGATCAGCGAGATCGAGGACGAAGCCGGCCGCACACGGCTCCTGGCGGGAGGCGAGGGCGGGCTCGCGGTCCTCGAGGGGCGCCGCTGGTCTCCCATGGACCTCGGGCCGCAGGCGTTCGTGGGCAGCGTGAACAGCGTGCTGCAGACGAAGGATGCCTCGGGGGCACGCACGCTCTGGGTGGGTACGTACGGAAACGGCGTGCTGCGCGTCCGCGGCAGCCGCATCGACCGCTACGGGCCCGCGGCGGGGCTGGCGAGCCGGCTCGTCACGACGCTCGCGGTGACGCGGCTCGGTTCGGGTGACGAGGAGGTCTGGGTGGGCACGCGGGACGCGGGACTCTTCCGCCTCGCCGGCGAGCGCTTCCATGCAGTACCGCTCGGCCCGTCGATCTCGGAGGTCTACTTCCTGCGCGCCGGCGGAGACGACGATCCCGGCGCGCTCTGGGTGGGCACGCGCACCGCGGGGCTGCTGCGGCTCGAGGCGGGTTCGTGGCTCGCGCTCGATCGTTCCTCGGGCCTGCCGGCCGACCAGGTGCTCGGCCTGCTGGAGACGAAAGACGACGCCGGCCAGCCGATCCACTGGGTCGGGACCGCGAACGGCCTCGCCGTGATCCGCGGCTCACGCCTGACCATCGAGGGCCCCGCCCAGGGACTGCCCGGGCCGCAGGTGCTGGCGCTCGCCGAGCTGCGCGAGAGGGGGCGCCCGCCGGAGCTGTGGGCGTCGATCGTGGGGCTGGGGCTCGTGCGTCGGGTCGGGGAACGCTGGGTGCGGGTGGACGCGCGTCCCGCGTTCAACGCCGACCATGGCGCGTGGCTGCTGGCGTCGACGGCGCCCGACGGCGCCTCCGTGCTGTGGGTGGCCACCGAGCGCAGCGGCCTCGCGCGCTTGGAGCGCGGGCGCTGGAGCGTGCTCACCACACGCGACGGCCTTCCCTCGGATTACGTGGTCGCTCTGCTCGAGACCGTGACCGGCGCAAGCCGGACGTTGTGGGTCGGCACGCGGGGCGGAGGGCTCGCCGAGGTCAGGGATGGCCGGGTGGCGCACACGTGGAACCGCGCGTCGGGCCTGCCGAACGACGACGCGCTGGCTCTCGCCGAGCTGCGGCTCGCCGGCGACCGTCGCGAGCTGTGGGTGGGCACGCGCGCGGGCATTGCGCGGCGCGACCTCGACGGAAGCGCCGCCCTGTGGTCCCGCTTCACGCTCGGCGCGACCCCGGCGGGACCTGCCGGAACCGTGTTCTCGATCGGCCAGGACCGCTCCGGGCGGATCTACCTCGGGACCCAGCGGGGTGTCGTTCGGCTCACTCCGCTTCCGCGCGCGGATTCCGGAGCCGAGGAGTTCGCGAGCGAGCGGTTCGGTGTCGCCGACGGACTGCCGAGCGCGACCACGAACTGGGGACAGCTTCTCGACTCGAAGGGCAGGATCTGGATCGCCACCACCGGCGGGGTCGCGCTCCTGGACCCTTCGCACGAGGCGGGGTTCGAAGCACCGCAGGCGCCGCTGATGATCGAACGGGCCCAGGCCACCACGACCGGGCTCCCGATCGAGCACGGCGCGGCGCTCGCCTACGGCGAGCGCGACGTGCTCTTCGAGTACGCTCTCCTCACGCCGCGCCGGGCCGGCGCCATCCGCTATCGCACCCAGCTCGTGGGTTACGACGACAGCCCCTCGGCGTGGGTCGCCGGATACCAGAAAACTTACACCAACCTCCCCGCGCGTGGCTACGTGTTCTCCGTGGAGGCCCGCGATGCCGCGGGGCTACGGTCGGGGCCGGTGGAGCTGTCGTTCTCGGTGGAGCCCAGCCCCTGGCTTCGGCCCTGGGCCATCGTGCTCGAGACGCTGGCGCTCGTGGGTCTTGCGACCGTGTTCGTGCGTGCGCGCGAGCGGGCGCTGCGGCGGCGGGCGGAGGGGCTCGAGGCGCTGGTCGCGGAGCGCACGCGCCAGTTGAAGCAGGCGAACGCCCAGCTCGCGGAGCTGAGCGTGACCGATCCGCTCACGGGCCTCGCGAACCGCCGCGCGCTGGAGGCGCACGCGGAGGGCGAGTGGCGGCGCATCGCGCGCGCCGGTGGCGGCCTCGCCTTCGTGATGCTCGACGTCGATCACTTCAAGGCCTACAACGACTCGCTCGGCCACCTGGCGGGCGACGAGTGCCTGCGCCGCGTGGCCGCCGCGCTCCGGCGACTGGCGCAGCGGCCGGGCGACCTCGTCGCGCGCTACGGCGGCGAGGAGTTCGCCTGCCTGTTCGTCGGCGTCGAGCGCGAGCACACTCCGGCCCACGCCGAGCGACTCCGCGCCACGGTCGAGGAGCTGGCCCTGACGCACCCGGCCTCGGGTATCGCACCGGTGGTCACGATCAGCCTTGGCGTCGCCTGGGCCAACCCCGCGCCGAGCGGCGACTGGCGCGCCGTGCTCGCCGCCGCCGACGCGGCGCTCTACCGGGCCAAGCAGCGCGGGCGAAATCGCGTCGAGCTGGCGCCTTGAGCCGCACCGACGGCGTGCTCCCGCGGGAGGCGTGATGGGCACGGCCGCGGTGTGCGGGGCGCTCGCCGATGGTGTATAGCTGTTGCGGAGGTCCGCCAACATGAGACGTTCTCTCGCGACCAGCTTCGCCGTCTGCTCCGGAGGTTTCCTGCTGATGGGCTCGAGCGCCGCACCCACGCCCCCCCAAGCACCCCGCAAGGACCACACGCAGGTCTTCCATGGGCAGAGCTTCGTCGATCCCTACTACTGGCTGCGCGAGAAGGGCTCGACGGACGTCGAGAAGTACCTCGAGGCGGAGAACGCATTCGTGGAGGCGACGGCCGCCGACGTCAAGCCGTTCAGCGAGGCGCTCTACCAGGAGATGCTCGGCCGGATCAAGCAGACCGACCTCAGCGTCCCCACCCGGATCGGCCCCTTTCACTACTATCGCCGTACGGTCGAAGGCCTGCAGTACCCGATCCGCTGCCGCAAGCCCGCGGGCGACGACGGGGCCCTCCGCGAGGACGCGCCGGAGGAGGTGCTGCTCGACCAGAACGAGATGGCGAAGGGCCTGGCGTTCCTCTCGATCGGCGAGTTCGACGTGAGCGACGACGACAGGCGCCTCATGTACTCGACCGACGAGACCGGTTTCCGGCAGTACCAGCTCTTCGTGAAGGACCTGATGACCGGCCGCTTGCAGGGTCCGCTGGCGGAGCGGGTCACGAGCGCCGTGTGGGCAGCGGACAATCGCACCGTCTTCTACGTGACCGAGCACCCCACGACCAAACGCTCGGACACGCTGTGGCGGCTCGCGCTCGGCGGGGAGCCGGAGAAGGTCTACGAGGAGAGGGACGAGCTGTTCTCGATCGGCATCGGGCGCACCAAGGACCGGAAGTTCGCCGTGCTCGGCAGCCGCT
>Ga0247727_10009014_pt1 | contig 18276 bp, 13 predicted proteins | sample WisWelCaveWW1625_FD_202498 | JGI IMG/M metagenome (GOLD analysis project Ga0247727, IMG submission 202498) | Biofilm microbial communities from Wishing Well Cave, Virginia, United States - WW16-25 | ecosystem: Environmental > Aquatic > Deep subsurface > Groundwater > Cave microbial mat | place... | reverse complement strand
AGTACCGCTTCAACCGCCGCTATGATCTTCCCGCCATGATGCCCCGCCTCGGCTGGGTCGCCGCGCGAACGCCGCCGATGCCATATCGGCTGCTAAAGCTGGCGGAGGATTATGGGTAATCAGGAAATTCTATATCTACCTCTGCATGTGCGCGGTCGTTGCACTAGCCAGCAAAGCTGTAGTGCATTGGGTTCTGCTCATGATTCAGCGCCGCCAGCAAAAATAGTGCTTGGGTATGACCCCCCAGACTCTTCGGACCACGTTTAACTTTGGCCGCCCTCGGTTCTGTCTTCGCTTGCCCTTTTGCGGGACGGTGAAGCAACATGCCTATCCCCATAGCTCCGCCGCATTTGTGTGCGATCTGAGCGCCGAGACGGAGGTGGCGCATGACACGCGACAAGGATGATCTGTGGCGGAATTTCCCCAAGACGGCGATCGAGTTCGAGCGGCGGTTTGCGACGGAGGAAGCCTGCCGCGCCTATTGGATCGAGGCGCGCTGGGGCGGCGAGCCGGCGTGCGCGCGCTGCGGTAGCAAGCGCGTGTGGGCCGAGCGCGGCGGCTTCCTGTTCGAGTGTGGCGACTGCGACCACCAGACGAGCCTGACGTCGGGTACGCTGTTGGAGAAGACCAGGAAGCCGTTCAAGGTCTGGTTCCGGGCGGTGTTCGAGATCTCGTCGCGGCGCAACGGCATCTCGGCCAAGGAGCTGCAGCGGATCTTAGGGTTCGGCTCCTACAAGACGGCGTGGAGCTGGCTGCACAAGCTGCGCGCGGCGCTGGTGCGTCCCGATCGGGAGCCACTCGGCCCTTTCGCGCAGATCGACGAGGCCCTCGTCGGGGGAAAGGGCTCGCGCCACAAGGAGCTGGTTCTGGTGGCCGCCGAGGCCGACGGCAGGGTGCGTCTCGCCCACTCGTCTCGGACGGTCTCACCGAATCTGATTTGCGAGATCATGGCCAGGGCCTATTTTTCGCGCCTTCGGGGCGCACGATCAATTTCGTCGAGCGCTTCTTCGCGCTCGAGCCAGCCTCGTGGATAGGTTCCCCTGTTAATAGGGCCATGGTGACAGAAGACCGCCTCCACCGGAACGTGTGTAACGGTGGAGGTTACGAGCCGGATCGCACAGTCCTGGTTTTATACAAACCGAAAATCATCGGCGTCGAGAAGCGATAGCGTGACGTTTTGCAAGGTGATCTGGTTGGCGGCATCGTACGTGATGACGACGTCGGCGCCCACCTGTGTCATAGCCGCCTGCACCTCGGCAACCGTGGCAAAAACGGAGTTCGAGAATTGGAGCTGATCGTTGTTGGCGTCGACGTCGCCGAAGTTCTGGATCGTGTCTTGGCCAAACCCGGCATTGAACACGAAGATGTCGTCGCCAAGCCCGCCATTGATCGTGTCGTTGCCACCGTTGCCGATGATCGTGTCGGCCTGGCCGGAGCCCGTCAGCGCGTGCGCGCCGTCGTTGTCCTCGATGGCGATGCTCTCGACACCGGTGAAGGTGGCCGGGGCGGACGCAGCGAACACGAAATTGTCCGTCGTCTCGATCGTGAGCAAATCAGTGCCGTCCCCGAGCGCTATGGTCGTGAAGGCGTCGAGTTGCGCGGCGGTCATCGTGACCGTCTCGTTGCCCGCGCTGCCATTGAGTGTCTCAACGCGAGTCAGCGTGCCGGTCGAGAAGTCGGCTGTACCCGCGAGCGAGATGATGTCGGTGCCGCCACCGCCATCGACCAATTCGCCCGCCTCGAACTCGCCGCTGCCGATGACGAAGGTGTCCGCAGTTGTCCCAGTGGCCGGGCCGCCGATCATCGTATCGGCACCGGCACCGCCGGTGATCGTGTCCGGGTTGGACCCGCCGTCGATGGTGTCGTTGCCCGCGCCGCCGGTGATCACGTCGTTGCCGTCGCCGCCATCGATTGAGTCGTTGCCCGCGTCACCGTCGATCGCGTCGTCGCCGCCAAGGCCGTTGATTGTGTCGAAGCCGCCGCCGCCATAGAGACGGTTGCCGAGGGTGTCGCCGGTGATCAAGTCGTTGCCGGAGCCGCCGGTGAAGCGCTCGATATTGACGATGGTGTCGTTGTCGCCGCCAGCGACCGTCACAGTTGCGGTCGTCGCGCCATTCAGCGTGACGGCGAGGTCGTTGCTGACCGCGGAGTAGTCGACTGTGTCTTTTCCAGAGCCGCCGTCATAGGCGTCGACCCCATCGCTGCCCGACGTCGCGATGATCCTGTCATCGCCGCTGCCGCCATTGATCGTGTCGTTGCCGCCATTGCCGATGAACGATTCGGACCGAGAGGAGCCCGTCAGCGAGTGGGCGCTGTCATTGTCGCTGATAATGATGTTCTCGACGCTGGTAAAACTGCTGGTTGGAGCAAATATGAAATCGCCAATCGTCTTGATGGTCACCGTATCGTTTGTGCCGGTGAGCGCGAGCGAGGTGAACCCATGAGTTTGTGGGGTGATCTGTGCGGTGGTCAATGTGACATTGACGTCGCCAAGACCGTTGAGAACGACATAGTTGACGTGCGGAAACAGGATCGGGAATGTGTTCCCGGAAAAGTCGAAAGTGCCCGTGACATTGACGTTCAGCCTGTCATTGCCTTCTCCTGTGTGCATCCAACTGAACCCGACGAACTGCGCGGCGGTCATAGTGATCGTATCGACGCCGGCTCCGGACGTGAGGTTCTCGACGTTGGCCATGGTGCCAACAGTGAAGTCGACGATTGCCGTCGCGCTAGTGAGAACGATCGTATCGATCCCGTCCCCACCGTCGATCGCTTCGCCGGTGACGAAATCGCCATTGGCGAGGTTGAACGTGTCGTTACCGCCGGCGCCGGCGAGCGTGTCGCTGCCCCCAGCGCCCGTGAGCGTATCGGCGAGCAGTCCGCCCATGATATGCTCGCCCGCAGCCGTCCCGGTAGCGTTTTCCGGGTTTACGTCGTTGACGGCGATCGTGAAGTCGACAGCGACCGTCTCGCCGAGGAGATCTGTAGCCCGGATGGTGATGTTGTGGTTCGTTGCTTGTTCGAAATCGAGCGCCGCTCCGTTGAGTACTTTCAGCTCGTTGCCGACGATCTGGAACCGCCCACCGGCATCACCGTCGAGCGTGAACGTGATCGTGTCCCCGGCATCCGGATCATTGGCCCCGAGCGTGGCGATGACAGTACCGTTCGTTGCCAACTCGTTGACCGCGTTGCCGGTGAGGGTGATGTTCGTTGGCGCTTCATTGACGTCGTTGATCGTGATCGTGAAGCTCTGCGTCGCGAACGAGCCGTCGGAGGAATCCGCCCGCACCTGGATCATCACCCCGGCGCCCAACGTTTCGCGGTCGAGCGCCGCCGCCGTCGTTACTGCGCCGGTCGTGCCGTCGATCGCAAACAAGCCACCAGGATTGCTGCTCAACGAGTAGCTCACCGCGTTGTTGGTTGGATCCGCATCGGAGGCAAACGCCGTCAGCCCTACATAGGTGCCGATCGCCACGTTCTCGCCAACTGCATCTGCCGCCACGTCGGTGTCGGTGGGGACCGTCACATCGAATTGGTCCGACTCGTCGAACTCGTTGATGATGATCGTGAACGACTCGTCGAAAAACAGACCCTTCGCGTCCGTGACCCGCACGATCACCAAGTGCGAGGCCGCTGTCGCATAGTCGAGAAGGCTGCCGTCCGCTACCACGAGATTGTTGCCAGAGATGGCAAACCGTTCGCCCGCGTCGTCGAGCAACGTCAAGGTTGCCGTGTCTCCGAGAACTGCATCGGCATCGGCGGCGCTGAGTCCGCCCACGACCGTGCCGTTGGTCGCGTGCTCGGCGACCGTCGAGGCTGACAGCGTAATATCGATCGGCGCGTCGTTGACGATCTGCGCGGCGGTGAAGGTGCCGTTGGAAAACGTGAATTGCTCGACATTCGAGACCGTGTCCGTGCCGTCGGGCGAGCCACCGCGGGTGTCGGCGATGGTGAAGGGGCCCGCACCAGTGAGGGTATAGTCGAGCCACGCGCCGGAATAGACGGCCGTGTCGATGTCGCCGCCGCCATCGATCGTGTCGTCGCCGAGCCCGCCATTGATCGTATCATTGCCGCCATTGCCGATGAACGTGTCGGCCTGGCCGGAGCCCGTCAGCGCGTGCCCGCCGTTGTTGTCCTCGATGGCGATGCTCTCGACACCGGTGAAGGTGGCCGGGACGGAGGTGGCGAACACGAAATTGTCCGCCGTCTCGATCGTGAGCGAATCAGTGCCGTCCCCGAGCGCTACGGTCGTGAAGGCGTCGAGTTGCGCGGCGGTCATCGTGACCGTCTCGTTGCCCGCGCTGCCATTGAGTGTCTCAACGCGAGTCAGCGTGCCGGTCGAGAAGTCGGCGATACCCGCCAGCGAGATGATGTCGGTACCGCCGCCGCCATCGATCAATTCGCCCGCCTCGAACTCGCCGCTGCCGATGACGAAGGTGTCGACAGTTGTTCCGGTGATGGCGCCGCCGATCATCGTATCGGCACCGGCACCGCCGGTGATCGTGTCCGAGTTGGCGCCACCGTCGATGGTGTCGTTGCCATCGCCGCCAAGAAGGTGGTTCTTGAGGCTGTCGCCGGTGATTGAATCATTACCGGCGCCAGCGGTGAAGTACTCGATGTTGACGATGGTGTCGTTGTCGCCGCCGGCGACCGTCACGGTTGCAGCCGTCGCGCCGTTGAGCGTGACGGTGAGGTCGTTGGCGACGGCAGAGTAGTCGGCGGTGTCGTTGCTGGTACCGCCGTCATAGACGTCAGCCCCATCGCTGCCTGATGTTGCGATGATCCGATCATCGCTGGCGCCGCCGTTGATCGTGTCGTTGCCATCGCCGCCAAAAAGCTGGTTCTTGAGACTGTCGCCGGTGATCAGGTCATGACCAGAGCCCCCGATGAAGTGCTCGAAATTGACGATGGTGTCGTTGTTGCCGCCGGCGACTGTCACGGTTGCAGCCGTCGCGCCGTTCAGCGTGACGGTAAGGTCGTTGCTGACCGCGGAGTAGTCGACTGTGTCGTTGCTGGTCCCGCCATCATAGACGTCAGCTCCATCACTGCCTGATGTCGCAATGATGCGGTCATTGTTGCCCCCGCCATTGATCGTGTCATTGCCGCCATTGCCGATGATTGTGTCGGCCCCGCTTGTGCCCGTGATCGTGTGGCCGCTGTCATCGTCCACGATCGTGCGGTTCTCGATGCCCACGAGTTGGATGGCCCCAGGGAGTGAGAAATCCGCTGACGTCCTGATGATCAATGAGTCGACACCTGCACAAAAATCGAGCCTTGTGAAGGCGAGGATCTGTGCCCCGGTCAGGGTGACGGTTTCATCGCCATCCGATCCAAAGAGATGGACGTTGTTGACTCGCGATAAAGTCGGGATCGTGTTGGCGGAAAAGTCAAAGAGACCACTGACATGGACGTTTAGCGTGTCGGTGCCGGTTCCTGTGTCGATAAAGCTGAAACCTCGGAACTGGTCGGCGGTAATGTCGATCGTTTCGACGCCGGAGCCCGATATGAGGTTCTCTATGCTGACGGTCGTGCCGAGCCTGTAGTCGGTTGACGAACCGTTGCTGAGGACGATCGTATCCGTGCCGGCCCCGCCGTCAATCGACTCCCCTGCGACGAAATCGCCATTGGCGAGGTTGATCGTGTCATTGCCGCTGCCGGCGACCACTGTGTCGGCGCCCGCCCCAGCAGTGAACGTATCCCCAGTTGTATCCTGCAGCTCAAGCAATGTCCCGCCAGCGAAGCCAATTAATGTAGCATCCAAGGAATTTGCAACATCTGTGTTAGCAGTGCCGGTGAAGGTTGCCACTAGTCACCCTCCCTGTGGATGGATCTGCCGGGTAAAGCAGAACGGGGGTTAGCTCGAAGTGCGCCGCACTGCCAATAAAAGCGTACTGGCCCCGCTCGCCTCGAGGGTGATCGTGAAGCATTTGCGCGATCGTGTTGAGTGATCGCACAGGAGCCGTCGGCGAAACATGTGCGGCACATGGCCTTTAATCAAGCTTCGCTGCGAAAGCGCGAGTAAGTGCAACCGTAGCAGCCGCTTTCGTACTTGGGCGCAATGTTAGTACAAATGGTAAATATGCGTGCCGAAACGAAGCGACCGGCGGGCGGGTCTCCGCAGTAGCGCAGATTGCGACGCGTACGCGAGGGGCAGCAAAGGTCGTGAGGAAACCATCTTTTCGACAACATCGGGCGAACCTGCTGCCGCAGACTGTTTTTGCCGAGGTTACGCAGCGGCCACAGCCGCTCAGGCCTCACTCGCATGATGGCCCGCTGGATCGCTCAACCGCCCGAGGCGGCCTTCGTCGCAAGGCTCCGATCCACTGGTTACCCGAGCAAACCGCTTGCCAGCTACCAGCTCAACCGACAATTGTCTGGGTGGAACCTACCTCCACTGGTGTTCCGCGCCGTCGGGGCGCACTGAAAAGGACGGGTTAGCAGGCCAGGTTGCGCAACTCGGAAAGTGGGTCTGCGCACGCGGTTGGCGATCGGGAGTATTGCGTCAGTTACTCGATCGCGACGCCGACGAGCTCCGACTTGCCCTCGCCAAAGAGAGAAGCGCCGGGCCACGCCGATTCATCGAGAACGATAAAGCCGACTGCCGGGCGATAATATTTGTATTCGTTCGCAGTTTTCTCAATACGGCTCCAGTCTCTTATCTGGATGCAATCGTTAAATGTGCCGTGCGGCACCGTAACCTTCTTGCCGAGCGCTATAACAGTTCCCATGTCCTCGGCTACGCCTTTTGCGACCTCTTGGCGGTATGTCATGCCGACTCTTGGGTTCGCCGGCATGATGACTCCAGGCATCGCCCCATTAACGCCAGCTTCCCAGGTGCCATTGACCTGCCCAGTTTCTTCGGGCCACGCTTAGCTTGAGACGGCTACCCTCGGTTCTGCCTTGGCTTGCCCCTTGCGGGACGGTGCTGCAACGGGTCGGAGCGCGGAGGCTCCACATACCGCAGCGGTCCGACCCGTTGCCGGCCGCGGCGCTGCGTCTTGCTCCCTGATCTTCGCCGCGAACTCGGCCGGTGTGAGGTAGCCGATGCTCGAATGTGGGCGCACCTCGTTAAAATGCCGGCGCCAGGTCTCGATCACGACCTTAGCCTCGGCCCGCGACCGGAACCACTCCAGGCTCAGGCACTCGTCGCGGAATTTGCCATTGAGACTCTCCGTCGCGCCATTCTGCCAGGGCTTGCCGGGATCGATCAACGCCGTATCGATGCCCATGCTGGTGATCCAGGTCAGCAATGCGCGCGAGACGAACTCGGGGCCGTTGTCGGAACGCAGGTAAAGCGGAGCGCCGCGCTCGCTGACGAGGCGCGACAGCACCTCGATCACGCGGTGAGAGCGGATGCGGTGTCAAACGGATCGCAATGTGGACCCCCGATCGGCGTCCAATCTTGACCCCTCGATCGCCTGAAGTGGTCAGCGTCTAGCGCTTGTATTTGTGGAACTTTCAGGCGAGCGCGGCGCGCGTGGTCAGTAGCGCACGGATGGGTGCTGAGCGCGGTGTGGCGGGGTCAATCACCGGCGCCGATGCACACGATGGAGCTGCTGCAGGGCGGGCAGTTGGCGCCGCCCTCCGCCGAGCCGGCAAAGAGGGCGTTTTTGCGGCGGAGGGCAATCGGTCGGATGGAGCGCTCGACGGTGTTGGAGCCGATTTCGATGCGGCCGTCATCGAGTAAGCGGATGAGCCTTTCCCAGTGGCTGAGGCCGTAGCGGACGGCTTCCGCAATCGGGGACCTTCCAGAGACGCGGGCAAGCCGGAAGGCAGGCTTGGCTGGCAGGGCTTCTTGCGTTCCTCTGCGCCTGCATCGCCCACACGCTCCGCGTGCCGACAACCGTCTGTACGGTCCCTACTTCACGGGCGACTCAAGATCATTGATGGTATCGGTATGCTGGGATGCGAAAGCAATCGCCAGAACTGTCTGCGCAAGCACGCTAAGAAGCATGACGGCCAAAAAAAGCGCACTGAGAGTAATTAGTGGCCAGGCATAAAATATCCCGACCCCAGTCATTCCAAGATACGCAATTTGCGCAAAGGAGAGTGTGATGGCGGAGCCATCACCCCGACCCGCTCGAATGTCTTTGGCTGTCATCAAGAGCAACGGCGCAGTCGCCACCGGGAAGGACCACAACGCCAGCGGCCATAGACGGTCTCCGTCCGCCTTGTCCACGTAGTAGGCGAAAACAGCAAGGCACCAGGCGGTCACCAAGAGATGAAGATAAACAAGGTTTAGTACGATGAGAAATGACCCGAGCAAAGGGTGATCCCTACCAAACAGCCTCGCCCCGGGAATTTCCAACAAATGCGAACCTGGTGAAGCGACGAACGTGAGAGCTATCGGCGAAATCAGAATAACTATGACACCCGCAATCAGTGGCCGCCAATCCCAGAGCACGATCAACCAAGCTGCGCCCACGATCGTCGTGATCCAGTTGATCATGACGAGTGTTATGACAATAGTCGTGGTGACGGCAACCAAGGTCGACCCCTCGCTCTTCGAGCTACTCTGCCAATACCCTTCGGCTTGAACCTAAGCCCATCAGCCGCCTCTCAGCCTTGTCCACCGTACGTCGCGGCCCTATGTCGAGCCATTCGGCAGCGGTTCTACAATGTCCTCGCGCACGTGCCCGACCTTGAAGATGCCGCCGATTGCGACCCAGCCATCGTCGCTCCAGGACCCTCTTGGAGGGATTGCTAATAACGAGTTGATATTTCTAGCGAAAGAGCTTAACTCGTCGTCTGCGAGCAGTTCAAGTTGTTTTGAATTATGATTAATCGGCCAGATGACGGCCGCCCCACGACAGTGGCAAGATCGATATTCGTGCAACAGAGGTTGGCAACAGCAAAACGACAATTTCAGCGAACAGGCAACCGGCTGGGAGGGCCCAACCGATTTGCCATGCATTTGTCTTCGGGCCCGATGGTAAGCGCCGCCCCCACTTTCCAGTCAGTCGCGGACCGCTGATGTCTGGCAAGGCCACTGTCGGAAGATCGAGCGGCTCAGCCAGACTGGGCTCCCTTCCAGGTATGCCGGCCGAGATGTTCGCGTATGGTTGTCAAGGCCGGAGTGATTTTGCATCGGCGGGCCAGAGCAATATTGCATCAGTCTTGAACGCATGAGGGCCCCCGCACCGCACGCGGGGGCCTTCAGCCTCAGCGCCAGATGCGGTTGTCTTCGCGCTTACTCTCGAGCTACCTGATAAAGCCTTCAACGACCAGCTCGCCGGCGTCTCTTGCGACGAATAACGGTGCCACGCTGTCGCACCGCTTCGATCACGGCAACAATCGTCAGACCGCGCTTGTGCAACCCTCAACCAGGTTGGTTGGACCCCAGCAATTTCTGCCAAGCGAGACCTGCCAGCTGCGTCAACTCGCTCAAGGCGGGCCTGGGGTCGCGCAGATCGAGCATGTCCCACCGTTCACGCCCCATTACGACATTCCAACTCTCAGCCAAGACGCTCAAAATTGGCCGAGTCATCAATGTAGGGTCGCTTTTGTCGGCCCGCAGATTCTGCACGAACCAGACCGCATCCCGCGTCTCGTTCCGGCAATAAAGATTGCGCCGGTAGACCCGAGAGAATCCGGTCTCGCCGCGCCACAGCATCCGATACAACATGGCCGGAAAGTCTGCGCCGGCCGCAACCGCGAGTGGCAGGGATCCCCAGAAGCGCGCGTTTATCTCGATGAAAATATAGCGGCCCGTTTCTCTATCCAGCTTGAACTCCACCATTCCGACACCGGTATATTCGAGTGCCTCTACGATGCTCTTCGCCGCTTGCAGGAGGTCCGGATGTAGTTCGACACTTTTGCGGTAGGAGCTACCTCCGCCCTGCAGGGGCTCGTGTACGCGTTCGTGCTGAAAACTGTACAGCATGCGACCGCCCGCAGCGAGAAACTCCACGCCGCATCCATGTCCGCAAAAGAACTGCTCCACAACAGCTGGGGGGGAAATGCCTTCGAACGCCCTTTCGATTTCGCGGGCAGAGCGCAGCACTCGAACCATCTGTCTGGACGTTATATTGTCGATCGTGAAGGAATGCAGCGGTTTCAGGATCAGCGGATAGCCGTATCTGTCGGCCAGAGCCCGGACCTCGTCGGCGGACGAGCAAAGATTTCCCTCCGCCACCGGAATCCTGAGTCGCTCAGCGAGCCGGCGGCTTTGTTGCTTGTTGTGCGCGACGCGGTAGGCCTTGTCGTTGACCAGATAGAACCGATCTTCGAGACCTTTGAGCAAATTGCGGTGCTCTTGCAGCGGGATGACAACAGCATCGTTGGTCGGGATGACGGCCTCGAACCGCTCGTTGGCGACGATCCCCAAAAGGTTAGTGACCCAGTCCGCTCGCCCCAACTTGGAGGAGTTAAGTCTGTAGACGTTCCGAACATACCGGGAAGAAAGACCGGAGCCATGATCCCCTTCGTTCACGAGGACTGAGACGTCGAGGCCCAGCCGACCGAGAGAGCGCACGACCGCCAGAAAGGCACGGGGATGCGTGCTGTTGCCCAGGACGAGCGTCTTGCCTGGGATTAGAGCGAGCATGAGTTCCCTCCTCGACGTTGGTCTCGAATTACGAATGCGCGGCTCGCCGCCTCAGCAGGGCTTGGTGCTGGATTGCTTACCGCTGATCCGCTGAAGCTAGTTTACGCTTCCTGCAGCGGTTGTGCTCTATGCAAGAACGAATGTCATTGAGCACCAACTCCGCCGTCGATTGCAGGTCGTTGGTTGCGCACACTCGGCGAAACTGAGACCGTTTGGCGAACACCGAGTTGACGATTGCGCTTTGCTGCCTTCGTATTTCCGTAATTGGTAGTTCGGGCTTGTCCTTGCGGATAGATTCCGGCACTCGATCGAGAAATATTATAAGGTCTGGCTGCGGCACGAACCACTCCAACACGCGTAACAGCCCGCGGGGAAGTCGCGTATGCTCGAAGCCAAAGTAATAGTCATGCCAGTAGCGAGAAAACAGGCGAATCGTTCTATTCTCAGACCGGCTAGCGGCTAGTACTACCTTGTAGGCAAAATATTCGATCGTATAATACAAGACAGTTATTAACGAGCGAATCGGATGCTTGTGGTCGACTTTGTGCTCCACGACCCGTTTCGGATTGAACGGCGCCGGCTTCCGTCCAAGGAGCCTGCCAATAGTGGGGAGCAATCTGAAACGTCGTTCATATTCATGCACGGCAAATTCCGGATACCTGTCCTGCAGCAGGGTGGCAACCCTTTGCCGCACGGATGTCTTACCGCTACCATCCGGCCCGATTAGCGTTATGATCATCGCGCTCGTGTCCGCTGCCCTACTTTCATAACCCACCATTGCAGATGCCCAAAGACGGCTGCAACCGGTCGTCTCGATAGCTGCGTCGCTATGAAGACGGCTTGGAGGAGGTGCTTGCGGTTCTCGATCCACAACCGATCGCCTCTGTATACACGGTCGATCAACCTATCGGTTAGAAACATGAAAACGTGATTGAAAAGGATTGCCTTGTAACAATCCGGCTTCGCTTGGACCTGGTGAGTGAATTGCTGCCACCATTGCCCTTTTCTGTCGAGTTTGCCATGGCCGAAGAGGTCCTTTACGAAAGTGGCGACGTCGCCTTGCTGTTTAGCGATGTGCTTTATCTCGTTCTTTGATATAGCATTAACCAATATATCGTCGTAGGTGAAGACTGGGAAACCGCGCCAGGTGATCTGGGTCTGAATGTCCAATTTGATTGGCGGCGCGTGATCCTGCACGATGGTGACTGCGATGGCAAAGGGTTCCCACCTTTTTGTTTCGACGCGGGCACCTTTCGCTTGAGCGTACGTCGTCAAATTGCGAATGAATTCCGGCGCGACCTTGGGCGGCATACACAAGTCTACATCGCGGTAGGCGCTTGGTTGCTCAATGAGGGTCTCGGGCCTTAGTAGAGTGTAGTCGCAGTTTTGCCGCGCTATGCTCCGGAGTATCCCGACAATATCGGATTTCTGTATGAGCATTGAAGGTCGGCTTTTATTTTCCGGGTTTGAGAGAGTTTGGCTGATCAATCCACTGTCGTGACGTCATTTGCCCTCGCGGGGCGTCGAGCAAAGAGTACGGTCTGGCAAGTTACGGATCGAGAGTGAATGGTTCAACTGGGGAGGAGCCGCAGGGTTAACCGAGCGGCCAGGGGAACCGAGCGAATCGTCGGCCGACTTAGAGAATGACCGATCGTTCGGAGGTCGGCGTGAGGCGAGGATGTCCTCGAGGATCGCGAGTTCGAGGTTGTTTGCATGCTCGAGCGAGTTGTTCTTGCGCACGAGCGCGCTGGCCCGGCGCCCGACTTCGGGATCGAACGATGCCATTACCCACCTAAGTTTCGCCTCGATGGCATCGGCATCGTAGCCGTCAATGAGGTAACCCGTGCGGCCCTCCTCAATGAGTTCGAGATTGCCGTCCGTCCTTGAGCCAACGCAGATGAGGCCCGATGCCATAGCTTCGATCAATGCCTTTGGCATCCCTTCCCTGGTCGAGCACAGCACATAGATGGTATGGTCGTGATGAACACGCGCCAACTCTGCGTTGGGAACGACCCCCTTGAACTCGACCGCGGCGCCGCACGCGTGCGCCAGCTCCTTCAGCTGGCCTTCGAGGGGCCCGCCACCATAAATATGCAACGGCATGCCGACACGGGCGCAGGCGCGGATCAGGTTGTCGAGGTTCTTGACCGGGTCCAGCCGCCCGATGAACAAGATCGGCCGTCGGGCATCGTAGTCAGTGACGGGCTTGAAGCCAGATACATCGACATAGCTCGGCAGCACGGTGACTTTGGCGTCTTTCGACAGATCGGAATAGTACCGCTGCATCGTTTGCGAGCTGACGGCGACGTGGTCCGAATAATGCACCAGTAGCTTCTCCACCAGTCGAGCCAGTGCGTATTTGATCGCCTTGCCCTCGGCTTTGAACCGAATGGAAAGTGGATAGCCCACCCTAAACAGTAGCGGCTTTCCGTAGAGCAGCTTGGCGATCAAAGGTGTCCATGAGCCACTGACTTGATGTGTTTTCAGCACGTCCGCCGCGGACAGCACCTTACGGTGCATGAACGGTCCCACAAGCGAGTAGATGATCGCGCCGATGCGGGAGCGCAGGAAACGCGGCGGCGTCAGGACCCGGATCCTGTCGGAAACGCCTTGGTCTCGCTTGAGCTGGGCGAGCTTAGCGCGATCGCGATCGTCGGAGCTGTAGACGTAAACTTCGTTGAAAGCGCCGCTGTCCAAAAACTTCTCGTACGGCATTAAGTTGCGTCGCAACAAACCATGCCTCTCGAACTTTTCGAGCGATGAAGACAACTCAAAGAACAACACCAGGCTTCGCATTGGGCTCCACTTTCCGTGACAGGATTGCAATGATGCTCATTTTGATTAGCTCGCGCAGCGGATACGAAGCCGCGCACAGCAGGAGCACGTGTTCGCCCCCCCACAGGATCGCGACGAGCAAATACGAGGCGACGACCAAAGAGGATATGATGTTGGTGAGCGATGGGATTATTATCGTCGAGTCCTTATGGTAGACTGACGAATAATAGGAGATGACGCCGACGAAGTAGAGGCCGAGACCACCGACGATCACCGCCGCCACAGGATAAGCATTGAGGTACTCGGCGCCTAGAACATGCGCGAAATAGTATTTCATGAGCACGGCAGTAGTGAGACCTATGGCGCTCAGCGCCACGAACAAACGAAGGAGGATGGAGGCGTCGACCCGCCGGTTGACCAAGAGGGGAAAATATATCGTGAGCGCCGGCTTGATGAGGTTGAGCAGGATCTTGCCGGTCGATACACCAATTGCATAAAGTCCGAGTGCCTCCAATCCGAGAAAATAGGATATCATTATCTTGTCGGCGTTCTCCAGAATTATCGGGAAAACGCCGCTGCCGCTGAGCTGAACCGTCTCCTTGACGAAGACCTTTCCATCTGGGTTTGACGGCTCGTATGCCTCCTGGCACAGCACGAGGTAAAAAATATTGAAGGCCGCAAATACAATGAAATAGATCGCAAATATCGACATCACGTCGAACCACCGCAGGGCTAGAACGAGGACTAGCAGAGTCAGGGTACTGTATCGTGCCACATTGTATAGCGCGTTCAGGCGGAACTGCTTTTTGGCTTGGTTGACTTGTGCATAAAGATCGGGCGGATAGGTCACTGGCAGCAGCAGCGACGCCATGAGCACCGGAAGCCACAGCTCGTCGCCTTTCCAGTGAAACACTGTCGCCGCGACGACCCCGATGCCAAGGCCGGCAAATGCGCCCAGCACGCGCGCCACAAGCAGCGGCCTTACGACGCCGGGTCGCTGCATCACCAGGTGCCTGATAACGACCTTGCCCGAGTCGAGCAGCGTGAAGATGCTGAGCAAGCTGACGATCGACAGCAGCAGCCTGAACTGGCCGCCAGCGGCGAGACCGTAGAATTTCGCGAGCAGGATGATGATGATGTAGTTCGACACGCCGTGCGACAGCGAGGAGATCAACATCCACGGCGCATGGGACAGCGTATACCTCAGAAGGCGAGACATTTCGTTCCCTTGCGCTCGGTTCGGCGCTCGTTGCCAGGGTGGCTATCAAGCACGGTAGTAGTCGCGGTACCAAGCGACGAAGTGCTCGATTCCCAGTTCGATTGGGGTCGATGGCCGGAACCCCACCGCCTCCGCCAATGCATCTACATCAGCGAAGGTGCGGGGGACATCGCCGGCCTGCAGCGGCAGAAAGACCTTCTCGGCTCGCTTGCCGAGGGCCGTCTCGATGCATTCGATGAAGTACATCAGCTCCACGGGCTGATTGCTTCCGATGTTATAGAGCCGATAGGGCGCGGCCGCGCTGGCGGGGTCTGGCGCATCACTCGACCACTCCCGGTTCGGCTCCGGCACCCGGTCCAGGACGCGGACAATACCCTGCACAATATCGTCGATGTAGGTGAAGTCGCGGGAGTGGTTGCCGTAGTTGAAGACTTCGATAGGCTCGCCCGCGAGGATCTTGTGGGTGAATTGGAAAAGCGACATGTCGGGTCGACCCCAAGGCCCGTACACCGTGAAAAAGCGCAAGCCCGTGGTCGGCAACCCGAAGAGATGGGCATAAGAGTGGGCCATTAGCTCGTTGGCCTTCTTGGTCGCGGCGTAGAAGCTGACCGGATGATCGACATTCTGATGGACGCTGAACGGCATCTGTGTGTTGGCACCGTATACCGAGCTTGAGGAAGCGAACACCAGGTGGTCAACCTCGTTGTGCCGGCAGCATTCGAGAATATTGAGGAACCCGACGAGGTTTGAGTCCACGTAAGCATGAGGATTCGTGAAGGCGTATCGCACGCCCGCCTGCGCGGCGAGATTGACGACGCGGTGTGGCCGCACTTCGGTGAACAGGCTCTTGATCGCGTCTCGGTCGGCCAGATCAGCGCGGGCAAAGCGAAACCCGTTCCGTCGCTGCAACCGGGCAAGTCTGGCCTCTTTGAGTCCGACATCGTAGTAGGAATTCAGGTTGTCGAGCCCCACCACCTCATCGCCGCGATCAAGCAGCGCAGACGCCGTGTGATAGCCGATAAACCCAGCAGCACCCGTTACCAGCACGCGCATCTGGACTTGACCCGTCAAATGCCCCCGTGGCTCTCGCCGACCGGAAGGACGCCCTTGACATCGTAGATGAGTCCCCCGGGATTCAGGAGCGCCTTGAGCCGCTCACTGGTATAAGCAAGCAGTTCGTTATGCTTGACGGCGAGAACGATCGCGTCGAACGTCCTGTTCGGCAGTGCGTTGAGCAGGCGAATTCCGTACTCGCGGTCGGCCTCCTCCGGGTCGGCGAGCGGATCGTAGACTTGCACCTCGCCAACGAACTCCTCGAGTTCTTTCACGAGGCCCGCAACTTTCGTATTGCGCGTGTCCGGGCAGTTCTCCTTGAAGGTGAATCCCATCACCAAGAGGCATGCGTTGCCGATCGCCAGGCCGTGCTTCAACATCATGCGAATGACGTCCTGGGCAATGTATGACGGCATGCTGTCGTTGATCCGTCGCCCGGCCAAGATCATCTCGGGGTGGAAGCCGACCGATTGAGCCTTGTGCGTCAGATAGTAGGGGTCGACGCCGATGCAGTGCCCCCCGACCAGCCCGGGGGAATAACGGTGAAAATTCCACTTCGTGCCGGACGCCTCCAGTATCTCACGCGTATTGATGCCGAGTTTCTTGAACAACATTGCCAGTTCGTTAACGAGCGCGATATTGGCGTCACGCTGAATGTTCTCGATGACCTTGGCGGCTTCCGCCACCTGGATCGAGCTCACGCGATGCGTGCCGGCCGTTATGACCCTGGAGTAGACGCTGTCTATGAGGTCGGCAGCCGCCGGCGTCGAACCGGACGTGATCTTGACGATCGCGGGCAGCCGGTGCTCCGGGTCGCCGGGGTTGATGCGTTCCGGAGAATAGCCGGCAAAAAAGTCGAAGTTGAAGCGCAGCCCCGAGGTCCTCTCTATGATCGGAACGCAGATCTCCTCGGTTGCTCCAGGATAGACGGTCGACTCGAATACGACGACGTCGCCATGGCCGATCACGCCGCCCACCGTCGCGCTCGCTTTCTCGAGCGCCGTGAAGTCGGGGCGTTTTGAGTCGTCGACCGGCGTCGGCACGCTGACGATGTAGAAGTTGCAGCTTCGCAGCTGTTCGGGATCGGTGCTGAAGCGCAGTGCGCGGGCGTCGCGAAACTCCTCCTCCGTCGCACTTTGGGTGCGGTCAATCCCGCACGCGAGTTCGGCGACACGCCGTTCGTTAACGTCGAACCCGATCACAGGAAAGTGGCGGGCAATGTAAACGGCCAGTGGCAATCCCACGTAGCCGAGGCCAATCACACCAATCCGAACATTGTCGAGCGTTGGTAGCCTCGCCATGATCTCGAGCATGTTCATAGTTGGTCGCCATATGTTGCCGGAGGTAGGTTGCGCCTATACCACGGGATCGCGCACTACCTGGACGGCTTCGCGGCATTAAGCTTAATACCCTCAAGATGAATTCGTTCTAACGGGAACCGCAGTGCCACCTCGGCGCGCCAAGCGTAGAGTGGCGCCCCGGTGAGCCGCTGCCGGTTCGGTAGACACCAACCTAAGCTAATCGCGCCTTTTGTTCGAACTCCATCGGGCTGAGATAGCCGATCGTCGAGTGCCTCCGTCTCGGGTTGTACAACGAGGTTTGAGAACGCCCACAGGACCGTTCGTCGCGAACTTCTGTACCGATATCATCCTTGGTTTGGCTGCCGGGTTTGCGTTCATGAAGCGATCGACAAGGCCGACGGCATTGCTTTGCGCTGCGCATTGATCGGGTCGGAAGCGGATCGCTGGCTGGAAGTTCCGGCCTGGATGTTCGACCGGGCGACCTGTCCCGATCCGTTGCTGGTGGAAGCGCCGTTTGCCAGCTTGAACGCGCTTGCCGCGCTTTCGGCGCTTCTCGATCTGGCGTTGAAGGATCGATCTGCATCATCGAATGCCCCGCTTTCGGGTTCATCCAAAGCCTCTCGCGACCAGAATCGGGGAGAGGCCCATGTCACGCACGACGGTGACGTCAGGGAGTGGATGCCGGCACGATCGACAGCCGCAGGCGCGGCAGATGGATCTTTTCAAGAGCGACCAGCCGGACGGCGCCACCGGCGCGCCGGCATGGCCAGAGCTGCCGTTGGAAGCGCGAGCGGCGCTGACCAGCCTGATGACCCAGCTGATCCTCGACCATGCCGGGAAGACTGCGACGCCGCCCGCGAGGGAGGCCGGTCATGATCTCTGACAAGGTCCGCGCGCATCATCTGGAGCGCAAGGCGCTTCTCTATGTGCGGCAATCCTCGGCCCATCAGGTTCTGCACAACCGCGAGAGCAGCGCGCTGCAATACGCCATGCGGGATCGGCTGACGGCGCTCGGGTGGTCCGAGATCGAGGTGATCGATGAGGATCTCGGCCGTTCCGCCGCTGGCGGGGTCCAGCGCGCAGGCTTCGAGCGCATGGTCGCGGAGGTCTGTCTGGGCAAGGTCGGGGCGGTTTGCGCACGCGAGGTCTCGCGCTTCGCCCGCAACAGCCGAGACTGGCAGCAGCTGATCGAGATGTGCCGCGTCGTCGACACGGTGCTGGTCGATCAGGAGACGGTGTATGCGCCTCGGCACGACAACGACCGGCTGTTGCTGGGATTGAAGGGCAGCCTCAACGAGTACGAACTTGATCTCCTGCGCCAGCGCTCGCTCTCGGCTCGATATGCGAAGGCGCGCCGGGGCGAACTTGTCGTGGCTGCGCCC
>Ga0247727_10009013_pt1 | contig 18278 bp, 14 predicted proteins | sample WisWelCaveWW1625_FD_202498 | JGI IMG/M metagenome (GOLD analysis project Ga0247727, IMG submission 202498) | Biofilm microbial communities from Wishing Well Cave, Virginia, United States - WW16-25 | ecosystem: Environmental > Aquatic > Deep subsurface > Groundwater > Cave microbial mat | place... | reverse complement strand
AGCCGCGCGCGGCTTCGCCGAGCGCCAGCGGCCAGCCCCGCAGCACTTCGCGCACATCCAGCACGCCGCCGACTTCACCTTGCAATTCAATGCCGGGACGCAAACGCCCGCCCGCTTCGGCCCAATACAAGCGCCCCGACAAATCGAGCGCGGCAGCGCCAGTTTCGGCGTGCAATCTGGTGAAACCGATGCTGCGCTCGGCGGCGACGATTGCGCCGACAATTTGCACATTCGAAAACGGGATCGCTTCGGAGAATGTGCCGGGCACGTCGAGCGTCAAGGACGGCAGCGCTATGTTGAACGCCGCCGGCTGATCGGGCGCGGCGCGTAAGATGGCCGAGGCATCGCGCACCCGCACTTGGCCATTGATGCGAGTGCTCTCTCCCGCGAGCGCGAGTTCGTCGATGATCAATTCGTCGCTGGCGATGTCGTAGCGGCCGTGTACGCGCCCGCCGTCGAGATCGAAGCGCCCGCCCGGCATCGCCGCCGCGCCGCGCCCGATGATTGCTTCACCTTCGAAGCTCTTGATTCCGGTTTGGCGGTCGAGGCCGATGGAGACGCTGGCGGTCAAGGGTGCGTCGAGGGCGGCGAACGGGCCAAGCGCCGCCGGCGAGAGCAGCGCGCGCGGACGCACGTCCCGGGCCCCGAACTCGACGATGGCGCTTTGAAATTGGGTGTCGGTGGAGATGCGCAAGCTCACCGGCGCCAATCCCGCCGCGCCCTCGATGCGCGCGTCGGCGACCAGCGCCAAGGCCGCGCCTTGGCGGGCTAGTTCGAGATTGGCCGCGGCCGCGGTCCAGCGCCCGCCGCCAGCTTGGTCGATGATGGCGAGCTTGGCGCCGCGCACGCTCAACGCACGCAAGCCCCGGCCCCCGCCGACCGGCCCGAACGCCGCTTCCATAGCGTCGAGCAGGCGATTGACGCGCGCTTCGAGCGTCTCATCGGGCGGCGGCGGCACAATGATGTCGGGGGACGCCCCTTCTGGACCGAATGCGACATGCAGCGCGCCATCGGGTTTCAAGGTGAAGGTTATCTCGCCGCCAGTGAATTCCGCCCGCACCAGCGCCACGCGTCCGACCAGCAGCGGCAACACCGCAAGCTCGATGCGCGCTTCATCGGCCCGCGACAGCACCCCGCCGCGGCCGTCTTCGACACTGACCCCGACCGCGCGCAATTCGAGTGCGTTGCCCGCCTGACTGAGGCCAAGCTCCACGCGTTCGATGCCGACCGGGCGGCCCCCGCGCGCGGCGCTCAATTCGGTCTCCAATTGCTGGCGGATGAAGCTGACTTCGAGCGGTCCTTGGGCAAGCCGCCACCACGCCACGCCAAGGCCGATCGCCAGCGCCGCAACCAGTCCGAGCAGGATCTCAAGCGCAATGAGCGTCGAGCGGCGTATCATCGCCTGGTCTCCGCCGCCCCTTGATTGTCTCTAGCGCGGACATGCGTTTTAACGCAAAGCGGAGTTCCAGCGCCGCTACCACCCGCGATGCCTTCTCTAACCCCAAATCCCAGGACCCGTAGGCCATCTATGACGAAAGAACTCAAAGCCGGCGACCCCGCACCCCCCGTGGATTTGCCGACGGCCGGGGGCGGGCGCGTGAGCTTAAGCGCCCTCAAGGGCAAGCGCGTCGTGCTTTATTTCTATCCAAAGGACGACACCCCAGGCTGTACCACGCAAGCCCTAAACTTCACTGAAAAGGCAAAGCAATTTGCCGCTGCCAAGGCCGTTGTGGTTGGCGTCTCACGTGACAGCCCCGCCAAGCACGATAAATTCGCAGCCAAACGTGGCCTCAATCTGATCTTGGCCTCTGACGAGGACGGGGCGGTTTGCCAGCGTTACGGGGTCTGGGTCGAGAAAATCCTTTACGGCCGCACTTATATGGGCGTCGAGCGCGCCACCTTTGTGATTGACGAAAATGGCCGCCTCGCCCGCATCTGGCGCAAGGTGAAAGTGGCCGGACATGTGGACGAAGTATTGAAAGAAATTAAGGCTCGCTGATCCGGCAACACGATTTTTACCTTCTTGGCCTAGATTCCTGAGGTTTTCCCCGGGAACGGGGTTAACAAACCTGAAATTCCTGTAAACGGCAGCGAGGGCCTGTTGCAATTGGGAGGGGTTTCAGGTTGGATCGTAGCTGTTGGGGTGGCGGCGTCTTTTAGCTTTCAGGCGGGTGGTCGGACAATGAGCCAGTTCGGATCGCGAGCGCGAGCGTTTTTCGATCGCATGTTTCCAGAGCGGCAGATCTATCACCGCAGCGGTGGGACTGTGCGCTATGTGTCCCTGTCTCCGGGCAAGCAAGCCCTGCTAGCGCTGAGTGCTGTCAGCTTGGCTGGCTGGTGTGTTTACGCCACCGCCAACACCGTGCTCGAAGGCCCCCAAGCCACCGCCAGTAACGCCGAAATTGAGCGCGAACGCGCCAAATACGACCGTTGGCTCAACGAATCGCGCGCCCAGGCGGCGGCCTCGCAAGCCCAGCTAGAAGAGCGTACCCGCCAGTTCGACCGCGCCACTGCCGATTTCGAAAGCCGCCACGAAGTGCTGCGCTCGCTGCTGGAATATGCCGGCGGATCGAGCCTGCAGCTGGCTGCGGCCCGTCCGATCGAGCGCGACGGCGCCCGCATCATCATGGCCGCGTCGATCGATGAAGCCGAGCCGCGCCAGTCCCGCGCCATCACCTCGGAGCCCTACCAGGTCAACACTGTCGGCTTCCGCGCCCGCCCCGACCGGCTCGAGGCTGACCAGCAGCAAACCCTGTCCGAGCTGGAAGACCAGGTCGTCGAGCGCACCGAACAAATGCGCGGCGTGCTTCGCCTGACCGGGGTCTCCATGGCCTCTCTGGCCAGTCCGGAGGCCGATGCCGAAGCCGGCGGACCGCTGGTGCCGCAGGATTTTGTCACCTATTTGCGCGACAGCGGCTTGAACCCGGCCTTCGCAGAGCGGGTCGCGCAAGTCGCGGCCCGGGTCACCGAATCGCGCCGCTTGGGGGATATCGCCGATTCGACGCCTCTGGCCCCACCGGTGGCGGTCGATTCCCGTGAGACCTCGGGCTACGGCCAGCGCATCGATCCCTTCACCGGCCGGCCGGCCTTCCATTCCGGCCTGGACATGGCCGCCTTCGAGCGTGCGCCAGTGGTGGCGACCTCGCCGGGCGTGGTGGTGTTCGCCGGCGCCCGCTCCGGTTACGGCTACACGGTCGAGATCGATCACGGCCATGGTTTTAAAACTCGGTACGGACATTTGCGCGACATTCAGGTACAACGCGGTGATCGCGTCGCCATCGGCCAGCGCGTAGGCTCAATGGGCTCGACCGGTCGCAGCACCGCAACCCACCTCCATTACGAGGTGTGGTTCCGCGGCAGGGCGGTAGACCCTGTCAATTTCTTGAGGGCAGGACGGCATGTTCACGAACAAGGTTAGACCCAACGATCCCAGTATGCCCGCAATTCCCGAGCCCATGACGCAACGCAGACAATCGCCCGGTCGGGCCGGCATCGCGTCGATCATCGCCAATGGCGTGAAAATCACCGGCACCATCGACGCCGACGGCGCCGAAATACAGGTTGACGGCGAAATCGAAGGCAATGTGCGCGGCGGCTCGCTGACGGTCGGCGACACTGGCATGGTCAAGGGCGATGTGGTCTCCGAAAGCGTGACCGTGCACGGCCGCGTCGAAGGCTCGGTGCGCGCGCGCAAGGTAATTCTGGCCCGCAACGCCCACGTGCTAGGCGATATCGTCCACCAGAGCCTCTCGGTGGAGATGGGCGCGGTGTTCGAAGGCCAGTGCCGCTATTTGCAGGATCCGCTGTCGCAAGGCGGGCCGGGCATGCCGGCCGCGCCGCAAATCGTGACTCCCGAGCGCGAGCGTCCTGCGCATTCGGTTTTCGGCGGCGGCTCGGTGTTTGGCGAACCCAGCCTCGACGACCGCATGGTCTCGGGCGTCATCGTCACCGGCGCCTCGAATTGATATGTGAATTTGGGTTGGAATACCAACTTCAAGGCCCGGCCCCGCGCTGGGCCTTTTTCTTCGGCCAGACCGCCGCCTGCACGCCAATTAGCGCATGATCGCTTCAGGCTAGGCCCGCACTTCGCTGGTAATCCCCGCGCGCCCCAGCGCGGTCAGCGCGGAATTGGCGATCGAGTCGGCGTCTAGCCCAGCCGCCAAATACATGGCTTCGGGCTTGTCTTGGTCCTGGAAGATATCGGGCAGCGTCAAGGTGCGGATTTTGAGGCCGCGGTCCAAAAGCCCGTCGCGGGCGAGAAAATGCAAAACGAAGGCCCCAAAACCTCCCATCGCGCCCTCCTCGATGGTCAACAGCACTTCGTGCTCGCGGGCCAGGCGGCGGATCAGATCTTCATCCAGGGGCTTGGCAAACCGCGCGTCGGCAAGCGTCGTGGAAAGCCCCATGGCGGCGAGTTTATCTGCGGCCTTAGCCGCTTCGCTCATGCGCGCGCCGAAATTGAGCAGCGCCACGCTTGTGCCCTCGCGCAAGATACGGCCCTTGCCGATTTCGAGCGGGATTGCACAATCAGCGCCAAGCACGCCTTCAGCGTCGCCGCGCGGATACCTGAATGCCAAAGGGCGGTCATCGATCCGTGCGGCGGTGGCGACCATGCGCGAGAGTTCGTTGCCATCGGCGGCGGCCATCAGCACGAAGCCAGGCAGCATGCCGAGATAACCGACATCGAAACTGCCGGCGTGGGTCGGCCCATCGGCGCCGACGAGGCCGGCGCGGTCGATGGCAAAGCGCACCGGCAAGCGCTGAATGGCGACATCGTGCACGACCTGGTCGTAGCCGCGCTGCAGAAACGTTGAATAAATAGTCGCGAACGGCTTCATCCCGTCGGCTGCGAGACCCGCTGCGAACGTCACCGCGTGCTGCTCGGCGATGCCGACATCGAAGCTGCGTTCTGGGAAGCGCGCGCCAAACAGATCAAGCCCGGTGCCCGAGGGCATCGCCGCGGTGATAGCGACGATTTTTCCGTCGCGCTCGGCTTCGCGGATCAGGCTTTGGCCGAACACTTTTGTGTAAGAAGTAGCGCTCGCGCCTTTGGCCTGCTCGCCGGTGACGACGTTGAACTTGGCGACGCCGTGATATTTGTCGGCGGAATTTTCCGCCGGCTCATAGCCCTTGCCCTTCTTGGTGACGATGTGGATCAGCACCGGCCGGTCGGCGAAATCCTTGGCATTGTTCAAGATCAAGGTCAGCGTATCGAGATCGTGGCCGTCGAAGGGACCCAGATAGTGAAAGCCCAGCTCCTCGAAGAAAGTGCCTCCGGTGACCAGCGTGCGCGCATATTCCTCGGCCTTCTTGGCCACGTCATGGATCGGCGCTGGCAAATGCGAAGCTATGGATTTGGCCGTCTTGCGGATGCGGCGGTAAGTTTTCGAGGACGCGAGGCGCCCGAGATAGGAAGCCATGCCGCCCACGGGCGGTGCGATGGACATGTCATTGTCGTTGAGGATAACGATCAAGCGCTTGGTGGTTTCCGCGGCATTGTTCATCGCCTCGTAAGCCATGCCCGCCGACATCGAGCCATCGCCGATAATCGCCACGACGTGATTGTCCCGGCCCTCGCGATCTCGGGCCACGGCGAAACCGAGCGCGGCGGAAATCGAGGTGGCCGCGTGGGCGGCGCCGAAGGAATCGTATTCGCTCTCGGCGCGTTTGGTGAAACCGGAAAGGCCCCCGCCTTGGCGCAAGCTGCGAATGCGGTCGCGACGGCCAGTGAGTATCTTGTGCGGATAGGCTTGGTGGCCGACATCCCAGACCAACACGTCCTTTGGGGTGTCGAACACGTAGTGCAGCGCCACCGTCAGTTCGACGACGCCAAGCCCCGCGCCTAGGTGCCCGCCGGTGACCGAGACAGCGCCGATGGTTTCGGCGCGGAGTTCGTCGGCGAGCTGACGCAATTGCTTGGCTTCAAGCTTGCGCAGATCGGCGGGGAGCGTGACCTGGTCGAGCAGCGGGGTGTGCGGCGCCATGGGCCCTCTAATGTATCATATAGCCGCTCACGCTAACCCCCTTCCCCGCCAAAATCGACGCCCCCAAGGCAGAAGCGGCGCGGGTTTATCCGGTCGTTTCCGCGGCATGCGCGCGCAGGCGCCTTATGTCTCAGATCGTTCATGCGAGAAACCGCGGGCCAGTTCGCTCCGCGTGGCCTGCGAGAGTTGGGCCATATGCCCGTAGCGCGGGTGATCGACGTCGGCCTGATGCGCCGAGATCAGGCGATGTCGAAGCGATCGAGATTCATCACCTTGGTCCAGGCCGCGACGAAGTCGTTTAAGAACTTGGCTTGCGAGTCACTGGAGCCATAGACCTCCGCCAACGCGCGCAGCTGCGAGTTCGAACCGAACACGAGATCGACGATTGTACCCGTCCACTTGAGCGCGCCTGTTGCGCGATCGCGCCCTTCCAACACGCCCTCCGATGTGGCGGACTTTTGCCAAGTCGTGTTCATGTCGAGCAGGTTGAGGAAGAAGTCGTTGGTCAGCGTTCCGGGCCGCTTGGTGAAGACGCCGTGCGCAGCCTGGCCAAAATTGGCGTTCAGCGCGCGCAGGCCGCCTACGAGAACCGTCATCTCTGGCGCGGTCAGCGTCAGCAGGTTTGCACGGTCCACCAGCAATTCCGCCGGAGATACATTGACGCCAACCTTCACGTAATTGCGGAACCCGTCAGCGCTCGGTTCGAGCACGGCAAAGGAGTCCACGTCGGTGTGCTCTTGGGCGGCATCCGTGCGGCCCGGCGTGAACGGAACCTTCACCTCGTGTCCGGCATCCTTCGCGGCCTTCTCGATCGCGGCGCCGCCGCCAAGCACGATCAGGTCAGCCAGCGAGACCTTCTTGCCGCTGCTGTTGAACTCCTTCTGGATCGCCTCGAGTTTTTGCAGCGCCGTCGCCAATTGAGCCGGCTGGTTGGCCTCCCAATCTTTCTGCGGGCTGAGGCGAAGGCGCGCGCCATTGGCGCCGCCGCGCTTGTCGCTGCCGCGGAACGTCGATGCCGACGCCCACGCCGTGGAAACCAAGTGCGAGACCGACAGGCCCGATGCGAGGATTTTGGCCTTCAGCGCCGCAATATCTTGCTCTCCGATCAAGGCATGATCCACGGCGGGAACCGGGTCTTGCCAGATCAACGTTTGTTTCGGCACGAGCGGGCCAAGATAGCGTGCGACCGGCCCCATGTCGCGGTGCGTGAGCTTGTACCAGGCCTTGGCGAACGCGTCGGCGAGCTGGTCCGGGTTTTTGTGAAAACGCCGCGAGATCGGCTCGTAGATTGGATCAAGGCGCAACGAGAGGTCGGCAGTGGTCATCATCGGGCGATGCTTCTTCGACGGATTATGGGCGTCAATGACCATGTCTTTTTCGGCGACATTCTTGGCCTGCCATTGGTGGGCGCCGGCCGGGCTCTTTGTCAGTTCCCACTCGTATCCGAACAGGGTGTTGAAATAGCCGTTATCCCACTTTGTCGGGTTGGGCTTCCAAGCGCCCTCTAGTCCGCTGGTGATTGCATGGGCGCCCTTGCCGCTGCCGAAGCTGTTCTTCCAGCCCAGGCCCTGCTCCTCGATGCTGGCGCCCTCGGGTTCACGGCCGACATGCGACTCAAGGGCAGCGCCGTGGGCCTTGCCGAAAGTGTGTCCGCCGGCAACGAGGGCGACGGTCTCCTCGTCGTTCATCGCCATGCGCGCGAACGTCTCGCGGATATCCCGGCCCGACGCGAGCGGATCGGGATTGCCGTTCGGCCCCTGCGGGTTCACGTAGATCAAGCCCATCTGAACCGCGCCGAGCGGGTTCTCGAGCTGGCGATCGCCGGTGTAGCGCTTATCGCCGAGCCACTCGGTCTCGCTGCCCCAGTAAATATCCTCTTCGGGCGCCCAGACGTCCGTGCGCCCGCCGCCGAAGCCGAAGGTCTTGAAGCCCATTGAGTCGAGCGCGACGTTGCCGGCGAGGATCATCAGGTCCCCCCAGGAGAGCTTGCGCCCGTATTTCTGCTTGATCGGCCAGAGCAACCGGCGCGCCTTGTCGAGATTGCCGTTGTCCGGCCAGCTGTTGAGCGGCGCAAAGCGCTGTGTTCCCGAGCCCGCGCCGCCGCGGCCATCGGCGATACGGTATGTGCCGGCGCTGTGCCACGCCATGCGGATGAAGAGCGGCCCATAATGGCCATAATCGGCCGGCCACCAATCCTGTGAATTGGTCATCAATCCATCCAGGTCCTTGACCACGGCGTTGAGGTCGAGGGTCTTGAACGCCTCGGCGTAGTTGAACGCTTCGCCCATGGGATCGATCAGAGGAGAGTTCTGGTTCAGAATCTTCAGGTTCAACTGATTGGGCCACCAGGCAGCGTTGCCCAGCGCGCTAGCCGCTGTGTGTCTGCCTGCGCTTGCCGACACCGGGCATTTGTTTTCACTATCCATGTCCACTCCTGTTTTGTGATGTTGTTTTCATGACGAATTCTCCTTGTTACTAGTTGATCGCAAAAATGCGGATCTGGCATGTGTGCGTTATCGGCGCGGGCCGCCCCGGCGTCCAATCACTTGGCCCACTGGATCGAATAGATTTCCCCAATGCCCGTCTTCCCTTAGCAAGGGAGCCAGAAGCGGCGCTTACGCGCAGGTGGGGCGCGCGATGCCGGTTCGTGTTAACCAGGCTTAGGCTTGGCCGCAGCTCGCATCGGCGAGTCGGGAGGGACGTCATGGCGGTTCAAATCCAAAGCCTTCGCACACGTGCACTGAGCAGCTCGGTGCTGCAGCCGATTTTGAGGGCATTGCTGTTGAGCGTCTTGGCGCTAGGCGCAGCGCCCCAGGCCTGGGCGCAGGAAGGCGTCGAGGAAGAGACGATTGTCGTCACCGGGTCGCGCATTCGCACCCCGCTTTCGCAAGAGGAGCCAATCACCAATATCGGCCAGGAAGAAATTGGTCGCACCGGCTTGAGTTCTACCGCCGACGTACTCCAGCGCATCCCGATCTCTGGCGGCGGCCTCAACACCCGGTTCAACCAATCCGGTAATTTCGGCAATCCACCCGATGGCGGCGGCGTCGGCGCCGGCGCCGCCGAGATCGATCTGCGCTTCCTTGGCACACCACGTACGCTGGTGTTGGTTGATGGCCTTCGCTGGGTCAACGGCACATCCGGTTCAGGCGTGCCCGGCTCGGTCGATCTCAACACCATCCCCGGCGCGATGATCGACCGGATCGAAGTGCTGCAACAGGGCGCTTCGTCGATCTACGGTTCCGACGCCATCGCAGGCGTCGTCAACATTATCACGCGCCGCGAGCAAGAGGGCCTTCAAGCCTCAGTGCAATACGGCGGCTACCTGTCGGATGGCGACGGCACGACGCAAGAATACAGTATCTCCTTCGGCGTCAACCGAGCCAACACCCACGTCGTGGTGGGCGCCGGCTATGTGCGCCAAGAACCCGTGCTCGCGGCCGATCGCGAGATCTCGCAATTTCCAACTCCCGGCGCCACATCGTGCCTCGGCGGCGGTTGCAGTTCCGGCACGCCGCTTGGACGTTTCATCCTCACCGATCCCAATACGCTGACGGATCTTGACATGACCTTGACGGCTGCGCAGGGCGTGGGCGTTGTGCCGATCTACAACCCCGCCAATCCGTTTGGCGTCGGCAGCGACTTCAAGCCGTTCGCAACGCTCGACCGCTTCAACTTCCAACCGTTCAACTACGTCGTGACGCCATCCGAGCGATTCAGCGCGTTCGGTCAAATCACGCAAGATCTGGCGGACGGCATGGAGCTGCGGGTGCGTGCCTCTTACGTGAACCGCTTGTCGGCCAACCAAGCCGCGCCGCTGCCGTTGTTCGTCGGACCGGACGCCGGCAACGGCAATCTGCTCGATACTGTCGTGATCAGCGCCACCAACCCCTACAACCCCTTCGGCTTCAACCTGGGGCCGGGCACGCTTGTTTTCGTGGGCCGCCGGCTCGTGGAAGCCGGGCCACGCCACTACGAACAAGAAGTCGACACCACAAACGTGACCGCCACGCTCTCTGGCGCGGTTGGCATGTTCGGGCGCAGCTGGGATTGGGACATCAACGCGGTCTATTCTAAGAACAGCGCCGACCAGACCTTTACTGGCAACACGAACGCGCAGCGTGTTGTGCAAGCGCTCGGCCCATTGGCTTCGTGCACCGGCGCGTGCGTGCCGCTCAATTTGTTCGGCGGCGTGGGCTCGATCACGCCGGCCATGCTGGGCTATATCGGTTTCGTCCAGCGTGATTCCTCCGAACAGGAATTGGCGGACTTCAGCGCCAACATCACCGGTGAGCTAACCGATCTGCCGGCGGGGCCGTTGAGCTTCGCGGCGGGCGTAGAACATCGCAGCACGGAGGGCTTTTTCAATCCCGACCCGATCGTGGCGGCGGGCTTCTCCTCGGATATCCCCGCACAACCCGCTAGCGGTGAAATCAATGTGAGCGAAGTCTACGGCGAGTTCCGCATTCCGTTGATTGCCGACCAGCCGATGGTCGAGGAACTGACCGCTTCCGTGGCCGGACGGGTGTTCAACTACTCGACCTCCGGCTCGGATGCGACCTACCAGGCGGGCGTGCGGTGGCGCCCATCGCAAGAGGTGCTGTTCCGATTCGCATGGGGCGAAGGCTTCCGCGCGCCGTCGATCGGCGAGCTGTTCGGCACCGCCTCGCGCTTCGACCAAGAAGTGCGCGATCCGTGCTCGGATTTCCTCGGGGGACCCGGTCCGGCCGCAAGCGCCGCGGTGCAGACCAATTGCATCGCCAACGGTGTTCCCGCCAACGGCTCGTACGTGCAGATCAATGCGCAAGTGCCGGTAATCACCAGCGGCAACCCAGCGCTGCAGCCGGAAACCAGCGAGAGCTACAATGTGGGCTTTGTCTGGCAGCCGGCGATGTTCGAAGATACGTCGTGGTCAGACCGAGTGTCGTTCGAGGTGAACTACGCCGACATCGTGCTCGACGGCGCGATCAAGGCTCAGGACGGTCAATCGTTGCTGGATCGTTGCGCGCAAACCGGCGACGCGCTCTCGTGCGCCACCATTACCCGCACGGCGACCGGTACGGTGTCGGGGATCGCCAATCCGCTGATCAACCTTAGCGGCATCGAAACCCAAGCGGCCGATTTCACCGCGACCTACCAATCGCCCGAAGGCCCATACGGGACGCTTACCGTGCGCTCGAGCACAAGCTTCCTGCTCGGCTATGACGAATTGGTGCCGAGTTCGGCGGGTGTGCTCACTATTCCGCGCGAGGGCACCGAACGCGGCAGCCCCGATCAAGCCTATCCGGAAGTTAAATCGACGCTTTCGGTCGATTGGGATTGGCAACAATGGGGCGCCACGCTCACCGCGCGACATCTGTCCGCCGTTGACGAGCCCGCCGGTGTCGGCAATCGCTTGAATGCAATGACTTATCTCGACTTGCAGGCGCGCTGGATCCCGGCGATGCTGGATGATCGCATCACGCTTACTCTTGGGATGAACAACGTCACCGACGAAGACCCGCCGGGATGTATTAGCTGCGGTTTGAATAATTTCGACCCGACGACCTACGATCCGCCGGGTCAGTTCGGCTATTTCCGGATCAGTTACCGGCAATAGCCAACACAACGATTGAGCCTGCGCCCGCCGGCTCATCCGGCAAGCTGTTGGCGACCACTTTCGGTGGCCCGGCTATGGACACCGCTCGGCTGGTCGCCGCCGGCGCGTTCGTAATACTTGACGTGGGGGCCGTGCCTGCCGCCACAGGTGGACACATAGATCACGCCGGCAATGCCGGTGCGCGAGAGGTTCGCCATCTCGAAAACTTCGTCTTCTTCGAGGGTGGTCGCGTCGGCCATGTATCACTTCCAAACGCAGTTCTGCGCGCAGCTTAGCAGATTTCTAACCGCGCCGCGAGCGCCGCATTATGGTATGGGATTGGCCTTTAGCCGCGCATAAGCCTGCGCCATCTTTTGATCGTATTGGTTGGCCGCGTAGCCGGGGCCGTTATAGCGGCTGGCGAAACCGGGCCAGTCCTTGCGCTGCAATTCGTCAGTGAGACCATTGGCGCGCACGAAACCTTCGAACGCGTCAAGCTGATCCTTTTCCGATTTCGCCAGCTTGGTCACATAGGCCACGGCATTGGGCAGTCCGAGATTGGCGAAGTTCTGGCCCAGCACTTGAAAGCGCCCGTAGCTCGCGCTTTGCAGCGCCGCTTCCGGGTTGAGCGCATAGGCTTGCGCCAATTGCGCCCAACGGTCGGCTTGGCTACGCGGATAGCCGCCCGGCGTGCGGTTCGAAACGGTCGGATGGCTGCCATCGTATTGCGAATTGGTCTTGCGCGAGAACAAGTGCCGCTCGAACAGAATGACCGGCCGCCCGTCGTCGGCAAAGCCGCCCAGCGGACCTGACTCCACCTCCGCCACCGCGGCCACCGCTTCCCATTCGCAACCGAGCCGGCTGGCCACCGCCTCAAAATCCGACCGTGTCAGCGATGCGTGGCTCTCTTTGCGCAGGCTAGCGAGGTAATCACCGGCCGCCGCCGGCGGCGCAACCGGCGGGGCCGCTGCCGGGGGCGAGGCCGGCGGCGGCGCTGGCTGGCGCGGCGGCGTGGCAGGAGGACGCGGCGACGGCGCTGGCGGCGGCGCACTTGGACGGGTCGAGCTTCGGCGGCCAAAGACCAGCCCAAATACCGTGTCGAAAATGCTCATGCCGGTCTCCCGTCTTCAGTCCAAGAAGTTCACCCGTCCGCTTTGCGGGGTTGATAGGTCCGCGCCTTCCCCTCGGCGCGCCTTTCATGTCGGGTTACCCTACCCTGCCGGAACGGCCAAGGCGAGATGCAGACCCCGTCCTGATCGTGACGCCTTGGCCCAACACCGGCGCCAACACCTCGACGGACTATCAGAATGTCCTTAGAGGGGCCCCATGCATAGGCGTATGTTCCTCGTTTCCGCCGCCGCGCTTTCCGCATGCGTGTCCACCACGCCGCCCGACCAGCCCGGCGACGCGTGCGCCATCTTCGAGCAGCACGACAGCTGGTGGAGTTCGGTGCGGCGCTCCCAGCGCCGCTGGGACGCTCCGCCCGCTTTGGTGCTCGCCATCATTCGCCAAGAGAGCGGCTTTGATCACAACGCGCGCCCGGCGCGGGGGCGTGGGTTTTTGTTTTTTCCGGGAAGGCGGCCGTCGAGCGCGCTTGGCTATGCGCAGGCGTTGGAGGGCACCTGGGCCGAGTACGAGAGCGCTGTGGGCGATTCCGGCGTCGACCGCGATGAATTTCGCGACGCCGCCGATTTCGTCGCTTGGTATTGCGGACGCTCGCACCGCGAACTCGGGCTCGCCTTCACCGACGCACGTGGCCACTACCTCGCCTACCACGAAGGGCGCGGCGGTTATCAGCGCGGCGCCTACCGCGGCAATCGCACGCTGCTGGCTGCCGCAGAGCGTGTGCAGGGCTATTACAACACTTTTCACACCCAGCTCGACCGTTGCGAAGGCCGTTTGAATTCCTGGTGGCCGTTTTAGTCTTGGACCGCCGGCGTCCTCGCCGGCATCTTTGGCGCTAGCGGAACCATGCCGGCGAGGGCGCTGGCGGTCCATATTAACGCCGCCTCAACTTCAGTCCTATTGCCTGGTCGGCCTCGACTCCCGTTAAGAGGCCAGCCATGACGCGTGCGCAGCAGAAGCGGCAGGAGCCCGTGGGCGACAAGGACTTATGGGACGAGGGCCTGTTCGGCGGCGGTGAACCGCCGCCCGCGGCGGCGGGTGGCTATACCGCCAAGGACATCGAGGTCTTGGAGGGGCTCGAGCCTGTGCGCCGGCGGCCGGGGATGTATATCGGCGGCGTCGATGAGCGGGCGCTGCATCATTTATTCGCGGAAGTGCTGGACAATTCGATGGACGAAGCGGTGGCCGGCTACGCCGACCGCATCGAGGTGGAATATTTCGCCGACGGTACGTTGCAGGTGACCGACAACGGCCGCGGCATGCCCATCGATCCGCATCCGAAATTTCCAAAGCAGTCCGCCCTCGAAATTATCATGACTGTGCTGCACGCGGGCGGCAAGTTTTCCGACAAGGTGTACCACACCTCGGGCGGCCTGCATGGCGTGGGCGTTTCGGTGGTCAACGCGCTTTCGGACCGAGTGGAAGTGGAGGTCGCCCGCGAGCGCAAGCTTTACCGGCAAAGCTTTTCGCGCGGGGCGCCGATGAGCAAGCTGATCGAAGTCGGCCCGGCGCACAATCGCCGCGGCACCGCCGTGCGTTTTCATCCCGATCCGGAAATTTTCGGGGCCGGCGCTGCGTTCAAACCGGCGCGGCTGTTCCAAATGGCGCGCTCGAAAGCGTATCTCCAGCGCGGCGTGCAGATACGTTGGAAGTGCGATGCTTCACGTATCAAGGATGACACGCCGGCCGAAGCGGTGCTGCATTTTCCTAACGGGCTCGCGGATTTTCTTGCCGCTTTGGTGAAGGACAAGCGCGCCATTGTCGCCGAACCGTTCACGGGGCGTAGCGAAAAGAACGGCCCGCACGGGCGCGTCGAATGGGCGGTGACCTGGGTCGGCGATGGTTTCGGCGAAGCCGATGGATTTCTCCGCTCGTACTGCAACACCATCTACACGCCCGACGGCGGCTTCCACGAAGCGGGCTTGCGCGCGGCTTTGTCGAAGGGCCTGCGCGCCTACGCCGAATTGCGCAACAACAAGAAAGCGGCGTTGATCACGCAGGAAGACGTGATGAACACCGGCGCGGCTTTGGTTTCCGTGTTCATCCGCGATCCGCAATTCGAGGGCCAAACCAAAGGCCGTTTGGTTTCCACCGAAGCGGCGAAGATCGTCGAACAAGCGGTGCGCGATCCGTTCGATCATTGGCTGGCCGCCAATACCGCCGAAGCGCAGCGGCTGCTGGATTGGACCATCACGCAGGCCGAAGACCGCCTGCGCCGGCGCAAGGAAAAGGAAGTTTCCCGCCAGAGCGCGTCGCGCAAATTGCGCCTACCGGGCAAGCTCGCCGATTGCTCGCGCGGCGATGCGAAGGACACCGAGATATTCCTGGTCGAGGGCGACAGCGCCGGCGGCTCGGCCAAGCAAGCGCGCAATCGCGAGACGCAGGCGATTTTGCCGCTGCGCGGGAAAATCCTGAACGTGGCGAGCGCGGGCGGAGAGAAGACCTCCAACAATATCGAACTCAACGATTTGGCGCTTGCGCTAGGCGTGCAGAGCGGCGCCAAGTTCAATGTCGATGAGCTGCGCTATGAGCGCGTCATCATCATGACCGACGCCGATGTCGACGGCGCCCACATCGCCTCGCTGCTGATCACCTATTTTCACAAACAGATGCCCGAGCTGATCCGCGCCGGGCGCCTGTTCCTGGCCATGCCGCCCTTGTACCGCGTCACCGCCGGCAAGGAGAGCATCTACGCCCGCGACGACGCCCACAAAGAAGCGCTGCTCGCCGGCCAGTTCAAGGGCCGCAAAGTCGATATCTCAAGGTTCAAAGGCCTCGGCGAAATGATGCCCGCGGACCTGAAAGACACAACGATGAACCCGGCGACGCGCACGTTAGCGCGCGTCGTGCTCACCGACGAAGGCACGCCGGATTTCGAGATTTTGATTGAAACGCTGATGGGGAAAAAAGCGGAGCTGAGGTTCAACTATATTCAGGCGAACGCGAAGTTTGTAGCGGAGGTTGATGTTTGAGCGCCCACCTCCCCCTCGATGGGGGAGGTGTCAGCGCGCGATAGCGCGCTGACGGAGGGGGTGCGCGCACCGCGGGTGAAGGAGACGCCTCACGAGGCTCGACCGGCAAAGTCAGCGGGCCTCACCCCCTCAGTCGCGCTGACGCGCGCCAGCTCCCCCATCGAGGGGGAGCTGGCGCGAGCGGGATATGGACGACGCCCTCGCCGGCACAGGCAGTCGCGCCATTCATCGCGTTCGCTTGCACGCCGGTATAACCGGGGTTATACTCCGCCCATGAAGACAGCTGTTTCCATGCCCGACAAAATTTTCGCCGATGCTGAGCGCTTGGCGAAGGAGCGCGGGCTTTCGCGCAGCGAGTTGTACGCCCAGGCGATCGCCGAATACGTCAACGGGCAACGTTTCGCCGGCGTGCGCGAGCGCCTCGACGCGGTGTATGGCGCGGCGCCTGAAGCGTCCGATCTCGATCCGCTGCTCGAGCGCGCGCAGGCGGCGTCCATTGCCAAGGAAAAATGGTGATGCGGCGCGGCGAGATCTGGTGGGCTTCGCTCCCCGATCCCGTCGGTTCAGGCCCTGGTTACCGCCGCCCCGTCCTCATCGTTCAGGCCAACGAGTTCAATCAAAGCGCCATTCGCACGACGATCTGCGCCGTCATCACCTCCAATCTCCGGTTGGCGGACGCGCCGGGCAATGTGCGCCTGGCGCGCACGGCGAGCGGCCTCGGCAAAGCCTCAGTCGTTAACGTCTCGCAGCTCATCACCATCGACAAGCGCCTGCTTGCCGCGCGCATCGGGCGCATCGCATCGGACGCGCTGGGGGAAGTCGACGCCGGCATTCGCCTGGCGCTTGGGCTTTGAGTGCGGCGCAGCGAGCTGGGCTTGCATTCAACAACCTGACCACCTACATAGTCACCCATGACCATCACCATAAACATCGCCGAAGCCAAGGCCAAGCTCTCCGCCCTGATCGAAGCCGCCGAGCGTGGCGAGGAGGTCATTCTGGCGCGGGCTGGTAAGCCGGTGGCGCGCATCGTTCCGGCGGTGGCCAAGCCGGCGCGGCGGTTTGGCGTGCTCAAGGAAATGGGCTGGGAGGGGCATGCGCCTTACGAGGCGTTCGAGCCCGATCCCGACCATGTCGCCTGGATCGACGAGCCGATCGAGCCGCCCCTGCCCGCCAAGCAGAAATGAACCTGCTGCTGGACACGCATGCAGCCTATTGGTGGCTCGGCGGCATGCCGGATATGTCCAAGCGCGCGCGGCGCGTGATCGAGGAGGCGCAGGCGGGCGAGGTGTTTTTCAGCGCCGTCTCTTGTTATGAACTCGGACTCAAGATGGCGGCGAACAAGATGACGCCGTTGCCGGGGGCGTTCATCGAACTCGCGCGCGGCCAGGGTTTCATCGAGCTTCCGATCAGCGCGCGCCACGCCGATCTGGCCGCGCGTTTGCCGAGCCCGCACAAGGACCCGTGGGACCGCGTGTTGGCGGCGCAGGCGATTTGCGAGAGCATGGCTATCGTCACCCGCGATCCGCGCATTGCGGCGCTGGGGGCGACGGTGATGTGGTGAGCTTATGGACCGCCGGCGCCCTCGCCGGCACCTTTGCGTCGCACACAAACAAGAGCCGGCGGGGCGCCGGCGGTCCATAATCATTGACTTCCGGCCCAAATCTCGCCACATGCCGCTTGTCCGTTGTGCGCGCCGAGAGGGCGTGCTCGCCCCTCGCTGAGTGCTCCCGTCCGATCCGCGGACGATGCCGGCACGAAGCGCCAACCCTAGCGGTCCCGCCGTTTTCGCCTCCAAAGCGAGCCGGCGCCCGCGCAAGTGAGATTGAATGAGTTCCGAGCCTATCGCGCCAGCAGGCGCTGAACCTGCACAAACAAACGCACAATCCCATCAAGCACAAACGCCTCCCCTCCCCCTTGCGGGGAGGGGTTGGGGGTGGGGGGCGTTCAGGAGGAACTGCTACATCGCCACCCGCGGTTCCTCCTGCACGCCCCCCCTCCGGCTCGCGTTCGCTCGCCACCTCCCCCGCAAGGGGGGAGGTGCACAATGAGCGAAGCCCCCGCCATCACCTTTGACGATCTCGGCCTTTCCGAGGACACGCTGCGAGCGGTGAAGGAGGGTGGCTACACCATCCCCACCCCGATCCAGGCGCAAGCCATTCCCGAAGTGCTGAAGGGCCGCGACATTCTTGGCATCGCCCAGACCGGCACCGGCAAGACCGCCGCGTTCGTGCTGCCGATGATCGATATCCTCAGCGCCGGGCGCACCCGCGCGCGCATGCCGCGCACTTTAATTCTGGAGCCGACGCGCGAACTCGCCGCGCAAGTCGCTGAGAATTTCGACAAATACGGCAAATATCAAAAGCTGACCAAAGCGCTCTTGATCGGCGGGGTTTCGTTTGGCGACCAGGATGCGCTGCTGGCGCGCGGCGTCGATGTGCTGATCGCCACGCCGGGGCGGCTCTTGGATCATTTCGAACGCGGCAAATTGCTGCTCACCGGCGTGCAAGTGATGGTCGTCGATGAGGCAGACCGAATGCTCGACATGGGTTTTATCCCCGACATCGAGCGCATCTTCAAGCTCACGCCGTTCACACGCCAGACGCTGTTTTTCTCCGCCAC
>Ga0247727_10009012_pt1 | contig 18278 bp, 20 predicted proteins | sample WisWelCaveWW1625_FD_202498 | JGI IMG/M metagenome (GOLD analysis project Ga0247727, IMG submission 202498) | Biofilm microbial communities from Wishing Well Cave, Virginia, United States - WW16-25 | ecosystem: Environmental > Aquatic > Deep subsurface > Groundwater > Cave microbial mat | place... | reverse complement strand
CAAATGGGGGCTTCGCTGTTGCTGACGGCGATACATCCGTTCGTTTGACTCAGCCCGAACATCAGCACGAGCACCTGTTGCTGGCGCGCAAGAGTCACATCGCGGTTGGTATAGATGTCGTAGATCGCGGGCGATTGCGGCAGACCCGCGAGGAAGGACGCTTCTGCTAGTGTCAGTTGATTCGCGGTCTTGCCGAAATACGTCTCTGCCGCGGCTTCGATGCCATATGCGAGATTGCCGTAATAAATTTCGTTGAGATACAACTCAAGGATTTCATCTTTTGTATATCGGCGCGTGATTTCCGCGGCAAGGATGATCTCGCGCGCCTTGCGGCGATACGTCCGTTCGGCGCGTTCCTCAGGCGAGAGCAACAACGCGCGCGCCAGTTGTTGCGTGATCGTGGACGCGCCTCCGCCCTGCCCATCGGTGCGATAATTTTCCCACAACGCGCGGACGATTGCCCACGCGTCAAAGCCTGGGTGAGTGTAGAAATCCTTGTCTTCGGTGGCAATCGTCGCCGCGAGGAGAGCCGGTGAAATCCTATCGAGGGTCACGTAGGTTCTGCGTCCCGCAGTCGGGTCGAGAATTTCATACAGCAGATTCCCATCGCGATCTAAAATGCGTGTGGTTTCGAACTGTGAAGCACGATTCTTTAGATCGTCCACGCTGGGCAAAGTGCGGGCGATGGAATAGTAGGAATAAATTAAAGCAGAGCCGCCGATGATGGCAAGGATGACTGCGGCAAATAATCCAAGAACGGATATGCGTGCAAGGCATCCGCCTGCCTTTTTCCAATCGAAGGAAGCTGTCTTCGAGCGCGGCTGACTCGGCGGCACACTGCGATACGTCTTCGTTTGTGATTGTGTTCGCGGACGACTCGCCGGCTCATACGCCACCGGCGAAACACGCGTGCCTTCCATATCCACTTCGTTGACGCGGCGCGGCAGGGGCATGTTGTCTTTATCCAGCGCGATATGTGGCGGTTCAGGCGTAGGCGTACGACGCGGCGGGCTCGCCTTCGTTGTCCCCTGCTTCTCCGCAGACTCATCCTTCTTCGGCTCAATCGGAGTCTCGGCGCGTGTATCCGCTTCGGAATCAATTAATCGTCTAATAGCGCGTTTGTTGTCTTCTTCGCTGTTGGTCATTTGTAATTGGGTAATTGGTAATTTGAGATTGGAGATTAGAGACTTGGTTTGAAATCGTCAATCGCAAATCGTAAACTTGTGCTAACGGTTCGTCTTTCGCTCACCGTGTCGAAGCATCAAGATTTGGGTTTGCTCACCATCAACACCGTCCACAAACCTCGGTGACAGACTTCGTCGCTTTGATTCTTCACCTCGACCGCGATCGTGACGGAACCGCCGCCGATACGCGGCAGGGCTTTGGCTTCTTTTGTTTCCATCTCCACATAAATTGAATCACCGATAAAGACTGGTTTGACGAATTTCCATTCGTTCACTTCGCGGAAGGCGATCACCGTCCCGTCCAGCATCCCTGTTTTCCACGCGAGACCTAGCGCATACGACAAGCCCAGGACTCCATGCGCGATCTGCCTGCCGAACGGAGTCGTCTTGCTGAATTCGGCGTCGGTGTGAATGCGGTTGTCATCGCCCGTCAACGCGGCGAACTGCATGATGTCATCTTCAGTGATCGTTCGTTTTTCCGTGACCGTTTTCTGCCCGACAAAAAAATCTTCGAAATAGAGTCCCATTGCAGTCTCCTCTTTCATTCATACATATATCTGGTGGTCGAGTAGGCGGCGGGAGTCAATGACTCTTTGCAAAACCTCTCGCCTCCGCCGCCATATCGAGACCACCAATTTCATTACTAACTTTCAATTACTCCACGTACTTGCTTTCATGGTCTCGATACGCCTTCGCAACAAACGCTCAGGCTACTCGACCATCAGACTAATCAACTAACAGACTATTCAACCATCCAACTAAATTATACCCTTTGACCTCCCGCCCTTCTGCTCGTACAATACACCACTATGCGCGACTGGTCACTCGCCTCTGGCGACCCGCTTTGCCTCACTCTCGCGGCGGATTCACGCCTCTCCATTCCCGATTACCTCAACGATCACAGCTGGGAACTCGAATTCGGCGGCGCGGAGCCAGCCTCTCTTGCGCTTCACACCACCTTCGGCTTGCGCGCAAAGGCAATGCGCATTTTCCTACGATTCAGCGAAGGCAAAAAAATCGTCAGCGATCCAGCTCGATTTGCCCTGCCGCCCACCGTCCGCCGTTTTTACCCAAACTTCCTCATCGTTGATTATTCTCCATTACCCAACATTGACGTTTCAACCGAGTATTGGGTTCCACAATCCAATGCCATCAGCGGACGTGTGAATCTTGCGAACAAATCCAATGCCACGCGCAAGATCCGGCTCGAAGTGTGCGCGGTGCTTACTCCGATAGACGGGCAAAGCATGGCGACGACTCAAATGCAAATGGTCAACGTGCTTGCTGGGCAAACCGGCGGACTCTTCCCCCTCCTCTTTTTGACTGGCGGACCCGCGCACGGAGCCGGACCACACCCCTCGCTCTTTCTGGACCTCGAGCTGGGTCCTGGCGGGGCGCGTCAACTTACCTGGACTCAAGCCGCGTCCGACACACTGCAAGCCTCGTTCGATCTCGCGCGTCAGACTGCCGCGCGTCCATGGGAAGCAGAACGCGCGCGTCTCGAATTGCTGAACGCGAGTCAAACGATTGATATTCACACAGCCGATAAAGATTGGGACGCGGCGTTTGCATTTAGTCAAAGCGCTGCACTTGGATTGTTTTTCCCGCCCAACACATATTTACCGAATCCATCCATCGTCTCCGCGCGCGGACCGGATAACGGATATTCACCCAAAGGTGACGGCAGTGATTATCCCGCCTCATGGAACGGACAATCTCCGCTTGATGCGTATTATCTTGAAGGCGTGTTGCCTGCTTCACAAGCCGCCCAGGATTTGCTCAAAAATTTTCTTGCAATCCAAAATGAAAGTGGTTCGATAGATGGCAAGCCGGGTCTGGCAGGCCAACGTGGGCGATACCTCGCCGCGCCTCTGCTTGCCAGCCTGGCATGGAAACTTTACGAAAACTCACAAGATAAGGAATTTCTAAATCAAGTCTTCCTCCAACTTCATAAATTCTTTTGGTTCTGGTTCTCTCCCGAATACGATGAAGACCGCGATGGACTCCCTCAATGGAAGCACATCCTGCAAACCGGCTTTGAAGACAATCCATTATTCGATCAGTGGCACGAGTGGTCGCTGGGCGTGAACATTGCGCAAGTGCACAGCCCCGCCCTCGAAGCGATGTTGTACAACGAAGCCGCATGCCTCATCAAAATGGCGGAGCAACTCGAAGAGCATGATTCACTGACACTGCTTCATGAACAAGCCGCAAAGTTGCGCGCATCTATTGAGTCCATGTGGCAGTCGCGGACGGGGTTGTATCATTATCGTGAGCGCGGCACAGGGCTCAGCCTCGAGGGCAGGGTGCTGGCGCGGCAACAAGGCTCGGGCACCGCGGTGACGAAGTTAAAGTTCGAAGGGCAGATCCGCTTGTTGATCGAGGTGCAGACCCAAAGCGCGGCGGCGAAGCGGCCCCAAATCCGCATTCATGAATTTTCATCCAAGCCCGCTGATGAAGTCATCGAAAGCGGCGATTATCAATGGCGCAACGGCGGCGCAATTTACACGACGAAAAAAATTTACTCGAAACTTGCGAAGGTTTCGGTGCGCGGGCTTAGCAATGAAGATACGGTCGTCATAAGCACGCTCGATTTCACCACCGAAGACCATACACTTTTCATGCCGCTGTGGGCGGGCGTGCCAGACGAACAACGCGCACAAGTTATGATTGGGCGCGCGCTCTTGGATGCCATCCGATTCCACCGTCCCTACGGAGTGCCCGCCTGCCCGTCTCTGACTCAGCCTGAGGCTGAAACTGTTTCACAATCCGTTCACCTGCCCTGGAATTTGTTGATCTGCGAAGGCTTGCTGAAATATGGATTCCGCACCGACGCGGCGCGATTGCTCGCGCATAACATGACCGCCATCATTCAAAACCTGAAACAAAACCGCGCATTCTACGCGCGCTACCACGCCGAAAAAGGGACCGGCATCGGCGAACGCAACGCCTTGAGCGGACTCGCGCCTGTTGGGTTGTTCATGAAAGTTCTGGGGGTTGAGATTCTTTCCTCGACGCGCGTAAGACTCGAAGGAGAGAATCCCTTCCCGTGGGATGTAACGATTCAATATAAAGGCTTGAAAATAATTCGGAGACAGAAGAAAACAGAAGTTGTTTTTGCAAATGGGAAGTCTGTGACGGTGACGGGGACGGAGTCAAAGATTATTTCGTTGTAAATCGGTTTAGTTTAGCAATGTAATTACCTCGATTTTCGCATCTCTGCCCCATCTGGATTAAAATCATCAGGCCATACAGTTTCGCTATTATATACAGCTCCCTCCAATTCAGCTCCTTCAAGTTTGGCATTATATAAATCTGCATTTTCAAGAAAGGCATTTTGAAGACTTGCATTTTTCAAATTGGCTCCTCGCAAATTTGCTGCAAACATAAAAGCCCCTTGCAGGTTGGCATTCTGTAAAGCTGCGTGTTGCAGATTGATTTGACTCATAAAAGCTCCGCTCAAATCAGCATGAAAAAGATCAGCACGAGTTAAAATGGCATTTGTTAGATCTGCTTCTGCCAGATTAGCAAAACTCAAATCAGCGTCGGTGAAGTTGACTCTTTGCAATATGGCTCCTTGAAAATTAGCGCGATATAGTTTAGCTCTTTGTAGATTGCCTTCAACAAGGTTAGCATACTCAAAACTAGCGCGTAGCAATTCAGCATCTTCTAAGTTGACATTAGAAAGATCAATATTGTTTAAAGAGCCGTCACTGAGCCAATTATGCCTATCTAGCTCTTCAACGGCAGGTATAGCAATATCTCTCACCCTGCTCTTGACTTGTGCAATTAGTGTATCTTTTCGCTGTCTCATACCTATGACAAACTCTAACATTAAATATGTAACTACTGCTCCTGCAATCTCTGTTCCAAAATTCAATGCTAATCCCGGCCAATCTCTTGTTTGATATACCGACCATCCAGTTGAGACGATAGCAACACCTATTAAAACACCCAATACCCCAAGTGGCAGTTGTTTAAACTGTATTCTTCTTGATCGACGCTTTTCACTATCACGTTCTTGCCAACTTGCTAAAGTATGCAATAACGATAGAAGCCAACTATTTTTCTGCGGTTTCATAGATGTAATTAAGTGTACTCCCTAGTACTCACTTTTGCAAAGCATATAGGTATTCCTTATGTCTATTGTAATAATTCAATTAAAAAGATCAAGAGTTGGACGGGGGAGGGGGTAAGAGTTATTCCGAACACTAAATCATAGCCTTGAACACTTCGGCTTTCTCAGGCAAAGATAATTCGTGGTATACGCAGTCTAGGTCTGTAAAAAGTATCAATAAGGTATCTTCTTATTGATACTTTTGGTTTATACTGTCAACAAGCTAGTTCTTCATCGACCGGAGGTTCTTATGGATGAATCAAAAATCAAATTGCTCATGCTCGCTGTCGTTCAGGAACAGGACCAGGAGACCGCCACTCACGCCCTCGAGAAACTCAACCTGCCCGTCGTCTTCTTCTCCAGCGCGGGAGGCTTCCTCGGCCGCCGCAACGCGACCCTGCTGATCGGTTTGCGTGAGGGGCGAGAAGAAGATGCGATCAAATCGCTGGAAGAGTCGTGTCGCCAGCGGATCGAGTATCTCACCCTGCCGCTCGAAGGTTCGCCTCTGCCCATGCCTGCCCCCGTCCCGGTGACTGTGGGCGGCGCGACGATTTTCGCATTGCCCGTTGAACGTTTTGAAGAAATATAAATGCGTAGGGCACGTTCTCTAACGTGCCATCGGCGTTAGAGAACGCCGTCTACACGTGATAGGAGTTATTCAATGAAAATGATTATCCTCATCCTCAAAGACAGTGACTCAGACGCCGTCACCCAAGCCCTCACCACCGCCGATTATCGCGTCACGCGCGTCGCCTCCACAGGAGGATTCCTTCGAAGTGGGGTTGTGACTCTCTTATTAGGTGTGGACGATGACCGCGTCGACTCAGCCATCGGTCTCATCCGTGAAAAAATCGCCAAGGGGGCATCGAACGAAAAACGCGCCACGTTGTTCGTTGTCCCTGTGGAAAAATTTGAGCAGGTGTAAATTCTAGGTTTGGACGCTGATTCACGCTGACAAACGCAGATTTAATTCTTTGAATCAGCGAAGTCAGCGTTTATCTGCGTCCATAATTATTTTGAGGTTTGATGAAAAAAAATATTTGCGTTCTGATTGCGGGCATTGTTTTGGGGCTGTCCGTCCTCGCGTGCGCGTTGCCCGGGGGACAGGATCAACCGTCGGCTACGGAGGACGCGCCGTCATCCGATCAGATTGAGACGGTGGTCGCATCCACCTTGCAGGCATTGACTCCTGATTCTCCTAATCCTCCATCTGAAGATACACCCGCGCCCTCCTCCGATTTACTCCCTCATTCCCTATACTTTGTCAACAACGACAATGCCGGCATCGCGCAAGTCTTTCGCCTTGAAACAGATGGCGAGACGATAACACAAATCACCTTCGAGCCTGCCGCCGTCGGTTCGTATGACGTTTCTCAAGTGGATGGAAGTGTTGCGTATGTAGCAAACAATCAGTTACTGCTCATCAATGCAGATGGTTCGAGTCGCCGCTTGCTTATTGATGGCGGACCTGTGGACCCAGATTACAGATATGCCGAGGGGATCAACAGCCCTGTCTTTTCGCCCAACGCGCAAACAATCGCATACGGTCATAAAGGTTTGGTCTTGTATGCTGTTTCTACGGGCGTTTCCAATGTGGTATTGGAAAACCTGGTGACTGACCCCATCAGCGGCGGTTTGACGCCCGCCGAAATATACATCCCTCAAAAATATTCGCCCGATGGAACGAAGATCGTCATCACGGTTGCCATTCCAAACAGCGACGGCATCTCTTCCGGGGTCTATTACCCAGCCGCGGATTCGCTTATCCTCTTGAGCGGCGGGGACGGTGCGCGAGTGTGTTGCGGTCAACAAGCGTGGACTTCAGATAGTTCGGCGTTATATGTCGGCATACCTTTTGTGGGTATGTTCGGTTCCGGTTTATGGCGGGCAGATGCGTCCAGCGGAAATTTGACCACCCTGTTGCCTGCCGAAACAGGAGGCAATTACAATCTCGCCGCCCAGCCATATCTCGCGCCGGATGGTCAACTGTATTTCTTCTTCGCAAACCTGCCTTCCGGAGGGGAATTCGTCAGCCGCGCGCCTCTGCAACTCGTTCGATCCGCGGCAGATGGTGTGACAAGCCGAATTGTTCTCCGCCCTGAAACTTTCCCGTTAATGAATGAAGCCCTCTGGGCTCCTGATGCGAGTTTCGTCATCGCGGCAATCGCTCCCTCCGATCAAATCTATCAAGGCGGCATCCTTGAACTGTATTACACGGATGGGCTGGGAAGCATGGTTTCACTTGCACCCTTTGGTCAGCAACTCAAATGGGGACCGTAAAACTTTTTGGCGGCATCGAAGGCGGAGGCACAAAATTTATTTGTGTTGTGGGAAATTCTCCAAATGATATTCGCCGCGAAGAACGATTCCCAACCACGACGTCGCAAGAAACGCTGGATAAATCCATCACTTTTTTCAAACAAGCCGAAGCGGATTTTGGAAAACTCTCCGCGTTGGGGATCGCGTGTTTCGGTCCTCTCGACCCCACGCCTGCCTCGCCCACTTTCGGCTTTATCCTCCCAACAACAAAACCCAACTGGTCGAATGTAAACGTTGTCGGCGCGATGAAATCCGCATTCGATGTTCCCATCGCGTTCGATACCGACGTCAACGGCGCGGCGATGGGCGAATGGACATGGGGCGCGGCTCAGGGGTTGGATACGTTCGTTTATCTGACAATTGGCACAGGCATCGGCGGAGGCGCGCTCGTCAACGGAAAACTCCTGCACGGACTCCTCCACCCCGAAATGGGACATATCCTCCTGCCGCATGATTCGCAACGCGATCCGTTTGAAGGCGCGTGCCCGTTTCACAACGATTGTTTCGAGGGGTTGGCATCAGGTCCCGCCATCGAACAACGCTGGGGGCAAAAAGCGGAGACGCTCGCGCCCGATCACCCCGCCTGGGATTTGGAAGCGCACTACATTGCGCTCGCCCTGGCAAATTTCATCCTAACCCTCTCACCGCAACGAATCATCCTCGGCGGCGGCGTATCAAGCCAGGAATTTCTTTTCCCGATGATACGTTTGAAAGTCAAAGGACTTTTAAACAACTATGTTCAATCGTCAGCAGTTGGGGAGAATATTTCTGAATACATCGTCCCGCCCGCGCTTGGTACCCGCTCGGGAATGTTGGGGGCGATTGCGCTGGCGCAGATGACGAATGAATCAATGTAGGGGCGAAGCAATGCTTCGCCCCTACATATTTACCCTTCTGCTCTCAACGCCCAGCCTGTCCACAACGCGCCGAGCAAATCCACCGAGCCGAGCGCGATCATGATGGGACCGACAAACCCCGCGAACACAAACGCGGTGAACGCGACGAAGACCCCAATTCGCGCGGGGACTGTCCACTGTGCGAACGTCTTCAAGTCCGCGCGGGCGGCGGAGATGTAATAGAACGCCAGTGCCAGCGTGACCACGCCAAGCACGCGAATCCAGATCTCGTCTGTGGCAGGAAAGCCAAGAGTCCCGATCACAACATTGGGTACAAAGGTCAGCCCCAAACCCATACCAAGCAAATACACGCCGAAGACCAAAAGTGAAGTGGAAGTTTTTCTCATGAAGATTCTCCTTGATGATTTGTGTCACTCTGAGGGAGCGATAGCGACCGAAGAGTCTCGCACTGTTGGGGTAGAGACCCTTCGCTATCGCTCAGGGTGACATATCATCAGTATACATTCTCAACAGGGTGGTTGTCACCACACGTTTGTGGGTAAAATGGGTGGAACTTCCATGACTGACGAAAACTGGAAAACGCGTGAAATAGAAATCCTGCAACTGCTTGCGCAGGGGCTCACCAACAGCGAGATCGCCGCGCGCCTGCACCTCTCACAGGAAACCGTGCGCTGGTATAACAAGCAGATCTTCGGAAAGTTGGGAGCGGGGAATCGGACTCAGGCAGTAAAAATTGCTTCGGACCTGAATCTGCTCAAAGGGCGGGAAAGAGGCGTTGCATCCAAAAAAGCGAAGAGGTCACCCGTTCGATATGTCTCGAATAACGGCATCCACATCGCGTATCAAATCATCGGCGAGGGTCCCGTTGACCTGTTATTCATCCACGGCTTTCTTTCGAATCTTGAGATCGCGTGGGAAGATGAAGAGTACACAAACTTTTTTGAACAACTTGGAAAGTTTGCGCGTGTGATCCTGTTTGACAAACGCGGCATGGGACTCTCTGACCGTGTGCAGGGCGCGCCTTCCCTGGAGGATACGCTCAGCGACGCGATGTGCGTGCTCGATGCCGCCGCTTCAAACCGGACCTTTGTGATGGGCACGTCCGAAGGAGGCGCGGCGGCTGTTTTGCTTGCTTCCACCCACCCCGAACGCGTGCATGGACTCATCCTGTACTCGTCCACACCGAAACTGGTGAAGACAAACGGCGAACCCGAATGGGCGGACGATGAAGATGCGTATAACGTTTCCATCGAGCAGATTCAAAAACAATGGGGCGGACCGTGGGCGATTCAAAACTTTGCACCCTCGCGCGCGCAAGATGAATCATTTCGTGATTGGTGGGCAAAGGTATTACGTTCGTCGTCCAGCCCAACTTCCGTGAGCGCCCAACTGCGAGTCCTGCGCGATATTGACATTCGTCCATTACTTCCGCAAATCCGCACACCGACGCTGGTGCTTCACAAAACGCACGACCGCATCCTCCATGTGGAAGCAGGGCGTTATTTTGCAACACACATGCCCAACGCGAAAATGGTCGAACTCCCCGGCGCAGACCATTTCTTCTTTGTGGATAGCAAACAGGTCGTTTCTGCGGTTTCGCAGTTCTGCCGCGAGAAGCCCGAGTCATCCATTGATACGATGATTGGCATCGTGCTGTATTTGCATCTGCCGCATGTGAATCAAAAAGAAAAAGCGATTCAACTCGAATTGAAAAAACATCGCGCAAAAGGGATATTCTTCTCAGGCGATGAAGTGACCGCTGTGTTCGATAGTCCGAGCCGCGCGATTCAATGCGCCTTGAAGTTGCGTGAACGTATCAGTGACGAATCACTCAAGATTGGTTTGCATGTGGGGGAATGTGATGTGGAAAACGGGAAGCCGTCTGCCTCCGTGGTCGCCACAGTGCGCCGCGCAGTAGAATTTGCTCCCCCGATGAAAATCCTGCTTACCCAAACCCTGCGAGATATTCTTGCAGGGTCGGGCGTGGTCTTCGATGTGACCCGCATTCACCTTGACGAGAAGAAGACAGAGAGTCTCTCTTATTACACGCTGGCAGGATAAACCAGGCGTTGCTATCCTTTTGAAGTGACTTCAAAAGGATTTCGTCAAAAAACTTGATGACACGATTGGTGTAACGCGTTTCATAATAGGCAAACATGTTCATATGGGGAACATCATCTTCCGTCCATACTGATTTAGGCTCGCCAGCCGCGTCATATAAGCGTTGACCCGAATCGAGCGGGATCGCCGTATCGCCCATTCCTTGAATGATAAAAATGGGACGCGGACTGATCAGGGAAATATCATCCACAGGGCGAACCAGGCTCACACTCAGCCCCGTTTCCCATTCTGCAAAGAATTGGATCAACGGTCGGAGGATTGGGAACGGAACGCGAAGATCCATTGCGTCCTCCAGCGTCGCGAAGGGGCTATCCGCCACAACCGCTTCAATTTGGGGATACTGCGCCGCGGCGCGGATCATCGTCACTGCGCCCATTGAGCCGCCCCATCCGCCGATATGTTCGATCTCTGGTTGTGCCAGCGCAAAATCCAACGCGGCTTTTACGTCATACACTTCGTAGTAACCGATTGTCGTGAAATCGCCCTCGCTTTTTCCGTGAGCGCGAAAATCCCAGGCGATCACGCCGTATCCATGACTGGCGAATAAAAGATAAAAATCCTCCGCTCGTTTATCCGCATGACCATGCGCAACCAGAATCACCGCTCCGTTTTGCGAAGGCGTGTACCACGCGCCGAGTTTCACACCGTCTTCCGTGATCAATTCAATTTCATGATACTCGATGCCGTTCGCCCTGAGCGAATCCCCTGTTGCAAAAATCCGTGGTGGATGGACATAGTTCATGGCTTGCTGATAACTAAACCCCAGCAATGATCCAATCAACGCAAAGAGCAATGCTGTAAATGTGAGCGTTGCGAGCCTCCCCCAGTATTGCCGCCCTTTATGGGTTGGTTTTATTGGTTTGCTCCAAACATCCACCATTACGGAAGGCTTAATTCAGCAGGCAATAGCGAACAAACAAATTGATAGAATTCGCTTGCCGCTTTGAAGGCTTGAAGATACTCTTCCTCTGTGGGTTCCAGAATTTCCCCGGGATATCGATAGGCTGTTGCATATGGAGAGACCTGCTCGGCAACATCGAACCATAATGTGAATTTGGGTTCAACCTCGGAAGCCATTGTAACAAGCAAACGCAAATCATGAGTCTTTTCAAAAGAGAGGTCGTGATAAACAAGCCAGCCTTTTATGGTTTTCTCTACTGTCTGCTGGCAATGATAGATCGCCGTGTCCAGATAAGGTTCCTTGCCTCGAGCAAGTTTTTTCGCGGAGAGCAAATCTCTCCGCCCCTTTATGATCCATTTACGCGTGAGAGAGCGTTTTGCGTCCATAAAGCAATTTTCCCTCTCTCGTAATTTGCGCCTCCAGCGATGCCTTGACGGATGTATATCGCTCGAACTCCCTGCGCGTTTTTACCAGCACATCAATTGGCGCCTTCACGCCGCGCAGACTACGTTGCGCGCGGACTGCACGCTGAATAGGTTTCTGGCGGCTGTTTTTTACAATCACAAGCAAATCCATGTCACTCTCGGCTTCAGGTTCACCCCAGGCATGGGAGCCAAAAAGGTAAATGGTTTCAGGATGAAACTCATTCACCAGGCGGTTGACCACATCTTTGCGTAAAATAGCAGGGATTTTTTTCATGGCGTTTTGGAAATTATAGCACGTCTATCCCAACACAAAATTATCAATCAACCGTGTCTTCCCGATAAAGACAGCCATCGAAAGCAGAGTCTTTCCCTTTACCAAATCCAACTCTTCAAGAGTGTCATAATCTGCACACGAGACATATTGCATTTGCGCCAGGGGTTCATCGGCAATCACTTCTCCCATGATCTTCCTCAACTTCCCGGCATTGTGCTCACCTTCATAGTAGGCAGTTTTTGCCTTGTTCAGAGCACGATATAGTACCGTCGCGGCTTTGCGCTGTTCGGGGTCAAGGTATACATTGCGGCTGGACATCGCCAACCCGTCAGGCTCGCGCATGGTTGGGCAAACCACGATCTCGAGCGGAAAGTTCAAGTCACGCGCCATCTGACGTATGACGGCAACCTGTTGCGCGTCCTTTTGACCGAAATATGCCTTGTGCGGCTGGACTCCGTTGAATAACTTGGCAACGACGGTTGTCACTCCTTTGAAGTGACCGGGTCTCATCGCGCCTTCCAGCGGACGAGTCATCGCTTCCACCTCCACCCAGGTCTGATACCCCTGCGGATACATGATCTCAGCCGACGGAGTCCACACAAGGTCGGTGTACGGCTCAATCAGGCTCAAGTCACGCTCGATATCGCGCGGGTATTTGGAAAGGTCTTCCTTCGGTCCGAACTGCGTAGGGTTGACGAAGATGGAAACAATAACATGGTCACACTCGTCTCTTGCGCGGCGGATGAGGGAGAGATGCCCCTCGTGCAGGTATCCCATTGTTGGCACCAGACCAACCGTCCCGTAGAAAGAGAGGCGGACAGTCCGTAGTTCATCCAGGGAAATGACGCTTTGCATATACGAAAGAAACTCCGGTTGACAGGATTAGAAAATCTGTGCTAAACTTAGCCTACAAATCACAAAAGGAGACAAAATGGCTTTCTCATACACCAACTCAAAAGGCAACACCTACTTCCTGCACACCAAGAAGTCCCTGACTTCAACCGGCAAGGAACGCACCCTCTTCTACTTCTCGAAGGAATTGAGGGAAGGCGAAGCGCTCGATGCAGTTCCCGCCGGCTACACCGTTGCCGAAATGAAGACGGGCATGCTCGTTCTCAAGAAGGCAGTGGAATCTACACCGGAAAACGCAGGGTAATCAAAGTATAACCCTGTTCGTTCTCTGCTCCGCCTGGAGCAAAAAACCAAATCGTTCTTTTAGATAAAAAAGGAGACTAATCATGACACGTAACACAGCATCTAAAAGCCCAGCACAACAAAAGGAAGTGAGGGAAACATGCCAGCACTAAACCGCGTTCAACTGATCGGTAATCTGGGGAAGGACCCGGAAAGCAAGTTCACCCCTACGGGCAAGAAAGTGGCTCATTTTAGTGTAGCCGTCAGCAATCGCTGGAAGAGCAAGGAAGGCGAGTTGAAGGAATACACCGAATGGGTCAATGTCGAAGCTTGGGGACGGCTCGGAGAGGTCTGCCAGCAGTATCTCAAGAAGGGCAGTCTTGTGTACATTGAAGGCCGTTTGAAAACCGACAAGTATGAGGATAAAGGCGACACCAAATACTTCACCAAAGTCGTTGCGCTCACCCTGCAATTCCTCGATAAGAAGGAGAAGGAAGAGCCGATGATGACGGTGGAAGAAGAAGCCGCCGATTACGAGGCGTAAATTAAAAATCAGGGCAACCAATTTACAGGTTGCCCTGATTTTGTTTATAAGGGAGGTTTTGCATCATAGACACTCACAATTAATCTTCAATCAACACCCATAGCAGCAAATATATGTTGACATCACTATTAGGAAATGAGTCTTCTGAGTTAATAAACGAGGCAGTCCGCTAGAATATTGGAAGAGAGATTTATGTTTGTGATTTTTATCGTCAGAATTTGAAAAATCCGAATATTGCCTTGTAAATATTGGATGTTTGTCAACTGAATGCCAAGCATTATGAAGAGATATCAAATAACATAATGGCATAAGGAAACCGATTAATTCAGAAAGGAGCTTATGCCATGAAACTCGGAACTTTCCTCACGATTTTGATATTGGCTTTGGTTGGTCTGGGATTTCTGATCAATGACAGCATCCATACCCACTCTGAACTAGCTACCGCTCACGAGGCTTTGGCTACACTGCAAAAAGAAAATAGCCTGCTAGCCCAGCAGGCTGCTCAACAGGCCAAGGAAATTCAAGATTTGCAAATCAGCTATAATACGCTTGAAGAGCAGAACAAAGTCTTGACAAGCCACAATACTGAGCTCGGATCGCAAATTCAGATACTCACTACAGATCTCAGTAATCTGCGAACCGAAAATGAAACTCTACGTCAGATATCGACTCAACTAGCTTCTGAGACAAATTCGTCACTTGTGAAGGTCGTACTAGCGTTGGATTATCTAATTAGCCTACCAACCGGAAAAACTATTTTAGCAGCCGGTTTCCTTCCAATATTCCTGTTTGGTAGTGGAATGCTAAGTTACAGCCTCTACTCGTATAGACGAAAGAAGATTCGGCTGAACACTTACATGATAAGTGTTTCAAAACAAGAGCTTGATGCGATAATCCGTCACCGCAGAGCAAAATAAATCAACTAAAAGTCAGGCTGAGCTAATAACCCGGCCTGACTTTTAGTCTATAAACTAATTTAGAAACCTATGGTGGAAACAGATGATTTATTCTTCTTTTCGCTGGCTTGGTTTTACTCGAATCAATCCTCGTATTTCATCCAGCAAATTGATGGGAGCAGCCACAATTGGCTCGGGAGAAAGCCTTCCGTCTAACAACTCGTGAATTTGAAACGGTTTACCCGATAGATAGACTAGCGCAATTCCAACTGCTGACAGAACGGGCACAACTGCTGCAATGTCCCATATCCGAACGGGGCGGGTTAACGCCGCAGTCGCGACTCCGCGAGCGACATAAGCCAGGTGAGCCGTTGTGCTGCCCAATGAGCGTAGGCGGGGGAAAGTTATTTCGTAAAAAAGATGAGCATTTGATGGTACAGCTAGAAATGCCATAGGATTTTGGATATCTTGGTTTTTATTTATTCGTAGTGGTTGATTATTATGAAAAGCGCTATCAGCAGAACCTAAGTAAATTTCTCCAACTGCTGGCAAATAAAGCCCACCTGCATATGCATCACCACGATAAAGAACGCCTACCGAGATTCCCCAAAGAGGCAATCCGCTCGCAAATGCTCGCGTGCCATCAATCGGATCTATAGCCCACAAGAATTCACTGTTACCTCTGCGAACTCCCCCTTCTTCGGCTAAGACCTGATGCTCAGGATAGCTTTGGGTAATCTTTTCGAGAAGGAAAGCTTCTATTTGTCGATCAATGTTTGTAACGAGAGTATTATCGGGTTTGGTATTAATCTCAAGCACTTTTCGTTTAGATAGTGCGATTTCACCTGCTTCTTTCAACCAATCCTCGACCAAAGCCAAATCTATCTCTGGTGAGGGTGCAATCATTTAGATGCCTCTTTATTTTCTGTTGATGTTCCGTCTTCCAGTTTCAGACCATGCCCGCGTACAGTAAGAATGAAACGTGGTTGGTTAGGGTCTGGCTCAATTGCTCTTCGGAGGCGCTTGACGATTGAGTCAATCCGGTTATCGCTCTTACTATTAGGAACCTCTGTGTCAGGATAGAGATAGGAAATAATTTCATCCCGAGTGACTACTTGTTGGCGTCGCCCATCCAGGAACTCTATCAATTTATATTCGAGCAGAGCTAGACCTTCGATTGCGCGATCGTCTACAAATACAATGCGTTTCTTTCGGTCTATGTAAATATGTGCGCCAATCACGGGGTTTTCGCTTAAGATATAGTCAGCCAGCAGCATAGAGAATATCTTACTGGGTTTTGCCCAGCTTCCGCCGACTAAACCCTTCATCTGCAATCGTTCCAGCATTTCTGGTGGTAAGACATTAGGTTTTCCACCAGAAACAAGATTGGCAAGAACCATCTGCTCATCTTCAGCGAGACTATGCCAAATGCGCTGGCATTCATCTTGTACCTGCTTATCAGTTGCCTTGAGATCATCAAGATTTGCTGATTGCTTATATGCGATACCGAACACGGCCCGTATCAATCCTGGGTGTCCACCTGTTTTTGAGAGTAACTTGTGAATACCAGCTTCATTCATCATTTCGACATGATGTCTTTCAGTAAGGCGATGTAACATCAAACGAGCGTCATCCTCCGGATAGGCCATAAGCCAAATAGTGTTTGGCGTAACCAATTCCTCGAAGGCTTCAATATCGGTTTTGCCATCGCTTAGACGTTGCAAGTCGACTCGGGTCGCGACTATATACATCAGAAAGTATTTGTTGTCGTCGCGTAAAGCTCGCAGGGCGGCGAATGTTTGAGATGGTAGAGTTCGACATAGGTGATCAAACTCATCAAAAAGAAACACAAGCCGCAAGCCGAGACGACCACATATAGTTGATATAGCTCGATCTAAGTAGCGCAGAGCTAGATGTTGTGTGTTCGACTCGGTTGAACGTGCATACAAATTATCTATAGTTTGGAATATTTCAGAATCAATTTTTCTCTTTGAGAACTCAGCAAGTAATTGATGTAGCATCAACTCAAACAAGCCCCAGTCAGATTGTTCTAACATTTTGTTTGTATCAATGTAAATAAACAGATATTTATTCCATTGTTTGCCGAGCTTTGCGCGGCGCACATCCTCTTGTTGGAGGAACCGTAGCAAGTTTGATTTACCAACACTTCCAATTCCAACAAGAGAACAGGAGTCTCCAGCTTGGAGGTAAGACAATATCTTGTCAACCACGGCAGATCGAAACGATAATGGCAAGGTACTGGTGTTCATTTATTTGCACTACTTTCCCAGTTATGTGGGTGGAGGTGGCACACAGAGCAAATATTTTACAATAACGGCACTGAGCACAAGCATACTAACTATCAGAAAGGCGTAACTCCACTGGAGATAAGCGTATTTGACATGGCTGACCTTGATATAGGCTTCTTGGATTTGCTTTTCAGCATATGCCCGTGGGACAATGACGCGCGTGGCAAGAATGAGGCTTATTAACCAGAAAGGTAGAGGGAGTAGGATAAAAAGAAGCATCGGCCTAATTGCAAGGGGTTGCTTTAGGACGTCACCAAAGGAAACAACGCCAACGTATATGGTAATCGTTAGAGATATAAGCGTGATTAATTGCTTAGCAGCCTCTTCACACTTGCCAATTACGATTAAAGGTTCTTGCTGTTGTATTTTTTCCCAATAATCAGCTTCGGTTTGCTTTGCTGTATTATTCATATTATGTGCTTCTCATCTTTATTATTGAATGGGATAAACTTACTGCCAAGAAGTGCAGCCGAATACAAGGCGTGACGTTGACGGGTCAATCGCCTTTGCTTATCCGTCGACGAGATTCCTTTCCATGTCATCATTTTTAGTGCATAGTACATTAATATCGCGTAGTATTCTTCCATAATATCAGTTTCCCCAATCTCTGCGGCGGCTCGACGAATAAATTGAATAGCCATGAATGCCCTTTGGAATTCATCAGACTTTTGAAATTGAACAGGTAGGGGTAGCTCTTCTGAAAACTTCGCTTGCTTTAGAAGCGCCCTTTCGAATGCAAGAAGTTTAGGAAGGTTGTCGTTTTTAATGAGTTGAAATTTTATCGAACTTTCTAATTCGGCGGCATCACGTAGAGCAGGCCCCCAACCTGTTTTATAAAAATCTATGAGCCATACCATTTTTTTCTCATCGACAAACAGATTATGCCCGTTTAGATCGCCGTGTGTAATACTCGCAAATGACGGGATGGGTAAGTTCTTGCTAAAATGTGTAATGACATATAGTGGGTTGTGGAATTCCTCTTGTTGTCCATCGACATTGGCACTAATCGATCGCTGGAACTTTTTAAAAGTCACATTATGAAAGGATTCTCCATTTGCAAGTTCCATCAGTGTTAGACTTTATCCGAAATAGCGTTATGATCGGTGAATGCTAACCTATGAAGAGTTGAAAACGAACCCGAGAAAGTTTGTGACATTCACCAGCCTCACGCCAGCTGAGTTTTTGGATTTGCTTCCT
>Ga0247727_10009011_pt1 | contig 18279 bp, 15 predicted proteins | sample WisWelCaveWW1625_FD_202498 | JGI IMG/M metagenome (GOLD analysis project Ga0247727, IMG submission 202498) | Biofilm microbial communities from Wishing Well Cave, Virginia, United States - WW16-25 | ecosystem: Environmental > Aquatic > Deep subsurface > Groundwater > Cave microbial mat | place... | reverse complement strand
CGAGCCGCATTCAGGAGCTCGGCGGCCACCTTCCCGTTCTCGACGGGCTTCCCGTCGCCGGTCGTGGCCGCGAGCCCATACTCGGTCTCGAGCCCGAACAACCGCTCGGCCAACCCCTACTCGCCCCCTTGCTGCCTGGCGGCCCGGAGGAACCCCTGGGAGTCGCCGGAGAGAGCGCGGCGGATCGCGCTCCGGCCCGCCGCCTCGAGATTCCGTGCCTCCATCCGCGTTGCCTCGAGCGCGTCGTCGATGCCAGAACCCTCCGGCCCGCCGTCGCCGTGGAGTTCCCTCGCCGCATCTTCCTGCCGCTCCAGCGTTCTCATCGTTTCATCCTCCATGGGAATGGCTCCACGCTCCCGCGTGTCGCCGGTCTGTCTCCTCCGTTGTCGCCCCGAGCCGTCCGAGCAGCTCGTCCAGGGTTCGAGCGCTGCCGAAGGCCGGCGCCGTCTCCTCCCTCGAGAATCCCGCGGGATCGGGAAGATCGACGACCCGGTATCGTGCACGTCCGCTCCGGTCGTGGGTCCGGAGTCTGATTCGGTCCCAGTCCACGTCGTCGACCCGGGCCCCGGCCCTCTTGAGAAGCTCTCCACGGGTCCAGGCACGGGTGTCCTCCGGAGGGCCCTTCACGAACCTCGCCACCTCGTCGTCTCCGACGATCCGCTCCGTCTCCCCGGCCCCTTCGAGCGCCCAGAAGAGCCCGTCGGCCTCGTCGAGGCTCGAGTACATCATGTCGAGGTGCTTGATCTCCGGAGACTCCCACGTGAGCTCCGGCCGCTCGCGCATGGCTTCCTCGAGGATCCGGAGCTTGAGCGCCCAGTCGAGTCGCCGCGAGAAGGCGGGAAGGTCGCGGGCCGCGAGCATCCCCAGAGTCGCCTCCCAGTAGTCGAGAATCTCTTCCCAGCCGGGCACGATCCCCTGGAGATCTCCGCGCGCGGCGGAATCTCTTGCTTCGGCCAGGAACAGCCGTTGCAGCTCGACGGCCGTGACGCGCTTGCCGTCGAGGAGCTCCGCCGCCGCCGTCAGCGTCGGGTCCTGGCTCCAGCGCAGCAGAGCGTCGAGCGGATCCTCGAGCAGGAGCGTGGGGTTCACCCGCCCGTGCTCGAGCATCGCGTGGACGATCTGGCCCACTCCCGCGGTCAGGAAGACCCCGCCGTCGGCCAGGCCGTGATCGAAGCAGATGACGTGGCTGCGAGCTTTCTTCACCTCGGAGCGGGCCGGACCCGTCGATCGGTAGGGATCGCCGCAGAGCGGCTCGTCCCTGGAGTTGCAGAGCGGCCTCTGGTACGTGGTCTGAGGTCCCAGCAGAACCTCGATGAAATCCGCTCGGACCGAGAGGCTGTAGGGGACCGGGCGCACGCCGTTCTCGCTTCCGACCTTCCCGGCACCGAAGAGGACGGCGGCCGAGGCCTGGTAGGCTCCGAGCCACAGGAGGTAGTGCAGCTTCCTGCCGAAGAGCCGATCCCAGCACGACCGCGTGACGAGGAAGTTGTAGTGCGATCCGTAGGAATGCCCGTAGCCGTCGCTGTTGTTCAGGAGCACAACGATGCGCCTGTCCCACGGCCGGCTCGCGTTGGCCCCGACGAGGGCGCGACGCGCCAGCAGCAGCGCCGCGCGCTTCGCCGCGACGAAGTCTCGAGCGCTCCTCACCTCGGGAAGGCAGATCTCGAGATGGTCCAGATCGATGTAGAAACAGGCGCCGTTGGTGAGGAACTTCCGCCCCCGGTCCTGAGGATCGTACACGGGCTCGGAGGAGACCGCGCCGTAGGCCTGGCCCCATCGCGCCACGCACTCCCGGCAGTTGCAGCTCGTCGCGTGGCGGCGCTCGGTGCGCGGCAGCCCATCGATCTCCCCGAGAAGCGTGGCCGCGGCTTCCCTGCACGTGCTGCCGTCCCCGTCCTTCCCGGCCAGGAAGTTGCAGACCTCGATGTCCGCCCCGATGATCTTGGGAAGCCGCTCCGGCTCGGGCGCTCTCGTCATCGTCTGCTTCCTTCCTTCCTCCCTGCCGTCCTGGACTTCAGGCCACATGGAGATAGCGGTGCACCTTGCGCACCTTCCTGCGCACGGGTGCCACGCTCACGACGTCCAGGTCCTCGGGCACGTCCTCGAGGTAGGCTCGGATGTTGGAAGGGGTCAGGAGCGCGGTGGACCTGTCGATCTCCTCTTCCGTCGCGGAGAGCAGATCCTCGCAGCGGATCCCTTCGCCCCCTCCCGCCATCTCGCGCAGCGCGGCCGCCTGGATCGCCGTCTGCACGATCTTCGCGAGCGAGGCTCCGCTCACGAGCTCCCGCGGGTGGATCGCTCTTCTGCTCCCGTCGCGGAACGTGATCCGGGCGATCTCTCCCATGGCGTTCGGTGCGTAGGTTTTGGACAGCACCGCATCGAGGAGCGCCCCGCGCGCCTCGTCGCCGGCGAGCCCGGGCACCGCGCAGGGAACCCCGGCAGGGAGGTGCCGCCGGAGGATCTCCCGTGCCGCCTGCATTTTGGGCCGCGGTATGGCGAGAGAGAGATCGCCGAATCTCCCACCGGGCCGCGTGAGGGCCGGATCGAGCACATCGGGCCGGTTGGTCGCGGCGATCACGCACACGTTCCGTCGCTCCTGGAATCCGTCCAGCTCGCTGGCGATAGCGCAGACCACCCGATCGTCGGCTGCGGTCACGGAACGTCCCCGGCGGGCTGCCACCGCGTCGACCTCGTCGAGAAAAATGACCACAGGGATGTCGGGGTCGCGCTCCGCCGCCTCCCGGGCGACACGGAAGCACTGGCGCCAACGTCGTTCCGTCTCGCCGTACCACATCGTGGCGAACTCTCCCGGTCGCACGTGGATGAATCGCGATTTCCCATCTCCCGAGATCGTCGCCAGCCAGTTCGCGGTCGCCCGGGCGAGGAGCGTCTTTCCGGTCCCCGGCGGACCGTACAGGAGGATGCACCGCAGCCGTCGCAGGCCGTACTTTCGTGCGATGTCCGACCGCTCCACTTCGAGACGGAGATTCACGCGTATCTTCTCGACTTCCGCACCGAGCCCGCCGACATCGTCGAAGGTCTCCCGTGGCGTCTCCTCGAGCCACATTCCGTTCCCTTCCGACGGTGGAATCCTCTCGGTCACGACGTACAGCGAGCGCTCCCAGCGAGCCAGGTCGCCCGGCTTCCACTCCGCGCGCGCCGCGTCGCCCACGGCATCGACGACGATCTCCTCGTCACGGCTCTTCAGGATCAATCGCGTGCCGAGGTGGCGATCGAACGCGGCGGTCTCGCCGCCGGAGAACGAGCGGTACGGGCTCCTCCCGAGGATCACGCTCGAGCCCGAGGCGAGAAGGACCTCTTGGCCGGTCTCGAGACCCTCGCCGTCCACACCCTCGGCCAGCTGGACGACCTTCCGGCTCGTCCCCTGACCCACGAGGACCGTCGACCCGTCCTTGGCGAGAACGACGGCCGGAAGAAGGGGCGGGGCGGTGAGCTTCTCGACGAGGGCCGAGAGCTTGGACTGGGTCTCCTGGGCTTCGAGGAGCCCGGCGCGCAGGCTCGCGTTGTCATGGAGCAGCTGCTCGTCGATCAGCCGGGCGGCGGCGGCGGATTCTCCCCGGGCGGACTGCAGGAGCTCGAGCTTGAGCTCCTGGGGCACGTCGAGGGATGCGAGTCTCTCCCACAGCTCCTGGGGAACGTTCGCGTTCACTCGGGCTCTGGACATCTTTGCTCCCCCTGCTCCCGAAGGATGTGAAACCCACGCGCCGCGATCGCCCCATCCCGCCAGCCGAAGCACGAATGGGTCGTCTTCCCGCCGCTCAGGTTCACGACCAGAGCGACCTGGTACGCGCGGGGAAAGGCGACTCGCTGGACGGAGCGATCGTGGTCGGAGAAGAAGCCCGACGCGAGCGGGCAGACTCGCCTTCGTTCCTCGTCGCAGCCTCGGCAGAGCGTGTCGACGAGATGGGAATGCACCCACCCGACGAGGGCTTCGGTGCTCCCCCGCAGCGCCATGGCCGAGCGTGCGACCATCCAGCATTCCGGCGTGAAGCTCAACCGGGTTGTGGTCCCCTCGGCCCGGGCGGGCAGGTACCCGGTGACGGTCGTGACGACATCGCGGGCGGCCGAGTGCCGGTGGAATCGCCCGAGGAGGAACCCGCCGGTCTCCTTCTCCGGGCTCGAGAGCGCCTGCTCGGAGGCCTGCCGCAGGACATGGCGCGGGATGGTCACGGGGGGATCCGCGGCGTCCACCGGCCCAACGTCTTCCGTCCCCAGGTCATTCTGGACGGCCTGCTCCTCGATGGTCAGAACGGGCGGAAGCGACCGAATCGACGCTCGCTTTTTCGCCGCCGTGGCGGACCGTTCGTCCCCTCGAAACGTAGAGATCAGGTAGCGGAAGCGATCTTGATCCCCGAGCCGCCCGCTCTGGACCCAGGGGATGGCGCACTCCTCGGCGAGCCCCTTGAAGTAGAGGATGGGGAAGGCGCGGGAAAACTCTCCCTTTCCATTCGCCCCCAAGGAGACCCGAAACCCCGAGGCGTAGGGCTCGCCGAGTCTTCTGCTCCCGATCGGCTCCACGGTCGCCGGGGCGGCCCAAGCTTCCTGGGGCGAGTAGTCGCCGCTACGCACGGCGGCCCAGCGCACGCACTCCGCCGCCGGCTCCCAGTCGATCCGGTCGCCCAGGGGGAAGCGCTCGGGCGCCCCCCCCGCAGGGTCGAGGAGATCGAGCGTCCATCGATACCCGTTCTCGAGCACGGGTCAGCGCTCTCCCCTTCCCGCCATGATCGACGGGATCACGGTGGTTCTGTCCTCCGGCGAAAGCACGTCGCCGAGCTGTGCCGAGCCTTGCAGGAGCTCGCCGGTACGCTCGTTCCTCAGCGTGTAGGTGATGGCCCGTCCCTCGGGGTCGATCCTCGGCAGCTTGAGGTCCGCGACGAGGGAGGCGACGAGCGACCCCACGGTCTCGTCCTGCGGCGCGTCGGAGATGAGAGCTTCTTTCTGGCCCGAGAGATCGTTGGCCCAGATGCGAAGTGCGGCTGCTTGTTCCATGCACGTCTCCTATCGGCTCGTTGGAGCCTTGGTAGGAGGCGCACGCCTGTGCGAGCGTGCGCCTCGTTGCGTCAGGTAGTGGCGAGCGAGAGCCGGGGTGAAAAGCGCCTCCACCTCCCGTACCGAGAGCTGGCAGGCGACGGTCAGCGCCGCAAGCGCCCGGTCGATCTCCTCGGATTCGGGGCGGCCGGGGAGCCGCGCCTCCCATCCCACGGCGGCCTCCGGCTTGCCTGGCTCCTCGCGAAATGCGGCGCGAACGGCGCGGAGACGATGCGCGGTGCGAAGCAGGAACAGCGCGATGGCGTCGGTACAATCCTCATGGCCCGGCCGGACGTTCCTCGCCACGGGGGCCCAGAGGCAGAGCCCCTCGCCGCGAGCCTCCACGCGAGCCGTCGCGCGGATCCGATCGCCGTCCAGCGAAATGTCGCATCCGCCCTCTCCACGATCCTCGCAAGCCCAGCCGGCCTCGCGAATCGCTTCGCTCACCGATTCCGGTGGGCGGGATTCCGGCTCCGGATCGCGGTCGTCGAGCCTCGCCGGGTGGAGCCCGGGGACGGAGGCCATCAGCGCCTCCAGCACACCCGTGACGCGCGATGGCCAGTCGTCGCATTCCCCCGCCTCGAGGTCCGCGACGAGACGCACGGACATGGCTCGATCGGCGGCGCAGGTCAGCGCGAGGCGAACGAGCGGAGGAAGCGAGCAGCCAGCCACGAGCAGCTGCCACCACGAAGTCTCGGGAAGCTCCGGGATCTGGGCCTCGACGCGCAGCCAGGCGTCCTCGAGACGGGCGGACACCGGCAGGACGGCGCCATTGGTCACTCTCGTCGTCCAGGAGCCGGGGCCGGCCAGGATCCACCCGCATTTGAGCATCGCGTCGGAGACGGATCGCGCCGGGCTGCGCGTCATGCGGCACCGCCTTTCTCGAAGACTCGCGTCTTGAAGGCGGCGAGCCGCCGCTTGAGAGGACGCGGGTCGACGGGGAAGCGATCGAGGTGCCGGCGCGCCCACGCGGCCGCGGTCGGGTTCAGCGGATTCGCGAGCCCGTAGTTCTGGTAGCTGATGACCGAGTAGACCCGGTAGCAGATCTCGACGAGCGGGGTCCCCGGGCGAAACGGGCCGAGGCAGAGGAACGGCCCGTTGACGTTCGGATGAAACAACTCGCGGGGGCCGAGCCACGTCAGCACCTGGGGGATGGCGACGCGCTGGAGGTAGTCGCCCGGGAACCAGACCCCCACGACGAAGACTCCGGAGCCCTCGCGCGGACCGTCTCGATCCGCGAGCACGCTCTGCGCAGCGAAGCGAAGGACGTACCGCTCGTGGGGAGGAGACGCGAGGGGCTCGAGCGAGAGGATGTCGCTCTCCTCCGCGAGCCGCAGCCCTTCCCTCTCCTGCGCCAGCAGGAAGCTCGTGCGAACGAGGTCGCTCATCGCTCCGCTCCCGCGACGGACGGCGCCGGGGGCGGCCCCGCGATCTCGAAGTGCCTCGTGGCCTCCCCCGCCCGAACCGTGATCACGTCGCCGACACGAACCCCCAGGCTCGCGAGGGAACGCCCGAGCTCGGCGCGCTCGAGCGAGCCGATCTCGAGCCTCTCGCGAAGGTCCATCCCGACAGCCGCCAGCTCGCCGCCGCACTTCCGGCAGCGCCGGTCGCGCCGCGTCAGGGACGACGCCAGGCGGAGGATGGATCGTCCCGCTCCGCACTCGCCGCACCGAAGCGTCGTCGCGAAGGGACCCCGAGCGCACTGGATCGACCTCGTTTCTCCCGGAACGCGAGGCGGACCGAGAGCGAGCGCCGCCTGGAGCTGGACATGCTCCGGGGAGGCGGCGACCCTCTCGATCCGCCAGGGCCGGTGGGGAGCCATCCGGCACGTCGAGCGCGCCCTGAGGGAGGACACGAGGAGCCTGCCGTGCGCGAGATCGAGAATCGTCTCCTTGCCCGAGCCTTCGGTCTCACCGCGCAAGATCCGGGAGCACGCGGCAACCTGGAGGGCGGCCGCCGTCGCGCCCAGGAACGCCGGCGCGGACGTGGGAGCCGGGGCGGTCTCCGTCCCCTCACAGGGGTGGACCGTCTCCACGCTCGCGTACGCGTCCTCGTCCCAGGCGCACTCCAGGCAGGGTCCCTCGCCCCCGAGCACGCTCACGCGCCCGAGGAGCCCCGCGGCGGCGACGCCGGCGTCGACCAGCGGGACGCCGAGGACGACCGCTCGCTCGTTCAGCGCCATGCGAGCGACCCGGCTGTCGAGACAGCCGAGAATCACGTCGGCGCGAAGATCGCCGAGCGGGGTGTTCTCGAGCCGCTCCGCGTGGACGACCACGTCGAGATCCCGCCGCGCGTCGCGCAGCCCACGACCCGCCACGACTGCCTTGGGCCGACCCACGTCGGATTGCCGGACGCTCTGGGTCGAGAGATTCCTCTCCTCGACCTCGTCGAAATCCACGAGGATCACCTGTCCGACGACGGGAAGACGCGCGACGAGACGCGCGGCGTGCGATCCGATGTTCCCGAGGCCGACCACGGCGCACGAGCGTCGCTCCAGCATCTACAGGTCCTCCGGGTCCCAGCGAAAGCCGCCGTCCAGCTCGAACGACTCTCCGCACGCGGCGCAGGGGGCGTCCTGGTAGGTGAAGCATGGGCGAGCCGTGCTCTGGTGGTGCCACACGCGACAGCTTGGACAGGACACGGCCGGCGACCCCGCTTCGATCGCGTCATGGCAGCGTGGGCAGTGAAGAACGCGTCCGTCGAGGTACGGAGCATCGCACACGTGCGCGATCGTCTCGGTGGAGAACCAGAACGGCGGAGAACCGGCGACCCGGATCTCGTCACGATCCGCGAGCACGGCGAGACCGGAGGCCACCGTGATGCCGTTGACCCGAACCTGGTCGCCCCGAGCGACGACCAGAGCCCAGGAGTCGCCGGATTCGAGCCGGACGAGCGTCGCGGGAGAAGACGTGCCCCGCTTGAAGGGGTGTGGGAGGGCGGGAAGCTCGGAGACCGGCTTCTCCAGCGAGAGCACGCCGTGACCGCCGGCGACTAGAGGGACCCAGAGATGTGCCATGGCTCAGGGCCGCCTCCCAGGGGTGGCTGTTGCCAATTCTGGTTGATGAGCGTACAGACATGGAATGCGCCTGTGCATCTCGGGATGGACCCTCCTGCCGCACTCGCGGGCGGCCTGTCAATCGTGTACACCGGGCTCGGACAGAAGGGTAGGAAAAACAAGTCCTAACACCCTGAGGAAAAGAAACTTGTTCACACCGCTCCATGCCAGGACACCTCGTTGTGCGATCCTGCTCACGATGCACCAGGAAATGCAAGGCGAGCTAGTGGCCGTGTTCACAGTTTCAGAAAGTCTGGGTGTTCTGGTGGGCGATTCGCTACGCCTGGAGCCGAGAATGACAAGACTGTGAATGACGGACATTTCGGGGAATCGAGACAAGGCGACGTGGGTCGCCCATCGAAAGGGGGATTGCATGGCCTCGAACACCACCAGCCCGACGACCCGCCCCGCATCGGCGAGGCGGTCGTTCGTGGGCAAGCGATCCAGGAGCGAGATCTGGCGCGAGGACGATGAGCTGGACCGCACCGAGGTGATCTCGGCGGTGTCCAGCTTCTTCGTCAAGGGGCTCACCGTCAAACAGATTCTCGCAGCCATGGCGAAGGAGTACCCGCAGATCAAGCTGAAGCGAGAAGATCCCTACGCTCTCGTTCGCGAGGCGGCCAAGAAGGGCTGGCTCGCCTTCCACGCGCCCCAGCACTGGCAATGGACCAAGACACTCCAGGACGACTATCCCTGGCTCCAGAGCGTCCGCGTGGTGCACACGACGGCCAATCGTGCCGTGGCCCTGTCCGGCGCCGAGTCGTTGCTGCGGCTGCTGAAGGGCTACCGGCGCAGCGCGGACCGACGCGAGGTCCACATCGGCTTCTCCGGAGGGCACACGATGCGGGCTCTCTCCCGCGCGTTCGCCGGCCTTCTGCTGTCCGAGCCGACGGACAGCCTGCCGGAGAAGGTGGTGATTCACGCGATGGCCGCGGGATTCGATCCGAGGGATCCCACCACGGATCCCAACACCTTCTGCTCCTATTTCACGGGCGGACTCCTGAACGACATCCAGGTGGAGTTCTTCGGACTGTCCGCCCCCTCGCTCGTGCAGCCCGAGGGGATTCGCGCGCTCCGCGACATGCCGCACATCCAGGAGGCCTTCGCGGCGGTGCGCGATCTCGACATCATCGTGGCGTCCGGCTCGTCCTGGCTCGACCCGCACGCTCCGCTCCGGACCCTGATGTACCGATCGCCGGAATGCAAGCGCGTGCTCGAGGAGGAGGAGTGCATCGGCGACGTTCTCTGGCGGCCGGTCTCCGACCGAGGATCGATCGAGAAGCCCACCAGCGTCCGGGCGTTGACCCTCGTCGAGCTGAGCGAGCTGCCGGCCCTGATCCAGCAGGGCAAGCACGTGCTCCTGACGCTCGGACCGTGCGGACTCTGCCACGCCCCCAAGGGCCGGCTTCTCCTGTGTCTTCTCAGGCAGCGCCGGCCTCTCATGACCGACCTGGTCGTGGACAGCCGCACGGTCGCCGAGATGATGCGTCTGCTCGCCGAGACCCCGGGCCACTGAGTCTTGAGGGGCGAGGAGGAAGATGGGTCTCGCTCACCGGAGGGAGGCACTCGCGCTGAGACAGAGGCTGCTTCGCCAGCGATCTCTCAGGGAAGGACATCGAACTTGCGCTTGCCTCTCCATCGGTAGACCTGGAAATCACGGTCCAGCGTGAAGACCCGTGTCAGTCCGAGCGTCTCCGCTGCCGCCACGAGAGTCGCATCCGCCAGGTCCATGGGGATGTCCCGGTACTTGCCCATGAGGGCCCGGGTTCGGCCCTGCAGGGCGTCATCGAGCGGAACGAGCTGCAGGTCGCCGCGGTCGAGGAGCTTCCAGAGCGCTTCTTGCGCCTTCCAACCCCCGGCGCTCCCGAGCAGGTGCATGGCCTCGGTGAACGCGGGCCACGTCGTGACCATGGGTGCCGCGAGGCTCGACAGCGTCTCGACGCACCGCTCGTGGTCCGGCTCTCCTCGGTCGATCAGGGCGATGAGGGGACCCGCATCGACCAGGATCACCGGCGGCCCCTCCTTCCTTTCTCGAGATCGTCGAGGAATGCCTTGCCCGTCCGCCGGGCGCGCCCGCCCTTGCTCCGGACCGTCCCCGCCACGTCCCGCAGCCGGTGGGCGAGCCGCTGGCCCAGAATCGCCTCGCAGCGTTCCTCGATCGCCTGGCGAATGATATTCGACACGGGTTCCCCGCTGAGCCGAGCCGCCTGTTCCAGTCGCGATTCGAGAGCTTCGTCAAGCCTGACACTCCGGGGTTGGGTCAGTTCACCGACCACACTTTCCAGACAGTGAGTTATCCCCACGGGTCAGTTGGGAATCAACGACGGCCAGCTCGAGATCACGGTCAGAGGCTTGCTGACATCGCCATCCGCGGGACGGAGGCCGACGATGCGTTGGCCGTCGGGTGCGACGTCGAAGTTCTCGACCGCATGGCGAAACAGCTCGCGCGGCGCCGAGAAACGCGGCACCTCGCCCGGCTCGACCTCGACGGACATCACCCGGTCTGGCCTGGCGAGGAAGAAGAGCTCGCCGCCGTCGGCACGCCAGCGCGGGCGCAGCCCTCCTTCGCTCGAGATCTGCCACGTGCCGCGCCCGCCGCCCAGCGCCTGGACGTAGACCTCCCAGCGCCCCGACTGTTCGGAGGCGTAGGCGAGCAAGCGGTCGTCCGGCGACAGCGCCGGACCGTCATCGAGGAACGGGGTCGCCACGAGAGGCGTGATCTCCTTCGTCGCGAGATCGAAGCGGAGGAGGTCGGCGCTCGACTCGGAACCGTGGGATCCGATCACGAGCCACCGGCCGTCGCCGGAGGCGGCCAGCGGCCAGATCCCATTCTCCGTCGTCCCGACCTCCTCGGCGGAGCCGGTACCGTCGGACGATCGCCGGAAGATCGTCCCGTCGTTCCGGCGGTCGTTGCTGTAGTAGAGGAAGCGATCGTCCCCCGACCAGACCGGGAAGCGCTCTCCCCCCTCCTCGAACGTCAGCCGGCTCGCCGAGCCGCGAACGAGATCGTGGACCCAGAGATCCGTCGCCCCCTGCCCGGCGCTGTTCACCGAGTAGGCCAGACGCTTTCCATCGTGCGAGAGGACGAAGTCGGCGAACAGCTCGCGATCGCGAATCACCTCTGTGCCGACGCCGTTCCGGTCGAGCCAGACCAGAGACGAGAAGGTGCCCCGGTTGCCTTCGCGATAGACCAGCGTCCCTTCGTTCGAGACGGTGGCGAGAACGTGCTCGTTCTGGGTGAAGGCGACCGGGGCGGCGATGGGCGCCGGATCGCCCGCCACGTTCAGGCTGCTCGGGTCGAACCGCGCCGCGAGCAGAGCGCCGTCGCGCCAGAAGAGGATCTGCCCGCCGGGTGAAAAGAGCGGCGAGGAGTTCGTGGCGATCAGCCGGGTCCGCTTCCCGCTGGAAAGATCGAGCGCTTCGATCGCGCTCTCGTCGTTGCGGGCGCCGGCCTCCGCGGTCTGCGCCAGGAAGAGAATCGTCGTGCCGCTGGGAAGGAAGACCGGGAAGCGGTGGCTCTTCTCGTGGCGCAAGGCGTCGAGCGTCGTCAGCGGCTTCGGCGCGCCGCCGCCCGCGGGCACGATGGAGAGTCCGGTACGGAAGGCGCCGGTGAAGGCGATCCGGCCGTCGGGTCCCCAGGCGCCGCCGCGCGGCGTCGGCGCGTCGCAGAGCACCTGCGCCGGCCCGCCCTTGGGATCGAGCCGCTTGAGCTTCCCCTCTGCGAAGAACCCGATGCGGGTCCCGTCGGGGGACCAGAACGGCATCTCTCCGCCATCGGTCGGGGCCAGCCGCGTGGCCTCGCCCCGATCGAGCGCGCGCAGCCAGAGGGCACGCGCGCCGGTCTTCTGGTCGTAGGCCTCGAAGACGATCCGGCGTCCGTCGGGCGACAGCGCGAAGGTATCGCCGAACGCCATCCCCTCGGGTGCGACGAGCGCCGCATGGAGGACGCGGGATGGCGTTGGGCTCCGGCCGGCGCCAAGCCACAGAGACGCGAAGAGCGCGGCGGCGGCGAGACCGGTCGCGCCCACGGCCCATGCGAGTCTCGATCTTGGCGCCGCTGCCGCGGAAACGCTCGCCGATCCGGCGGCGCTGCGATCGTCGCGACGAGGATCGGCCAGGACCTCCTCGATCACCACCCGCGCGTCGCCGATCGCCTGCAGTCGCTCGCGCGGCTTCTTGCGCAGGCAGCGGCGCAGGAGGTTCAGGACCCGCTCCGGGGTCTCGGCGGGGAGCGTCCCGAAGTCGGGCGCGTCCTTGAGCACGGCCGCGAGGATGTGCGAGACCGTCTCGCCCTCGAACAGGCGCCTGCCGGTCAGAATCTCGTAGAGCACGACCCCGAAGGACCAGATGTCGGCGCGCCGGTCGACCGCGGTTCCCGCCGCCTGCTCGGGGGCCATGTACGCCGCGGTGCCAAGGATCATCCCCATCTGTGTGCCGGCCGTGGTGAGCGTCGGCGACTTCGCCAGCTGCGAAGCCGAAGAGGTGACTGCGCCGCCGGGGTCCAGCGCCTTCGCCAGACCGAAATCGAGGACCTTGACCTTGCCCTCCGCCGTCAGCTTCACGTTCGCGGGTTTCAGGTCGCGATGGACGATCCCCTTCTCGTGGGCCTCCTCCAGAGCCTCGGCGATCTGGCGGGCGATGGAGAGGCTTTCATCGAGAGGAAGAGGCCCGCTCTCCAGTCGCTCCGCCAGCGTCGGGCCCTCGACGAGCTCCATGACCAGAGCGCGCACGCCCTCCGACTCCTCGAGCCCGAAGATCGAGGCGATGTTGGGATGGTGGAGCTGCGCCAGAGCCTGCGCCTCGCGCTCGAAACGCGCCAGGCGCTCCCTGTCCTCGGTGAACGCGGCGGGCAGCACCTTGATCGCGACCTCGCGCTTGAGCTTGGTGTCGGTCGCCCGATAGACCTCGCCCATGCCGCCCTCGCCGAGCTTGGCGGTGATCTCGTAGGGGCCAAGCCTTGCGCCGGGAGAGATCACGGCTTTCGCTTCCGCAGCGATGTACCGATGCTCGGAATCCCCTCGGCGAGCAAGACGTCGCTCTCGCCCCAACCGGCCGACACCACGATGCGGCCGTCGACCGGCGAGACGCCGAACGACTCGATCCAACGCCGCTCGTCGCTGGCCGCGGCCAGCTGGCGCTGGGCCCGCGTGTCGCGGCCGGGCACGATCGGCTGCCGGTAGAGCACCGCTCTGCCGACATCGTCCCCGCCCAACGAGACGAGCGTTCGGCCGTCCGGCATCCAGCGGCTGCGACCCGTGTTCCCGAATTGACCCGGAACGGAGAGCTCGACGACCGTCGCGCCATCCTCGAGGCGGATGACGCGGATCGGCGCCGCGCCGCCGCTCCGGGCGCCGGTCTCAACCGTCGCGATCCAGTCGGACTTCGGCGCAAGCTCCGGCAGTGTGAAGTTCCCCGCGAGCAGACGCGTCGCACCGCTGCCGTCGGGGTGGACCCCCCAGATACCGGGTGCCGTGGGATTGGCGGACGAGTAGACGATCCACGAGCCATCCAGAGACATCGTCGGGTTCTCCGCGTCGAAACCGTCGGAGGTCACCTGGCGCGCGCCGCTGCCGTCCGGCTCCGCGATCCAGATCTCGAAGTGGCCGCTCCGGTTCGAGCTCCAGACCAGGTGCTTGCCGTCCGCGCTCCAGTGGGGATCCCAGTCGTCGGCGGTGTCGAAGGTGAGCCGGCGCACGGCGCGCGTCGCGAGCTCGGCCGACCAGAGATCGAGACTCCCCGAGCGGTCCGAGCTGAAGACGACCCGGCGTCCGTCGGGCGAGAACGCCGGCTGGCGATCGCGCGTGGGACCGCTGGTCAACGCCCGTCCGAGCGCAGGGCCATCTCCCACTTCGACCAGGTTCTGGTGTGCGCCACCGCCGTCGAAGACCAGGGCCCCCCGCCCGGCGAGCTCGATCCGCTCCGGCAGCGAGGTGAACGAGAAGACGGCTCGCGGCGTCGTGGAACCGAGCTCCAGGCGCTGCAACAGGATCTCTCCCCGTCTCGCCTGAGTCGGCGACCAGGCGAAGAGTAACGCGTCGTCGCCGTCCCAGCGCGCAGCGCTCGTCAGGCTCCCCGCCGGAAGCCGATACCGCTCGTGGTAGGAGCCCGACGGGACGTCAACCGTTGCCAGGACACGGGAGGAGATCGTGTTCACACGCCCCCCCTCCATGACGAGGATCTGCGCTCCGTTCGGCGACCAAGCGACCCCACTGAGAAAACCATCGCGCTCGAGGAGGACCCTTTCCGCCCCTCCGTCGGCCGGGATCAGGATCAGCTGGCTGCGATGACCCAGATCGCGGGCGAAGGCGATCTGCCCACCGTCGGGCGACCAGTCCGCGGAGCCAATGTTGCGGGCCAGGCGCCGCGGCTCGCCGCCGATGAGTGGGACGCGGAACAGGTCAAGCTCGGGGTCCGCAGCCCGGCGGAACAGCACGGAGCTCGAGTCGGGGGAGATCTGCGGTCCGAAGTCCCTCCCTTCGGTCAGTACCACTTCCTCGCCGCTCACGAGCTGCTTCAACCAGATGCGGGGCGTGCCGTCGCGCCCGGACACGAACGCGACGTTTCGCCCGTCGGGAGAGATGCTCGCGTCGTCGCTCGTCCCCGAGTAGGTCAGCGAGCGGACGATGGGAGGGCGAGCCGGCTCTGCCTCGAACAGCGCGCGGCCGAACCCGGCGATCGCCAGTGCGCCGAGTGCCAAGCCGGTGCCGAGCCAGGCCAGCCTCGCCGGCCAGTTGGCGCCGTGCGAGACGCCCTTCGCATCGCCCTTCGGTTGCTCATCGTCGGTGGCGGCCCGCCCGGAGAGCAGATCGTCGATCTCGATCCTGGCGTCGGCGATGTCGTGCAGCCGGTTCTTGGGCTTGCGCTCGAGGCAACGGCGCAGCAGGCGACTGAGGGCCGCCGGGGTCCCATCCGGGAGCGCGCTCCACTCGATCTCCGTCTTGAGCACGCCGGCGAGCGTCTCGGGCACGCTGTCGCCCTCGAAGAGCCGCCGCCCGGCGAGTATCTCGTAGAGCACGACACCGAACGCCCAGATGTCGGCTCGCTTGTCGACCACCATTCCCTTGGCCTGCTCGGGCGACATGTACGCCGCGGTGCCGAGGATCACGCCCATCTGCGTTCCGGCCGCGGTGAGCGTCGGCGACTTCGCCAGCTGCGAAGCCGAAGAAGTGGCTGCGCCGACGGGATCGAGCGCTTTCGCCAGCCCGAAATCGAGGACCTTGACCTTGCCCTCCGCCGTCAGCTTCACGTTCGCGGGTTTGAGGTCGCGATGGACGATCCCCTTCTCGTGGGCCTCCTCCAGAGCCTCGGCGATCTGGCGGGCGATGGAGAGGCCTTCATCGAGAGGAAGAGGCCCGCTCTCCAGCCGCTCCGCCAGCGTCGGGCCCTCGACGAGCTCCATGACCAGAGCGCGCACGCCCTCCGACTCCTCGAGCCCGAAGATCGAGGCGATGTTCGGATGGTGGAGCTGCGCCAGAACCTGCGCCTCGCGCTCGAAACGCGCCAGCCGCTCCCTGTCCTCGGAGAACGCCGTCGGAAGCACCTTGATCGCGACCTCGCGGCCGAGCTTGGTGTCTTTCGCGCGGTACACCTCGCCCATGCCGCCCTCGCCGAGCTTGGCGGTGATCTCGTAGGGGCCGAGGCGGGTGCGCGGCGCGAGCGACATCGCGACAATGTACCTCAGTTCGCATTCCAAGAGCACGTGAGGAAGCGCCGCGTGGCCCCTGCGCGCATTCTGGTAGGCTCTCGGATCGTGGAGAGCGTGAGTTCACCTCCGCCACGTCGATCCCGGGAGGTCCAGTGACCATGCAGGAGACAGAAACGAGTGCGCATCCCCGCCGCCGGTTGCGAAGCACGGCCGCAGTGTTCTCGGGGCTTGTCGCGGTCGTCGCCCTTTCGCTCGGCACCGACCAGGTGCTGCATGTGCTCGATGTCTATCCGCCCTGGGGCCAGCCGATGAACGACACGGGCGACAATCTTCTGGCGCTGGCCTATCGGAGCGTCTACGCCGTCGCTGGGAGCTACATCGCTGCAAGGCTCGCGCCTCGCAATCCGATGCGTCACGCCTTGATCCTGGGGGTTGTGGGCTTCGTGCTGAGCCTCGCCGGTGCGATCGCCACGGTCCCGATGGACCTCGGCCCGGCCTGGTACCCGATCGGGCTCGTGCTCACCGCCTTGCCCTGCGCCTGGCTCGGCGGAGCTCTCGACCGCCTGAAGCATGCCGGACGATGACGGAGCGCGGCCCGGGGCTCCCGAAAGCTAGCCCCTGACCCGGGCCGCCAGCACCTCGAATCTCGGATCGCCGCGCAGCGCGGCGAGCGACGGGTCGAGGCGAATCGCCGCCAGCCAGTGGACCCGCCCGTCCAGCGCCCGATCGAGCGCCGCGAAAGCGGTGTCGTGCTCGCCCAGCGCGACCCACACCTGTGCTGGGTAGTACGCGGCGACATAGCGGTGCCCGGACTGCGCCTCGAGCTCGGCCAGGAGCGCCCGCGCCTCCGTTCCGCGGCCCGCGAGGGCGTGCGCCGTCGCGAGCGCCGAAAGCGCCTGCGGGGTTCGCCCCAGCAGCTCGACGCTGCGGGCGAGCGCCACCATCGCCTCGCCATCCCGTCCGGCTCGCGCGAAGGCGAGTCCCATCCAGTAGTGGATCGGCCCGAACCCGGGAATGAGTGGCATGACGTCCTGGAACTTCCGGAGCGCCTCGTCGAAGCGCCCCCGCCAGTACGGAAACCACCCGCCGAACGCGATCGCGACGTTCGAGAGAGGATCGAGCGTCCGCGCCACATAGGCCTCCGCGTACGCCTCCTCGTCGCGACCGCTCAGGGTCAGCACGTTCGCGAACCACAGGTGCGCCTGCGAATACTTCGGGTTGAGGTCGATCGACCTGCGGAACAGCCGCTCGGATTCCTCGAAGTTCCAGTCGTGCCAGAGCGCCGCGTAGGCGAGCGACGTGAGGGCTTCCGCGCTCGACGGGTTGATCTCGAGCGCGCGGCGCGCCTCCACCTGGGCGCGCGGAAACGCCTCGCGCGGGGGGAGCACCGTCATGAAGCCCATCAGGTTGTAAGCGTCGGCGACGCCCACATGCGCGAGCTCCAGCGACGGATCGAGACGCACGGCCTCGTCGAGGCTTTTGAGACCCTTGTGCAGATCCTCCTCCGTGCGCAGCGCGATGAAATAGCGCCCCTTGAGGTAGGCCTCGTAGGCCTCCGGCTTCACCGACCGGGCGTCCCTGAGGCGCGTTTCCTCCTGCGGTGTCACGCTGATCTGGATCTCCTCGACGATCGCGGCCGCCACTTCGCCCTGGAGCGCGAGCACTTCCTTCATGTCGCGCTCGTACGACCTGGCCCACAGGTGCCGCTCGGTCGCGGCGTCGATGAGCTGCGCCGTGATCCGCACGCGCTCGCCGGCCCGGCGCACCGAGCCCTCGACCACGGCGTCCACGTTGAGCTCGCGCGCGATCTCGGGGATCGCCCTGCGCTGGCCCTTGTACCGCATCACCGACGTGCGCGAGATGATGCGAAGCGCGCGCACCTGCGCGAGGCACGCGATGAGCTCCTCGGTCATGCCGTCCGAGAAGTACTCCTGCGCCGGGTCGCCCGAGAGGTTCTCGAGCGGGAGCACCGCGATCGACGTGACGCGCCGCGCGGGCGTCGCCGCGGAGGTGGCGCCCGAATCGCCCGCGTCCGCAGCGGAGAGACGGCGCAGCTCGCCGAGCATCTCGCCCGCCGTCTGGTAGCGCCGCGAGCGCTCGCGCTCCATCGCGCGCAGGATGATCGCCTCGGCCCGCGCCGAGAGCGACGGCTCGTGCGCGCGCGGCGGCGCGAGCCGGCCGTGCAGCACTTCGTTCGCCAGCGCCGTCGCGATCGCGGCCTCGAACGGCCGCCTTGCGGTCGTGACCTCGTAGAGCACGACTCCGAGCGCGTAGACGTCGGCGCGCGCGTCGATCGGCTCGCCCAGGAGCTGCTCGGGCGCCATGTACGAGAGCGTTCCGGCCGCGGTGCCCGCCTGCGTCAGGTCCCGGGTCCGCGTCTCGTCGCTTGCGGTCGGCGAGAGCTTGGCGAGTCCGAAGTCGAGCACCTTCACGCGGCCCTTGGGCGTGACCATGATGTTGCCGGGCTTGAGGTCGCGGTGCAGGACGCCGCGCTCGTGGGCCTCGGCCAGCGCCTCGGCAACCTGAGCGC
>Ga0247727_10009010_pt1 | contig 18281 bp, 13 predicted proteins | sample WisWelCaveWW1625_FD_202498 | JGI IMG/M metagenome (GOLD analysis project Ga0247727, IMG submission 202498) | Biofilm microbial communities from Wishing Well Cave, Virginia, United States - WW16-25 | ecosystem: Environmental > Aquatic > Deep subsurface > Groundwater > Cave microbial mat | place... | reverse complement strand
ATGGTCTCAAAATGAATTCCAACCACGATTTAAAAACCGGCACCCTGCTTGATCTTGAAATTGATATTCCGGATGACCCCAAACCGGTTCGCACCACCGGAAAGGTGATGTGGTCTCACGTTTCGGAGAATACCAACCAGGGGTTTGACCAGGGAGTCAGGTTTCTTATGATGGACCCTGTGGATAAGTTCCGCATTCTGGATTATGCCTACAATCACTGGCTTGAAACCAAGGTAAACGATTTCGCAGACCCCGAAGAAATTTCTGAAGCGGGATAATCTTTTTTCCTTCCATTGAGCTGTCTCATCTTGACCTAAAACAGGGCCAATGAATTAATGAAACCACGCGCTGTCCTCGCCATTGATCAAGGGACAACCGGTACGCGCGCCATTCTTTTTGATCAAAAAGCCTCTCCTATTTCTTCTGCCTATCAGGAATTTTCTCAAATTTATCCTCAACCCGGGTGGGTGGAACATGACCCGGTTGAGATATGGAAATCTTGCAGGGCTGTCATAAATCAAGCGCTGGCTAAAAGCCGTCTTGAAGCCTCTGCCATTGAAGCCATTGGAATTACCAATCAGCGCGAAACGACCATCCTCTGGGATAAAGGCACGGGCAAGCCGGTTCATCCTGCGATTGTATGGCAGGATCGCAGGACTGCGCATTTCACATCAGGCCTTCGCAAGTTAGGCTATGAACCTGTCATTCGTGAAAAAACCGGGCTTGTTCTGGATCCTTATTTTTCAGCCTCAAAAATTCGCTGGCTGTTTGACCACATCCCAGGGTTAAGGCGCCGGGCGGATAGAGGAAAGATTGCTTTTGGGACGATCGATGCCTGGCTTTTGTGGAAGCTAACCGGAGGAAAAGTTCACGCAACCGATTTTACCAATGCCTCCCGGACGCTTCTTTTCAATATTAAAACCCGCCAATGGGATCCGGCGCTTCTAAAAATCTTTAAGATTCCGGAAGCTATTTTGCCTGAAGTAAAAAATTCAGGCTCCTGTTTTGGATACACTCGCGACCCCAATTCCTTGTCCAAGGGAATCCCCATTACCGCTATGATGGGTGATCAACAGGCCGCACTTTATGGGCAAAGCTGTTATGAAAAAGGACAGGCTAAAAATACCTACGGAACCGGGTGTTTTCTTATGATGAATCTCGGGACCCAGTTTAAAAAGCCCCCTTTTGGTCTTTTAGCGACTCTTGCCTGTGACGAGGAAGGCAAATCGAGCTATGCCCTGGAAGGAGCGATTTTTATTGCGGGTGCCGCCATTCAATGGCTGCGTGACGGCTTAGGGTTTTTTCGTCATGCCAGGGAAACCGAAAAGCTGGCAAGAAAGGTTCCTGATTCAGGCGGTGTTGTTGTGATCCCGGCTTTAACAGGCCTTGGATCGCCTTATTGGAATCCTCATGTGCGGGGAATGATGACCGGATTAACCCGTGGCACGCGCCGTGAGCATATCATTCGTGCAACGCTTGAGTCCCTGGCCCACCAAACCGCGGATGTCATGGAGCTCATGGAAAAGTACTCGGGTCATTCGGTCCAAGAGCTAAAAGTCGACGGGGGTGCCACCGCCAATAAATGGCTTATGCAATACCAGGCGGATTTGCTCAACCTTCCGGTGCTTGCTTCCGAGCGCGCAGAATCCACTGCCTGGGGAGCGGCTAAACTCGCGGGCCACAGCGTAGGGTTCTGGCCATCCTTAAAGCGGATTGACGGGCGGCAGAAGCATCGCAAATTCGCTCCAAAAATGAAGCCTGCAGATAGAAATAAAAGCCGCCTTATCTGGAAGCGGGAAATTAAGCGGCTTCTTTTCCAGCCCGCCTAAGTCCGCTCGTGCGCTTATTTTGTAAAAATATTTTGTGAATAGCCGATAACTAACCATGCCCTTTTTTCGCTTCGGAAGAAAACTCGATGTTGTGAAGGAATATTCCCTGGAGGAGATCCCCCTCTTTTCTTCTCTCACCACTGCGGAACAAAGAATGATTGAGAAAAAAGTCCGGCTGATGGAGTTCAAAAGGGGAGATTTGGTTTATGAGGAAGGAACTCCGGCAGATGCTTTTTATGCCGTGATTTCCGGACGGTTCCACGCCTTTACCAAGGGAAGGCATGAAACGATTTTATTTCTCTACCGGGGAGATCATTTTGGCGAAACCTCACTTTTGACTGGAAAGCCTCACAGCGCTTCGGTCGAAGCTAAAAGTGATGGCCTGGTTCTGAAACTCGATAAAGACGATTTTCTTAAGCTCATCAACGATATTCCCTCTTTATCCCTTCACCTCAGCCGTTCGTTGGGGCATCGTCTGATAAAAAGTGAAAATATCGGAGGACGGAGCCGGGAAGTTAAGATCGTCTCTCTTTATACGCAAGGCGACCTTGATCAGGCCTTTCCCTTTTGGATCGATTTTGCGGTTGGGCTGACGCGCGAAACCTCAAGGAAAGTCATTCTCATTGATTTTATCCCTTCCCTTTACCCGCTTTACCGCGAGGAATTCAAACGGGATTCTATTCCGGTATTTGATTTTTCAAAGCTTGAACCTTCCAGGGAATCCGACATTCGCTCTTGTGTTGTGGAACATTCAAGCGGTTTTCATTACCTGCGTGTCCCCGCCGATCCGCTGCAGGATAAAGATGATAAAAAAATTTCAATGCTTTTAACGATGTTGACCTACCGGTATGAATATTTGATGCTTAGGCTTTTGCAGGATCTTGACCACGTGACCGTGAGGGCGTTGAAACAGTCCGATATGGTGTATGTTTATTGCTCGTCTTCAACCGAGCAGCTCGTCGGATGTGCTGAGAACCTGATCGAATTTCAGCAAGGGTTTGGTTTCAGTAAAAGTGAAATTAAAGTAATTGTTCCGGCCGGAACCGGCACGCCGGAACTTTCCTACGAGGAAAAGGAAAGAACGCTCAACCTCCGTATTTTTTCTCTTTTACCGTCCCGCTCCGAAGATCTTGACCGCTACCAAAGTGCGGTCCGGTATCTGTCCCGTGAGCTTGCCGGAACATTAATTGGCTTGGCGCTTGGAAGCGGGGCCGCGTATGGCCTGGCGCATATTGGCGTTTTACGGGCTCTTGAAAAAGAAAATATTCCGATCGATGTCATTTCAGGAGCAAGCATTGGAGCCCTGATCGGTGTATTGTGGGCCGCGGGTTACCATGCCGATGAATTGGAGGGGATTGCCAAAAGTATTAACCGGCGAACCGGTTTTTTTAAACTGCTTGGGTTTCGAGACATTTCCGCGGCACACCTTGGTTTTTTTAAAGGAAACCAGATCAGCCGTTATCTTGAAACCTACCTTGGAAAAAAAACTTTTCAGGACCTTAAAATTCCCGTCAAAGTGATTGCCGCCAATGTTTTTACCTCCGATGAAGTAGTGGCCGAAGTGGGTTCGGTGGTGGATGCTATACGGGGGAGTATCTCGATCCCCGGAATTTTCCGTCCTTTCTTATATCGTGGAGAATACCTCATTGACGGAGGTGTGATTGATCCCTTACCCGTGCGTGTGCTTGCCCGGATGGGAGTTAAAAAAATCATTGCGGTCAATGTGCTGTGCGGCCCCAAAGACAGAACCGAGCGGAACCGTTTGTTGGAGAAAAGAAGGATTGAAGAGTTAAAAACGCTGGCAAAAAAAAATTGGTGGCTAAAAGCGTGGTCTGCCCTGGGGTATCGGTTAAAAAATCACTATGCCTTGAATGTTTTTAACGTGATTATGAATACGATTCAGTTTATGGAGTATGAAATGGCGATGGCTTCCGGCAATGAAGCTGATGTTTATATCCATCCGGAAGTTTACGAAGGTCACTGGGCCCAGTTTTATGAGCCGGATAAATTCATCCGGGCCGGTGAGGAGAAGACCAAAGAGCATCTCGCGGAAATCAAGCAGCTCCTGGCGGAATAAGCTTCAGGTAACTACTTGGAAGGTATGAAGTTACAAAAATAATAAAATTGTGCTAATATCAATGAAGATAACCTGAAAGAAGGAAACACATTTTTATGCCTGAAATTGTGATTGCCGGGGCGCTACGAACGCCTCAGGGAAATTTTGGGGGAGCCTTAAAAGACTTTACCAACCAAAAATTGGGCGGCGTTGTTTTAAAGGCCCTTTTGGAGCGAACGAAGATGGACCCCAAAGGCATTCAGGAAGTGATCTTTGGATGTGTCGGGCAGCAATCGGATGCAGCCAATGTAAGCCGTGTGATTTCTTTAATGTCCGGCATCCCGAAAGAAGTTCCAGCTTTTACCGTGGCCCGGAATTGTGCCTCCGGATTACAGGCGATCGTGAGTGCCTATCAAATGATCATGGTGGGGGATGCGGAAGTGGTGGCTGCCGGAGGCGTGGAGGTGATGTCCTCTTCCCCTTATGTGAACCGGGATATGCGATTCGGTCAAAGGCTTCGCCATTCGACGATGATCGATACGATCTGGGAAGGGCTGACAGACCCTGTGTCAGGCCAGATTATGGGACGCACAGCGGAGAACTTGGTTGAAGAGTTTAAGATTTCACGCGAGGAGCAGGATGAATTTGCGGTACTTTCTCACCAGCGCGCCTTTCGCGCCACGCGTGAAGGAAAATTTAAAGACGAGATAGTCAAAGTCATGATCCCCAAGAAAGCCTACGGAAGGGAAATGCCGCCTGAAACTTTTGTGAATGATGAAGGCCCTAACCCGGCACTTAATGTTCACACGCTTTCGCAATACCCTGCGCTTTTTAAAGAAAATGGAAGTGTCACGGCCGGAAACTCATGTCCTATTTCGGATGGAGCGGCCGCGGTGCTTGTGACCACACGCGAAAAGGCTCAAGGACTTGGGCTTGAAATCTTTGGCACAATCCGCAGCTATAGTTTTGCGGGCGTGGAACCCGAAAGGATGGGAATCGGACCTGCGTGTGCTGTCCCGATTGCCCTCAAAAAAGCCAAATTGAGCCTTAAAGATATGCAGTTGATAGAAATTAATGAGGCGTTTGCAGCCCAGTACCTTGCGGTGGAGAAATCTTTGAATCTTAACCGTGAAATCGTGAATGTGAATGGAGGCGCCATTGCGCTGGGGCATCCGGTTGGAGCTACAGGAACCCGGATTGTGGTGACGCTGCTTCATGAAATGAAACGCCGGAATCTTTCCCTTGGTTTGGCTTCGATGTGTGTCGGAGGCGGGCAAGGCGGAGCCATTATTCTAGAGCGCAAATAGGAAAGCGATAAAACGAAAATGTACATTTATAAAGTAGGAGTGATCGGCGCCGGAGCTATGGGAGCCGAAATTGCCCAAGTCGTCACCTACGCCGGCCTTCCGGTTGTTTTGAAAGATGTGAATCAGGAACTGGTTTCAAAGGGGATGGATCGCATCCGTGCCATTTACAAGCGGCGCGTGGACAAGGGGAAAATGACCCAGTCTGAAATGGATCAAAAATTGGCCCTTGTGATTCCTTCGACAAGCTATGATGATTTTAAGGATGTGGATATTGTGATTGAAGCCATTCCTGAAAAAATAGAGCTGAAAAAAAAGGCCTTTCAGGAACTTGAATCCAAGGTATCCGCAGGAACTATTCTTGCCTCAAATACTTCCGCTCTTTCCATTTCAGAAATGGCGGCGGCAACCAAGCGGCCTGAAAAATTTATCGGCATGCATTTCTTTTACCCGGCCTCAGTCATGAAGCTCGTCGAAGTGATTCCCGGTCTTACCACAAGCCAGGAAACCGTAGACGATGTCATGAGCTTTTCGGAGTCCCTGCGTAAAATTCCCGTGCGGGTCAATGAATGTGCCGGGTTCCTCGTTAATCGCCTCCTGATGCCCTATCTTAATGAAGCCGCCTATTGCCTTCAGGAGGGAGCGGCTAGCCGCGAGTCGATCGACAAGGCGATTGTAGAATTCGGCCTTCCAATGGGGCCTTTCACGCTGGTGGACCAGCTTGGCATTGATATCTGTTTTGATGCCACAAAAGTCCTCGTAAGTTCTTATGGAAATCGAATGAAGCCCGCTGAAATTTGGTATAAGCTTTACAGCCGTAAATACCTTGGCGCAAAGACCGGGGCAGGCTTTTATTCCTATTCCCCGGATCGCCCGGATATACTGGCTTCGCTTATCCAGGAAGTCCAGAAGGAAACCGGACGTAAAGGAACGGCTTTTTCAGTGGAGCGGCTTCTTTTCCCAATGATCAATGAAGCGGCGCTTTGTTTGGAAGAAAATGTAGCCAAAGCAGCGGATATTGATCTGTCGTTAGTGGCGGGTATCGGGTTCCCTCAATCACGCGGCGGTATTTTGAAATATGCGGATGACCTGGGACTTGATCATGTCTTGACCGGTTTGGAGAATTTATATAACCAGTTTGGCGATCGTTTTTGGCCGGCACCGAGGCTTCGCCGTATGGGTGGCGCAAAATTATTCGGTAAGAAAACCGGCCGGGGATTTTTTGAATACACAACCTAATACCGCGTCAATTTAATTTTTATGGGTTCGCGGTACTGTGCAGATAGTCCCTGTGGGACAATCTTGACTGCGCACTAGAAGGGATAATGAAACAAATGCAATACATTAAAACAAAAGTTGAAGATCGAATCGCAACGGTTACGCTAGACAACCCACCCGTCAATTTATTGACTTCGCAGGTCATCAAAGAGCTGGATGAAACCTTCACTGCCCTGGAGCAGGATCCGCTGGTGAAAGTCATTATTTTCACGACAGCAGGAACGCAGGCATTTATTGCGGGAGCCGATATTAAGGAAATTGCAGGGATCCGCTCTAAGGCGCAGGCCCTTGAACTTACAGAAAAAGGGCATGCCGTCCTTTCGAAGATAGAAACTATGAAGAAAATCTCTATTGCGGCTATTCACGGTATTTGTGTCGGAGGGGGGAATGAACTGATTATGGCCTTCCATTTAAGGGTTGCCTCGGAGCGGGCTAAGTTTGGCCAGCCGGAGATTTTGCTCGGCATTATTCCGGGGTTTGGAGGAACGCAGAGGCTTGTGCGTCTCGCAGGTCTTGCTAAAGCACGAGAACTCATTCTCACCGGTGACATGATTACGGCTCAGGAGGCATTAAGGATAGGCCTTGTGAATCGTGTTGTTCCGGATGGGGAACTTATTAAGCAAACGCTTGGCCTTGCGAAAAAAATTGCTTCCAAAAGTCAGATTGCCGTAGAATTCGCTGAACAAGCGATGCGGGCCGCCGTAGAAGATTCCAGCAAAGAGGGGTTTGCCAAGGAACGCAATTGCTTTGCTCAATTGGCGGAAAGCGAAGATATGCGTGAAGGGGTTCAGGCTTTTCTTGAAAAAAGACAGCCCAAATTTCAGGATAAGTAAAGGAACGGGTCATAAAAGGATAGATTTTTTTAACCGGAAATTTTCTATAAAAAGGTTATAATACTAGAGTCATGAGAATCTCGAAAAATAATGCCGGCCCAGTGCAATATTTGATAATTCTTGCCATAAGCTCCTTTCTTTTGGCCTTTACGTGGCCGTGGGAAGCTCAGAAGGCCAATACCGAGGAGAAACCTAAGACCCCTCCCCAGGAAGAGCAGACGCGTTTTGAGGAAGAAACCCGTGAAGTTGAATGGAAACTGCAGGATAAAGAAGAAAAGACGGGGGAAGCAGCTCAAGGAGCTGTTCCAGCCCCCACTCCGAAAGCAGTTCATGTCTATAAGCCTGCTTTTAAACCTGTGACGCCTCTGCCCCCTCGAGCCTACGCCACAAACCCGGTACCGTCGGCCGTAAAATATACCAAAATAACCCAAGTTGTACAGCCGCCTATCGATATCTCGATATTAAATCTTCAAAAGCAGATTAGCGACATCATTAAGCTTAATGAAAGTATCAAAGCTTCTCAGCAGACGCAGGTTGGCGAGGTTCAACGTATCATCGAACAGGCCCGTTTTCACCAGCGTATTTTAACTGAACTCAAAGAAGGGGAAGAAAAAGGAGAGGCCAAGCCCTCCGATGCTGAGACGCTGTTGAAACAGGAAAAAGTTCGTTTGATCGGCGAGCAGACGGAGCAAAACAAGGAATTTATAGAGGAGATCAAGAAGGCCCTGGAAGCTGAAAAGGCTCAGGGCGTGGAATCGCAAGACGGCGAATCTCAACCCGTTGAGTCTGAAGACACATCGCCGGACCTGAAACAATCGTCAGACAATGACGATCAGCCCATTGAAGACGAACGATAAGGGATTTTGACTTTAGTTTAACCCCACCTCATGACGAGCGCGAAATACCCTGAAGAAACGCTCAATCTGGTTCAAATCTATTTAAACCGCGTAACGCTTCACCCTACCCGCGAGGCGCTTTTTTATAAACAGGAAGGGAAGTATCAGGCGCTAACCTGGGGTGAGTGGGCGGATCGAGTAAAAAAAACAGCCTTGGGACTTTATGCTCTAGGTGTTCGCTGCGGGGATCGGGTGGGTGTCTTGTCAGAAAACCGGCCGGAATGGACCATGGCCGATTTAGGGACGTTAAGCCTCGGAGCCGCGACGGTGCCGATTTATCCCACCTCTTCGACTCAGGATATTGCGTACCTTGTTAAAGATGCGGGAATCAAAGCCCTTTTTGTTTCGAATGCAGGTCTTTTGGAAAAAGTTAAAGGTCTTTTTTTAGAACACTCTGGTCTGAAGCAAATCGTATCGTTTGATCATGTCGGAGAACAACAGGCAGACATTCTTCCATTTGCCGGCCTGCTTGAAAAAGGGCGCTGCCAAAGCTTCAATAATTCTACGCTCTATGAAACCCTTGTGGCTCGTGTAAAACCGTCTGATATGGCAACGATCATCTACACGTCAGGAACCACAGGTCCCCCTAAAGGAGTTGTGCTGACCCACCAAAATTTTATTTCAAATTACCGCGGGGCCCAGGAATACATTACGGTTAGCCCAAACGATCTATCCCTTTCTTTCCTGCCCTTGAGCCACGTGTTTGAGCGTTTGGCCGGTTATTATTTTATGATCGCTCAAGGGGCGCGTATTGCTTATGCGGAAAACATGCAAACGGTGCCTGAAGATTTATTAGCGGTTTCACCTACCGTCGCCGCCGCGGTCCCGCGTTTTTTTGAAAAAATCCATGCCAATATCTTTACCAAAGCGAAATCGATGTCCCCATTGCAGCAAACAATTTTTAATTGGGCTTTGGCGGTGGGCAAGCAAATGGCGGAGACCAAAATAAACAAGACTCCCGTCTCCGGGCGGTTAGCCCTACAACATTTTTTTGCCGATAGGATTGTTTTTTCTAAAATACGCGCTGGGTTAGGCGGGAGGATTCGGTTTTTTATTTCAGGCGGAGCGCCTCTGGATTCGGAACTGGCACGATTTTTTTACTCGGTGGGAATCCTCATTTTAGAAGGGTATGGACTTACCGAAACCTCTCCGGTGATCGCCGTCAACTCTTTGGCCCATTTCAAATTTGGAACGGTTGGAAAGGTTTTGCCGAATGTCCGGGTGCGGATTGCTGAGGACGGCGAAATCCTAACCCAGGGGCCCTGTGTGATGAAGGGGTATTACAAAGGGCTGGATGCAACCCGGGAAGTGATACGGGATGGCTGGTTTGTGACGGGTGATATCGGGGAGCTCGATACAGACGGTTTTTTGAAAATCACGGGACGTAAAAAAGATATTATTGTGACCTCGGGCGGAAAGAATATTTCGCCTCAGAATATTGAAAATTTGATTTTGCGGGACCCTCTTTTTCAACAGGTGGTCGTGATTGGTGACCGCAGAAATTATCTTGTGGCGCTGATTGTCCCTCAGCCGGAAGAATTAAAACAAGAGGCGACTCATTTAAGCTTAAATGGCCTAGGTTGGGAAAAACTCCTGGAGCATCCCAAAATTTATGCCCGGGTTCAGTGCCGGGTCGAGCAACAGACGCGAGATCTGGCTGCTTATGAACAGATTAAATATTTTAGCCTTTTGAGCCGCGAGTTTACGATTTCAACGGGTGAACTTACCCCCACGCTTAAAATCAAGCGCAAGATCGTCGCTGAAAAATATAAAGATTGCATTGAGGCCCTGTACCAAAAGGGGGCCGGATATCAGCCTGTCGCAGACATAGCGGGTTAAAGGATATGTTTTCGTATGAAGAAGGGACCTTTCAGACCTTTGACAAGCTGAAGCTTTTTTACCGCACTTACTTTTCTCCGGACGCTCACGATTGGCTTTTGATTTTGCATGGCCAGGGAGAGCATTCAGGACGTTACGAAAAATTCCCGACATTCCTTGCAGGTCAAAAAATATCCATTGCCCTGTTGGATCACCGGGGACATGGGCGGTCCGAAGGAAAGGACGTGTATGTGGATCGTTTCGACGACTACCTGAAAGATGTTTCGGCGTTCCAAGCTTTTCTCGAGCGCCGCTATCCAACAGCCCGTCGGATCGTCCTGTTCGGAAACAGCTTGGGGGGCTTGATGGCTATCCATTGGGCGTTTGCCTATCCCGAACGGCTGAAGGCTCTTATTTTGTCGTCGCCCTGCCTGGGCTTGCTCCAGCCTGAATGGATACTCCGGCTTAACCACTTCCTGAATTTTGTTTTTCCGGGATATGTCTACCGGAACCCTGTTTATCCTCCTTTTTTGACCCATGATCCGGAAGAGATTGAAAAATACAAGCAGGACGGTTTAGTGAAACGCCGCATTAGTGCGCGTCTTCTGGATGAGATGGTAAGAGCAGCCAGAATTCTTGAGAAAAGAGAGACTTGCTCTTTCCCTTTTCCGGTGCATATTCTTATGGCGGGAGATGAGCGGATTGTAGATCCGAAAAAGACAAAGAGTTTCTTTGGAAAGATTCACGCACCACAGAAAGATTTAAAAATATTTCCTGGATTTTATCATGAAATCTTCAATGAAACCTCGCAGGCTGACGCCCTCGAGGCGCTTAAGATGTGCCTCAAAACAAGCCGTAGTTTTTAATTCCCCTTTTTGCTATAACCCCCTATAATTTCGGTTCGTTTAGGGCCCGTCCTCTTCGAGGACTGCTTTATACAGGTTGGGGGTGCAAGAGGATGGCGGGTGCCGCGAATGACATTGATTATGTAACCTAAAGTTTTGTGGGCCCGTAGCTCAGCTGGGAGAGCGCCACATTCGCATTGTGGAGGCCGCCGGTTCGATCCCGGCCGGGTCCATATTTTGAACGAGGGGTTCTCCGCCAAAAATCGCGGCGGACCCGTCCACGAAGCATTCGATGCGATTTTGGACGGACCCGCCGATGTTCGCCACAATGACTGGCGAATCCGTCCATTTGAGTTGCGGACGAATCCGCCAAAGTTTTTTGGCGGACTTTGTGGCGGGGAGCCCCCTCGGGTCCAGTTTCGGCCATTGCGAAACTACTGCGCCGCACTGCGCGCTTTTTGCGCGAGCACTTTCCGGGAAGAACTTGAAGTTCTTCTCCGGAAGTGTGACGGCTCAGGGAAAGCCGTCTACGGCGCCGCACCTTCCACGGCATGGGGATTACTCCTTATGTTTCCCTTGAGGATGATATGAATAAGATCCGATTTGCTCTTGCCCAGATGAACCCCACGGTTGGGGATTTCTCCCAGAATACGCGAAAGATCATTTCCTGGATTCAACGAGCCGAAAAGAAAAAAGCAGACCTTATTGTTTTTCCGGAGCAGGCGGTTTGCGGGTATCCGGTTTGGGACCTTGCCACTAAGAAGAACTTTATTGACGAAGGCTTGCGCTGCCTCGACCGGATCGTTCGTGCCACGCGGGGAAAGAAAATCACCGTTGTCGTGGGGTTTATTGACCGGGGAATTTCAGAGACAGGCCGCAGCGGGAATGCCCTGGCGTGGATTGAAGGAGGGAAACTCCGGGCCAAGCAATATAAACGGCTTTTACCCACCTACGACGTTTTTTTGGAAAACATTTTTTTTGAGCCTGCCAAGGAAAGTATTACGATTCCCTGGAGAAAATGGCGTGTCGGCCCGACCATCTGCGAAGATATTTGGGAATCCCGCTATGAAGAAAAACCGATTCGTGATCTGGTGCGCCACAAAGCAAATTTCATCGTCAATATTTCTGCTTCTCCCTACTATCGGGGTGTTGCGGAAGGGAGAGATCATCTTCTTAAGAAACATGCGCTTTATTATAAGGTCCCGTTCCTTTATGTGAATCAAGTCGGAGGGCAGGATGACTTGATCTTTGACGGGCGGAGTCTTTTTGTGGATGCCAAAGGACGTGTTCTTTTCCGCGCACCGGCCTTTGAAGAAAATCTATTCTTTTTTGATTGGAATACTGCGGATGCGAATCCCTATGGAGTACCGCTTGCCCAAACGGCAAGCAAGCCCGAAGAGGTTTACCGGGCTTTATCCTTGGGGATCCGCGATTACTGCAGGAAAAATGGATTCCAAAAAGTCATCGTTGGGTTAAGCGGAGGTATTGATTCTGCCCTGGTGGCAACGCTTGCGGTGGATGCTCTGGGCTCAAAGGCTGTCACCGGAGTGACAATGCCGGGGGTTTTTTCAAGCAGGGGAAGCTGGGAAGATTCGCGTGAGCTGGCACGAAGGCTTGGCATTGAATTTAGAGTTCAACCCATAAGCAAGAAATTTGACTTATTTCTTAAAGATGCCCGTGAGCACCGGAGAAAGCAGTCCCGCCCTTTGAAGCAGGGGGAGAAGGTGACTCTTGCCGTTGAGAACTTGCAGGCGCGGCTCCGCGGCCTGGAGTTAATGTTTATTTCAAATGATGAGAGGCGTCTTTTGCTTTCTACGGGAAATAAATCCGAGCTGGCCGTGGGCTATTGCACCCTGTATGGCGACATGGCCGGAGGGTTGTCAGTGCTTGGGGATGTCTATAAAACGGACGTGTACCGCTTGGCCTGGTTTTGTAACCGGAACCGTGAAGTGATCCCCAAGTCGATTCTTCTTAAAGCGCCCTCAGCGGAACTTCGCCCGAACCAAAAAGATGAAGATTCCCTACCGCCTTATGAAATCCTGGACCAAATCCTTTATCTTTATATTGAAAAAAATATGAGCCGGGGAGATATCCTTCAAGAGCTTAAGAAACGGATCAAGAGAAAAGATTTGTCTTTTCTCATTACTGAAATCATTCAGAAGGTGGACCATAATGAGTACAAAAGGCGGCAGGCTCCGCCCATTTTAAGGGTGACGGAAAAGGCCTGGTTCGGCCGCCGTATGCCGATCACAAACCGTTTTAAGCATTAACAATATGCGCACCGTTGGGATCCCCAAAGAAATCAAGCCGCTGGAAAGACGCGTAGGCCTTACTCCGCAGGGTGTGCGCGAGCTCACGGGATCGGGAATCCGCGTGGTGGTTCAAAAGCAGGCAGGCGCAGGATCCGGGTTTAAAGACAGTGATTATCAAGCTTCCGGCGCCGAAATAGTCTTTGGCGCTTCCCAGCTTTACCAGAAAGTGGATTTAATTAAGAAGGTTAAGGAACCGCTTCCCCCCGAGTTTAAATTTCTACGAAAAAATCATACTCTCTTTTGTTTTCTACATTTGGCCGCGCCCGAAAACCAAAAGCTTCTCGGAACCCTTCTAAAGGCCCGGCTCACCGCGATTGGCTACGAAACCGTAGAAAAAGACGGCCGTCTTCCTATTTTGATTCCTATGAGTCAGATCGCGGGCGCCTTGGCAGCCGGTTTCGCGGCTTTTTTCCGAGGCTTGAAGATAAGTGCCAAGAAGGGACAGATTCATTATCCCAAAGACTTCCTTGCTAACCTGGAGGCCATTGCCAGGGTTTATCCGGCCTACCCTGTCGGGCTTGAGATCGAAAATACCGTGATTTATGGCGGAGGCGTTGCCGGAAAGAAAGCAATGGAATTTGCCCTGAATTTGAAAGGGAAAGTTTCTATCATTGAAAAAAGCGAATTGCGGCGGAAAGACATCCGGGACGTGTGGGGGAGGCAATTTAAACGGCTGAAAGTGCTTTCTCCGGAAGAAGTGACTGTCGCCTTACTTAAGCAGGCAGATGTTTTGATCGGATGCGTGCATCATACGGGTGAAAAAGCGCTCCGTGTTTTTGACGCTAAAACATTGCAAATCATCAGTCAGGCCAAGAAAAAAATAATAGTCGATATCGCGATCGATCAGGGCGGAAATTTTCCGGAGTCCCGTTCAACCTCTTACCGGGATCCGTTGTATCTGGATTCAGGAGGCAACCTTCGTTTTTGCGTCCCCAATATTCCCTCGCTGTGCGGCCGGGCAGCTTCTGAGGCTCTTGAAGAGACAAGTCTTTCGTATACGCGGGCTATGGCCAAGGGCTTTGACTTCGCCCTGAAAGAATATCCTGAGATCGCAAAAGGGATCAATGTCTTGAAGGGAAACTTGGTGCATCCAGGAGTTCGTACCTGCCTGGAGCAAACAAACGCGAGAACGGGCCGCCTGGTTAGAAGTTAAAGCGGGTTCGCATCTTGGCAAGGAAAGCAATCGTTTCCGCTTCCTCAAAAGCGCCTTTATCAGGGACAAACATCCCCAATGTCGCGGTAAAGTCAAACCGCTTGATATTCTTAAGCGCGAGAACAAAATCAACTTCACTCCCAAGCCTGTTGGAAAGTCCGTCCGGGTCGGCGTGAATCGAAGAATCCCGTATATTGGGGGAGGCATGATGCTGAATATACTCGTGATACAAGAACTGAATCGATGCTTTTTTAATAGGACGCATGGCAATGCCTGTGGTAAGGACCATTAAATTACTGAGTTCCGGGTTAAAAAGTTCCCCGTAATAGTTGACTTTCGAGACACCGTTAATGGAATCAGAATTACCCTCCAACCCGCTTTGACGGAAGCCTTCATCTATGTTGTCGCCGGGATTATTATCGCCGCTGCCAAAAGCGTAGGATGCTATGATGGAAGGTTTAAAGGGAATATTCGCAAATTCGTAACGTGTGCCAATATCAAACCCGACTCCTGCAAAGGTATTGAGACGATCGCCGCCGGTTGCGTCATCTTCGATGCGTTCCTTACCCAGGGATGAACCCAATTCAGTCCAATACTCGAGGTGACGGATAATTTCGCCGCTTGAGTGGAAGCCAAAAAAGAACATTTGCTCCTGGTCGGGAGAATGATCCCGGCGGATTAATCCGTACGGCCTTATTTTGAACTTTTTGCTAAAACGGTACTCGGTACTCAGGTAATAGTTATCAACACGCGGGTCGCTTTCATCGTTAATGATATCCTTATCCAAAATCCCTTGGAAAAACATCCCGCTATCAATGGTCAATTTCTTCAGTTTGTAGGAAAGCCTGAATCCGTCACTGGTTTCATTGATCACCCACTGCCGCTCATCCTGGTAACGTTGGCGGCCAACGACAAAAGACAGGTTTTTAACCGGAAGATCACGGACTGTTAGATTGACCTGATTGACGTTAAGTTCAAATGGATGGTTTCCCCTGTCACCGCCCTTTTCAATCGTTGTGAAATCCTTGGAAAACGACATGCTGCCATAAAGCGATATGTTCTTGGTGGGAGTAATCGTGGTTGATAGGGCGACAGACGGTGAGACTGCGCCAAATGCATCCGCATCCTTCTTACTGAGATCATAATTGCGTTTTTCATCGTAGTCAAAGGAAACTCTACCGCCGAATTTGATAAATTTTCCTGCAGCGTCAGTTGCTTCGGGCGGGGCATCCGGATCGATGACGTCTATTCTTTCCTTTTTCTTGGTTTCCCAATAGGTATAGTTTCCATTACTGGGGTCTGCTTCGAGAGTACCAGCCCATAGCGCTGGAGCGAAAGATGAAACCAAAAAAAGAAGACATAGCGCGCTGAATAAACCGGTTTTCCGAATAAGTCTTGTCTGCTGGGGGTTAGGCATTGTGTTGGATCCTCTCTTGTGCAGTGGTTAAAAGTTTTTCTGCGATAACAGGTTTTGCATGTTGAAAATGACTGCAAGCCATACGTAATAGTGAAAATGCCTCAAAAAATTTAAGGCCGTGCGCACCTGCTTGTAAAGCCGATGCGTAGGTGGATCGGAAACAATCCGCGGCTTGCTCAATGGCCTCAGGCTGCTTGGAACTTAACCGCAGCAACGACAGCTGAGCGAGAAAATTGGCTGCATCCATAAAAGGATGCGAATAAGTAAGCCAATCGAATTCTGTGAAGGCAATCCGGTTTTCATGGTAAAAGATCCGCTGGGGGCGCAATTTGCGTAAAACAGGAGTTGCTATTTGAGGAAGAGATAAAATGTTTTCTTCTAACGAGTGAAATAGGGAAGTTATTTTTGAAGATATAAGGGTGTCAGTTATTTGCATATGCTTAAGCCGCTTACTAAATTTTAAAAATTCTTCTTCAACGGGTCTTGCGCGGTTAAATTTTGCCTTTGCTTTATGAAAGGACGCCAGAGCCCGTGCCATTTTTTCGCTCACGGCCAAGCCTTTAGGGGTTGGAAGTAAAGCTGAAAGCTTCTTACCCTGTTTGAGTTCTAAGACAATGAGCGGAAAATAAGGTAAATAAGCAACAGGTCTCGGAAGTAATGGAGCGTCAGGCTCGTCCTTCAGAGAATCGTTTAATTCATTAAGCCTGAACCACAGATTACGTCCAGTATGCTTTTTCCACGTAATAGCCTGAAATTTACCGGACCATTTCTCTGTAGTTTGCTTGCCCTGCAATTTATAACGAATGCGACAGCGCGCATTTGTATCATATTTCGTAAGGATCTGACAAGAAGTTATTAGGGCGTTATAGGCCTTGTGAATGGCAGGCTGCAACACGGCTTGCATATAAGTGGGATCCAGAGCCCACGAAATCCTTTCCTCAAAAGGAAGAGCGGGATAAGAACTTTCTATATCTATCGGTACTGTAATAGGTTCCGATGTTTCAGATTGTTTAAAGGCCTGCTCGGCTTTATCCAGGAGCAGGGGAACCTCTTCCCGCCAGTTTGGGCGCTGCTGGCGGAATGTGGAGCCAGCGGAAACGATCAAAGAACCGGCTTCAAACAGGCGTGCCCGGCGCTCATCCTCCCCAGTTTCACGTAAATACGCACTCAAAAAGGCCTCCTGGGCTTCTTTAAGGGCGTTCAGTTTGCCAAATTGCCGTAACGCAGGAATCCGCATCGACGAAAGTAGCCGCCCGACATCGCTTAGAGGATCCCCCAAAGCTACCTCATCCAGGTCAATGAGAGTCACTTTTGTTTCATTCACTAGAGCATTGGTGTTCTGGAAATCCCCGTGAACGGTTCCCGCCATTTTGGCCCGCACCAGGAGGCTGGAAGTAATCCTGCCGGAAAGGTTTTCTATCCGAGCCGCCATTTCAGGGCAAACTTCGATTAAAAGCTTTGCCCACCGCTTCACAAATTCGGCTTCCACCTGGGGTCTTCTGCAGGAAACCAGGGGAATGGATAAGCGGTGCAGGATCGCCAGCTGTTTGGCGGTTTCTTTCATGATTTCAAGGAGTAACGGAGAATCCACAATGTTGCCTAAACGCTTGCCTTCAATTTTTTCCTGAAGGAAAAGCCGGTAGGGGAAAAGGTAACCCACCGGCTGCGGCATATTCAAGGAGCCCTTGGCTGCCTGCGAGATCGCCCAGGATGAAGCAAATAATCGTGAGGGATCCTTGTGAATGTGGATTTTTCCTATGAGTGAGCGTAAAGAAGTTTCACCGGTATCCTTCGAACGGCAGGTGACGTCGTAAGAAAACGTGGCGCGCATATCCGGCTGGTAGCTTAGTACTTTGCTGCGTACTTTTTTCACCTTCGTCTTTTTGTCTGTGCAAAATTGACTTAGTTGAAGTTTCATGGTTTTAGGGTCAAAGGCATCCGGGAGCCAGGTCAACGTTGAATCCAAGGGGAAACTTTGCAGGAGCAGCTTTAAATGAGGAAGATAGATAAAAGGGGTGCGAAAAACAAAGCGCTTGTCTTCCCGGAAACGGTTCACAACTTCTTCAGAAGGGAAAACAGGCGATTCTTCCGGCTCCAATATACGCCCTGTAAGAAGCTGAGTTGAAATAGCTTCGGATCCTTGCTTGCGAACTTTTAAATGGTATAACACCGTACAGGAATGAGCCGATTGATAGGAAACATTAGTAATGCTGACCTCCACGAGCTCTAAATCTTCTTTAAATTCGAGGAAATGCTTGCGCAGGATCTCAAGCATCTTGTTGCAATTGAGAGCGTTTTTAATCGGGGTGGTGTCCGTGTCAGAGGGTGGAGGCATGTTCACGGCAGGGATTCCTCCGGCTGGAGACGGTAAAGATCCTGCTGATACTTGCGCAAAGCAACGACCTTGGAAGGCACGCCGTCTTCAATAATTTGTCCGTTACTTATAACAATGATTCGGGTGGCCTGCCGGAGCATATCCAGCTGATGGCTAATGATCAGCACGGTACGGTTCATCATCAGGCGGTGGAGCGCTTGCATCA
>Ga0247727_10009009_pt1 | contig 18285 bp, 14 predicted proteins | sample WisWelCaveWW1625_FD_202498 | JGI IMG/M metagenome (GOLD analysis project Ga0247727, IMG submission 202498) | Biofilm microbial communities from Wishing Well Cave, Virginia, United States - WW16-25 | ecosystem: Environmental > Aquatic > Deep subsurface > Groundwater > Cave microbial mat | place... | reverse complement strand
GGCCTGCACGACATGAGCGGCAATGTTTATGAATGGTGCCAAGATTGGTATGGCGAAAAATACTATGATGAATGCAAAAACAAAGGAACAGTAGAAAATCCAGCGGGGCCGAAAACGGGTTCGACCCGGGTGTTGCGCGGCGGCGGCTGGTACAACGATGCGCAGTACTGCCCGTCCGCGCATCGCTACCACCGCAGCCCCGACTACCGCTACGGCAACATTGGCTTCCGCCTGGTGTTCGTCCCGTAGTCAGTTGGCAGCTCGTTCCGGCTTTACCTATGAGCAGACGAGTTGTTGGAGCGAAGTGAGCGAGCGCGAGGGACGAAGCGCAAGCGAACGGAGCGAGAACAACGAGTCGGGGGTTTGGGGGCCGTGCCCCCAAAAAATTTTTTTGAAAATCTTAGCGCGACCATTTCGACAAATTGTCAATTGGCAATTGTCAATTATCAATTGACAATTTAAAATCTTCGGTTGTGATAGTATTTTCACTATAATTATTCCATGCAAATCAAACTCTTTACCATCCCCGTCGGCGACAGCGGCACCGCGCAGGAGGAAATGAACCGTTTCCTCAGAGGCAACAAGATTTTGGAAGTGCAAAATCAGTTGATCAGCAACGAAAACGGGGCTTACTGGTGTTTCTGTGTTCGTTATATTGAAAAGGCCTTTGTGCCAACCGACGAGCAAAAAGGCAAAGTGGATTACAAGCAAATCCTCGACGAAGCCACATTTAAAAAATTTTCGAAGCTACGGGAGATTCGCAAAAAGGTGGCGGCAGATGAAGGTTTGCCGGCGTTCGCTGTCTTTACCGACGAAGAGCTTGCCGGTTTGGCAAAATTGGAGACCATCACCCCAAAAAGCATGTTAACGGTCAAAGGCATCGGCGACAAAAAAGTCGAGCGTTTTGCCAAACGCTTTATTACCGACGAAAAGCCAAATGAAAAGAGCGGGACGTCTGATTGAAAAAATCGCCGATCTTGAAAACCTGCAATTGGCATATTATAAAGCACAAAAGGGGAAAGCTGACAAAAGGGAGGTGATGGAATATGGAAAACGGCTGCAAGCAAATTTGCAAAACCTGCGAAAGCAAATAATGGCGGGCGAGGTGGAAACCGGCAACTACCGCTACTTCACAATTTACGACCCGAAAAAGCGGCTGATCTGCGCCGCGCCCTTTGGCCAGCGCGTCTTGCATCATGCGTTGATGAATGTTTGCCATCGGTTTTTCGAGAAAGTTCAAATCTTCGACAGTTATGCCAGCCGCATCGAGAAAGGGACGTATGCGGCGCTGGAAAGGGCAAAGCATTTCAATCGGCAATACAAATGGTTTCTCAAATTGGATTTTCGCAAATATTTCGACAGTTTGAATCACACCGTACTAAAGGAACAACTGCATTCCCTGTTCAAAGACCGGTGCTTGCTAAACATATTTGAAAGCATCATTGACAGCTACCATGTAAGCCCGAATAAAGGCGTTCCGATTGGCAATCTCACCAGCCAGTATTTCGCCAATCATTATCTCGCCGGCGCCGACCATTATGTCAAAGAGGCCTTGCAAATCCGGACTTTTGTTCGTTATATGGATGACAGCGTTTTGTGGCACGATAATAAGGAAGTTCTCATAAATGCTGGATTAAGTTTAAAACAATATTCTGCAGATGAGTTGAAACTAACGCTAAAACCGTTTTGTTTAAATCAAAATTCGCGCGGACTGCCTTTCCTGGGCTATTTGTTGTACCCCGATCGCACGCGTTTAGCCCATCGCAGCAGGATTCGGTTTGTCAAAAAATTGCGCTTTTATGCAGATAATTTGCTCTCGGGCGTATGGACACAAAAAGAGTATCAAGATCACGTTTTGCCGTTGATCGCATTTACCGAGCACGCGGAGGCGAAAGAATTTCGGAAGAAAATCATCGCAACAGAGATTGACCGGTCGCTATAATTCCACCGATTTGTGATGAACAAGTAATCTGAGCGACCGGTCAATATCAGTTCACTCCCAACAATAAAATTACTGCCATGCCACAAACCATCAAAATCTTTCTCGCCTCCTCCGCTGAGCTGAAAGATGATCGTGAACAATTTGAACAGTTCATCGGCCGGAAAAATAAAACACTGAAGAAAGACGGCCGGTTTATCGAGTTGGTGACCTGGGAAGATTTCATCGACGCCATGTCCAAAACCCGGCTGCAGGACGAATACAACCGGGCCGTTCGCGAATGCGATATTTTTGTGATGCTGTTCTCGACCAAAGTCGGCCGTTATACGCGGGAGGAATTTGAAACGGCGTTTGGGCAGTTTCAGGAATCCGGCAAACCGTGGATTTATACTTTTTTCAATACCGCGCCGGTTTCTCCGGATATTCCACGTGAGGATTTTCAAAGTCAGTGGGATTTTCAGGACAGATTGCAAGCGCTCGGGCATTTCTGGACAACTTATAAAAACAGCGACGAGCTGGAAAACCGATTCAACGGACAGTTGGAAAAGCGCGATCCGTTTGTTGATACACCACCGCCGCGGGAAGAGATTATCATAAAATACTGGAAGCAATTGATTCAGGACCCGGATTTTAACAGCATGGCTGTGATCGGCAAGCGCGAGCGGCAGCGGCTGGAAAATCTTTATGTGCGGCTGCAGGTCACGGCGCATGGTGACAAGACCGGCGTAGCCGAGCGGTTTCACCGCCGGAAAGCAGACAAAGCCTTTCCCGAAGAGACGATCCCGCATGACATGCCGCCCAATGTGGCGATCAATGCGTTTCAACGTTTTGTCGTGCTCGGCGCGCCGGGCATGGGCAAAACCACGATGTTTCGTTTTATCGCCTACACCGTTTCACGGCTGGGCCTGGGGCTGGCGCGGGCCGAGGAATTTTCATTGGAGAAAAAATCAAACGTGGTGCCGTTGTATTTGCCGTTGACCGAGCTCAGTGACTACAGCGGCGATTTGCTCGGCTGTCTGAAAAATTATCTGCACAAACGGTTCCCCGGCTGCAAGGCGATAACACCTGAACTCGAGGCCCTGTTAAAAAACGGACAATGCCTGGTGCTGCTCGACAGCCTGGATGAAGTGGCTGTGGCAGAGGTGCGCCGGGTGAAAGAAAGTATCAAGGGTTTTTTGAATAATTCCGATTGGCAGGAGAACATTGTCCTGCTGAGCTGCCGCGAAGGCAGTTGGAAAAAAGACGAGGTTGGCCTGAACTTCCCGGCGGTGCTGCAGATTGTGGACCTGGACGAGGCGGCGATTGGCGAGTATCTGCATCACTGGTTTAGCGCCGAAAATAGCGAAGCGGCGTTGGCGTTGAAAGGAAAAATTTGCCGCACGCCACGGTTGCAAGCGCTGGCCAGCAATCCTTTTTTGCTGTCGTTGATTGCCTGGCTGTCACAAAGCGATAAATTGCCGGAGCGCCGGGTCGAGCTTTATGTAAAATGCACGGACGCCCTGCTCAATGAAAAACATAAAGAAGAACATGATCGCCACCCCACGGCGTTTGGCCCCGATCACGCTGATTTGAAAGCCGGCGTTCTCACCGACGTCGCCTTTGCCATGATGAACCGGAATCTGCGGGAGATGCAACGGAATGCGCTGCGGGATATCATTCGGGAATCGCTCGGTTCAACCAACGCCATGGACGAACGGCCGGGCCAATTGATCGACGAAATTCACCGCGGCAGCGCCATTCTGCGGGAAACCAATGCCGTACACATTTATGAGTTTCAGCACAACACCTTCCGCGAATATTTTGCCGCTAAAAAACTGGAAAGCGTGTTGGCGCCGCTGCTGAGCCAATGGCAAAAGACCGACCCCAAACCAAAGCTGGCTGATTTTATCAAACAACACGCCCGCAAAATTAACCCGCTGCAATGGACAACCGACCCGTTGTGGACTGAAGTGAACCGTCTCACCGTCGGGTTGTTGGATGATCCGACGCCGGTGCTGGAATTGTTATTCGAGTCTGATCCAACCCTGGCCGCCCGCTGCTATCTCGATGCCGATCCGGAGAAAGTAAGCCATGACGCCATTAAAAGACTGTGGACCGAGCGCATCGACCGGGCCGAGCGCATAAAAATTGTCCGCGGCATCAAAGAGAGTTTAAAAGATGATCGCGAAGTGCTGGATTTTATTGCCGGCATTTTTCTGACCGGCGAAACCGACAGCGAAGTTTTATATCACTGCGACGAGGTGCTTCGCCGCCTCGATACCGATGAGGCAAGCAGGATCAGCGGAACCATGTTCGACCATTGGCTGGCGGAACGGCAATTTAAAACCCACGCTGCGGCGTTTCAGCAGGACAAATTCTGGCAGGTTGCAGAGATCAAAGGCGGGGAATTCGAGATGGGCGGCGATGAATTTGATTGGGAGAAACCCATTCATTCGGTCAAAATTCCGCCGTTCCGCCTGGGGCGCTATGCGGTGACCGTGGGGCAGTATCAGCGCTTTGATCCTGACCAGAAACGCCACATGAAAGAATATGGAGAATTTTTTAAAGATGCCAATCAGCCGGTGATCATGGTGAGCTGGTACGACGCTTACATTTTTTGCAAGTGGGCCGGCGGCCGGTTGCCTACCGAAGCCGAGTGGGAATACGCCTGCCGTGCCGGCACGACCACGCCGTTCAATACTGGCGACAACTTGACGACCGCGCAGGCCAATTACAATGGAAATTATCCGTACAAAAATTTTCCCAAAGGTCAATATTTGAAAAAAACAACGCCGGTTGGCAGTTACCCGCCCAATGCGTGGGGGCTTTATGACATGCACGGCAATGTTTGGGAATGGTGTCAGGATTGGTACGGCGAGAACTACTATGATGAATGCAAAAAGAAAGGAACAGTCGAAAATCCATTGGGGGCGGAAACTGGTTCGGACCGGGTGTTGCGCGGCGGCAGCTGGCTCAGCGATGCGCAGTACTGCCGCTCCGCGAATCGCGGCCTCAACAGCCCCGGCATCCGCAACTACGGCATTGGCTTCCGCCTGGTGTTCGTCCCGTAGTTCACCCTGTGAAATAGTGAGACTCTATGCCCTATTTTTATGTTTATGTCCTTCAAAGCGAAACTGATAATCAGTTTTATACAGGTTACACTTCTGATTTGCATAAGCGCTTAGAAGAGCATAACACAGGAGGCATTCATTCAACAAAGAACCGAAGGCCTTTAAAGTTGGTTTATTTTGAAGGTTGTCTTAATCAACAAGATGCCACACATCGGGAAAAATATCTAAAAACAACTTATGGCAAAAGATACCTTAAGAATAGGTTGAAGAATTATTTCACAGGGTAAAGTTGGCAGCTCGTTCCGGCTTTACCTATGAGCAATACGAGTTGTTGGAGCGGAGAGAGCGAGCGCGAGGGACGAGCGCAAGCGAACGGAGCGACAACAACGAGTCGGGGGTTTGGGGGCTCGACAAGCTCGCCCCAAAAAATTTTTTTTGGAAAACTCGTAACTATACCATTGCAAAAAGAGCCTGTCATTCCGGAGGAATCTTTTTTCATTTCAAGCACTGTGCTAGTGCGAAAAAGGATTCTTCCAGAATGACATGTGAGGGGAGAGCTGAATCGATACAAAGACCAAAATGAAAAATTCCTTCGACGTTATCATCATCGGCCTCGGGGCGATGGGCAGCGCCGCGGCGTTTCATTTGGCGCGGCGCAATCGGCGCGTTTTGGGGCTCGACCGCTTTAGGCCGCCGCATGCCTTTGGCTCATCACACGGACAAACGCGCATTATTCGCGAGGCTTATTTCGAGCATCCGGCGTACGTGCCGATTGTGCAGCGCGCCTATGAAAACTGGGCCGAGTTGGAACGCGAAGTCGGGCAACAACTTTTGCAGCAAACCGGCGGTTTGATGATCGGCCCTCCGGAAGGAATTTTAGTCACCGGCGCACAGCGCAGTGCTCAGCTTCATCAATTGTCTCATGATCTTCTCACCGCCAAAGAAATTCGTCAACGCTTTCCGGCTTTTCAGCCTTCCGATGAAATGGTCGCGGTGTGGGAGCCGCGCGCGGGAATTTTATTTCCCGAGCGTTGTGTTGAAGCGCATTTGCAAATGGCGCAGCGATGCGGCGCCGCGCTGCAATTTGATGAACCGGCAACGCAATGGGAACGTGACGGCGATGGCGTGCGCGTTTATACGGCAAACGGCGAATATTTTGCTCAACGCCTTCTCATCGCCGCCGGAGCGTGGATTAATCAATTGATTACAGAACTCACCTTGCCTTTGACCGTCGAACGGCAAGTGCTATTATGGTTCGCTCCTAAAATTCACCCCGAACATTTTGCCCCGCAACATTGCCCAATTTACATTTGGGAACACGAACCCCATCGGATTATTTACGGCTTTCCGGAATTAGGCGAGGGCGTCAAAGTTGGCCGGCATCACGAAGGAGAGATTATCGAACCCAATTCTGTACGACGCGAAGTTGATTCAGATGACATAGCAGCGATGCGGGTCATTTTGCGGCGCATTATGCCATTGATTGACACGGTTCCGCGCGCCTCGGCAGTTTGTCTTTATACCAACACGCCCGATACGAATTTTCTCCTCGATTTTCATCCGCAGCATCCGCAAGTTTTGTTGGCAAGCATTTGCTCCGGACACGGTTTCAAATTTTCCAGCGCGGTTGGCGAAATCTTTGCCGATCTGCTGCTCGAAGGCCGCTCGTGTTTTGATTTGAGCTTGTTCCGGTTGGAACGTTTGCAGCGATCATGGGAATGCCTCAGTGACAGGGGGAGTAGCGCAGACATCTTGTCTGCCGGCGGGGCGCCTGCGCTACGTTTTCCTCCCGTGAGTGAGGCATTGCCGATCACAGGAATTTCCGCTTGACTTTCACGCCGTTTCGTGCTACCATTTTTTCCATGAAGAGAAAATTTATACTCAGATTCGGCAGCGCGATGGCATTGACGCTTTTCTTTTTTAGGCCGGCAACGGCCGCGGTTTCAACTCCGGCTGATTCAACTTTGCGCTTCGATCTTGATTTCGCGCGGTTTTGCATCAACGACACGACGGCGCAGGTCGAGGTTTATATCGCCGTGCCGAGAATGGCGTTGCGATTTGCGCAGTCCGAAGGCCAATTGATGGCGAACTTCGAATGCCGGATTTCCATCACGAAAAATGATATTGAAGCGATCAATCACAAATGGCAAGTGCATTCGATAGCGCGCGATTCGGCGGAGATTAAACCCGGTCAATTTCTTTTTACGCAGGCGAGATTTCAATTGACAGTAGGAACGTATCGGTTCTATGTTCGCGTGCAAGATACGCGCAGCGCGCGCGCCGGCGTGCGCGCGTTTCAGATTATGGTCGAGCCTTTTCCGGCCAATCAACTCGCGCTGAGCGATTTGCAACTTTCGTCGCGGCTCGAGCGCGATACGACGCGTTCGATTTTCCACAAAAATCGCCACCTCGTCCTGCCGAACCCGGGCGCGTTGTACGGCCGCGAATTGCCGATGCTCTTTTTCTATAGCGAAATTTATAATCTGCGTTTTCCGAGTGACAGCAGTTATTCGGTGCATTATCGCATTTATGACGGCGATGGCAATGAAGCCAAAATTTTGCCGTCGAAACGGCGGCCGATTGCGGGAGCGAAATTGGTCGAGGTCAACGGCTTCAATATCGTGACGTTGAAGAGCGGCAGTTATTTTCTCGAAGTGCGGGTGGTGGATCATACGAATCAAGCCGAAGTTTCGCGCCGGCACAAATTCTTTTTGTATCGCGAAAAGGATCGAGCCGAAACCATGCCGGTGGCTTCGACTGTCGGGTTCGAGTTTCTCGCGCAATATTATCGGCAGCGCCCGGAAAAAGAGCTGGATAAAGAATTTGAAACGACGCGCTATATTTCCGTGAACGAAGATAAAAAGATTTACAATTCGCTGCAAGCGGAGGGCAAGCGCGGCTTTTTGGTAAAATTCTGGCAAAAGCGCGACGAGTCGCCGGAAACGCCGCGCAACGAGTTTCGCGAAAGATATTTGGCGTTCGTTCAAAAAGCCAACGCCGCTTTTTCCGGGTTTCGTGAAGGTTGGAAAACTGACATGGGCCGCGTTCTGCTGTTGTATGGCGAACCCGACGAAATCGAGCGCTTTCCAAGCAGCAACGAGTCACGCTCACATCAAATCTGGCGCTACTTCGAGATCGAGGGCGGGGTGGAATTTATTTTTGTCGAATTGCGCAGCGGCGGCGAGATGGAATTGGTGCATTCCACCGCGCGCAATGAGCTGCAAGATCCGACGTGGCAGCGGTGGCTGAATCCGGGGAGGTGAAAAGGGCTCGCCGGTTTTCCCATCTGTCTTTTGCGATGATTCTATTGCAAGCGCACCAAATTTTTTCACAATGGACACGATTACTCTCAACGACATTGGGCGGGCGCGACAAAATATCACGCCTCACATTTATTCGACGCCGTTGCTCCGCTGTTCTTGGTTGGAAGAACAAATCGGCGCTCCCGTTTATGGCAAATTAGAAAATTTGCAGCGGAGGGGTTCGTTCAAAATTCGCGGGGCGGCGAATGGTTTGTTGCAACTCGATCCGGCGCAGCGAGCGAAAGGCGTGGTGACGGCCTCCGCCGGAAATCACGGCCTTGGCTTGGCGCAAGTGGCTCAGTTGCTCGGTTGCCCCGTTACGGTTTTTGTGTCAATCTCAACCTCTCCGCTAAAAATAAACAAACTGCGCCAACTCGGCGCGAGGTTGATTCAAGAAGGCGCCGATTATGATGCGTCGGAAGCGCTCGCGCAAGCTCACGCCAAAACGAAACATCCCCCTTTTATTCACGCCTTCGATCAACCGGAAGTGATCGCCGGACAGGGCACGATTGGACTCGAGTTGCTTGATGAAATGACGCCGCTGAATAGCCCAATGTGCGTGGTCGTTCCAATCGGCGGCGGCGGTTTGATTTCGGGTATCGCCATCGCGATCAAATCAAAATCGCCTAAAAGTAAAATTATCGGCGTGCAGAGCGAAGCTTCTCCGGCGATGGTGCGCGCGCTTGAGGCGGGAAAGGTGGTCGATACTCCAATCGGCGAAACGGTTGCGGATGGATTGGCTGGACGATTAGTCGGGGAAAACATGCTGCGGCTCGTGCAAAAATATTGCGCTGAGGTTGTTCTCGTCAAAGAAAAAAATATTTGTTTTGCCATGCAGGAATTTTATTTTCGCCAGGGTTGGCGTGTAGAAGGCGCGGCGGCCGTCGGCGCGGCGGCGATTCTCGAAAATAAAGTTCAGGCGCGCGGGATGCCGGTGGTTTTGATTGTTAGCGGAGGCAATGTGGCGGAGGAATCGTTTTACCGGTTTATCGAGGCAAATACACAATCCGGTTGACCCACTCTTCTGCGCCGGGCACCAAACAAATCAGAATAAGCTTGTCGACAACGAGATCAAGGGGAAGATTTTGAGGAACAAGCAAAACGACAATGCTGCCGATTTTTTTCAATAGACGCGCTGGTCATTGGATCGTGCTCAAAAACTTATTTTTGAAACTCTCTGGTTAAAAATTTGGCGATTAACCTGCATTCACATTTCATAAATCAAAACCCATTCGACAATTGCAAGGCGCATTTTTCATACGCCCAGTTCGCTGTTGCTTTTAGAAAGAAAATTACCTATATTTTTCAACTAAGTTTTTTAAAATTGTGCAGCGCATAAATTTGCCAGAGTGGCGAAATTGGCAGACGCTCCAGCCTTAGAAGCTGGTTCCTTCACTGGATTAAGGGTTCGAGTCCCTTCTCTGGCACCCATTTTTTGTGTTAGCCTAATGGTGGTGATCGGCAGAGAAGCAACGCGCCGTGATAGATTGACGATATTCCAAAGATTTTTCAATAATTCAAACGGCAGTAAGATGCACAAGATTTTCAAAACGCGCATTTACGCGGCTAGGCCATCAACGAAGCCGCTTGCTTTGCTTATCAGCCTTTTGTTGCCACTCAGTATGAGTTGTAAGAGCAATCCTATAGAATTACCCGCTGGATTGCTCCTTGGCAAGGTAACATTTCCAGATGGAAAGCCAGTTCCAGAAGTTTCTGTAAATGCCGTTCAAATAAGCAGCGATCCAACTAATCGCATAACCTCACAAACGAATGCTAAAGGCGAGTATGGCTTTTAAAACCTCGATATTGGCGCTTACAACGTCGCTGCTAATTATTTTGGCAACAAATTATATATCACTTCGAGTTATACCAAAACCTTTGAAGTTACTCAAGAAGGAACTCCGTCAGATTTTCTTTTTGGCAATAGACTTATTGGGGAGAACATGGTAAAAGAGACGGCTGTGATTGTAAGCAGCGAAAGAAGCCCAATTTCCGGCCGCCCGAAGGGGGTTATTATACTTTTTCGATATGACCTGGACACGCTGCATGTGGGAAAGCGTTTTGATTTAGTGCGACAGCTTACCCCTCTTAGCATAGCTCTCAGAGATGAAGGCTCATTGGAAGTTGTGCTTAAAATTTACAAAATTCCAGAGAATGTTTTCTGGTCCGAGAGAAACCCCGGAGGAATGACATCCGAATTTTTTCGAGACGAGCTTATTGCAGGGCAAGAAATAAGATTTAAATTGGAAGATACAGGCTTTGGTGGAAGTCTTAACAGTGACTGGAAATGGGAATCGCTCAATCCAGAAACTTTTTTTCTTGCAACAAACGGTGTTGCATTTATGCTCTCGGGTGAGGCGCTCCCGGGCGGTTTTAATCCAGGTCAAATAAAAATTACATATACTTGGGAAAATGAAAATTAGCTTAAAATTCGATTGTGAGATACAACCAAAGGGCGCGGGCTTTCAAATAAACTACACTGCATTGCTACTGCCGCTGTTTTAGTAATCCGCCCTATAAATTTAGCAGCTTTACTTTTTATCGGCTGACCGCCGCGTTTGAACGATCAAGCAAAAAAGTCTATCTAACTGAGGAGCGACATTGGACGTCAAAGTTATTCCGGCTGAGAAATGGAAGCGTTACATCGAAGTAACCGTTCCGGCAGAAGAAGTTGAGACAGAGTTCGCCGCGGCGCTGCGGCGTTATCAAAAACAGGCGCAGATTCACGGTTTTCGCAAGGGCAAAGCGCCATCGCACTTGGTCAAACAAATTTATGGGGGCGCCATCCGGCAGGAAACCATTGAAGAGATGGTGCCAAAAATTCTCAGCGCCGCGCGCGAAAAAAACGGCTTGAAAACCGTCGGGCCGGTGGACGTCGAAGAAGTGAAGTATGACGAGAAAGACGGTTTGAGTTTTCGCGCTTCGGTGGAAGTGGCGCCGGAGATCGAGCTGCGGCAATACAAAGGGCTTGAATTCGAGCGAACGATTTATGACGTCGAAGATCAAGACGTCGAGGAAACGCTCGAGGGGCTGCGCGAACAACGCGCGACGCTGCGCGTTCTCGACGACGGCGAGGCGCAAGCCGGGCATCTCGTGTTGGCGGATCTGCAAAAAGTCGACGCCGCCGGTTTTGCCATTATCGGGGATAAATTTGAAAATCAGCGTTTGCTCGTCGCTGCTGACGACGAATTTACCAAGCCGCTCCTCGGCGCCAAAGTCGGAGATTCGCGGCGCGCGAGTTTCACCGAGCGCCAGCCCGATGGGACGATGGCTGAGAAGCCCTCCCACTTTCAAATTACTGTCAAAGAAATTACCGAAAAAATTTTGCCGCCGCTCGACAATGCGTTTATGGCTGAATACGGCAAATTCCAAACGGCCGATGAGTTGAAGCAGGACCTCCGCAGGCATCTGGAGAAACGCGCCGAACAGCGCAGCCGCGAGAATCTGCAGCACGAGATCATCGACGAGCTGATCAAGGTCAACTCGTTCGAGCTGCCGGAGGCGATGGCGGAATCGTACGCCGAAAAATTTTTTGCGAATGTGAAAGCGCAATTCGCCGGCCTGTCGGAAGAGGCGCTGAAGCATGAATCGCGCGCCACCGCGTTTCGCCGTCTGCGGTGGGAATTTTTGCGCGAGCGCATCGCTGGCGTGGAAAAAATCGAGGTGAACGACGACGAGATGCGCGGGCATCTCGTCGCGCGCGCGCTGGCGGCGAATGAAGAGCCGCAGCGTCTCATCAATCAAACGATGAACAACGCCGAGAAACGCGACAGACTGCGCGATGATTTGCAAGAGGCGAAAATTTTACAATTTCTCGAGGGACAAATGCAAATTCGCGAGCGCCGCGCGCCGTACAAAGATCGCGGGCAGCAGCGGATTATTACGGTTTAAAAAGGTTGGCCGCTTTGCCCGTTTATCAATTAATGGCTAAACCGACTGACTTTCAATTAACAGGACCTTCACTCAAAGCGAGGATTTAACCATGGGCTTAGTACCGATTGTCGTCGAGCAAACCGGACGCGGCGAGCGTTCGTTCGATATTTATTCGCGCTTGTTGAAAGAGCGCATCATTTTTCTCGGCACGGATGTCAACGAGCACGTCGCCAGTTTGGTGATTGCGCAGTTGTTGTGGCTGGCCGCCGAAGATGCGGAGAAAGACATTCAGTTTTACATCAACTCGCCGGGCGGTTACGTCTCGGCCGGGTTGGCGATTTACGACACCATGCAATATGTCCAACCTGACGTCAGCACGATTTGCATGGGACAAGCTGCAAGCATGGGCGCGTTGTTGTTGGCGGCGGGCGCGAAAGGCAAACGCTTTGCGCTGCCGCATTCACGGGTGATGATTCACCAGCCGGCTGGCGGCGCGCAGGGCCAGGCCACCGATATTGAAATTCACGCCCGCGAAATTTTGACACTGCGCGAAAGATTGAACCACATTTTGGCGAAACACTCCGGGCAGCCGTTCTCACAAATCGAAAAAGACACCGACCGCAATTTTTTTATGTCGGCTGAAGAAGCGGTCAAATACGGCATTGTCGACGAAGTGTTGACGCGCAAGTGGGAACGGAAAAAGGAAGCCAAGTAACGCCGATTTCATACAATTAAGAAACAACGGAACCGATTATGGCCGATTTCAACAGACGCGACCGCTTGTTTATTTGCTCGTTTTGCGGCAAGAACTCCAATCAGGTGGATTGTATCGTCACCGGGCCGGAGGTTTTTATTTGCAATGAATGCGTGCGCAACGCCAGCGATATCATCCGCGACGATGCCCAGCGCCGGGCGGTGTCGTTTTACGGGCGCATTCCGACGCCGGTGGAAATCAAAAAAGAGCTGGACGATTACGTCATCGGCCAGGAGTATGCGAAGAAATCGCTGGCGGTGGCGGTGTACAATCATTACAAACGCATCAAGCAAACCAAGGTCATCGACGACGTCGATTTGGAAAAGAGCAATATTTTGCTGGTCGGCCCGACCGGCACCGGCAAAACGTTGATGGCGCAAACGCTGGCGCGTTTTCTGCAAGTGCCGTTCACGATTGCCGATGCGACCACGCTCACCGAGGCCGGATACGTCGGCGAAGACGTCGAGAATATTCTTGTCCGGCTGTTGCAAGCCGCGGATTACGACGTCGAGAAAACCGAGAAGGGCATCGTTTACATCGACGAGATCGATAAAATTTCGCGCAAAGACGGCAATCCGAGCATCACGCGCGACGTTTCCGGCGAGGGGGTGCAGCAGGGACTTTTGAAATTGCTTGAAGGCACCGTCGCTGCCGTGCCGCCGAAGGGTGGGCGCAAGCATCCGGAACAAAATCTGATCAACGTCAATACGCGCAACATTCTTTTTATTTGCGGCGGCGCGTTTGAAAATTTGGAAAAAATCGTCGCGAGCCGCATCGGCAAAAAGCAGTACGGCTTCGGCGCCGAATCCTCGAAACGCGGCGCGCAGGACACCACCGCATTGCTCATGCAAATGGAGCCGGATGATTTGCTGAAATTCGGCTTGATTCCCGAGTTGATCGGGCGCCTGCCGGTGATCGCGCCGTTGGCGGAATTGAACGAGGCTGCTTTGTTGAAAATTCTCATGGAGCCGAAGAATGCTTTGACCAAACAATATAAACGCCTGTTGGCGATGGACGGCGCGACGTTGGAATTTGATGACGACGCGTTGACCGCCATCGTGCAAAAGGCGATGAAGCGGCGCACCGGCGCCCGCAGTCTGCGCGCGGTGTTGGAAGAAATCATGCTCGAGGTCATGTACAAAGTTCCGAACATGCCGGAGATCAAGCAAGTGCGGATCACCAAAGAAACGATCACGCAAAATCAGCCGCCGTTGTTTATCTACGAAGCGCAATTGAAGAAGAGCGCTTAATGTTGATCAAACAAGCTGAATTTTCAATAAGTGTAGCAAATGTATCACAATTGCCGCAAGACGGTTTGTCGCAAATCGCTTTCTGCGGCCGCTCGAATGTGGGGAAATCCAGCTTGATCAACTCGCTGCTCAATCGCCGGCATTTGGCGAAGACCAGCAAAACGCCCGGCAAAACCCGCCTGCTGAATTTTTTTCGCATCACGCCCGCCGATTCGCCGAACCGTCCCTTTTATTTTGTCGATTTGCCCGGTTATGGCTACGCCAAAGTTTCTCGCGACGAACGCGAACAATGGCGCAAGCTGATTGAAAGCTATATCAAAAAAACTCAGCCCCTCGGCGGCGTCATCGCATTGATCGATAGCCGCCACGGCCCGTTGGAGAGTGATTTGGAATTGCTGGCGTGGCTCGCCAATTTGCGCCAGCGCGTCGTCGTGGTGGCGACGAAGGCCGATAAGCTTTCCAATAAACAACGCGCCACAAGGCGGCGTGAGATTGCAACGGCGCTTCATCATTTACCAATACTCGGCTTAATATTTTACTCCTCAATGACCGTTTTGGGGAAAAAAGAATTGTGGCAGCAGATTCAAGAATTAGCTGTTCGGTCAAATAATACGAAGTGAATCAAAAGCCTTGAACGCGGATAACACAGATTTTCGCGGATTTTTTCTTCGCGTTGATGGACAAAGAGTAATCCCTCGGTTATTGGTGGACTACAAACGATGTCATGCAGGAGGCATCTTTTTGTTGTCAAATTACAGCGCTGGATTGCAAAAGGATTCCTCCTGAATGGCATTTTCTCTCCCCATGTCCGAGGCATTACGGCAAGAATAATTCCTCCTTGCTTCTTTAAAGCCCTGCCATTATCTTGTTGAAAAGTTAAATTCCAAAAATCTTACGTTTTAGAAAATCACTCTTTAGAAACGACCATGCCCGATCTAAAAACCTACGGCCGCCATCCAGTGAAAGAGGCGCTGCAATCCGGCGCGCCGGTGCGCAAAATTTTTCTCAGCCAAGGCAGCCGCGGCCCGGAGTTGTTGGAACTCATTCATCGCGCTGAAGAAAAACGCATTCCCCTGCAGACGCTGCCGCGCCAGGAATTGGATCGCCTGGCGGAAACCGACAAACATCAAGGCATCGTCGCGGTGATGCCCGGCGTCGATTATGTGTCGTGGGAAAAATTGCTCGAACGCGGCCGGCAGAAAAACGAGAAGCCGGCGTTGCTGCTGCTCGACGGCGTCGAAGACCCGCGCAACCTCGGCGCGATTTTGCGCGTCGCTGATGGCGCGGGAATGCACGGCGTCGTCATCACCAAACGCCGCTGCGCCGAAGTGACGGCGGCGGCGATCAAAACTTCTGCCGGCGCGGCCTTTCATATTCCCATCGCGCAGGAAACCAATCTCAATGCCGTCATCGAACAATTGAAGCGCGAGAATATTTGGATCGTCGGCTGCGACATGGCCGGAGAAAAACCGATCTTTGCAATGGACGCGAAATTGCCCATTGCGGTTGTGCTCGGCGGAGAAGGCCTCGGCTTGCATCAGCTCGTGCGCAAGAAATGCGATTTTCTCTTTCACATTCCCATGCGCGGCAAGGTTGATTCGTTGAATGTCTCCACCGCCGCGGCGATTGTTTGTTATGAAGTCGTGCGGCAGCGGCTTGCTTAAATTCTGTTTTCATCTAAACCCTCATGATGTTTGAAGAAACCCTCGCCACTGAGAAAGAAAACCTCACGCCAGCAAATCATTTGCGTCCATTATCCACCGGCGCCGTCATCGCATTGATTTTTTCAATGCTTCTGGTTGGCGCCAGCTTCGGGGCTGTAGCCCCGCTGGTCTCCGCCATTCTGGAAAATCGCGGCTTCAGCGAATATTTCACCGGCGGCGTCACGGCGATTCTGGCATTGGGCATTGCGGTTTCCAGTTCGTATGTTGGCCGACTCGTCGAACGCTACGGCACGCGACGCATCAACACGCTCGGTATTCTTGGGCAAGCCGTTGGTTTCGTCGGACTCGGGCTGGCATTAGCGACAAAAGAAATTCTGCTCTTCCCCGTTCGGTTCGAACTCGGCGTCGCGGCAACGATGACATTTGTTGCGGCGGAGGTGGCGCTGTTGCGCGGCGTGCCGGAAAAAATTCGCGGTCGCGTGATGGCGGCTTATGGCTCATCGCTCGGCGTCGGATTTATGTTCGGCGTTTTTGCGAGCGACGTCGCTTATGAACGGCTCGGCTTGTGGTGTTTCGGGCTTGTCGCGGCGATTGGGGCCGGCATCGCTTTCATTGCCAATCACGGGCTGCGCAGCCGCGTCGGCGATTCTCTTCCGCAAACACAAATTCATTCAACAATATCACCTTCTGCCAACGACACAAAAATTGATTGGCGGCCGCTGTGGATTGTTTTATACGGCGCGGTGGTTTTCGGCTCGCTTGATACGGCGATCTCCGGAACATATCCGGTTGAAGGACAACGGCTCGGTTTGAGCCGCAGCGAAGCTTTGAACATTGTTGGATTCATGGCGCTCGGGTTAGTCGTCAGTCAACCGCGCTGCGGTTGGCTGGCGGATAAATTCGGATCGCGGCTGGTGCTTGGTTTTCTTGCGACACTTGGCGTTGCGGTCAGTCTTGCCGCGGGATTTGCCGCGCGCCTCATTCCTGCTGGCAATACAATTCGGGCTGCCGTGACCTTTGCTGGAATTGGCGCGGCGGTTGGCGGCGGCTATCCGATCAGCCTTAAAATCATGGGTGATCGCACACCGTCGGTAAAGCTGCCGATTGTCAACGCGCGTTTTTCTGGCGTGTATGGACTTGCTTCTCTTATTGGGCCGCTCCTCGCGGCGTTCGGCATTGATGTAATGGAAAATCTCGGCTATTTGGGCTGGGCGGTGCCGGGCTTGGCAGGATTGACGCTCGCCATGTTGCTGCCGCTGGTGATGTGGGATCGGAAATTTACCCTGAAGAAATAATTAAGGAGGATAGGCCATGCGTAAATTTTTACCAATTGCATTTATTTTGTGCCCGCTGCTATTGGCAAGCTGCGACGACAGGCCATCGGAGAACCGCGCCAGCAGTTTTGCCGAACGCGACAAACGAGAGAGCAAAGGCGCTTTTTCCGAAAGCCGCCAAATTCAATTGACCAATCAAACCGCGCTGCGCCTCGATGTCGAATACAATGGCGGTCATTTGACCATCGAACGCGATGAAGCGGGACTGCTCGCCGATATTAAATTGGAATTCGACCGCGAAGAGAATCGCCCCGACATTGATTTTGACTCGTCGTCCTCTTCGCCAACGCTGCGGATTCGCAGTCCGCGCCAACACGAACACAGCGTCTCATTTGATCAACTTCGTGACAATGGCTGGCGCATTAAATTAAGCCCGAAAATTCCAATCGACTTTCACATTAACGGCGGCGTCGGCGCCTCAAAGCTTTCTTTCGATGGGGAATGGAAAAACGACGCGCGTGTCGACATGAATTTAGGCGTCGGCAAAAACACAATTCTGTTGGCGCGGCACATCGGCGCTAAAGTTCAACCCGCCGGCTCGTTTCTTTCTCCCATCCGCTTGCGCGGCTTTGACAAACGCGGCAGCGTCCGCTATTCCGAAAATTACGATCAAGCCGCCGGCCATTTGGATTTCGATATCAAAATGGGCGTCGGCCACACGGAGATTGATTGGTTGGATAAATAAATGGGGAGTTGTGAACAAATGCAAAAATGCAATGTCGGACTTGCCTTCGCCATTGCGGAACGGGAATGAGCCAAAAATGTGTTTATTATGTAACGAAATTGCAATCACCTGTATCAAGATTTGACAATTTGAGTGGCATTTTTAAAATTTGGAAATGCGTTTTGAATAGGGTAAAACTTTTTAAATTTAATTGGTTAACTCTTTATGATGTAATTGGTCTAATTGTTGCAATTTGTTTTAGCTGAACACTACTGAAAGGTAAACGTAATGCCAACGACTCACTTTCGTAAGTGTGTTTGGCAGAAGGCTGGATGACAATGGTGTCGGGGAGTTTACGTCAAAAGCTGTTGGTTGTGCTGTGAGAAAAAATCAAGCAGGCGATCTCCCAAAAGATTCTCCTTAAGACCCCCAAACCATCCTGCTCTCCGCATTTC
>Ga0247727_10009008_pt1 | contig 18288 bp, 22 predicted proteins | sample WisWelCaveWW1625_FD_202498 | JGI IMG/M metagenome (GOLD analysis project Ga0247727, IMG submission 202498) | Biofilm microbial communities from Wishing Well Cave, Virginia, United States - WW16-25 | ecosystem: Environmental > Aquatic > Deep subsurface > Groundwater > Cave microbial mat | place... | reverse complement strand
GCTTTCGGGCAATCGGCGCCGGTAGTGCTGTTGGTGGACGACCTGCACGCCGCAGACGAAGCCAGCTTGCGCCTCTTCCACTACCTGGCTAGGCAGACACACACCGCGCCCATCGTGCTGTTGGCGACCTACCGCACCGACCTTCCCCATGCCCTTGGATCGTTCGCTACTTTGCTCAACGCCCTCTACCGTGAGCGGCTGAGCGAGACGCTGACCCTTGCGCCACTTTCAGCCGAAGCCATTACCCACGTGCTGGCGCAGGAACTCGTTGGTGAGCCGGCCCCCGCCCTTGTCGCCGCCGTTCACGAATTGACGGAAGGCAACCCATTCTACGCTCAGGAGATGGCGCGGTCTCTGCTCAAAGATAGTCGTGTGGAAGTGCGTGACGGGCTGTGGCAGTTGAAAACGGGTGATCAATCTTTACGCCTACCCACGGGCCTGAGTGGCCTCCTGTATGAACGCGTGACTCGCCTCGGCCCCGACGTGGAGAGCACGCTCACCGCTGCTTCGGCGATGGGACGTGAATTCAGTTTTGATATCTTGCGCGGTGTGGTCGCATTGTCAGAAGGTAATGTATTGGCCGCACTCGATGCCGCTCTGGGGGGCCGGCTGTTGGACGAGACCGAGTATGGTTATCGCTTCCGGCATCTCCTCATCCGCCGGGCGTTGTACGACTCGCTCAGCCGGGTACGCCGCGCCCGCTTGCATGGCCAGACCGCCGAGGCGATTGAGGCGCTCGAGTCACGCCAACCCGGCGGAATCCAATCCGTCGAAGACCTGGCATTTCATTACGATTTGAGTGACCGCCGCGACCGCGCCTGGCCTTATCTCATTCAGGCCGGACAGAAAGCGGCAGGCCTATATGCCTTTGAAGTTGCCGTGGATTACTTGGAACGGGCACTCGCGCTGATGGATGCGCTGGGCGTGCAGGATGCCGCTCAGCGTTGGATGGTGCTCGAGTCGCTGGGCTGGTGGCACACGATCCTGGCCAACACGCCGCAGGCCGTGCAACGCTTCAACCAGGCGGCGACGCTTCAGCCCAGCAACGGCTGGCGACCCGCACGGCGCGCCCGGGCGCGTGTGTTGCGTGGCGCGGTGATGGCCCTCATCACCGCCGGAGATGTCGATGCGGCGGAAACGCATCTGAAAGCGGCCTTGGCCGAGGTGGACGAGAGCGAAGATGCGGCCGAGTACGCCCACGTACTCTACAACGTGGCGCAATTCCATTGGCACCGAGGCGAATATCAGCGGGCGTTTGACGCTGCGCAACAGAGCCTGGGTGTGGCGGAACGACTCAACGACTCCGGCGCCATCGCCCGGGCGTTTGAGATGCTGGCGCTGGCCTGCCATTCCTTGGGGGAGTGGCAAAATGGCCTGCGCTTCGAGGCCCAGCGCGCTACCCTGGCCGGTTCGGGCCTCGACGTGACCGAGGCTTTCGATGTTCACCTTTGACTGTGGGAGTATCACCTGTATGGTGATAAAGGTTACGAAGAGGTCAAGCACGCAGTCAGCACCACGTTAGCGGAGGCGCAGCGTATCGGCGCGCCCCGCGCCATTGCGTTCTGCCGCTGCTTTGATGGCGCACTCGAATTTCAGGCCGGGCACTGGGAAGCCGCCGAAGCCTCACTTCGTGAGTCTATTCGCCTGCATCGCGAGATTGGTGCAGCTTCCGGCGAGGCGCTGGCGTGCCAGCGATTGGGCGTCCTCCTGACCACACAGGGTCGGCTGGATGAAGCCAAAACTATCATGGAAGAGGGCCTCCTCACCGCCGAACATGCCCTCCTGCGCGCCCACTGCCTCACGCGCCTGTATGCCGCCCTGGCCCGCAACTGCATAGCCGCTGGCGATCTCGCCGCCGCCGAAGATTACCTCGCACAGGGGTTGGCGATGAGTGAACGTCACGGCCACTGCACCACCTGTGATGCCCTGCTCCTCCCCAGTGCCATCAGCGTACGCGCCGCGCAGCGTGATTGGTCCGCCGCCGAAGCCTTTTGCCAGAAACTCGACGAAGCCGCTGCCGAGTATGGCAGCCGCACCTGGCTGGCGATGGCGCGCCAATCACGCGGGGAACTGGCAGCAGCGCAGGGCAAGCACGATGAGGCATTGGCGTGTTATACCGAGGCCCAAATAGCCTTCTCGCTTGCGGGCAATCTTGCCGAAGCTGAGCGATGCCAGGCGGTGATTACAGCACTCCAAAATGGAGCGGCCCAACCCGCAATCATGCAGGGCACATAGGTCTTTCCCGATCATTTCAGCCGAGGTAGACATTACCTCCCACGAGTTTGTTCCCGTGGGAGTTTTTTATGCCCAGAAGTGCCTGGGAGTAAGAGTTGTGGGAGGTCGTTCCGCTATGGTGGATCAAGAATTCAGTAAACCCTACCCACGAAGGAGAGAACAGCATGACCACCGCAACTGCAACCGCTACCGTCGTCAACGGCGTGAACGTGGATCAACTCATCGGCACCATCAACGCCATCAAAGAAAACCCCGGCCTAGCCCAGTTCCAGTTCCGGGCGGAGACTGAGTGGGTCGAGGGCGGCCACTCGCGCACCAAGATTCAGAGTTTCTATGGGGCCGGGCAGGAGGATGCTTCCCGCGCCAAGTCATTTGTGCTCGAGGGCGACGAGCCGCCCGTGTTGCTGGGCCAGAACGCCGGACCAAACGCCGTCGAAGCCGTGCTGCACGCCCTGGCCTCCTGCCTGAGTGTGGGCTTCATCTACAACGCCGCGGCCCAGGGCATCAAGGTCGAGAGCCTGACCTTTAAGTTGGAAGGCGATCTTGACCTGCACGGCTTCCTGGGCCTGTCGGACAAGGTGCGGCCTGGCTACCAAAACATCCGGCTGTCCTACCGGGTGAAGAGCAACGCGCCCCGCGAAAAGCTGGAGGAGTTGTGTGAATACGTTCAGAAGACCTCGCCCGTGCTGGACATCATCCGCAATCCGGTTCCGGTCAGCATCAGCCTGGAGTAGAGCCACCAGGGTAATCCTGGCAGTGACCAGCGCCAAGACCGGCCAGGTTATTCCTGCCAGGTAAGATTTTTGGGAGGCGCAGGCGCTATCCTGCCACCATCAGACACCGGAGCAGTAAGAGATGAGCACCCTTCAAGCAATCCCTAAACTATCGCTGGATGATTTACGGCTTGAAATCCAGAAGGAATATACGTCTGTCGCCTGTGACCCGAACAAGGGCTACCACTTTCACACGGGCCACCGCCTAGCCGGCGTGCTTGGTTATGACTCAGCCCTGTATGCCGACCTGCCGGAGGACAACATTGCCTCCTTCGCCGGGACGGGCAATCCCTTCGCCGTCGGCCCCATTCACCCTGGCGAGACGGTGGTGGACATCGGTTCGGGCGCGGGCTTTGATTCGCTGATCGCCTCCACACTGGTTGGCCTCACCGGGCGAGTCGTCGGCATTGACATGACGCAAGAGATGTTGCGCAAGGCGCGAAAGGGCGCGGCGCACATGGGAGCGAACCATGTCGAGTTCCGCGAAGGCTATGTCGAAACCTTGCCCTTGCCGGATAATTTCGCCGATGTCGTCATCAGCAACGGCGTGCTCAACCTGACGCTGGATAAAGTCGAGACCCTGCGCGAGTGGTTCCGCATCCTCAAGCCGGGCGGACGTTTGCAGGTGGGTGATATCCTGGTAGACCGTCCAGTGCCCGCTGATGCGCTGGACGACATCTCCCTCTGGACGGGTTGAATTGCCGGTGCTCTGCTGGAAGCAGAGCTCATCCGCGCCGTGCGCGCCGCCGGTTTTGAAGAGGTCGAGATCGTCTACAAGTACGACTCATATGTAGATGTGCCCGACCCCTCCGACGCCCAGGAGTTCGGCACACGCGGTATGACCTTCCGGGCACGCAAACCGGGAAAGTAAAACAGTGAGTGACGAACGGTGAGTAATCGCCATTCGTCACTTTTGAATTTCCCTTTCAGGTAAAAGGAATTCACCATGACCGATCTCTCCCCCGAAATGCAAACGCTCAAGACCCGCTTGAAATCCACTTGGATGGCCGGTGACTACGGCCACTTTGCCCAGTATCTGGAGCCGGGCGCGCTGGAGTTTTTAGCGCGGCTTAACCTGACGCCGGGGACGCGGATGCTGGACGTGGGCTGTGGAGCGGGGCAAATCGCTATTCCCGCAGCCCGAGCGGGCGCGCCCGGGCGTGTCACCGGCGTGGACATCGCCGCCAACCTGATCGAGCAGGCGCGGGCGCGGGCCGCCGCCGAAGGGCTGACCGTGCGGTTCGATGAGGGTGACGCCGAGATGTTGCCATACGATGATGCGGCCTTCGACGTCGTGGTCAGCCTGATTGGCGCGATGTTCGCACCGCGGCCCGAGCGGGTGGCGGCGGAACTCGTGCGCGTGTGCCGAGCGGGTGGGCGCATCGTCATGGCTAACTGGACGCCGGGCGGCTTCATCGGCCAGATGTTCAAAATCAACAGCCAGCACGTGCCGCCGCCGGCCTTCATGCCCGCACCGGTATTGTGGGGTGACGAAGCCACCGTCCGCGAGCGTTTCCGCGAGGGCATTGCCGAGTTGACGTTGACCCGCCGCTTCTATCCGTTCAAATATCCGTTCGGTCCAGCCGAGGTCATCGAGTTTTATCGCACGTACTACGGACCCACGCAGCGCGCCTTCGCCGCACTTGACGCTGAAGGCCAAGCCACACTTCGCCGAGATTTAGAAGCGCTTTGGGCCACTCACAACCGCGCCACCGACAGCAACACCTACATCGAGTCCGAATACCTGGAGGTGGTGGCGATCCGTCAGTGAAGAATGAAGAATCGAGCTCCCTGGAAGACTGAGTCAATCTTTCACCATTCCTATTCCAAAGTCAGGAGACTCCTATGATTCTGGTTCGTGATACCTTACAAGCCAAGTATGGCAAAGGCGGTGAGCTGGTGGCGCTCTTTAAAGAAGCGCGGAAGTGGCCGCAAAAATACGCCCAGCGCATCCTTACCGACGCGAGCGGCCAATTCTTTACCGTCGTCGTCGAGACCGAGGCCGAAAGCCTGGCCGACTGGGAGAAGCGCTTCAACGCCATCCTGGCCCTGCCCGAATTCCGCGACTGGTTCTCCGGCACAATGATGCTCGTCGATACGGGCCGCCGCGACTTCTACAACATTGAATAGGGCGAGGCGCGGCTGACCTTGGGCAACCAGTTGCTTGCTCACGCTTAATCGTTTAGAACTTACGCAGTTGCGAAAGAGCGGCTAGACTGAGCGGCATGAACCCAGCCAAATGTGACGCACTCGATTACATCCAGTTTCTGATTGCAGCTCAAACGGTGTACAGCACCACCGAAGCCGCCCGCTGTGACCCGCGCCCGGAGACGGAGCGGCCAGCGCATGACGCCTATACGCGTCTGTTGCGTCGACAGCCGCCGGATAGCGCGGAGTTGTGGGCGGAAGTGCAGGGCTGTATTTGCCGAGAGCGGGGACTGTTGGGGTTGGATGACTCGACGTTGGACAAGCCATATGCGCGGGCGATGGAGTTGGTGACGAGCCATTGGTCGGGCAAACATCATCGGGTGGTGAGGGGCATTAACCTGATCAGCTTGGTCTGGACCGAAGCCGAGGCCCGGTTTCCCAGCGATTTTCGGCTGTACGACAAGGCTCACGATGGGTTGGACAAGAACGACCATTTTCAACACATGTTGTTTAGCGCCAATGCGCGTGGGTTCAGCCCGGAGTTGGTGGCTTTCGATAGCTGGTATGCCAGCCTGGCCAACCTGAAGTTCATTCGGGCTTGCGACTGGTCCTGGCTGACTCAGTTGAAAGCCAATCGCTTGGTCGACCCCGATGGGAGTGGTAACCGCCCCGTCAGCCAAACGCTGATTGGATTGACCGGGAGTAGGGTGCATCTCAAAGGCTATGGTTGGATCCAAGTCTTCAAGATCGCTGCCCCAGATGGCAGCATTGAATACTGGGCCACCAGCCACTTGAGGATGACCCTGGAACAACTGGCGGAGTATGCCGCGCGGATTTGGCATATCGAAGAATATCATCGCGGCCTCAAGCAGTTCTGTGGCGTGGAACGCGCCCAACATCGGCTAGCGATTGCCCAACGCAACCATATCGGCTTTGCCTTGCGGGCTTTCCTCCGGCTGGAATGTCATCGCTTGCATTCCTGTACTTCGTGGTTTGAAGCCAAAGCCAGCATCGTTCGCAATGCCATTCGCGCCTATCTCGCTCAACCGCTCTATACCCAGATTTCAACTACGTAAGTCCTATCGTTATTGGTCGTGGGCCTAAGCTCCAGGCCATCGAGAACGTAGCCTAGTCGACGATCAGCGACCAAATATCTGTCGCCTTTCTCTGCTATGAGCCACCAGGCTTCTCTCCCTGCCCGCCAAAAGTACCGGCTCGGCGGTCTTCTGCTGGCCATTTCACTTGTGGCATGGACGGTCAGCCTGCAATTGGCGGACCGCATGGCTTCGGGGACGCTCACATTCGTCTTCCTATGGACGGTCATGATGGCGGCCATGATGCTGCCTTCGGTCTTGCCGGTCGTGTGGCTGTTCGCAACGGTCGCCCACTCCCGAACGCAATTCGGTCACCGGCCTGCGCCAACTGGCATGTTGGTGATTGGCTACCTGGGTGTATGGGCGCTCACCGGAATTGCGGCCGCCTGGCTCAACCAGTTTGGTGAAACGGCGATGCCGATGTGGCGGCCCGTGCTCGTGGGCGGCGCATTGATCATCGCCGGCGTCTATCAGCTCACCCGTTGGAAGGCCGTCTGCCTCGGCCACTGCCGAACCCCTCTGCACTTCTTCATGGACCACTGGCACGACGGCGTGGGAGGTGCGCTACGGATGGGGGCCTATCACGGTCTCTACTGTGTCGCCTGCTGTTGGGGATTGATGTTGGCCCTGCTGGCGCTGGGGATGATGAACCCGGGCTGGATGAGTCTAATTGCCCTGCTCATTGCGATAGAAAAGTTAGCGCCACAGGGAGAGCGGGCGGCGTTGGGCAGCGGTGTACTTGCCATCCTGTTTGGTGCCGCGATCGCGTTTGGCTGGCTGGCTCTCCCGCCAACCCTGGGAGGTATGTAAGATGCCCAAACCGGTCAAGTGGAAAATCAAAATCGAACACCTGATGACCTGCAACTGCAATTGGGGCTGCCCCTGCTCATTCGACTCGCCGCCCACCTACGGCACGTGCGAAGCGGCACTGGCGTATCGGGTCGTCGAGGGCAAGTACGGCGACGTCTCGCTCGATGGCTTGCGCTGGGTGTTAACGGCGATCTGGCCCGGCCCCTTGCACGAAGGCAAAGGCCGCGGCGTAATGTATTTGGATACACGAGCCAAAAGTGCAAAGCGGGAAGCCTTGGAAGCTATCGCCACTGGCAAAGCCGGAGGGCCAATCGGCATTTTCATATCTACAGTTACTGAAGGGTTAGTCGTCGGCAGTGCCCGAATTGATTTCGAATACGCTGGCCAATATAGTTCCTTCCGCGCAGAAGAGGCCGTGGACGTGGCCTTTGAACCGATCAGCAATCCCGTAACGGGCAAAGAGCATCATGTCTCGGTTCTGTTGCCTACCGGCCTGCTGGCCAAGCGCGAGGACCACTTTTCGGCCAAAACCTTCAACGTGAAAGCGGATGGGCTTGAATTCCAATATCCGGGCCGAAATGCGCTGGCTTTTACCAATACCTGGCGCGGGCCGTAGCCATTCCGGCTCACCTCTCATCGTCTGGGTTCCAGGGAAGTCAGCGGGAAGGCTGGGGGAAGGCGGACCGGCTACTGTGGCACAACCTTGTAGCCGATTTCATTTCTCTAGAAGGAGACCCACGATGACTGCCCCCACCCTACAGATCGCTCAAACCCTCGACGCCCGCGGCCTGGTCTGCCCCATGCCGACTGTCCGGCTCGGCCAGGCCATCCGTAAGCTCAACGTCGGCGACATTGTCGAGGTCTGGACCGACGACCCCGGCTCCCAGGCCAACATGGCCGCCTGGACCAAGAACACCGGCCACCAACTGGTGTCCAGCGCGGTCGAGGGCCAGGTCTACAAATACCAGGTTCGCCGGATGCGATGACGTGATCGCCGCTTTATAGGAGTAGATAGCTATGTTAGCGCCAACCAGCTTTGCACCATCTCTCGAAGGCTTGCCGATGACTGAACCCATGAATGGCGAACGAAAACCCCGTCGCCTCGCCATCATCGCTTCAAAAGGCACGCTCGATTGGGCCTACCCGCCCTTAATGTTGGCGACGACCGCCGCCAGCATGGGTTGGGACGTCGGCATCTATTTCACATTCTATGGGCTGTACATCATCCACAAAGACTATCAGAACCAGCTCCAGGTCAGCCCGGTGGGTAACCCGGCCATGCCGCCGCCCTTACCCGCCTTCCCCCAATTCAAAGTACCGACTCTACTAGGTACACTTCCCGGCATGACGGCGATGGCGACGACAATGATGAAGGGCTGGATGGAGAAAGCTCATCTTGCTCCCCTGGGCGAACTGCTCAGCATCGCGCGCGAGTTGGGCGTGAAACTGTATGCCTGCAATACCATGATTGGGGTGATGGGCATTGACCGGGCTGATTTAATGGAGGGTGTCGAGTGCGCCGGGTCACCCGCCTTCCTGGACTACGCCGCTGAGGCGCACATTCAACTCTTTATCTGAAAGGTGAGCGCCATGTACTTCCGACAAATCCTTCATGAAGAAAAAGCCTGCGCTTCTTACCTGGTCGGGTGCCCGACCCTCGGCCTCTGTGCGGTTGTCGATCCGCAGGGCGATCCGCAGTTCTATATCGAGCAGGTTGAGAACAATGGCATGGCGGTCAGTCATATCATCGAGACCCATCTGCATGCCGACCACCTCTCCTGTGCCCGCGAGCTGTCCGCTGTCACTAGCGCGCCGATTTACCTTGGCACCGGTGCCGACATTAACTATGACTACATCCCACTGGCGGATAGGCAGGTGTTGGAGATTGGCAATCGGCGGCTCAAAGTGATTCATACTCCCGGCCACACGCCCGAGCATATTTGCCTTCTGGGCGATGACTGGTACCTCCTCACGGGCGATACGCTGTTTGTAGGCGACGTGGGCCGCGTGGACCTGGCCTTGAGCGATATTCCCCTGGAAACGATTCGTGAGCGCGCGGGCCAACTGCACAACAGCCTGAGCAAATTGTTGGACCTGCCCGATTACGTTGAAGTTTATCCCGGGCACTATGCCGGGTCGGTATGTGGGCGCGGCATGGACGGCAAGACCATCTCAACCATTGGCCACGAGCGGCGGAGTAATAAGACCCTGCAACTCTCAGGCCCAGAGTTCGCGGCCTTCCAAACCGAGAAACTCCCTGCGCTGCCGGCTGACTTTCACACCATCAAACGCCGGAACCTCGGCCATGACTAGAGCAGCGGTCGTGTCGTCAGAAAACCCCGTTCGTCTGGGCCTACGCGCCAATTGGGAACAATTTACTTTACTCGTCATCGTCAATGCCTTTGTGGGGGCAATGGTGGGCTTAGAGCGCACCGTCGTTCCCCTCATCGCCGAGGCTGACTTTGGCCTGGCCTCGAAAGCGCTGACGCTCTCGTTCATCGTCAGCTTTGGCATTGTCAAGGCGCTGGCTAACCTGTTCGCCGGGCGGCTCTCTGATCGGCTGGGGCGCAAGCGCATTTTGGTCGCCGGATGGTTGTTTGGTTTGCCGGTGCCCCTGCTCATCATCTTCGCACCGAGTTGGGGCTGGGTCGTGTTCGCGAATATGTTACTGGGCGTCAACCAGGGCCTGTGTTGGTCAACGACCGTCATTATGAAGATTGACCTGGTCGGGCCAAAGCAGCGTGGGTTGGCGATGGGCTTGAATGAGTTCGCGGGGTATCTGGCGGTCTCGCTTTCAGCACTGGCCACGGGCTACCTGGCCGGGTCTTACGGCCTGCGACCCGCACCCTTCCTACCCGGCATTGCGTTTGCGGCCCTTGGCCTGCTCTTGTCCGTCTTCTTCGTCCGCGAGACGCAGTCCCACGCGCGTCACGAAGCCCGAAGCGCAACTCCGCCGTCTCACGCCCCGCGGGCGCCTAACCCCATAGGGGCGCCTCCTCGTCTTCCGTCTCACGAGACTAAGCCCTCATTTTCCGAAATTTTTTTACTCACCAGTTGGAAAGACCGCGCGCTGTTTGCCGTAAGCCAGGCCGGATTGGTCAATAACCTGAACGACGGCATGATCTGGGGCTTGGTGCCAATCCTGCTCACTGGTGCCCGCCTGCCGGTGGAGCAAGTGGCCCTTATCGGCGCCACGTACCCGGGCGTGTGGGGGCTGAGCCAGCTGGTAACCGGTGCATTGAGTGATCGCTGGGGGCGTAAGTGGATGATTGTTGCCGGGATGTGGGTGCAGGCGCTTGGCATTGGGTTGTTCGTCGTTGGCGCAGGCTTTTGGCTGTGGCTGGCGGGTGCAGTATTATTGGGCATCGGCACGGCGCTCGTATATCCAACTCTGCTCGCGGCCGTTTCAGATGTAGCCCATCCCGACTGGCGCGCCTCGGTGGTGGGTGTTTATCGACTCTGGCGCGACGGAGGCTATGCGATTGGGGCGCTGCTCTCCGGGCTGTTGGCCGATGCGTTTGGCATCCCGGTCGCCATCGCGGCCATTGGGGCGCTGACCTTTCTCTCCGGCGTGATCGTGGCCGGGGTGATGTATGAAACACACGCTGTGCAAAGTTCTTGAGATGAACCCTTAAACGCCTCGGCGAATTATGCTTCCGACGCAATTCCCTCGACAACTCATCACGACCAATGCCCGCATTGGCGCCGACCCCAATGACAGCGACGATGTTCGGTTGCAGAAGACGCTGCTCGTCGGTGGCGCATTCATGTTCATCCTGGCGGGCGCGCTCTGGGGACTAATGTACATGGCTTTTGGGGAGTGGCTGGCCGGTTCCATCCCGCTGGGCTATGCGGCGATTTCACTATGCAGCGTCATCCTGTTCGCCTGGACGCGGCGGTATCGCTTCTTCCGCTTTAGCCAGCTCGTGCTTATTTTGCTGCTTCCATTTCTGCTCATGGTGGCCTTGGGCGGCTTTATCAACTCCAGCGCCGTCGTCCTATGGTCGCTGATCTGCCCTTTGGGTGCGTTGCTCTTCGACGAACCGCGCTCTGCTCCGCGTTGGTTCCTGGCCTTTCTAGGGCTGCTTGTCCTGAGCGGATTGGTGCAGCCCTATGTGCGCCTCACCAATCATCTTCCTCCCACGCTGGTCATCGCCTTTTTTGTGTTGAATATTGGTGCGGTTTCGGCCATCGCCTTCACTTTGCTGTACTCGTTCGTTCGGCAGAAGAACAGCGCGCTCGGGCTACTGCGCATTGAGCAGGAGAAATCCGAGAATCTCCTGCTCAACATTCTGCCCAAGGAGATTGCGGCCATTCTCAAGAATGATAACCGCACCATCGCCGAACACATTCCTGGAGCCAGCATCCTATTCGCCGACATGGTCGGGTTCACGCCGCTCACCGCCCAGATGAAACCGGGCGAGATGGTGGAATTGCTGAATGAAATCTTCTCGTATTTTGATTCATTGGTAGACAAGTATGGGGTGGAAAAAATCCGCACGATTGGCGACAGTTATATGGTCGCCTCCGGCGTGCCGCGCCCGCGCTCCGACCACGCTCAGGCGCTGGCGCACATGGCGCTGGATATTCAGGCGTACATGCATACCCATCCGACTTGCGTCACTCGGCAACTGGACTTTCGCATTGGGATCAACTCGGGGTCGGTAGTAGCTGGGGTGATTGGGCGCAAGAAGTTTATCTACGATTTATGGGGCGACGCGGTGAATACCGCCAGCCGGATGGAGTCGCATGGGATGCCCGGCAAAATCCAGATCACACGCGCGACGTATGAACTCATTCGAGATCAGTTTATATGCGAGCCGCGCGGTACGGTAAGTGTCAAAGGCAAAGGGGAGATGGAAGTCTGGTTCGTGGCCTCTGCAAAATAGGCGACCACAGGGTCCAGCAGCTGATTCAATTGAAGATTGGCCTTCAGGTGACTCGTTTCAGGTGATTCTTGGAGTAAACCGTAAAGTCTTGGCCGGGAGCCGCCAATTCAAAGGTTTCGGTGAACTCGTCTGGGTTAAGCACCTGATAGGTTTCTTTCGCCCGCCAGCTGGGCGGGATGTTTTCGATGCTTTCCGTGACAAACGTCATCGTCTGCCCATCAGGCGCGAGGCCGGCTTCGCCGTCCAGCACGTATTGATTGACAATGCCTTCGCCATGGAACTGCCGGAAGACAAACGTTTTCCGGGCTTTATCGTAACCGATGAAGCCCAGTCTTCATGGACTTCACCCTTCGGATTCTGCTCCTGGGGTAAGTAGGTCGATTTATTTCTCACCTGAAGAAATTTGCCGCTGAGCACAAACTCATACGTCCGTTCAACCTGCGATGTGCCGGGCTGCCCGGTTCCCGTGCCCTGCCACGTACCGATGAAGAAGTTGAAAGGTGTCCACATAGGAGCTCATGATTTCCGAATCTGAGTAGCGCGTTGGCAGCCTGACTGCAGGCTGGAGTGGCCTGTTAGTTGGAAGTTGTGTGGGTCACTTTTGCGGGAGTATAACTCACGAAAGAGGAAATGAGCCAATCCCTGTGTGATGCTACCCTGGACCGGCACGTGATTTCGGAATCGCGGTGACACAAAGATGTTCTGTCAAGTGACCGTGTGCATTATGCACATGGTTAGTTATGTGAGTGCTTTCATATACATCGACTACCAGACCGCACAGGTCTGCAATATAGCACCTGCGCGGTCTTTGGTTAAACGGATAGCGCCATTGTGGATACTAGGCTTCGATAGATCCTGAGATCAAAGATGCCCGCTAGGCCTATTCGGAAGTCAGCTCTGGGTTACTCGGTATTCCCTTGCCATGAGATGCCCGACCCGGTCGTCGCCCGTCCCAGGGTCAGACCGTGGGCTTAGGCGGCTTGTCACAATAACGTGACTACTTTTTCTTGGGCGTCGGCCAGATGCGGTAATTCCAATCGCCATGAAACTCGTCCGGTTTCAAGTTGACCATTGCCAATTCGTCGTCGGAAACTTTGACGCCGGTTGGATAGCGACCTTTGTCGAGTTCCGCTTGGATGGTGAGTCCCTTTTGGGTCGTGGTCGCCGCAATCAAATGGATGACGACCTCATGGCTGATCAATGGTCGACCACGCCAATTCTGCGTGATGTGGCAAAACATGCGATGCTCAATCTTGTTCCACTTGCTGGTGCCTGGCGGAAAATGGCTGACCTGGATCGGAATGCCCAACGCGTTGGCCAGTTCTTGCAAGGCCACTTTCCACAACCGGCTGCGGCTTCCGTTGCTGCCGCCGCCATCGGCTGTGATCAGTAACTCGCGCGCTTGACCATGATGCTTCACACCCATTTTGCGCCACCACCGCCGGATAGCCTCCGCCGCAAAGCGAGCCGTATCGTGATCAATGCCGACGCTGACCCAACCCTGGTTTTGGGTCAGATCGTAGACCCCGTAAGGGATCGCCTTGCCCCGGTCTTTGTCAATAAAGTCATGGATCAAGACTTTGACCGGCTCACCCGTGGGTTGCCACTCGCGGCCAGCAATGCGGAATTCGCCGATCAATTCCTTCTTTTTCGTGTCGACCGAAATCACCGGTTGACCGCGCTCCTGAAAATCTTGAACTGTGGTGGCAATATACTCAAACTGCTTATTCCGGTCAGGATGATCCGCGCCTTCCTTCGTTTTCCGGTTGCTCTGCAAGCTGTAGCCGGCGGCGTTCAACAATCGCCAGACCGTGCTGGCGCTAACCGGATGTCCTTGCGAAGTCAGTTCAACCGCCAAGTGCGGGGTGCTCTTGCACGTCCAACGCAACGGCGACCCTGGATCGCCGCGCGTCGCTGGCTCGATCAGTCGTTCCAAAGCACTCGACAGGCCAGGGTCAAGTTCTGTTTGCCACTTGCGTCCGCCGCCTTCACGACGTATTCGCCCAGATACGGCTACGCCCGGGTTGGCTTGACGTTCGGACAACTCGCCCAAGCCTCGGCGAATCGTAGTCGCCGACATTCCAATCGCTGTGCTGACGGCCTGAAGGCCGCCCCACCCATAGGCTTGGGCTTCGGCAGCAGCCCATTGTCGGCGTATACGCTCATCCAGCATGGGTAACAGCGTGTCGTACACCATTTCCGGTCGCTTGATTGCGGCAATGTCTTTCACGCGAACAGTAGACTGCCAATGCAAAAATCAGTCAACTTATTGTGACAAGCTGCCTTAGTACCGCCTTGCTAGGACAGTATCTCCGCTAAGTCGGGAGCCTGCTAGATCCCAATCCTCTGAAACAACTGAGAGCAATCAGCCTGACGCAAGGCGACTACCATCGCAGCGGCATCGCTGGTGATTGCTAGCCGATTTCACTCCCTGAGGCAAAGTTGAGACAACTGACCGGGCGTCTCGGTGCTATCATGGCGCTATTCGGAACACCAGCGGGTCAACTTGGTTGACCCTGGACAAAAAAAGTAGATTGAAACCAACGACTTTGGGCCGTTGATTCCAATCTACTTTCAGAGTAGCGGGGGTTGGATTCGAACCAACGACCTCCGGGTTATGAGTTATGCTCTCAGAACGTATACTTTTCGCTCGTTAGGGTGGCTGAATCCTGACATTGACGACAGCCGATCCCAAAGCACTTGATGAATTGTGGTTAACACGATAGTGGATTTTGCGCGCTGACGCAAGACCCCATTTGATACTGGTTTGCACGCCGGCCCTCCTCTTCTCTGAACCCCAAATGATCGGCATCAAAAAGGGCTCCATTCAACTGGACGCTGCCGTCACCGTGATCCCAGGTCCGATTGCTTCGCCAGCGAGCCATCCCGATGGGCTGCAGTGAATTCCAGCCATCGTTATCGGGCGCGGCCCAATTGACCAATACACACAAATGGCCTACACTATACACATTGTTCATATTGCGCCTGGAGGCTCCCATGCGGACCAACATCGTGATCGACGACGACTTGATCGAGCAGGCCATGAAGGTCACCGGCCTGCCCACCAAAAAAGCCGTGGTCGAGGCCGGGTTACAGTTGCTGATCCAGGTCAAGGCCCAGACCGGCGTGCGCCGTCTGCGTGGGAAGGTCAAATGGCAGGGCAATCTGGATGAATTGCGTTCAGGCCGAGTCGCAGCGTAAGGACCAGGCATGGTCATTGTAGATACTACGGTCTGGGTGGATTATCTCAATGGCGTGACCACGCCGCACACGGACTGGCTGGACCAGGAACTCGATCGGCAACGCCTCGGCCTCACCGACCTGATCTTGAGCGAAGTGCTGCAGGGCGTGCGCGATGAGCGCGAAGCGGCCGAGACTCGCCGCGAACTGCTCAAGTTTGAAGTCTTCACGACGGGCGGGGTGGAACTGGCGGTGACGGCGGCGCGGAATTACCGTGCGTTACGGGCTAAAGGCCGCACCATCCGCCGCACAATCGATTGCTGGATTGCCACGTTCTGCCTGCTCAACGACCACGCCCTCTTGCACAACGACCGTGATTTCGACCCATTTGAGGAGTTTCTTGGTTTGCGCGTTATCCACCCGTGAGAGTGAGTAGTGGTTCGCAAATGCCGCCCCAGTTGGCATCACCCGTTCAGGTGAAGGAAGACTCGCCACATTACCTGCGAGCGACACTGGGTATAGGGGGAAGTGTTCGACCTACTTCCAGATCTTTCGAACTTTAAAGCCTGGTCGGCATAGGCGGCTTCGTAGTTTGCGGCGACGACCGCCTCCTTCAGAGACACGACCCTGCGTCTCTTGCGGATGGCACTCACCGCCAAAACGCGCTCAACAACCCGGCAGCGGCTCCCCCGATCACGAGCCAGATCGCATTGACTTTGTAGCGGAACAGCAGGAAGGCTGCGGCCAGAGTCAGCACGACGGTATATGGGTCAATTAGTGAGGCGCCCCCCAATTGCCACGTCACCGCAGCCATCAGACCTAGCGAAGCCACGTTGACGCCATCCAGCAGTCCGCTGGCCCAGGGTGAATGGCGCAGGCGCGGAATGAAGGGGTTGCTCAGCGCCACGAAAATGAACGACGGCAGGAAAATGCCGAGGGTCGCCAGCAGCGCACCCAGCACGCCGCCCAGCACGTAGCCGATGAATGTGGCGGTGGTGAACACTGGGCCGGGCGTCACCTGGCCGATGGCAATCGCGTCAATCAACTGTTGATCGGTCAGCCAGCCCAGCCGGGTCACGAAGTCGGCACGCAGGAACGCCAGGAGGACGTAGCCGCTGCCATACAGCGTATTCCTGCGGCATGAGCTCTCCTCTGAAATAGTGGCTAACGGCCGTGAGTCGAGCGATGTTGAGTCTTGCTCCGGGGCGGCCGCTCAGTCACGGCCCTTCGTGGTGGCGATATCGGCTTCGTTCCCCGCTGCATCGGCTAGAGTCCACCATGAGGGTGCGAACTCATCGCGCACCATCCGGCCGCCTGCGGCGAGCGCCGCCGCGATGCGAGCTTCCGCCTGTTCGTACGGCACCCATATCGCGACGTGGATCGCGCCGCCGCCGTCTCCTCGTGGTTCGTTCATCTGCTCGAACCAGAACGCGGGTCCGCGATCGTGCGGGTCGACGAGGTCCTCGTTGGGACTGTCGCGCCGAGGCTCGTATCCGAGTATCGCTCGCCAAAACGGTATCACCTGGGAGGTGTTGGTCGCGCCGGGAATGATGAGCAGGCTCTGGACTGCGGACGGGTCAGCGGTGAGGCCTAGCTTCAACGCAACTGCCGAGATCTGACTGGCCAGCTCAACGTCACGTTGACTAGGCCCAAAGTAATCGTTGGTATACGTGATCATGTGAACGGTCACGCCATCGTGCCGCACGTCAATGCCGGGGCGGTGATCCTCGACTCCCGGCAGTTCGCTGATCGCCTGCACGAGGCGAGCGCACTCGGCGAACGACCGGGTGCGGAAGAATGCGGTCGCGCCTTCGCTGGTCAGGCGCCAATCCGCAACGCCCTCAGTTTCGTGGAATTGCTTTGGGCTGATATAGTCGGTCATAGGAACCTTCTTATCCATGAGGGGTTACACTTTTTCGCTGCGAACCGGGTGGGCAAAAGCCAGGCTTTCACCCACCCAAGATGGTCGCCAACTATGTCGAAGCGACGCTTCTGATTATCGTCCGTGCTCTTTTGCCGTGTTCAATCTCACGGCATCGAGAATGAGCGCCTTTAGCGCGGCCTCATCTACGGTCTCGCCTTCGTAAAAGTCAATGGCGCGGACGGTCTTGCTGTCCAGCCTCGTGTTGAAGAGTTTCTTCGGATCCTTGATCTGAGCGCCTTTGGGGAATGTCAGCCTCACGGCGTTCTTGAGCGTATCTGCTATGCAGATTATTCCATCGTGAGACCAAACGGGGACTCCCGATGGTTTGGAGGGCTTCTTCCACTTCACTTCTTCGACCACGGCCGGGTCGGCTTTCTTGATCAAAGCGCGCAAGTGTGATAATTTCCTGCCCCGCCAGTCATCCGATGCCTTGACGATGGCATCTATCTGTTGAGATGCGGACTTCTCTTTCGGGGCAGGATTCGTACTTGCTTTCATCCTTAACTGACCGCTTTCTTCACGAGCGCGACGATCTTCGCCTCATCGGCGGCGGTCAACCCCATCAGCGCGAAGGAGGTCGGCCACATGGCACCTTCGTCGAGGTTCGCATCGTCATTGAAGCCGAACGTCGCGTATCTTGACTTGAACTTCGACGCAGGTGTAAAGAAGCAGACGACCTTGCCATCCTTGTTGGCATACGCGGGCATCCCGTACCAGGTTTTCGCCAAAAGGGTTGGCGCGCTTTCCTTGACGATCGCATGGAGCCGCTTGGCCATGGAGCGATCCGGTTCAGGCAGCGCGGCGATCGCCGCGAGTGCGGCGCTTTCCCCAGCCGCCCTATCCTTGTTCGCGCGCGCTTCCGCTTTCAGCTCTTTGGCGCGCTCCCTCATTGCGGCTTTTTCCTCGTCCGTCCATACCGTGGACTTTTTGCTGCTCGTGGTGGCGGACTTCTTCGTGTCCTTCTTTGGGCTCATAGGAATCTCCTTTTGGCGACTTGAGGTTGTTTTGAAACCTTGCGCCTAAACGAAATTAGTTATACAATAAAGATACTTGAAAATCAAGATAATGTCAAGGGTATCGCTATGACACAATCCACAAAGACGGAACTAAAGAAACGCGCCCTGATGGCGGTGGCCGAATATGGCATCAATTTGACGCGCTTCCGAAACGCGATGAGCGAGCGGCAGGGCCTCAACGTGACCGATATGGAATGCCTGCGGCTTCTCTTCCTCCGA
>Ga0247727_10009007_pt1 | contig 18289 bp, 33 predicted proteins | sample WisWelCaveWW1625_FD_202498 | JGI IMG/M metagenome (GOLD analysis project Ga0247727, IMG submission 202498) | Biofilm microbial communities from Wishing Well Cave, Virginia, United States - WW16-25 | ecosystem: Environmental > Aquatic > Deep subsurface > Groundwater > Cave microbial mat | place... | reverse complement strand
AGGAACGCCAGAATATAACAATTACTTACAAGCCAAGACTATCAATGAGTTTATGCAAGGAGTTCCGTCCGATTTTAAGAAAGAAAAAAAGGATAAGATGGGTTTGCCGGATTTTGGAGGCATAGAAAAGAGGGGCGGGATAGATATTGAAAATTTCGGTGAGGAAAGACTACTTGACCTTTTAAATCCAACAGGAAGACTTTTAAAACCAATAGTAGAAGAGTCGTTAGCTTCTTTCGGGGAGGCGGGGCATACCGGGCTTGAAGGGATTAAAAACATATCTGAGGCGGTAAAAAACATTCAGACAGGAGAACTGAACGGGACATTAAAAAAGGGCACTTTGGGAGTGTTGCAGACCGCTAATTCGTTGGCGCACATGATATTTACCGGGATGTCAGTGAGTAATTTAAAGGCTTTCACATTTGTTCAGGGGACGAAATTATTACCAGAAGGAATCAACAAGGCAATGATGCAGCCCGCTACGTTAGTAGTAGATGCTTTTAATAAAAATCCGTCAGAGATAACAAAGAATTTTGCAGGGCTTTTGGATATTCCAATTTCGTTGTTAGAAATGCACCTGATAATGCACGGTTCACTGAAGGCAAAAGAAGCTATTAAGAGTATTAAAGAGGGTAAGCCGTTGACACCGGAGCAAACCGCTTTAGTGAAGACGGTGATAAAAACAGGTGATATAAAAAAGGTAGCGGAGTTGTTTGAGATGATGCCAGATGATATGCCGCAGGGGAAAAGGAGAGAGATGTTTCCTTTACTCGTCAAAGAAATGAAGTTACAGGAAGAAAAAAAAGTGCTGGAAGAAAAGAAAGTTCACCCCGTGTTTAAAAAGGAACAGGACGAGAAGATAAAAAGAAAGAAAGAAGAAATAATATCAATTTTTGACGAGATAGATGAATTAAATACCGAAACAAATGGATTAGAAACAGAATTAATCTCACCAAAAAAAGAAGTCAAAGGTGAACCAACAACAGAAGTAAGTTCGGAAGTTGCTGAATCATTTCTTTCTATTGATGAGGAGCAGAGGAAAATATTATCAGGCGTTAAAAAGAATCAAACTCAGAGTGAATATTTTGAAGAACAGCAGGAACAAGGAAAGAAGTTTGAGGCATTGGAGATAAAACGGAAAGCGTTACAGAAACAAATAAAATCAGTTCACGAATCAGCGAAGCAATCCGGTATTGACATTGAAAGCAAGGAGTTCATGGATAAGTCAGAGGAGTTGACGGGCGAAAGGCATTTGGATAATATGACGGCAGAACAATTAACAAAGGTCAAGGAAACAATTAACAACCCACCTTTGAAAGAGGCGAAAAAAGAAACCGGAATACGGCATGAGGCGACAGGATTAACCGCAAAAGAACTCGGACTTGAAGAAAGAGAAATTTCGCCAGAAACCGTAGCCGAATGGGATATTGAAGCGGATAAGAGGCTAAGAGAAAACCCAAGCACAATTCCTGACCTTCTCACAAAATTAGAGAATGGTGGAACGGCAGACAAAATTGACCAAAGGGTTTTACTCCGCCATATGGCTTCATTAGAAGCACGAATAAGAAAAAATCCGTCCGATGAATTAATTGCAGAGTACGATAAGGTAAGAAAGCTAAGTGATGTTCAGGCGGGTTCGGAAGCCGGAAGGACATTAAAGGCAAGACAGGGTGCTGTTCCAGTGGAAGATAGTTTGGCAGAACTATTGGTTGCCAAAAAAGAATCAGCAGGAGTTGAAAAGTTGACAGACAAACAAAAGTCAGATGTTACAACAATGTTTGAGGAATACCAACAGGCAAAGGCAGAATCAGAAGCCAAGATTGCTAAGTTGGAAGAAGCTAATGCAAGATTACTTTCAGAGAAGGAGTTTAATAAAGAAAAAAGAAGGGCAAAAACAGGAAGAAAAACCCATGAAGAACACGTTGCATATAGGGAAAAAATTACAGGAGACATCAGCGCAAAATTGAAAGCCATTCGTGGTGAGGCGCAGTCAGCGATAGTTCCTTATGCAAGAGAGTTAATAGCGATTACTCCCGATGTGATAAAACTAATGAAAGACCACATTGAAGAAAAAGTTACCGACTTGGGAGAAATAGTAAAAAATATTCACACCACTTTAAAGCCTTATCTGCCAGAGATTCAAGAAAAAGACATCAGGGATATTATTGCGGGGAAATACAATGAAGTTAAAAAAACAAGGAGTGAGTTAGCCGCAATCGCTTCGTCTTTGAAATCAGAAGCTATACTTATCGGAAAACTTGAAGCCCTTGAAAACGGGGAGATTCCAAAGTCAGAATCTAAACGGGTTCAGCGCAATCAAAAGATAGCAGAGTTAAGAAAACAGATTAAAGATGCAGATATTACCAAGTTGCAAGACGTAAAAAAGCGCAACGAACAGGATACAAAAAGAATTGAAGATAAAATTGCCAACAAGGAATATGTAACAGAAAAAAAAGTTGGCGCACTTGATAATCCAGAATTAAGAAAACGACAGCCTAAATTATTCAACGAGGCTCTTGATTCGTTAGTAAAGAAACAAGAAGCAAGGGAAAAATTAGACGTTGATAGGTATAATGATAGGATGGCAAAAAGGGGGAATATAGAAAAAACTTATGACTACGCAAAGGAAGTTATAAATATATCAAGGATGATAGTGGCTGGTGTTGATGATTCTGCCATATTTATCCAAAACGCATTGGCTGTATTGAACCCGTTAAATATAAAATCAACATTTCCAGCATTAAAAGCACACGCCTTAGACGCTATATCAACCAAAAGATTTAAAAGAGAATTGGCAAGATTACACAATAGCGAAAAATGGGATTTAATAGAGAAAAGCGGAGTAGATGTTTTAGACTCTGCATCCCTAAGAAAACAGGAGCATGAAGAAACTTTCAAGGGTGGATATTTGACAAGAAAAATAAAAGGCAATTTTGAGTTTAATGGAAAATCATATAACGTTTATAATTACTCGTTAGGAATATTTGAAAGGGGCTTTATAAGTTTAGGAAACAACCTTCGGGTAAATTTATTCTTACAAAAAGTGGCAGAGATGGAGGCTGATGGAAAAACGTTTGCTACTCACCCTCAAGAGTTTAAAGATGTTGCCCAAGTTGTAAACTCCATGACAGCAAGAGGTAAATTACCTAAAGCCGTGGAAATGTCATCAGACCTAATTTCTCCGGTTATATGGTCGCCAAAACTGATAGGCTCATCATTAGACCTTTTGGGCTTTAGTGATATTAGGATATTACAAGGAAGAAGGAAGGGGTATTACACCAAACTGACCGGAGGTAAGTGGGAAGGCGGTATTATAAAATCTTTGAAATCAGAATATAAGTCCCCAAGGGGCTATGCAATATCACAATCAGTTGGCGGTATTTCAATGGGCATCGCTTTAATGTATGCCGCTAAACTTGGTGGAGCAGACGTAGATGACGACCCGACAAGCGTAACATTCAGTACGGTACAGTTTACAGATGGAGGAGATAGATTCAACATATTTGGAAGGTTTACACCTTATGTAAGACAAATAGCCATGCAATTAACTGGCAAAAAAACAACCGAAAAAGGCACTAAGATTTTAGGAGAAACTTATGGAGGAAATACGAAAGGAAGTGAATTTTTAAAGTTCACAAGAGGAAAAGTTACCCCTGCTTTTGGGGTATTTATAGATTGGAGAACAGGAAAACGGTACGACAATTCAGATTTTACATGGAGCGGAGCAGGGAAAGACCTGATAAGCCCTTTTGTCGTAAAAGATATTATAAAAGGTCTTGAGCAAAACGGAATGAAGGCATTATTGACAAGGGGCGTTCCTTCATTCATTGGAATTAAGGTGTCTAACAAAAAAGATTTTAAGAAGAACAACCATCCAAAAGAGAATCCCATAGAAGTAAGTCCTTTAATAAAACCAAAGAAAAAGAACGCAAGAAGAAATCAGAAGGTTTAAGAAAGAAAACTTTAAAAAAAGAATCTGTTGATAAAATGTAATTTTGATATTAAACAACTAACCTAATTTTTGAAAGGATGTTTCAATTCAAATACAAAGCCATAGCCGAATTATCAGAAAAGGATGTAAATAGGTTTTGGGCTAAAGTAGCTATCACGGCTAATCATAAAAAGTGTTGGAAATGGCTGGCTGGTATAAAACATAAAGGTTATGGAGGTTTCCGCTTACATGGAAAGGTACATCTCCGCCGAATAGCATACTTTTTACACTATAAAACAGAGCCTTGTGATAATCCAATTTGTGTAAACCCACACCACCTAAAAAGCGGAACTTATTTAGATAACATAAGAGATATGGATTCTAAAGGGCGCAAGATGTCATTAAAATAAGAGAACTATATGCTAATAATCATGCTGATTATAGAGAGTTAGGCAGAATGTTTGGAGTTCATAACACAGTTATAGGTGATTGCATAAATAAAGTAACATGGAAACACATTTAAAACTAACAACATGAGCACACGAAATTCCAGTACAACAGGAACAATACCTCAAGGCGTAAGTCAGGTAGGCACGCTAACCTCCGCAACGGGGAATCCGAGAATCCTGACACGGACAACAGCGACAATATGGGTGTCGGCAGCAGCCGTAACAACAGGGGTTTTAAAGGTATGGGAGGGTAAGGTTTATAAGAACCTTACCGGGACTAATACCGCTACCGAGCCGCAGGACGATAAGACAAATTGGGAGCAATACCATACCCCGACAGGGCAGAATCTTTGGGTTTATGTGCCTAATGACGGTGCAGCAGCGCAGAAGGTGGCGAAGATTACCGGAGTTTCTTACAACTTCAACGAAAGAGATAGTTCTTATCAGGAGTTGTACCATGTGGACAGGGATTTATCTACTACGGGTGCTGTGGCTTTTGAGATAGTAGAAGGAACACTGAAAGAGTGGGGCGTGGATAACACCGGGGGAGCGGCAGGAGTATTGGACGGTACGGCTTTCGCAATAGACGAGATAAGGAATGAGTACGCTATCTATGTGAATAACCTTAATCTTTTCAAGACTGTAATTACATTTAACGCAACCGGAACTAACTTTTACATTACAGAAACCTAAATGGGCGCATTAAACAGAAGGATTTCATCAGGAGGTGGTGGTGCTATTGATATAGCATTAAACTTCACCACCAACGGGTCAGGTGAGGCTACCCTTGCAGGGTTCGTGGTTGCAGGGGTAACGTTGATAGACGTGTGGCTCAACCAAACGGGCGAGCAGGGAGTGAAGATACCAACAGCAGACTATTCATACAATGCAGGAACTGGAGTAATAACAGGGCTTGAAGCCTCTAAAAACTATACAGCTTATGGACGCTAAAAAAATATTGACGGTAATTTTTGTGATGGTTTCGATTGCTGTTTTCGGGCAGAAACCGACAGTACAGCAGTACCTTGCTCCCAATTCAGGCACGGCAAACTTTGGCACTAAGAAAAGTTTTGTTATGGGGGACGGAACTGGAAATGATACGCTATGGATAGACGGTAGAACTTTCGGGGAGAAAGCCTATTTTGTTGACGGGTACAACCATATCATTTTGGATTCTGTAATGATAAACCCTGACGAGGTTTTCGGAGCGGGGATTTTTACAGGTAAAGTGCCTTTTGGCGGTACGATGTGGCAACGTGGCGATACTATGGCATTAGTTGGAGTTGCTGACTATCGAGCGATTGTGGGCGGAAGTTCCGGCTATGGAATGGGGTATTTTGATTTTAATGCACAGGAAATAAGCATTGCTAAAGTAAACGGCTTAGGTTTTAACCTTGAGAGTGTTACGAGGCATATTCCTATATACTCTAACGAATATTGGCTGGCAGGATTTATTGATAAAGGAGTGGATTCAAGCGAATTAAATCTTGCTATTGGTACGGTAGTTCCACACAACTACGGAACTGATGTTATCAATGTTATTGATATTGGAGGAAGGAATTATTTTCTTCGTCCGACAGGAGCAAGTGATAATGTTTATATTGGTGCTTATACCGGAGATAGTGCAACGGCTAATTCAAATATAGGATTTGGAAACAACACGCTCAGAATAGACAGCATTGGAGAGAATGTTGCTGTCGGGCACAACAATCAGAAAGTTAATAAAGGCGGAGGAAATTCTGGGACAGGTAATTTATCTATGGTTAGATGCAGGTATTGTTCTGATAACAGTTATCTGGGTTTTGGAACGATTGAACACTTTGTTGTATCAAACGGAGCAATAGCCATAGGAAATTCAGCATTACAAGGATATAACGGAACTAATATTGAATTAACTAATCCAATCGCCATTGGTAATGGAGCAGGATATAGCGGACTTGGTGCATATTCAATTGCGTTAGGGGATGGTGCAGGACAAGAAGATAGCACTACTGCTGATATGATTTGGTTTGGAAGAAACACAGACTATATTGCCAGAGGCAGGGGAGGTTCTACCGATACTCTCGCCTTTTTCGGAAAGATTATTCCACAGTCATTAAAGATAAGAGGGCTTGACGATGGGGGTGGATTGCTTACCGTTGACGCAAATGGTGATGTTACAGCGACTGATGCGGTTGATTCTTTTACCGTAACTATACTTGTCGCCAATACCGGAGTATTCGATAACATTTTTTCCTCTACTTATACTCCTTCTCTTACCAATGTAACCAATGTAGCTGCTTCGACTGCTTACGTAACTGGTTATTATAGGGTTGGGACTTCTGTAACTGTATATGGTAAGGTTGATATTGACGCTACGCTTGCCGCAAGTACATTCACTGAACTTGGAATTGCTTTGCCTATTGTTTCTAATCTTGCCAACGAGGAGGATTTGGGAGGTAATGCTATAAGTGATGCGATTGCTTCCCTGACTGCAAGAGTAAAAGGCGATGCTGCTAACAATCGGGCATCTGTTGTATTCAAGGCGTTATCTATTAACAATGATTCCTACTCATTTGAGTTTTCGTATCAGATAAAATAACTGATGAAACTTTCGACACGCAACATATCAATTATTGCAAGTGCTTTTATCTCAGCAGCTGGATTTCTCATAGGCGCAGGAATGATTAAAGGCAAATTGGATGAAAGATATAAATGCGTGGAAGAAAAAGAACAACTCGTAAAAGAAAAAAATGACTTATATATTAGGTATTTTACTGTGCTTGCAGACAGTTCCAGGTGATACCGTTCTGACGATTCAGGACGGGAATATTTACACTTGGGTTGATGGGGTTTGTATTGATACAACCGACCTGCATTTTTACTTTCATAGTATTAAAATGTTGGATGAAAACGCCAAGAGAAAAGAGTTGGAGTGGACTGACAAGCACTTGAAAAAATGAACGCTGAACAGGAAAAAATACTAATTCAGCTTGGACACGATATGAATGATGTCCTAACCACCTTAAAAGGCTCGGACGCATTAGGATTTAAACAGCCAGGAGTTATTCAAAGGCTTGCAAACATAGAAAAAAAGGTTGATGACCATGAGATAAATGATGAAAAGAAATTCGATGCGGTTTTCAAGTTTCAGGAACATGGAATGTTATTATTCGGCTGGTCAAAGTGGGCTATTACAGCTTTGTTTTCAGGTTTAATTGCTTTCGGTGGTTTTCTGACATGGACGATTACAACTTTAGTGGCACTTTTCAAATGAAATTCATTCAATTCTTTACCGGGTTTTTTCAGGAATCAGACGGTTCAAGTTCAATGATGCGGCTTTCTCTTTTTTTTACTATTACCGGAATGATTGGGCTTGCTTTTTTCATTGAAGCAAAAGGCGAATGGAACATTTATAATTCAGGTTTAATTGTTGGAACAATCGGGGCAAGCGGGTTGATGAAGTACCTTCAAAAAACCCAAGAGGTCAAAGAATCAGTCGAAGAAACAAAGGCGGCTGTTGAAGCTAATAAATACGTTTAAACAGGTGTAATAATCTTTTCCGGCTTTGTCCTTGCGTATATCTGTACAGTTGAAAGAGAATTGTGTCCCAGAAGTTGTCGGAGTGTTTCAAGTTCGGTTCCGTTGTCGTGCATCCATTGGGAATATGCGTGCCTGATTTTATGCGGAGAAACACCGCAATATTTTTCACAGATATTAGCAACACTCCTAACAGAATATGGCTTCTTTCCTCCGAAAATATAATCATCTGAATTATCACAATTCAATTTATATTCTTTACAAAAAGCGATAAGCATTTGGTTTATAGTAGATGAAATAGGTATCCTTCGCTGTTTATTTCCTTTGCCATTTACAACCAAAGCAAGCGGGTTGATGGGTTTTCCGGTTCGTTCAATATCGCTCCACTTTAATTCACAAATCTCTGACACCCTTAACCCTGTTCCATAAAGCATATTAAGGATAAGTTTATGCTTAGTGTTTCTTGGTAAGTTACACATTTTTAATAACTCAGCGTGTTCAATAAGTTTGTAGATTGTAAATTCTTTTTTTGGAAAAGGCACGAATCCAAACTTTCGTTTTTGTTTTAGAACATGAGCGTAAAGATTTTTCAATACTCCATACATTTGTGCCATTGACGAGCGGCTTGGCATTGAAGCGATATATTTTATCAGTTCATCAGTAGTCGCCCGTTGGACATTTCCTTTAAACTCAAACAGAAATTTTTTCAAAAGGCTTCTGTATGTTGCTTTAGTCGCCTCTGTCCAATTTTTAACAATCATCATATTTTCGTATTGCTCAATAATTACACTCATAAAGTATTAAAGTTTAGTTTGTCCAATGGCTATTCCTTTAGCTATTGTTAGCCGCAATGCCTCAGCCCCATTCAACATACGGGTTATCATTTGGCATATTTTGTTTCAACTCCATCCACGCCAAAGTTTGTGCAAACCTGAAATGAAACTTTATGGCATCCTTTCTACCATCGTGGTAATAATGTTTCAGCAATTTTCCTCTTTCTCTTTTTTCAGCATCCCAAGCCCATATAATAGTTTCATAAGTCGGATGCCTCATTCCTGTTGCTGAAATAGCTGTTGCCCACATCGCAGTTGAAACAAAATATTTCTTCGTTATGTTCTGTGCTACACCGATACTGGCACTGCGGCTAACACGGGGCTTAACAAAATTTTCTTTTGCCTGTTCCGTTTTCAAATTTACTTCTGTCATAATTTTATAGTTTAGTTTTTCAAATCAACTTTTGTGAAGGGCAAAAGAAAACTTCGTTAAGCCCCAACCGTTAGCAGTGTGCATCGGTAGCATAGTAAAAACCATCCTGTTTGAATGGGTGCATCATATTAGGTCGCAGTTCGTCTTTGGTTGCAAACAGTTGAAACACTTTCGGATAATTGATTTCAGTTGTAGTCATTATTTTTAGTTTTTAATTAATACGGATATAAGTAAGACAAGGTTCATACCAAGTTTACAAAACTGTAACCAGCTTGCTCCAACTCGTTAAATTGCACATCCTACACAAATTTACAAAATAAAACGCAACTACCAAAATAAAACTTTTCTTACCTTTACGGAAAATAAATTTTATGCCAGAGAAATTAGGAGTAGAAGACGTTAAGAAAATCGCAGGGCTTACGATTGACGTTGTAAACCAATGCGTAATATCTTTTAAAGACGGTTTCCAACCTCAAGACCTCACACAATTCTTTGACGAAGGATTAGCCATTGCCGGGAATTTCAAATCGTTCAAAGAGTTCATCCCACAAATCAAAGACATGGACAGAACGGAGTTTGCGGAAGTGGTTTTGTACGTGAAGGAAAAACTGAAAATCGTAGATGCCGGGGCGGTGGCATTTCTGACGAACAAAATCTTTGCGGCTGTAATCGCCAACGCTGAATTGACTTATGCAATAATCGCAGTTAAGAAAGGTGAAGACCCGGAACTGTGAATACGGCAATAATACTTTGGGGTTTATTTTCAACTCTTGGACTTTTAGTCCTTTTGATTTATTTCATTAAAGGGGAAAAAAGTTCAGAAATTCCGTTATCTTTACAAGCGAAAATTGATTTAATAATTCAAAACCAAAACAAACTTATGGGAGCATTTGAAGACATGGAAGCAACGTTAGAAGAAATCAATGTTAGCACCAATAACATAGCAGCCGACATTGTTAAGCTGACTAATTCAATTAAACCGGGCTTAACACAAGCGCAAGCCGATACCATAAAAGGACGGCTTACCACTATTTCCGACCAGTTGAAGGCTATTGCAGCCCAAACACCGGAAGATGAAGAACCTCCGATAACGGAATAAAGCACGAAAACAAACATTATGCGTCCGTACTAATTCAATCAGCAAACATTTAGAAGCCCGGTAGAAATATCGGGCTTTTTTGTGTGCGGAAAATTGTATCTTTGAGGGATGGAAATTAAGTACTCACCTAAACGGAAAAAGGAATTAATCAGCAAGGGGAAGGCTTTAATTAAAAATGGAAAAGGCTACCTTGAAGCCGGAAAGTTAATGCAAAGGCTTGGTGAAGCGGAAATAGATTACGCTAATGGTGTAAATTATTTAAGCGAAAAAGAATTTTTAGACCTTCACAAATAAAAATGCACACCGTAAAGAAAGGCGAAACAATTTACAGTATTTCAAAATGACAAACGAAGAATTAAGGAAAGTTCAAAAACGATTTGTTGGTCATGTTGCTATGTTGATTATTTATGCCCACGATAACGGCTTTGAATTGACCTTCGGAGAAGCCACAAGGAGCAAAGACCAGGTTCTTTTAAATTACTACGGTTTTAGCGTTGTAGAGAACGCAAACGGGCTTGAACTGACTATACGCTCACCAACGAGCAAAACGAAGGAATCTAAGCATCTGGATAGGCTTGCCGTTGATTTTAACATCTTCAAGGACGGGCGGTTGTTATTTACTGAATCGCAAAACCGAATACCTGATTTAAAGTTAGTTCAAATGATGGGTAACTATTGGTGCAATCTGCACACAAATAATAGATGGGGCGGTGATTTCAACCGGAACAAAAATGTACTTGACGAAACATTTTCCGACCCTTATCATTTTGAAACAGCTTAACTTTGGAGCCATGACCTTCTCTAACTTTGAAATCTTCACTCTTTATGTTTTTTCAGAAACAGTAACCGATATAAATACTTTATGTTCGATTGGATAGCCCTTTTAAAAGAAGCCGTAGGACTTTCAACAAAAGCATTAGAAGTCCATCAACAGAAGATACCTTTTTAAAGAAGGAAAGATACGGGCTAAAGCGGAACTTCAAACCGGAGAAATAAAAGAGAACGCAAGTAAAGACGACTGGCTGAAAGAGGTAAAACTTTTCAATAAATACCTTACTCCACGCTGGCAGCTTCATGCTAAAAACCAAGTAAACCGGGTATTGGATGCAGGGAAAAAGATGTACGATATTGAAGTAAGGAGATTTCGGATAAACGAAAAACCCGTAGTAAAACTCTGTATATCATGGCTCGAAGATGGCTGTATTCAAGAGTATTTCATCCCGGCTAAAGAAAGGGATTTTGGATTTTAAAAAAGTTTCCATTCTCCAACGTACCGATAGACGTGTGCACTTCTTCCGTACACTCCTTTAACAAGTAAATTGGTTTTAATAATTTGTTTGCAGTCTGTGATAGAACGCCTTGTTGAAGTTAAAAGAATCTGTCCGTATTCCCGGCAATAAATATCCCAGCATTGACAAGCCGTCAATGACTTGTATTTTTTGAAAATTTCAAGTACCCGCTCGTCCTGCTTATCGGATTTCTTTTGGTAATTCTTTAATGTTGCTCCAGCTTGGTGAGTTGTGTTGTGGTAGCTCATTCGTCTTTTTCTTTTTTGAGGTAACTGATTCTTTGCTGCATAGCGGAGAGTACCTGGTTCACTTGTTTGAGTAATAAATCGTGTTTGTAAGCGTTAGCCTCGTCAATTTGTTCCATTTCAAACAATTCCTCATTAGCAAGTTCAGCGTCAACGGTAGCTTGTGCCTTACTTAATTTCCGGGCGTTAATAATATTTTGAGTTTCTTTAAGGACTGATATTTTCCGGTTGAAATAGCTGGCGTTGTACGTTGTTTTCGTTCCTGCGGTATATTCCGCTAATCGGTAGGAATGAATTGCAAGTTTATCCCTCAAATCAAGGAGTTCGTTTATTTGCATGGATGAACCTTTAAGGAAATAAGAGGAAAGAATCAACTCAATCTCCTTTAGCGTGTCAATCTTTGTTTCTTTTTTTACTTCTGTCATAAAAACTCCATTAATAAATGAATAGACTTAGCGGTATTGGAAACGTTCAAAATCAGTTCAAAAATCAGTTCCATTAAACACGGCTTTTCAACAGGCTTTAAGTCCATTGACCAGCCTCCAATGCCTTTGTTCCTATTTCTAATGTTGTTTCGTTTTCCATTTTATCCCATGTTATTTGATTTGAAGTTTAACAATTTCTATTGCCGTTTTGTATTTGCCCCTCTTGTTGGTTTTGATGTTGTGAAAGTTTTTATGTATCGGATATAAGTCAAGTATTCCGTTTATCCGAAATTGATAATCAGTTAATTTTTTCACATTATAATCAGGAGAAAGATTTTCAATTTCTTCCTGTCGTGTAGGCAATCGTTCAGCCCTTCGTTTCTGTTGTGCCTCACGATAATCTTTCATATCTTCTGCATCCCAACTCATAGTGATAAGTTTTCAATGTAATGGTCAAGAGTTGTTTTTTGTATTACATAACAACCGCCAACCACTTCATATTGATTTGACATTTTGTTCAAGTTCCTCAATGATTTCTTTTTTCAAATCATCCATTAAGTTTTGCACTTGTTCGCCATTCAATTCCCTGCTTTTTTAACATCATTAATCCTCCGGGCGTTAGCTTTAGGTTTGCTTTCCATCCACACGGCATAACGCTTCATATTCTCGTTCATCTAACCACTCTGCAATCTTTTGGCTTTCTTCCAACCTTTTTTGAACATCAAAACTTAAATCTTTTTTTGCCTGTTCAAGTTCATCAATCTGTTTTTGCAGTCGTTTATATTCCTGCTCTTTGGCGTTGATTTCTGCCCAGATAATTTTCTTCCTAATTATCTTATTCATTGTTTCGTTGTCTATCATATTTGTAAGTTTTAATGTTTAAAAAATCCACGCACAGCAAACCTAAAGCTAACATACAATTTGAAGCCATTGAAAATAACGGTAACAATTTGTCGGTATTTCTTTGTCTGCCTCTAATAAACTTTTGTCTGTATGTGAAATGTCGTTTTCCAATTTTACTTTTGTCTGTTGAAAGTTCATTTTACTTCTTTGGCTTTAATTTTCTTAATGTGATTTCCCTTTGTAGCTTTGAATTTCTCAATCGCTTCTTTTTCGTTTTTAGCATCAAAGAAATATCTGCTGTGGCTTGTGAATAATGTTTCACCGTTTATGGTGCATCTACTTTCTCCTGATAGTTCGTAAGTTTTCATTTTGATTTATGATTTAATTTAACTGCCAATTAATCTTCCAAACGTTTTTAGTAGCAATTATGGTTTTTTCTATGCAATCAATCGTATAATCATCTCCTGCTTGTTTTGTTCGCCAACTTTTATATCCTATTCCTTTGTAATATTTTCCGTTTTCTCCAACTGGTGATGCACATTGTATTTCAAATACTGTTTTTGTCGGCTCTTGCTTTGAGTGCTTTCTTTGTCAATTTAACTGCTACTAACGCACCATTGGAAGAAATGGCGGTTTCATCGGTTGTTTGAGTTTCGTTTTCCATATTTTATTGGTTTTGACAATTTTATTTTTCTATTATTCCCATCTTCTTTGCGTCTGCTATCACCCCGAACAAGTTCGTGCCTTGTTTGTGAGGTGTGGTTTTCATTTGGAAGTTTTGTTTTGTAAACTACCATTTCGGTTTTAATAAACATTACACTTCCTTTTGGTCGGTTAAATCTCTTTGCCGATTTGCTGATTACTGTTCTTGTTGTCATATTAAATGATTATTTTCTAAAATCTTTGAACTTTATCTTTGACAAAATCCTATGTCCTTGTCGGTTGAATAATTCTACTTTCGGTTTCATAATAAGCCCCGCTGCATTGTAGTTTTTATTTTCGGCTATTGTGGATTTGTAACCTTTCTTACAATATTCAACCGCCTCCAATAAAGTTCCTGTTCCAATAATCGGCACAATTCCTATTTCAAGTTTTGCAGCAATGTCCTCAATGCTTTCTCTATCGGGCATATAGTTTCCCCCCTTTTGAATTTTCGCTCCGTAACCTTCTCCGTAAAGGCATACTTCAATTTTTTCATCTTGTTCGGTAAATCCTTTGCCAAACTTTCAATAGGAATGTAACGGCTTTAACGCTCATTAGTAATCTCTTTCAGCTTTTTCCTTCATCCGACTGTTGAATTGCTCTCGTTGCTTTTTCGTCATCTTCATTGTGATAGTGTTCACTCCAATTTCATCAAGCGTTTGCAAGACATCCATCAGCCCTCCGCTCACTGGTTTTGCATCCTTCAACGGATTTTCTGCAATTTCATCCATCGCAGAATCAAATTTTGCTTTATCCTTTTTAGATAGTCCCTCCCGAAAGTTTGTTACTTGGTCGGACAGAACTACATTGTATTTTTTTGTCATCGCTCAAAAAATTATTGAAAAAGGTGAGTTAAATTTGTAGTTCATTATCTTTTTTTCTTAAAACTTTGAAGCCGTCTGGAAAGTGATGTTCGATAACTTCGCTTTTGATTCGGAATTGTTTGAACAAGAATTAGCCGGATTCGCCTAAACCCCAACTAAATCAAATTTACAAAATTCCGCACAAAAAAAAAACCGAATCTCTCCGGGCTTCTTCTAAAAATGAAAACCAATTTACGCCTCTGGTGCGTCCGGGATTGAATTTTCGCAGTCTCTTCCCTGTCTGAATCGTTCAGGGGATGGAATAACCCGTTTTCGTCTTTGATTAGAAATAGTTCCACTACTCAATTTTTAGTTCGTGAATCATATTTTTTGGTAGTAGTGGTTTTTCTTTCCGTATTGTTCCATTGTCATTTCTTTCAACTTTACCAACTTCCCGGCTTTCTTTAAAACAGAAATTGACCTCTTACACGAATCCTGATTAATCCCGGTTTTTCGAGTTACAGCCAAAGCAGTTAGCTTCTCGCCCGATTCAAACACTTTCATCACGATAGCCTCTTGACCTTTAGCCTCTTTCTCAAACTTTTCCTTTTCTTCACCTTCTGATTTTATTGTGTTGAAAAAATGCCCAGTGGGTTTATTTAATATTCTGTTGAGATTGAAAAAATCGAATAGTTCGGGTTGTGTCATTTCACGTATTTTTTGTAGTAACAAATCCGGCAATGTGAATTGTAATAAACCTTTCCTTTGTTTCTTTGAGCGTAAAACATTTGCAAAGTCTTTTCTTTCTTGCAACTCTTACAGACCTTTTTTGTCTTTCCCGGAATTACCGGAATGTCAAAATCAGAATGAATAATTCGCCTTTGTAGTTCATCTTTCAATCAATAGTGTTTATTTATTTAACCATTCGTAGAACTTTTCCGCACTTGGTATTAGTTGGTATGCTTTTATCTGGCTGTGCGTTACAAGCGTTACGGAGGCGTTTAGAGCGCATATTTTTTTCTCTACGGTATAATCTCTTTTCGGGAAGTTATTGCCGGATTTAGCCTCTTTTTTGAGGTTAATCCATTTCCCGTCTTTTAACTCATAGTCAATTTCCTGACCTTCTTTTAAGGTCTTGAACCTGGTATCATATTCAGAATTTCCAGATCCTTTTGTCCCGTCCTCAAATTCGATGTTTGTCCATTTGTCTTTGTGTAGGATTGATTTTATTTTACTTTGCATTATTTTAGGTTTAAAAATTTGGGGAAGGCTTCTTTTTTAACTGATATTCCCTTTATAAATTTGTTCTAAAGTTTTAGTTTCCATTGTCGGGTTTTCTCCAAGTTTTGTTTCACCCGTAAAGATTACCGTTTCTTTCGGATAGGTCAGGTACGTGTTTTCTTCATCGTTCTTAGCAAGTTTCAGCCTGTTTAAAGCACTTTGCAGATACTTGTTTTCTTCATCGGGTTTAAGCGTTAAAAACTCATACGTAGGCACTTTTGAAAGCATCCAATTTTTAGGTCTTAAAATCCCGGTAGTGTGCGCCTGTGTATCGTAGGTTTTGTTCCACAAGTATTTCTCTACTGAGATTTGTTCCCGGTGAGCGTTGGCTATTTGTTCACTTGTTTTGATGTTGATTGTTACTATTCTTTTATCCTTTAGTTTAACAACCATATCAATAGGCGTAGCTATGTCTATTTCATCACACTTTGCCATTGATTCTATTGCGTAAATATCATCTACTTCTTGGTGAATAAAAGCCATTATCGAAGCTGCATTTTTACAATACTCAAAAATTTGTTGCCTGATTACAATATCATTCGGCTCGATGTGATTGTTAATTGCAGATAGTTTAAAATATTCGTAGGCGTAATCTTGCTCTTCTTTCCAATTCAACTTTCCATCCCGCCACATCCTTACCGTTGCCTCATGCAAAATCGTTCCAAAGTCGCCCATCGTATTCAGGTAATCTTTTTGTGCCTGTACTCCGCCTAAATGGTCAATCATTTTATCCCTCCATTTTCCTACTCTACGGGATTCCTGGTTACCGGAAAACTTCACGCAACTTAAAGCACCAGTCAAACCGGAGTACACTTTGAAAGGCAAATCTTGGACGTATAACCGCCAATTCATAAAGTTTATCCGTGTCATTAATATTGTCGGAATAGCGGATTTAATAAGGTTTTTTATCTCTTGTTTTTCTGTTATCATTTGTCCTTTAATTTACAAAAAATGAAGCGATTTTTATAGGGGATTGCGGATTATTTTTGGACTGATTTTACGGGGTTATTTTTTTTATATTCTTCCATGTCTTGCTCAAATGTTATAAATTCTTTTTCGTCAGTCTTTATCAGTTCCAACATACACTTTCGTCCGACATTTTTTCCTTTTGCTCAATTACAATTTTATAAAGTGTATTGCATTTTTCAACAGATGTACTGCGGTGCATAAAGATTTGGTTCTTTTTATGCAATATCATTTCTAATATTACTTTTTCGGCTATCTCGTTTACATCCTCTTTGGATATAAGTAATGTTTCACCGTTTTTTAACTGAAAAGCCATTGAAGCCTTTTGTAATTCGACATCTCTTTTCATTTCACTTTATTTTTTGGTTTAAAAATTCACTTGTTTGCTCATACGCTTTGTTGGCTGCGGTCATTCCGGCTTCAAAACTTTCTTTTTCTGCTATCATTACACACGATTCAAGCGCAGCAATGATAGTTCCGGCTTCATGTGTGGTTAGTTTATTATCAGCTACTAAGAGCGTCAAATAATCCAAAATCTTATCTTTTCTTTCTTGTAGTGTTTTCATTAGTTCAAAAATTTAAAAATGTTGTGTAATATTCCGATTGAGATTATGAAGCCTTTTTTCCATACAACTATGTTGTAAACCACCATCTGCGCACGTCTTTCAGTTCCATAAATTTTAATAGCTTGTGAGAGAGTTAAAACTCCCATTGTATGCTTTTTCATCTGTGCTGATGGATTGATGTTTTCTTTCATTCTGTTTCATATTGGTTATCGTACATTTCTGAATAATATTCTTCCCGCTTCATTCGCCTGTAACTTTCGTAAACGTTTGCGCCAAGACCGTTACATTCATCACAGTTATCTTCGCCTGTTTCCTGTCCACCGCATAAAGCGCAATGAATATCAGAAGATTCAACCGGGCGTGTTGACTTCTTAATCTCGTTCCTGCTTAATTTGTTTTCTTGCTCTTTCATCCTTCCATAACATTTATTCCTGCGTTAAAAAATCTATTCCTTAACTGACTTAAACTTTGCCGTGAGTAAATCGTATGCCGGATTGCTTCACGAAATAAGATGTAGGTTTTCATTTGTATATAGAAAGTTTAGTTTTAAATTCCTCTACCCATTCAGTAGTTAGTTTACAGACCTCCGAATTTTCAGGCGTATTTCCTTTTGAAATTCCGGTAAACCATTTTTCAGCCGGACGGTTTGAATCGGGGGTTAATCCTTCAATGGCATTATATTTCTTTCCTTTTGACTTTACGATAGTTCCAACCAAACAAGCGCAATCTCCCTCATAAGCTGAGCCGTCAACCTTTCCGGTTTTCAAAGATTCCAAAAGAAAGTCAACTTCATTACTACCTAACAAAATAGCCCACAAGTCATTTTTGAAAACATCCAGATATTTTATTGTACCATTCTTTTTCATTTCCTCAAAATTCCATTTAGCGTAACGAAGGTCAGCGGAACGAAGGTCAGCGGAACGAAGGTCAGCGTAACTAAGGTCAGCGGAACGAAGGTTAGCGTA
>Ga0247727_10009006_pt1 | contig 18289 bp, 17 predicted proteins | sample WisWelCaveWW1625_FD_202498 | JGI IMG/M metagenome (GOLD analysis project Ga0247727, IMG submission 202498) | Biofilm microbial communities from Wishing Well Cave, Virginia, United States - WW16-25 | ecosystem: Environmental > Aquatic > Deep subsurface > Groundwater > Cave microbial mat | place... | reverse complement strand
GTTGCACCCCCGGCCAACTCTACTACGTCCGCACCCGTGGCATGGGCCACGGCGGCCCCGGACCGTGGTCGGACGTCGCCAACCTCATGGCGGTTTGATCGCGACAAGGGACAGGGACGGGCGCGCGCCCCAAGGAGCGCGCGCCCATTCCCCCTGACACTGAATGAGCCATAACAAAACCAGTGGCTGGTGGGAGCGACATTCCTGTCGCGACCGGTCGGGGCAAGAATGCCCCTCCCACGGTGTTGTTAGACGCTCTGAACCCTAACCCCCAACCCCTGGACACCCCATGCCCTTCAATCCCAATCTGCCCCTAACCGATTCCGAGATGCGCTCGGACGAGATGCGCAACCAATTCAACGGCCTCAAAGACCTCATTGACGCCATCCCGCCCGCCGTGCCGGAAGCCGACCCGGTGTTCGCCGCGTCGGAGGCGGCGCAATTTGAACCGGGGGACAAGGCGAAGTTGGACTCGCTGGGCGGTGGCGGCCCGCCCGCCTCCGGTGATTACAGCGACGGTGTGGAGGAGTTCGACACCGTGCGCTTGCCGAGCAATGACCACGACACGCTCGTGATGGTGGGCGTGACCTTGACCGTTGAACAACCGCCAGGCTCGGCGCAGGTCCAAGCGTATAGCGACGCCGCCAACCCGCCGACGACGCTCCGTGCCGTGGCGGCGTACAACGCCAACGCGGCGGACGGGGAAAACCAACAGCAGTTGATCTTCGTCGTCAAGAAGGGCCACCGGTACAAACTGACGAAAAGTACGGTTTCCGCGTCGGCGGGAATGAACCGCTGCTACGAGTTCCCAGTCAATCTGTGAGTGGTCGGATTCCCCCACAGTCTTTCGCCGCAGTTGGAAATTGGCGAGAGGGAAACGGAAGCAAAGTAGGACAGGCATCTTGCCTGTCTTTCGGCGAGCGGAATTGGTCCACCAATCGGTGAGCGTTCCCGGCGATCGCCGCCGGTGCGACTGCACTTCTCCCGGAAGGGACAGGCAGGATGCCTGTCCTACTTTCTGCTGCATCGTTCCGGCTGAGTGCTTCAGTCGTCGCCCGGCATCCAAGGCGAGTAGCCTGAACCATTCGCATCATGCAGCGGTGGGGTACAAACGGGTGATGTTTTGGAGGGACGAGCTCCGCGAGTCCGTGCCTGTCCCCAGCGGCCTCGCCGGAGCTCGGCCCTCCAAGAGCGCGAATGATTCAGCGCGAGAGTAGGGTGCGCTATTGTGCACCTCCCGCGGTCATTGGGGATCTGACGCTGGTACGCAATAGCGCACCCTTCTACAGGCACGGTGGTAGTGCCGAGATGCGCCCGAATGTCTGAATGTCTGCGCTACAAGAGATTTGTCTTTTGTGCGCGGTGCGGTCTGCTAGGATGCAAGTGGCGAGCGCGAGCGACTATGCCTACGGAGACGGCGGCAATCGAAGTCGAAAATATGGTGCGACGATTCGGCGAGGTCGAGGCGCTTTCCCACGTCAGTGTCACCATCCGGAAGGGCGAATTCTTTTCCCTGCTCGGACCGTCGGGCTGCGGCAAGACCACATTGTTGCGGATCATCGGCGGACTCGATCTGCCGGACGAAGGCGTCCTGCGCATCGGCGGGGTGGACGCGCGCGCGATTCCCGCCCACCGTCGGCCGGTCAACACCGTGTTCCAGTCCTATGCGTTGTTTCCCCATCTGAACGTCCGCGACAACGTGGCGTTTGGGTTGCGCATGAAGAAGGTGCCCAAGCCGGAAATCGCCGAGCGGGTGCGCAAGGTGATGGACTTGGTGGAAATCGCGCCGTTCGCCGACCGCAAACCGACGCAGCTTTCCGGCGGCCAGAAACAACGGGTGGCGCTGGCGCGGGCGATTGTGAACGAGCCGACGGTGTTGTTGCTGGATGAACCACTGGGCGCGCTCGATCTGAAGCTGCGCAAACAGTTGCAGGTGGAGTTGCTGACGTTGCAGCGGCGGCTGGGGATTACGTTTGTGTATGTGACGCATGATCAGGAGGAGGCGTTGGTGATGAGCGACCGCATCGCCGTTATGCGGGCCGGCAAGATCGAGCAGATGGGCGACGCCGAGGCGCTCTACGAGCAGCCGCGCACGCGGTTTGTCAGCCAGTTTTTGGGGACGTGCAGTTTGCTGGAAGCGACGGTGAAACGGCGCAACGGGGCGGAAGCGCGGGTGGACACGCCGGTGGGGGAATTGCGCGTGGAGTTCGGGACGGAACCGGGCGGGGCGGCGGCGCGCGATCAGTTCACGTTGGCGATCCGGCCCGAGAAGATCACGTTGTCGCCACCGTCCGCCGCCCTGGGCGAGAACCAGGTGCGGGCGCGGGTGGAGCAGTTGATTTACGTTGGGTCGGAGACGCATTACACGCTGGTGGCCGGTTCGCAAACGCTGGCGGTGGAGGTGATGAACGTGCGGGGTTGCCGGCCCGAGTTTGATATTGGCCGGGAAGTGATCGCGCATTTGCCACCGACGGGGTTGGTGGTGCTGGATGATTGAAAAGTAGGTCAGGCTTCCAGCCTGACCATGCGGAGAGGAGACAGGCAAGATGCCTGTCATACTTTGATGGCGAACACACGAAAAGGTGAAGTCCGCTTCGGCGAGCAGTTGACGCGCGCGGGGGAGATGGCGCGGTCGGCTTTCACGAGCGGGCCGGGGATCGCGTGGGTGACGGTGTTTTTGCTGGCGCCGCTGATCGCGATCGGGGTGATGAGTTTTCTGACGACGGGGGAGAAGACGTTTGCGGAGTTCCCGTGGACGCTGGAAAATTACAAGCGGTTCGTGGGCTTCGGGTCGTTCGGGTTCGATCCGTTGTATCCCCAGATCATTTTGCGCAGTGTGGTGCTGGGGGCGGGGACGACGGTGTTGTGCATGGCGGCGGGGTTGCCGCTGGCGTTTTTCATCGCGGGGTTGCCGGCCCGGCACAAGAACCTGGGGTTGATGCTGGTGATCATCCCGTTTTGGACGAATCTGTTGATCCGCACGTACGCCTGGCAGATTCTGCTCGCGCCGCATAGTTGGATCACGCAGGCGGCGGTCGCGCTGGGACTGGTGGAGCAGGGGGCGGCGTTGTATCCGAGTACGTTTGCCGTGTACATCGGGATGGTGTGCGATTATTTGCCGTTCTTGGTGCTGCCGCTGTATTCGTCGGTGGAGAAGATCGATTGGACCCTGGCGGAGGCGGCGGCGGACCTGGGGGCCGACGGTCCGCGGGTGTTCTGGCACGCGATTGTGCCGCAGGTGGCGCCGGGACTGGTGGCGGGAGTGATCCTGGTGTTCATCCCGGCGATGGGGCAGTTTGTGATTCCCGATCTGCTGGGCGGCGCGAAGACGGTGATGCTCGGCAATGCGATCGCACAGCAGTTCGGGCAGAGCCGCGACTGGCCGTTCGGGTCGGCGATTGCGTTTTTGGGGATGGGTATGGTGTTGCTGGGGTTGTGGGTGTATGGGCGGGCGGCTGGCGAGAAAGGCGGGGACATGTTGTGAGAGTTCGGATGGTTCTCGTAGCGCAGCCGTCCCGGCTGCGGGTTACAGCGGCGTCTCGCCGCTGTGCCGCGCTTTGTTCCTGCACCGGGACGGTGCTGGAACTCGCAGCCGAGACGGCCGCGGCACGTGTTTGGAGGCCACGGTGAAACGCATCCCGCTTCCGCTCTGGTTGGTCTCGGCGCTGTTGTACGTGTTCTTGTACGCGCCGATTGTGGTCGTCATCGTGTACTCGTTCAACGCGGCCAAACACGGCGGGCCGTGGGCGGGGTTTACGACGGAATGGTACGCGCGGTTGCTCGACCGGCCCGATAAGATCGCGGCGGCGAAGAACACGCTCGTGCTCGGCGTGGTGAGCACGGTGATTGCCACCGCCATCGGAACGATGCTCGGCTATGGGCTGAGCCGGTACGGGTTTCCCGGCAAGAAACTGTTTTCGTTTATGATGTACATCCCGGTCGTGATCCCCGACATTGTGATGGCGGTGGCGATGCTGTTGTTTTACGCGCTGGTGCGCCAGTGGTTTGACCTGTTTGAGCTGGGGATGACGACGATGACGATTGCGCACATCACGTTTCAGATTCCATTCGTGGCCATCGTGGTGCGGTCGCGTCTGGCCGGCATGGACCCGTCCATCGAGGAGGCGGCGCACGATCTGGGCGCGAGCAGTTGGCAGGCGTTTTGGCGGGTGACGTTTCCGTTGATGTTGCCGGGGGTGGTGGCGGGGGCGATGCTTGCGTTTACGCTGAGCCTGGATGATTTTGTCGTGAGCTTTTTCACAACCGGACCGGGCGCGACGACTTTGCCGATCTTGATCTACACGTCGGTGCGACGCGGCATCACGCCGGACATCAATGCGTTGTCCACGTTGCTGGTGTTGGCGTCGGTCATTGGAACCATCGGGGTGGCGTTGGTGCAGCGACCCCACAAATCAACAGGAGGCTAACATGTACCGGAAGCTGGTGGTTATGGCGTTGGCGTTGTTCGTGGCGGGCGCAGCGCAGGCCCAACAGAACAAGCTCAACGTGTTCATCTGGAGTGAGTACATCGATCCCGAAATCGTCACCGATTTCGAGAAAGCGAACGACTGCAAGGTCACCATCGACCTCTACGAGGACAACGAGGCCATGATGGCCAAGCTGCAGGGCGGCGGCACGTCGTTGTACGATATCTGCGTGCCCTCCGACTACATCATCGTGGATTTGGTGAAGCGCAAACTGCTGGCGCCACTGCGTCCCGAGAACATCCCCAATCTGAAGAACCTCGACCCGAAATTCGCCAACCCGCCCTTTGACCCCGGCAACAAGTACAGCGCTGCCTATCAATGGGGCACCTCGGGCGTTTATGTCCGACAGAAACCCGGTGAAACCATCGAGCGAACCTGGGGGGTGTACTTCGATCCGAAGAAACAACCCGGTTCGTTTCTGTTAATGGACGACATGCGCGCGACGATTGGCGCGGCGCTCATCTACAAGGGCTACAGCGTCAACTCCACCGACGCCAAGCAGCTCCGCGAAGCGCGCGACGTTCTGCTGGAGACCAAGAAACGCTCGCAGGGTTTTGCGGGCGGCGTGGAAGGCAAGAACAAGGTGCTGTCCAAATCGGTCGCGATGGCGATGTGCTACAACGGCGACGCCGTGCGCGGGATGGGCGAGGACGCGGAGACGGCGTACTTCGTGCCCAAGGAAGGCGGTGAAATCTGGGTGGACAGCCTGTGCGTGCCGGCCAAGGCGCCCAACCGCGACATGGCCGAGAAGTTCATCAACTACCTCCTCGACCCGAAAGTGGGCGCGAAGCTGTCGAACTTCAACCAGTACGCCACCCCCAACAAACCCGCCCGCGAGTTCGTCAATCCCGACGACCTGAAAAATCCGGCGATCTACCCTCCGCCGGAAATCATGGCCCGACTGGAATTCGCCAAGGACCTCGGCAAGAAGCTGAAGCTCTACGACGAACTCTGGACCCAGATCAAGTCGAAGTAGCAGCGCCCGGCACGCTGTGGTGGGAGCGGCGTCCCCGCCGCGATTCCGCGAACGACCCGGCCCGGTCGCGGCGGGGACGCCGCTCCCACCGGGCGAAAGTCGGGCTACTGATGGATGTGGACGACCTTGGCCGGCGGGAAACCGTTGAACCAGGTGGAGGACGCGGCGCTGTAGGCGCCGATGTTTTCGCTGTAGAGCAGGTCGCCCAGTTCGAGATTGGCCGGCAGCTCTTCGGCCATCGAGACCACGTCGAGCGCGTCGCACGTCGGGCCGAACACCGAACAAAGCTGGGTCGGTCCTTTCCGGAACGCCTTGAGGTGGTAATGACAGTGGTCGAAGATCACGCCCGAGAAGGTGTGATAGACGCCGTCGTCGATGTAGTAGCAGAGCTTGCCGTCGCGCATGGCCTTGCCAATGATCTTTGAGACTGCGGTCCCGGCGGTGGCCACCATGAATCGCCCCGGCTCGGCGAGGATCTGAATCTCCTTCGGGAATAACCGGTCGAGTTCACGGTTGACGATCCGGGCGAGGTCGCGGAACGGTTTCACGGTCGGGTCGTACGGCGCGGGAAAACCGCCGCCGATGTCGAGCAGAAACATCTTGGTGTAGCCGCGGTCCCGGGCTTCCTTGAAAAGGTTGGCGGCAAGGTTGATCGCTTGGACGTAGTTCTCGAAGTTGGTGGTCTGGCTGCCAACGTGAAAGCTCAGCCCCTCGACCGTCAGGCCGGCCTTGTCAGCTTCGAGGATGAGGTCCACCGCCTCGCCGGGTGACGCGCCGAACTTGGACGACAACTCGACCATCGCGCCGGTGTTGGGCACCTTCAACCGCAGCGCCAGGCCGGCGTGGGGGGCGTGTTGCTTGATTTTTTTGATCTCTTCGATGTTGTCGAACGTCACCAGCGGCCGGTACTGGTCGAGTTGTTCGAGTGTCTCGGTCGCCTTGATGGGGTTGGCGTAGATGATCTTGTCCCAGATCCAATCCTGGCGTTCCTTGGCCGGCAGGTCCTTGATCAAATCGTGGACGATCAGAAACTCCGGCATCGACGCCACGTCGAAACTCGCGCCGGCTTCGAAGAGTGTTTTGACGATGGCCGGGTCGGGATTGGCCTTCACCGCGTAGTAGGCTTGCACGCGCGGCAGATGTTTCTTGAACATTACGTAGTTCTTCCGCAGTTCGTGGTGGTCCACCACGAACAGCGGCGTGCCGTGTTCGCGGGCGAGCCGCTGGAGAACGCTTTTGCTGGCCACTAGGAGCCTCCATCCCGGAAATCCGAAATCCGAAATCCGAAGCACGAAACAAATGGTAAATCCGAATTCGGCAATGCGGTAAACGCGGAGACCTCAACTTCCGAGATGGTGATTTGGGTCATGCGGATTTGTTTCGGATTTCGAGATTCGAATTTCGGATTTTCAACCCTAGTCTCCGTCGGTGATCAGGAAGTTCTTGAACTGCCACGGATCATCCCCGTCCACTTGCGGGTTGTTGTGGCCCTGAAACGCGTTGGTGTAATGCTTCAGTGGCGTCCAGTCGGACGGCTTGGAGAGCCATTTGCCGAGATACGGTTTGGAGACTTTCAGCACGTAATCGTGCGGCAGATCGTCGGGCACGCAGACGCCCCTGGCGGGGTTCTCGATCATCCACATCACCGCCGCCACGACCGAGATGGCGACCTGCATCGTGGTCGCGTTTTGGTGCGGGACGAGCCGTCGCGATTCCTCGATGCTCAGGTCGCTGCCGATCCACCACGAGTTGAACGCGTGTCCCATCAACAACGCGCCGAGAATGTCCGCACCGCTGGTGATCTCGTCGTTCATGATGCGCTGGTTCTTCTGCAGCTTGTAGTCGTATCCGCGCAACTCGTTGAGCGACGCGATCGCGCAGTCGCACGGGCAATAGGCGTAGTGCATCGTGGGCCGGTAGATCGCCTGGCCGTTTTCCCAAACCGTCAGCCGGTCGGAGATCGTGAACGCTTCGCCATGCCGGACCACCATGCCGTGGATGCAGTAGTCCGGCACCCACGACGAGACCCAGGTGTTGATGCCCATGCGGGCGAGACAAATTTGGTTGCGCGGGCCTTCGGTGTGTTCGTACGCCAGCGCCGGCAACTCCTTCTCGTGCGTGCCCCAGCCCATCTCGGCGGTGGTCGTGCCTTCCTCCCGGAAGCCCTCGACGCTCCAGGTGTTGACGAACTCATCCACTTGCTTTGGCTGGTTCGTGATCTGCGTATCGCGCTCGCTGCAATGAATGACTTTGACCCCGAGCTTCATCGCCAGCCGGTTGAACGCGCCCTCCCGGCTGAACTGTTGAATCTCCTCAGCCTCACGGCCGGTCACCTCCTTCTGCGCGACGAGTCGCTTGCCGATGTCGATCAACCCTTGCTTCACGAAATGGGAAATGAGACCAGGGTTGGCGCCGTGTTCGAGCACCGCCGTCGGACCCGGCTGGCTCCACTGGGCGGTCATCCGACGGAGGTTCATGTGCCGCCAGTACAACGTCATTTTTTGCGGGGGAGCGTTCTGGGCGTTCTCGTAGGGATCCCACAACTCGACCGACGTGTTGACGTAGAGCACGCCGCGATCGTGACACCATTGGAGAATCTCGCAACAATCAATGTTCCACGCCAGATCGACGAGCACGTCGCCCGCGCCGACGTACTGGCCGAGGAGACGGCCCATATTTTCCCGCGTGACCTTCTTGCGGACAAACCGCACGCCCCGCTTGGTCCACGGCTTGAGGGTCTCGCGTCGGTTCTCGAAATCCATGACCGTGATGTTTTGGGCCGGCACCTTGACGTGCTTGACCAGAATCGGCAGCGTGCATTGCGCTACCGCCCCGTAACCGACAAACAGAATCTTGTTGTTGAATTGGATCATTCGCCTCCTCTGCGACTCGCGGCGCGCACTTTGTCGAAAACTGACGCGCCTGACAAGCGGATATTTCGACCAGTTCCTTCGAACGCGGGGCTTGAACCAGCCGTGCGGCGGGATTACAAAGGCGGCAATCAACCCAAGGAAGGAGACAGTCGTCATGGCCCAGCCAACACCGTCCCAACCGGAAGCGGCGCAATTCGATGGCCGCGCCAAATCGGGTGCGAACTGGTTTTTCTGGATTGCCGCACTGTCGCTGGTGAACACCATTGCCGCGTTCAGCGGGAGCGACTGGCGGTTCATCGTCGGCACCGGCGTCACGCAGGTGGTGGACGCGATGATCATGCAGGTCAGCGGCGACGCCGCCGGGGTGGCCAAAGTGGTCGCGCTGGTGTTTGACATCTTCGTCGCGGTGGTCTTTGTCGCGCTGGGGTTGCTGGCGCGCAAACGGCATCAGTGGGCGTTTATCGTCGGCATGGTGGGCTATGGCATGGACGGACTGATCTTCCTGCTGGTGAAAGACTGGATCAGCATCGCCTTCCACGTGTTCGCCGTGTGGTGCATCTATGCCGGCCTGCGCGCTTCCCGGCAACTGGCCCAATTGCCGGCCGCGCCGCCCCCGCTGGCAGCCCCGCCGGTTGCCTGAATGAGAACGTGGCGCGGCATCCCGTTGGGTTTGTCCGGGGTGCTCGGCGCGGCGTTGGCGCATGGTTACTTCTGGCGAGCGGACTGGTGTGTCGCCCTCACGGTCTGGCCGGCCTGGGTGTGGGTGATACCGGGGCTGGTGCTCGCGGGACTGGGCTGCAGTCGGGCGACGAGAATCATCTCCGCCCTGTTGGGCGGCGCGTGGTTGGTGTTTCTGGGAATGTTTGCGGAAGACCCCAAGAGCTTGCTGCGGGGTTGGTTTTCTGCTCCCACACGGGGCGAGTTGCGGATTGTCTCGCTGAACTGCGCCGGTAACGCCCAGGCCGCGGCGGAAGCCATGGCGCTTGATCCCGACGTGGTGCTCTTGCAAGAATCGCCTTCCGAGGGGCGCTTGCAGGAGTTGTCCGGCGAGCGGGACACGGTTGTCTGGGGCTTGGATGCCTCGATCATCGCCAGGGGAGGATTGCAGGCGGTCGCCCCGCGTCGGCAGCGCGGCGAGTTCCACTTCGTGCAGGCGCGCTGGCGGTCGCCGGGGGGGCGCGAGGTTGACCTCGTCAGTCTCCGGCTCGCGCCGAACGTGTTGCGGACGGACCTGTGGCGGCCGGCGTGTTGGCGGGAACACGCGGCGGACCGGCGGCAGCGGCGCGACTGGCTGCGGGCCGTGACCGCGCAGCTTGCGGCAGGCCCGTGCATCATGGGAGGCGACTTCAATGCACCCGCCGGCGATGCAATTTACCGGGAACTGACGCCTGCGCTTTACGACGTCTTTGCCGAAGCCGGGCGCGGTTGGGGCAACACGCTGCTCAACGACCTGCCGGTCATCCGCATCGACCAGATTTGGGTGACCACCCATTTCCGTGCGGTCAACGTCCGCGCTTGTCGCACCCAGCATTCCGATCATCGGCTGGAGGTGTGCGATCTGACCTGGCGGTAGCGGATGGAGACTTGTCATCCCGGCGGGGATTTGCTCCACTGCGACCGAGACGGGAGGACCGATACGCTGTGAAGTTCGAGGCTGGAGACAAGATCGTGACGCGGCGCACGCTGCTGTTGCGGCTGCGCAATTGGGATGATCAGGAAGGTTGGCGCGATTTCTTCGAGACGTACTGGAAGGTCATTTACGGCGCGGCGATCAAGTCGGGTCTCACCCACACGGAAGCCGAGGAGGTCGTTCAGGAAACCGTCATCACGGTGATGCACCGCATCAAAGAGTTCCACTACGACCCGGCGGTTGGCTCCTTCAAAGGCTGGCTCTTGAACATCACGCGTTGGCGGATTGGCGACCAGTTGCGCAAACGGCGTCGGCCGGATGCGCCGCGACCGCGCCGCCGGGAGCTGACCACACGTACGGCTACGGTCGAACGCCTTCCCGATCCTGCGGGCTTGAGCTTGGACGAGATTTGGGAGAAGGAATGGCAGAACAACGCGATCCGCGTCGCGCTCCGCCGTGTCAAAGAACAGGTTGCGCCCCATCAGTACCGGATTTTCAAGTTGTATGTGTTGCGGGACTGGCCGGTGGCGAAGATCGCCGCCGAGTTGGGAGTGACCGCGACGCAGGTTTACCTCGCCAAGCACCGCGTCGCCAAACTGCTCAAGGACGAAATCCGGAGACTCCAGAGCCAGCCCTTGCGGTTGCCTGGTCCCGGTTAGCGGGACGGCCCGCCGCCCGGATCGCCGCATCCCATTGGCGCTGTTTCCACGTTGGAAACGCGTGCTCCATCCATTCGCGCGTGGCGCGCTCGGTGTCAACCGCACGGTGGTTGACGGCGGTTTGTCGGCGCCCGTAGGTGCGGATCTCCCGTTCCATGGTGCCCACCTGTTCGAGCAGCAGGGTCCGAAGTTGCGGTTTTGCGTTCATGGATCACCTACGCGGGCGCGGGTGGAATCTTTCAAAAATAATTCCTGAAAGAATCGACGACTCCCCGCGTATGGGGGGCGACATGAAAACGTGTGATCACCGCTGGCGCGACGTACAAAGTCCTTGTCAACGGTGTTCGGGGTCTGCTCTAATCGGCGACGAGAAGCGCCGTTTCAGGGTCGCGTCGCCCCATTGATCTCCCACGAGGACACAAGACATGGCTGATCTCTTTTTCAAATGTTCCGCGTGCGGCAGACACCTGCTCGTCGAGGAGGCGGGGGTGGGGATGACGTTCGATTGTTTGCATTGCAATCAGCCGGTCACGGTACCGTCCGCGGTGCGGGAGATCGAGTGCCCCAATTGTCGCCTGGTCTTGAAACTGGCAGCGGAGATGGACGGCGAACAGTTGCCCTGTCCCGGTTGCAGCCAGCCGGTCACGGTGCCGTTTGAGATCGCCCCAGCGCGCCGAACAATCAAGCTTCGCCAGGGACCCCTCGCCCCAGTGACGCGCTCCCTACCCGTGCCGTCAGCCGGTGTGAAGTCGGCCAGGAAAAATTGGCGCACGCAAATGAGGAATCGTTCACGGTTTTCCGATCCGGCTAACTGGTGGGTACTGGGCGGCATCGTCTCGTTGATTGGTCTCCTGTTCGCTATCGTCGTGGCCAGCCAAATGTCGGAAAAAGGTCTTTCGCTCGGAAACGCTTCCGGGGTGGCGGTGATTGCTGTTCCGGGTGCTCTCATCGTCTTTGCGCTGCATGCGGCGCTACTGGGAAGTCTTTGCGATTCGGAAAGTTGTCTCTTCAAGAGCTTGGGCTACTTGTACGGGCTGGCCACAATGCCCTTTACGTTGGGCGGGCTCCTGGTCGGTGGCTTGTGCTTCGCGCCGGGCGCGCTCGTGGGTTGGGTGGTGGGTCAAGTGGCGCAGATTTTTCGGAAGAGAGCATCGCCAGTCACGCCCGAACCGGCGTTATGGACGGCTCAACCGGCGCTCCCAACCCCAGCGCGCACGCGCCGGCGGGGACCCACAGGCCCCGTCCGAAGATTGCTGGCTGTGCTGGCGGCGATCGTTGCGTTTTTGGTCCTCACCTTGGGGCCGCAGATGGTCCTCTGGCATGCTCGCGGCGTGTCACTCTTGGAGCACGGTGCGGCGCGCTGGGTGGTGCTGCTTGCCGCCTTGGCCGTCGCCTCATCGGTTTATCAAGCGGTGCATGCAGGAGAAGCACTTGTCGCGCGCGCGTTGATGGTGCTCGCGGTTGGTGCTGGCATTGTCGGTGTGGGATATTTTCTGCCCGCTCGTCCGTCCGCCGTAACGTTGGAAACGTACCGCAAAATTACGCAAGGCATGCCCGAATCAGAAGTCGTGACACTGCTCGGCCCAGCCCACGAGACAGAGAACAATCCCGCCGTGCCTGACCACCCTGGGCTGCGGGCGCAAGGTGAGTTCAAGGTCTGGAATGGTGCCGACGGGCGGCGGATCGAGATTCAGTTCACGGAGGTTTCTTTTTTCCACAAGGGCGGTGTGGCCTCGGTGCCGATTGCCAAGCTGCTGCAAGCGTTGAAAGAGCAGTACAACTTCGAACTGAGCATGGAGGATTGAGATGAAAAAGACCCTGATGCTATTGTTGTTAATCGCTGTCGTGGGGTTTCTTGGATACAGGCTACTTTGGAACACAAAGGCAGTTACGAGGAAGAATTACCATCAAATCGAGATCGGTATGAGTGAGCCACGAGTTCGATGGATCTTGGGACGGCCGAATGCGACAGTCGGGGCGTTCAGATTCATCGATGGGCTAGCAACCTACGAATCCAAAGAACACCCGGGAGGAGCCGCGGGACTGCAAACGGGCACTCTCGAGATATTTTCTGCCGGGTACTTCTTACAGGAATCAACCGACGCTGGCGGGGGCACGGTTAAGATTTCTTTCAAGGGTCAGCATAGGCTGTGGGAAGATGAACGAGGGCGCGGCATCAGCGTGCAGCTTGTGAATGGACGGGTTCGTTACAAATCGTACCGTGGTCCACTTACTGATTTTCCCGAACTCGCGGACCTAGATGCGGCCTACGAGGAGAAGATTGAGCCGGCTAACGTCACGGCCGTCTTTCAGAAAATGTTCACTGACCCCAAGGGCCTTTTCGTTTGCCTTGTTCCGGACGGCTGGAGAGTCGATGCCAAACGAGAGAGCATACGGCCAGAGACGCGATTCGTCTCTGGGAATGCTACGATCACGGTGGGTGTGGACCCGGAAACCTTCCAGACCATCGAGTACAACAAACGCAACTTGGAGACCAGACGTCAACACGGCGAGCATTTTCAAATTAGTGAGCAGATGCTGGATGGCAAAAGGATCTTGCGTTACGACCAAGAGGAGGACGGCCCCTACATCGGAAGAAGAACAGTGGGGTTCCTATCAGGCGGCGCATGGCACGAGATAGAAATCCATTTTACCAAACGCAACCAGAAAGAAGCCCTCCTTGCGCTTTTTGACACGTTCCTAAGTCACTACAAGAGCGCGCAACCCCCCATGGGTCATTCGGTGGCGAGAGTTGAGCAGCCTGTTCAATCGATTGCAACTCCCCAACCCCTAAGAACGCCGGCAGTCCCGTTGCCTCCTGCTGGCTCTCTGGGCCGCCCAGACCGCTCCCAGCCGACTGGCGTGTCACCTTCGAGGCCTCCCCTGTTGATCACGCCGGAGGATTTGCAGGACCTCGGTCCCTTGGAGAAACTGACCGTCGGAGGCACGACCTATGAAAACGTCCGCTGGACGCGGGTGTCGCCGGTGGAAGTGTTCTTCTTCCATCGCGGCGGGGCGGCGAGCGTGCCGGTTCAACAGTTGTTGCCGGCGCTCAAGGAGCAATTCAACTTTGAGCCAACCCAGCCGCAATAGGAGGCAAATCTGATGGCCGACATCTTCTTCAAGTGCCGCGCGTGCGGAAAGCATTTATTGATTGAGGAGGCGGGGATCGGGATGACGTTGGATTGCGTGCATTGCAGCCAGTCCGTCGTCGTGCCCGCGCCGGCGGGGGAAGTCGAGTGCGCACACTGCCGGCAGCGGTTGAAGGTGGGCGAGGGGATGGGTGGTGAGCAAACGAACTGTCCATCCTGCCGGCAGCCCTTGACGGTGCCGGGTGAGCCGGGTTCGACGCGCCAGAAAATCCGGCTCAAGCGTGAGTTGCCACCACCGCCGCCGCCGAAGGATCCTGGTTTCGCCCCGGCTCCGGCGCGGGGCAGGGGACGGACAAAGGTCCGGCGATTGAGCGGCCCGCCGGTGTGGCGCTGGGTGGTGATCGCCGGGCTGGCGTGGGCCGCGTTCGCCGGCTACCAGTTTGTGCGACGCGAACTGGCGCGCGCGGAGGCGACGAACCAAACGGCCGAGTTGGTGGGGGGCGTGATCGAAGAAGACATCACGCTGGCTGCGGCGGCCTTGAAGCTGGCGCCGTTGCTGCGGACCGCGCCACCTTTTTTGGGAAGCTACTGTCGGGGAATTGCCGCGGGGAAAGACGAGGTCAACCGGGATCGGCGGGCGAATACCCTGGCCGGAATAATCGAAGTGCTGCCCTCCTCGGCGGAGTTGTCGCCGCTGCTGGAGATCCCCCGCAAGCTGACGTGGTTGTACGAGCGCGCCGTCGCGCTGATGGGGGCACGGGCGCCGGTGGACTGGTTGCTGGCGCAGTCCTGTCGTCCCGCAGCCGAGGAACGGCGATTTGCGGCCGCAGCGCTGCGGTTCAGTTTTCCATTCGGGGTGCTGGACGAGGGTGGTGTGGCGCGATTGGCCGCCGCGATGGCGGTGACGGAGAAGCAACGCCTGTATGAGGAGCTTTGGGACGCGGCCCATCGATCGTGGGTCGAACAACTCACGGGCCGCTATTCCCTCCGCATTGATGCGACCTGGCAGAAGGATGAGCGACAGGAGGTAACGGTGTCCTATCAAAGCGTCCAACCTTGTCTGCACGTGAGCTGTGAGGAACGGGAATGGAGCATCCGGTTCTTCGATGCGTCGGGGAGGGGTGCCATCCAAAGCTTTCCCGAGCTGATCGTGCCGGCGACGGTTCCGAAGTCCCACCTTCTGGGTCGGACTGATTTGATTGGTTCCGAAAGCGTTCAGCTTCGTCTGCACTGTTCCAACGGGGTTTGGCTGGTGGCGTGTGAGGTTCCACTGCCGCCATACAAGCCCGGCTACAGCGAGGAGACGGGCGCGATCATCACCCGGTATAACGACGGGGTCGTCGAGGACCGCTATCGTCAGACAAGGTGGGTTCCTGCCATCCCGGGTTTCGCCAAGATGGAGGGAATCCTGTCGAAGACCCTTGCAGACCCGCGAGACTCGCCGCCCGTGACGGCCGAGTGAATGCTATGCCTGACCTCTTCTTCAAATGTAGCGGATGCGGGAAGCATCTCGTGATTGACGAGGAAGGGGTGGGACTGACCATCAACTGCAACCACTGCCAGCAATCCAACCCGGTGCCGGCACCGGCTGTGGGGTTTCAGTGTGGCCACTGCCACCAACCCTTGAAGGCGGCGGAGGAACTGCGCGGGGAAACGGTTCATTGTTCCGGCTGTCAAGGAGGCGTGGCCGTGCCGGGTGCGCGGCCCGCGCCACCGGCCCAAACCCAAGTCCGCCGCTGCCCGGCCTGTGGAGTGGCGGTCGCGACCGAGGCCATCGCCTGCGATTTTTGTCAGGCGCTCTTGCCGGTTGAGCCTGCGCCTCCAGCGCCCAAGCCGAAGATCATTCTGCGACGGCCACAGTCGCCGGGGTTGCGTCTGCGTGCGCCGGCCCCGGCGCCGTTGCCGTGGACGAACTTGGAGACGGGGAAGAAGGTGGTTGCCTCAACCGTCCAGCAGCGCGCCCACCAACCGCTGACACCACCAATCCCAGTTCTTCCGTCGCCAGAGATCAGTCCCTCGAAGCAGCTTCCTGATTGGCTGGTCTTTCTGGCGGGATGGGGTGGGCTGCTGGTTGTGCTTGCCATTCTCGCGATCGTTGGAGTAATCCCTGACTTTGAACGCATGGCGGGACTGGCGGTGTTGCCGATTTTTGGCGTCGTCTCCCTGCTCGTTGCGCGCTCCATGTTTCAATCGCTGAAAGCCATGCCGGCGTTGGGATGCATCTATGGCCCGGTCGGTTATCTCGTGCCGGGCGTCGCCTATCTCCTGGGCTGGATCACCGTGTGCCTGCCCATGCTGCTGTGCGAACGGGTCGCCCAGGCATTTGGATTTGAAATCCGCCGGACACAATTCGGTCAGCTCCTGGTAAAAGACGACTGACGGTGACAACCCCGATCATCAAAGTAGGGATGAACCGCCCGGAGGTGGAGCGATTGCTGGGCGCGCCCCGGATCGCGCGCACGGGCGACGAGATGGCGCGCGCGCTGGCGGCCAACCTGCCGGAAGTGGCGGCGAAAGGGCTGCTGGCGGAGGAGGCGCAGAAGACCTACGCCATTTACGATCACCCGGCCGGCCAGTACAACCTCGTGTACCGGGACGGCCGGATCATCGAAGTCCACGCCCACCCGGCCCCACCCTCACCGTCCATCCGCACCGTCCCCAGCGGGCCGAAACTGCGCGCCCCGCCACCCGCGCCGGTCCCGCCGGTCATCCCGCAACCCGCCTCACACTCCCCGCGCTGGCTTGCGGCAGTAATCGTCGTGGCCGTGGTGCTGGTCGTCGGCCTGATGGTCGCGGCCGGCGTCGCGTTACGGCGGCGCGAGCAGCCAGCGCCCCAAGCGAGCGACCAGCCAGCGCCGGCCGCGGCCGAATGGTCGGTGTATCGTGATCCCAAAGGGCGCTTCACCTGCCAAATCCCGGCCGGTTGGCAAGCCCAGGAATTTCCCGAGGACGCTCGCTCCAAGGTGAACCTTTCCTCCGGCAACGACGAAATCAAAATCATCACGCGTGACACGACCAAGCAGGTGATGGACGAATCGGACCGCGTCGCGACCGTCGCCAGTATGGAACAGCAACTCAAACAACTCGGCGCCAAGGGCCGTGTGATCGGCGTGACGTGGCGGGACACCGACGGCGTCCGCGGATTGCAGGAGGAAATGGAGATGACCCGTCCCGGCCTCTACATCCGCAACATCAAGTACAAGAAGGATGGTTGGGACCATTCGGTCGGCATCTACATTCAGTCACGCGACCGGCAGGACGAACTGCTGGCGTTGTTCGAGCAGTTCATCGGCCGGTACCAGAGCGGGATTGCCCAGACCGCGATGTCCGCGAGCACGACCCAGGTCGCCTCGACGGAACGCACGGTCACGGTTGAACCATCGCTGTCATGGCCCGTATTGGTCGTGGAGGTCACCCGGCGCCTGCCACGGAACCTGTGGATTGTGTCATTCAGCCCCGGGTCCAGCCGGTGGGCTGACACTCCCGTAATCCATCTGACCATTAGTGGCCACCGTGATCTTGCGAAACCCGAGAGGGACGTGAAGGCTGTCAACCAGTTCGCCCAGAACCTGCGCGGTTCGTCGTACATTCGCAGCAACAGCGTGGAGATCGTGTCCCTACCAGATCCAATGAGCACGTCGGACCTCCTCGCGAGCCAACTCCGGTTCAAACTGAATCGAGCGCTTGACCCCTACCCGACGGCAGAAGAAATCGCCCGCGCCATCCCGCCGGCTCCCGTTACGCAGGAGCGTGGACGAACCATCGGCCTCGGGCGGCTGCCGGGTATACCCGCCGTTCCAGCCCCGGCGGCTTGGGGTTCGGGCCGCCGGGTGCTCCCCGGATCGTCGCCCCCACCGAGCCGACTCGCCAGCCCGACCTGGCGGTGACCTACCACGAGTATGCACGCACGGCGCTGGGGGAAACCAAGTTGACCACCGATGCGGCCTTGGCAGTGGAATGGTTGCGTCAAGCGGCGGAGTGGGGACATGCGCAGGCCCAGAATGATCTGGCCGTGGTTTGTGATCGCGGGCAGATGGTAACGCGCGACCCAGCACAAGCATTCGAGTGGTTTCAGAAGGCGGCCGACCAAGGACTGAAAGAAGCGCAGTACAATCTCGCTTCTCTGTACGAGGATGGCCAGGGTGTGACGCAGGATGTGGCGCAGGCCGTGCACTGGTATCGTCAGGCGGCCGACCAGGGAGAGCCGAACGCCGCGTACCAGTTGGGGATGCTCTACCGGGATGGCAAGGGGATGACATCCGACACGGCTCAAGCCGTGCATTGGTTTCGCCAGGCCGCCGCCAGTGGTCATTCGTCCGCCGGCGAAATCGCCCGGCAAATCGAAGCCAGCCAATCCAAGGACGAGCCGAAGCCAGCCGTCGCGCCGGCGGCCGCGCCGACCCCCGTGCGGGGCGACGCGGTCATCCTCGGTACCGGCGAGGTCATTGAGAGCGTGTTTTGAAAGGTGTGATTACGGGTGCAGCCGCTTCAACATGAGCCGAATCATCGCCACGTGAATCATCGTTTCACTGGTCGTCAGAAGTTGTTCGTAGTCACAGCGCAACCGGCGTT